>Ga0307412_10001731_pt1 | contig 12072 bp, 13 predicted proteins | sample DK1Cmetagenome_3_FD_203823 | JGI IMG/M metagenome (GOLD analysis project Ga0307412, IMG submission 203823) | Maize rhizosphere microbial communities from greenhouse at UC Davis, California, United States - DK15-C-1 | ecosystem: Host-associated > Plants > Roots > Rhizosphere > Soil | place: USA...
TCACGCATGCACCCGATGCTGCACGACGCGGAAGCGGTTCGCGACATAGGCGGCATCGGTGAGCGCCGCGTTCGCGGCCGGATTCGCACCGGTGCCGTGGAAATCGGAAAATGCGGCCGACTGATTGACGAAGATCCCGCCCGTCAGGTTGATCGACAGCGCGACACCGACATCCTCCGCGACGTCGATGGCGCGCTCGATCACGTCGTCGCGCATCGAGTACACGGCCATCGTCAGCGCGCCATGGCCCATCACCGCGTCGCGCGCGATGGCGAGGCTGTCGGCCGTGTCGTCGGTGGCAATGACGAACGCGATCGGCCCGAACCATTCGTTCATGTACGTGGCGCGATCGCCCTTCTTGAGCTTGACGATCAGCGGCGTACGAATCGTCGCCTCCGGAAACTGCGCGTGCTCGATCGAGCGCGTGTCGAGCGCGATGTCGCCGAGCGAGCGGGCGGCCTCCAGCCGACGCAGCACGGCGTCGTTGACCACGGCGCCGAGCACCTCGACCGCGCGCGCGGGATCGGCGAGCAGCTTGTCGACGCCTTCAGCGAGACCGGCGGCGACCTGGTCGAACGTCAAATGCCCGTCCGCGGTGTCGATGCCATCCTTCGGCACGTAGATGTTCTGCGGCGCCGTGCACATCTGGCCGGTGTAGAGCGCGAGCGAGAACGCCAGGTTGCGCACGAGGCCCTTGAAGTCGGCAGCCGAATCGACGATGACCTGGTTCACGCCCGCCTTTTCCGTGTACACCTGCGCCTGCCGCGCGTGCTCCTCCAGCCAGCGCCCGTTCGCGGTGCTGCCGGTGAAATCGACGATCTTGATCTCGGGCCGCAGCGCAAGCGTCTGCGCCGTGTCGTCACCCGGCTCGTGCGCGATCAGCGTGACGACGTTCGGATCGAAGCCACCTGCGGCGAGCACCTCGCGCGCGATGCGCACGGTGATCGCGAGCGGCAGGATCGCGTTCGGATGCGGCTTGACGACGACGCAATTGCCGGTGGCGAGACTCGCGAACAGGCCCGGATAGCCGTTCCACGTCGGGAACGTGCTGCAGCCGATGACGAGCGCGACGCCGCGCGGGACGATGCGGAAGCGCTTGTCCATCCGCACCGGCTCGTTCTTGCCCTGCGGCTTCTCCCAGGTCGCCTGCGCGGGCACGCGACGCATCTGATCCCACGCGTACGCAACGGCTTCGAGGCCGCGATCCTGCGCGTGCGGCCCGCCCGCCTGGAACGACATCACGAATGCCTGGCCGGTGGTGTGCATGATCGCGTTGGCGAGCTCGAAGCTCGACTTGTTGATGCGATCGAGGATCTCGAGGCACACACCCACCCACGCTTCCGGTCCCGCCTTGCGCCACGATGCGGCGGCGATCTCCACGGCCGCCATCAGTCCTTCGATGTCCTGCTTCGGATACGTCACGCCGAGGCGCAGCCCGTACGGCGACCGCTCGCTTCCGACTTGTCCGACAGTCGCCGGCTGCGTCAGCGGAAAGCGCTTGTTCAGAAGCGCGTCGAACCTCGCCTTGCCCGCCTCGGCGGCGCCTTCGCCGTACACTTTCGGGCTCGGCGACTCGGGGAACGGGGTCCAGTAACCGCGGCTCGCAATCGCTTCGACGGCGCGGTCGAGCATGGCGCGGTGACGATCGAGAAATGGGTGCGACACGATGGGACCTTCGGCGGTTCGGGGCTGCAACGGCTACTCTAGCATGCGAAGCGCGGCGGCAGCGTGCATGCGGACCGCGCGTACGGCGAACCGGGTGCTTGTCAGGCATTTGCTAGAGTGGAAGGTCCAACTCAACTCGCCAAGCCGCCTGGCATGAGCCCGCGGTGACGCGTTCGGGCCCCTGAAGCACTCGACATGGCACAGCGCACGCCACAAGCCTATCGCGGCAGCTGCCACTGCGGTGCGGTGCGATTCGAGATCGAGACGGACTTTCCCGAGCTGACCACGTGCGATTGCTCGATCTGTCGCCGCAGGAATGCGCTGATGGTCAAGGTCCACGAAACGAAGTTCAAGCTGCTCGCGGGCGAAGAGTCGCTCACCGAGTATCGGTTCCACACGATGACCGCACGCCATTATTTCTGCAAGACGTGTGGCATTTACCCGTTTCACCGCAAGCGCGTCACTCCCGACTTCTTCGGTGTCAACGTGTTCTGCCTGGATGGCTTCGATCCTGCGGAGATTCCCGTCCGCGAGACGGTCGGCGCTGCCATGCGATAAGTCGGCGGAGAAACGGACTGTTCAAGGCGCTCGGCGTGCTGGTCGGCGACGAACCGCAGGCACGCAGCGCCGCTACCCCGTGCCCGTCTGATCGAAGTCGACCGTGATCCTGTCCGTCACCGGATAGCTCTGGCACGCGAGGACGAAACCGCGCGCCACCTCGTAATCTTCGAGCGCGAAGTTGACGTCCATGTCGACCTCGCCTTCGACCAGCTTGCAGCGGCAGGTCGAGCACACACCGCCCTTGCACGAAAACGGCAGCTCGATGCCATTCCGGAGACCGGCGTCGATGATGCTCTCCTGTCCTTTTTCCGCAAGGAACATCCGCTGCGAGCCGTCGATGACGACGTTGACCTCGCATTCGGTCTGAGCCGCCCGCGGCAGCGGCCGCGGCCGGTGCGTGTGCTTGGGAATGCTGGCGGCGAAGCGCTCGATGCGCACGCGCTCGGCCGGCATGCCGTGCGCGAGCAGCGATTCGCGCACGGCATCCATCATGCCTTCCGGGCCGCACACGAACGCATGATCGACGTCGTCGATGGGCACCCAGCGCTCGAACAGCGCATCGGCCTTCGCGCGGTCGATCCGTCCGTGCAGGAGTTCGATGTCCTGCGGCTCGCGCGACAGCACGTGCACCAGGTTGAAGCGGTCGAGATAGCGGTCTTTCAGCGCCGCGAGCTCGTCGCGGAACATCACCGACGACGACGCGCGATTGCCGAACACCAGCGTGAAGCGCGAGTTCGGCTCGGTCGCGAGCGCCGACGCGATGATCGACACCAGCGGCGTGATGCCGCTGCCCGCGGCGACGCCGAGATAGTGCCGCGAAGCGCGCGCGTCGTGGCTCACGCCGAAATGGCCCATCGGCGGCATGACGTCGAGCGTCGCGCCTTCGCGCAGCGCCTCGTTCGCCCACATCGAGAACACGCCGCCCGGCGAGCGCTTCACCGCAATGCGCAGCGGGCCGCCGGTGGGCGCGCAGATCGAGTACGAGCGGCGGATGTCTTCGCCGCCGATCGCCGTGCGCAGCGTCAGGTGCTGGCCGGGCTCGAAGCGGAACAGCTCGCGAAGCTTTTCCGGAACATCGAACGTGATCGCGATGGCGTCGCGCGTCTCGCGCTCGACCTTGGCCACCGCCAGCGGATGGAACTTGCTCACTGCGCGTCGTCGCCGTCAGTGCGGCTTGAAGTAGTCGAACGGCTCCAGGCAGTCGGCACAGCGATATTGCGCCTTGCAGGCGGTCGAGCCGAAGCGCGCGAGCTCCGCCGTACGCAACGAGCCGCAATTCGGACAGGCAACCGCGGGACGCGGACGGCCAAACGTCACCGGTCGAGCCGCGACCGGCATGTCATGGCTCGCCATCGCACCGGGCGGGGCGATGCCCGCGGCGCGCAGCTTCGCGAGCCCCTCGGGGGCGAGCCAGTCGGTGGTCCACGCCGGGGCAAGCGCAGTCACGACGCGTGCGCGCTCGCCGACCGCGGCCGCGATGGCCATCCGGATGTCGTCCTCGATGACCCGCGTCGCCGGGCAGCCCGAATAGGTCGGGGTCACGGTGACCTCCCACGCGCCGGCCACCCGCTCGACCTTGCGGACGATTCCGAGCTCGACGACGGAAACGACCGGGATCTCGGGATCGACGACGCTGCCGATGGCGCGCCAGACGGCCGCGAGTTCCCGCTCGCTCGCCTGCACCCGATCGATCACGGGAAGGGAGCTGGAACGGATCTCGACGCGTTGCATCACCACTGCGCGCTCGGATGCGTGCGCGGCAGCGACTGCATGACGGCCAGCATTTGCGACAGATGCTCGGTGTGCACGCCCTGCTTGCCGCCGCGCTCGCGCGTTCCCTGCATCCACGAATCCGTCGGTACGGCCAGCGTCGCTTCATCGAAGACGGCCTGCACGGCGCTTCGCCAATGCGGTTCCAGCGCCGCGGCGTCGGCCGCGATGCCGGCGTCGATCAGCGCGCGCTCGGTCGCGTCGACGGCAAACATCTCCCCCGTGTACATCCACAGCGCATCGACCGCCGCCTGCATCCTTGCATGCGACAGCTCGGTGCCGTCGCCGAGGCGAATCACCCAGTCCGTCGATCGCTCGACGTGATAGCGCGCCTCCTTGACGGCCTTGGCCGCAATGCCGGCGATCCGTTCGTCCCGCGACAGCGTCAGCCGGCCGAGCAGCAGCACGTGCCACTGGTCGAACAGGAACTGCCGCACGATCGTGTCGGCATAGTTGCCGTTCGGCTGCTCGACCAGCAGCAGGTTGCGATAACCGGCGCTGTCGCGCAGGTACGCGAGTTGATCCTCGCTGCGTCCCGGCTTGCCGTCGCGCGCTTCGACCTCGCCGGCGTAGGCGAGCCACAGCCGCGCCTGGCCGAGCAGGTCGAGGCCGACGTTCGTCGACGCGATGTCCTCCTCGAGCACCGGGCCTTTGCCGACCCATTCGCCGAGGCGCTGCGCGAGCACGAGGCCGTTGTCGCCGAGGCGGAGCAGGTAGTCGAACAATGGGCCGCTCTTGTGCATCGCTAAATGTGCTTCACCTCTTCGGGCATCGGAAAAAAAGTCGGATGCCGGTACACCTTGTCGTTCGACGGCTCGAACAGCGCCGCGCGATCGCCGGGCGACGACGCGTGGATGTCGGCCGAGCGTGCAACCCAGATCGAGATCCCTTCGTTGCGACGCGTATAGACGTCGCGCGCGTTCTTGATCGCCATCCCGGCGTCGGGCGCATGCAGGCTGCCGACGTGCTTGTGCGCAAGCCCGTGCTGCGATCGTATGAACACCTCCCACAAGGGCCATTCACTGTTCATGCGTCCCTCCGTCGTGCGGCGTGCCCGACGCGACGGCCGTCACGCCGCCTGCTTCGCCTCGCGCTTCGCGCGCTTTTCCGCATGCGCGAGCGCGGCCTCGCGCACCCACGCGCCGTCTTCCCACGCCTTGACACGCGTGCGCATCCGGTCGCGGTTGCAAGGGCCGTGGCCTTTGATCACCTCGTGGAATTCCTGCCAGTCGATCTCACCGAAGTCGTAATGACCGCGTGCCTCGTTCCAGGCGAGCTTGTCGTCGGGAATGCGCAAGCCGAGGAAATCGGCCTGCGGCGCAGTCTGGTCGACGAAACGCTGCCGCAGCTCGTCGTTGGACAACAGCTTGATCTTCCAGCGCGCCGATTGCGCGCTGTGCACGCTCTCCGCGTCCGATGGGCCGAACATCATCAGCGATGGCCACCACCACCGGTCGAGCGCGTCCTGCGCCATCGCCTGCTGCTCGTCCGTGCCGCGGCAGAGCGCCAGCATGATGTCGAAGCCCTGCCGCTGATGGAACGATTCCTCCTTGCACACGCGGATCATCGCCCGCGCGTAAGGGCCGAAACTGCAGCGGCACAGCGGGATCTGGTTCATGATCGCCGCGCCGTCGACCAGCCAGCCGATCGTGCCGATGTCCGCCCACGTCAGCGTCGGGTAGTTGAAGATCGACGAGTACTTGACCTTGCCCGCATGCAGGTCGGCGATCATTTCGTCGCGCGAAACGCCGAGCGTCTCGGCCGCGCAATAGAGATACAGGCCGTGACCTGCCTCGTCCTGCACCTTGGCCATCAGGATGGCCTTCCGCTGCAGCGACGGCGCGCGCGTGATCCAGTTGCCCTCCGGCAGCATGCCGACGACCTCGGAATGCGCGTGCTGCTGGATCTGGCGGATCAGCGTCCGCCGGTAGGCCTCGGGCATCCAATCCTTGGGCTCGATCTTGATGTCCGCGTCGACGCGCGCCTGAAAGGCCTGCTCCTCGGGCGACATGTCCGCGACGTCGCGGACCTTCTTGAGGCCCGTTTCCACCAGTTGTGCGTACATCGTGACCTCCGCTCGCGTACACGCCTTCAAAACGCGCGACGCGGATGCCGGCCATCATACCGCCCCGTCGACAGTCGGCGATGCCACTGTCGCGCCCGCTTACAGTCATCGCATGTGTTGCATTATCAAACAACTGCAAGATCATGATTATAAGAGTTAAACCATCGCGGGTTCGCACCTTGCTTCACGACAGGCGTGTAGTACACAGTCGTCGAAGGCTTCGAGTCCATGGAACCCATCGCTATCGCCGCTGCCCGCGCATCGCGCTGGACAGCAATGCTCGCATGCGCGCTCGGATTGGTAACGCCGTGCGCCGCGGTACCCTTCGCCGCCGATGCGAACGGCCCGCCCGGCCTCGAGGGCAACATGGCCGTTGCCGCAAACGCCGCGATCTCGGCGGACGAAATGGACGTTCCGATCGTCTCGCTCACGGCGAGCAACTCGGAGACGACCGTTCCGTCCGCCCCGCTGCCGTCAGACGTCTCCGCGTTGCCGGTGGCCGGTGTCGTTCGCGAGGAAGGCGTGCGCGGTCAGGCGGGCGACGAACGCGCGCCCGGCGGCTCCCTGCTGCGTGGCGATTGGCTCCCGGGGATGCTGGATTCGCTGCTCGCCCAGGGAACCCTTGTCCCGGAGGCGGAAAAAGCTTACCGCGCGCTTCCCGGAATGTGGGGCACGCCACCGGTGCTGGCAGCCGGTTCGGTGCCGCAGTCGGCGGCTCGTGACGGATCAGGAGACTTCACCTGGCGCGAGACGGGCTTCAACGTCATGCGCTGGACTTCGGCCGCGCTCGCCGTGCTGGCGGTGGCGGGCACGGTGATCGTTCTGGTGATGCCAGGGCTGCGCCGACGCCTGTTCTTTCCCGATATGCCGCAGATGCCGACGAATCCGGCGTGACGGGTCGAAGGCCTCGCCGGTCCGCGCGCTAGCGCCCGACCATCGCGAGGACGTCGGCCTTGAGGAATCGCTCGACGACAAGCATGAAGCCGATCGAGGGGACGAGCAGCAACAGCGCCGTGATCGACGCGATCTGGTAGTTGCCGCCCATGCTGGCGTTGAACATCAAGAGCGGCAGCGTCGTGACGTCCGGAACGCCGACGAAATAGGTCCCGGTGAACTCGTCGAGCGACTCGAGGAAAACGAAGATTGCGCTTGCCATCAATCCCGGTGCGGCGAGCGGCAGCGTGATCGTGCGAAAACACGTCCATGCGGAGGCGCCGATGTTGCGCGCCGCCTCCTCGAGCGAGCCGTCCACCGACGCGAAGGCCGCCGACGCGATCCACACGGCAAGCACGAGCCCGTGCGACGCGTGCACGAGCACGACGCCGGTGATCGTGCCGGCAAGGCCGATCTGATAGAACACCTGCGCGATGTTCACGTAGACCGGCAGATTCGGCACCGCCTGCGGCAGCAGGAACGCCAGCAGAATCGCGCCGCGCAACGGCAGCTTGAGGCGGCCGAGCGCATAGCCCGCCGGAATCGCCACCGCGAGGCTGAACGCGACGGTCAGCAGCGCGATCCAGATGCTCGTGCCGAGCGACGCGATCGCATTGCCGCGCGGCGCGAACACGCGTGCCCAGAACGTGAAGCCGTACTCCAGCGGCAGCTTGCTCGGGAAGTACCAGCGCTCGGCGAACGCCCACAGGCCGAGATTCAGGAGCGGACCGAAGATGGCGAACGCGAACAGCGCGAGCAGCAGTGCGCGCAGCACGTTCGTCCCGAGGCGCGCCGCAAGGGTCACGAGGTCGACTCCGCCCGCCGCACGGCGTGCCGGAGATAGAACGCCGCGCCGAACGCCGCGAGCAGCAGCGTCAACAGGCACAGTGCGTTGGCGACTGCGTAGTCGGCGAACGTGTTGATCCGATACGCGACGTCGACGGTGATCATCGTCGGCGAGTTCGGGTTGATCATCAGCGGCACGGACAGCACGGACAGCATCGTCACGAACGACAGCACCAGGCCGACGAGCAGCGTGCCGCGAACCTGCGGCAGGACGATGTCGAGCAGCACCCGCCAGCGCGGTGCGCCGAGGTTGCGCGCGGCCTCGATGTGCTCGCGTGCGAGCGCCGCCATCGCCCCCGCCACCAGCAGCGTCACGAACGGCGCCTGCTTCCACACGAACGCGATGACGATGCCGCGCCAGTCCAGCATCGACTGAGCGGAGATCGGCTCGATCAGGCCCGTGCCGATCAGCGCGTGGTTAAGCATGCCGTTCTTGGCGAGGAACGTGCGCATCACCTGGCCGGTGACGACGAACGGAATGAACAGCGGCCAGCGATAAAGCCAGCGCAGCACGGCGACTGCGCGCGGACTCTCGCCGAGCGTCAGGTAGCCGGCGATGGCAATCGCCACGACCGCGATCAGCGCCGTCGACAGCGCGACGATGCCGAGCGTGAACATCAGGTCGCGCGCGTAGAGCTCGAGCGACTTCTCGAAATGCGCCAGCGTGAAGCCGCCGTCCGCCGCGCGAAACGCGCCGACCGCCGACAACAGCAGGGGAACGACAAAAAAGACGCCGACGACGACGAGCGCCGGCGCGACCAGCGCGAGCGCCGCCCAACGGCCGTGGCCGCCGGGCGTTGTCGCTATGCCGTCTTCCGCTACCGTCGCCATCGCGACGGCGTCACTTCAGCACGACGCGCTCGTAACCCTCGACGATGTCGGTGAAGTACTGCGACAGCGGGAACGGGCGGCCGTTCTTCGCCAGCGTGGCCGGCGAGATGTCCGTGAAGAGCTTGTTCCACGCCGCCGGCTCGAGCTTCGACTGCACGTATTGCGGGTCGATGCCCGGATACCAGTTGAACTGCTTGACGATGCCGTCGGCCTGCACTTCGGGACTCTCGGCGAAGTCGATGAACTTCTTCGCCATCGCCGCGTTGGCCGCCTTGGCGGGAATCACGTAGTACATCGGCTGGCCGGGGAGTCCGGGGGACGGCAGCTCGAGCTTCACCTTCGGATTCATCTTGCCGTCGGCCATCCACGTGTAGAACATGTCGACCCACACCGGCCCCATCGCGATCTCGCCGCGATTCAGCATGTCGAGCGTGCCGGCGTTGCCCGGCGTCATCACGACGTACTGGTTGAAGTCCTTGAGGCTGACGAGCGACTTCTCGATCGTAGCCTTTGCGGCCGGGTCGTACGGGCCCTTCTCGAGCTTGTCGCCCATGCCGCTGTTCGCGGCCACCCAGCCCATGACGAATCCGACGCCGGACATGCCGCCCTTGACGCCGTTGTAGCCGAACTGCTTCGGATTCTTTTTCACCCATTCGGCCAGCTCGCCGAAGCTCTTCGGCGGCGCCTTCACGACGTCGGGGTTGTACGCGAACGCGATCTGGCTGTGGAACATCGGCAGCACGTACCCGTCGACGTTCGCGCCGAGCGCGTTCTTCGCCGTGTCGCGCGAGACGAGCTTGCCGGCGGCGATGTCGTTGCGATAGGGCATCAACAGCTTTTCGCCGACCATCGTCGCGGCGCCGCGCTGGTGGACGACGGCGACGTCGACGTCCCACGTCGCCGCACCCGCCTTCTGCTGCGCCGACAGCTTTTCGTAGATCTTCTGCGACCCCGAATCGCCGGGCCCGGTGCCGACCGCGCGCACCTGGACGCCGGGATTCATCTTCTCGAACCTGGGGCCGAGATAATTGTTGACGTAGTCGACCATGTTCTGGTCACCGGCGGTGACGACGTTGAGCGTCGTCTGCGCGACGGCGGGCGCCGCGGCGAACAGGCCGAGCACCGCGACGGACAGCAGCATGCGAGATTTCATGGCTTCTCCCGAATCGTGTAGTGACCGACCGCGGCGGCGCGTCGTGCGTACCCCGATCAGCGTGCGGACGCACCGCGCGGAAACAAAAGCAGCGCATCGCGCGGGACGACGACCGCTACCGGCGCCCCCTCGTCGATGCGATGCGAAGCATGCGCCCAGACGTCCGCGCCGTCCGTGCGCACACGATACCGATACCCCGCCCCCACGTACAAGGTCTGGACCACCCGCCCCTCGAGCCGCAGGTCGGAGCCGCCCGCCGGATTCCCCGGCGCGTCGATCCGCGCGACGTCGCTGCGGAAATGCGCCATCAGCGGCTCGCCGCCATTGCCGCCCTGACCCGCCGCCACGAGCGCGCCGTCGCCGGCGCGCGTGAGCGCGATCGCGTTGTCGGCGCCCATGAAACCGGCGACGAACGCCGAGGCCGGCTGGTGGAAGATCTGTTCCGGCGGGCCATATTGCACGACCCGGCCGGCGTCGAGCACCGCGATGCGGTCGGCCAGCGTCAGCGCCTCCTCGCGGTCGTGCGTCACGTACACGGCGGTGATGCCGATGCGCTTCTGCAACGCGCGCAGCTCGTGGCGCAGCTCGATGCGCACCTTGTAGTCGAGGTTGGACATCGGCTCGTCGAGCAGCAGCAGCTTGGGATCGACGGCGAGCGCGCGGCCGAGCGCCACGCGCTGGCGCTGGCCGCCGGAAAGCTGCGTCACCGGCCGGGCGGCGAAGCCCTGCATCTGCAGCAGCGCGAGCATCTCCTCGACGCGGCGGGCGATCACGTCCTTGGCGACGCCGCGCATCCGCAGCCCGTATCCGATGTTGCCGGCAACCGTCATGTGCGGCCACAGCGCGTACGACTGGAACATCATGGCGGTGCCGCGCTTTTCCGGCGGCAGCGGCAGGATGTCGCGGCCGTCGACGCGGATGCGGCCGGCCTGCGGCGTGACGAACCCGGCGATCGAGCGCAACAGCGTCGTCTTGCCGCAACCCGACGAGCCCAGCAGCGCCACGAGCTCGCCCCGCGCGACATCGAGCGTCACGTCGGACAGCACGCGCGTGCCGTCGTAGGCGACGGACACGTTGTCGATCGCGAGATAGGTTTCAGGCGTCAGAAGTCAGGTGACAGAAGTCAGACAGGGCGCTGCCGGCTCATCGCCGGCCGCGTCCCGCCCCCAGGGCGGGTGTGCGACATTGTGCCGCGACGCGGTGATTTAGACACGGCCGCAATTGTGCCGCGATGTCGCCGCTATGGCGATGTTGCGGTGCAACATGCCGCCGCCTGCAGCGGCTCCTCGTCATCCTCGTCGTCGTCCCAATCGCCGTCTTCGTCGTCGTCGGGCGGATCGCCGATCGGCGTCTCCTCGTCTTCGTCATCGTCATCATCGCCCGGGCCCGCGAGGCCGCTCGCGCGACGACCTTGCGCCGCGCGCGGCGCAAGGTCGCGAAGCGATGCGACGCCGGCAGTCACTGCGGCGGGATGCGCAGGTTCTGGCCCGGATAGATCTTGTCGGGCGACTTCAGCATCGGCTTGTTCGCCTCGAAGATCTTCATGTATTTGTTGGCGTCGCCGTAGAACTGCCTGGAGATCTTCGACAGCGTGTCACCGGATACGACCGTGTAGAACTTCGCTTCCGGCTGGCTCTGGTCGACGCTCATCATGTCCTTGACCGCCTGCACACCCGCAACGTTGCCGCAGCACAGCACGATTTTTTCGCGCGTCTCCTGATCCGGGGCAACGCCGAACACGCTGACGGTCGACGTGGCGCCGTCGTACGTGACGGTGAGGCCGGTGGCCGACAGGTTCTGCGATTTGACGTATTCCAGGATTGCGTCGCCCGCCGCGGCATTCGCGGCCTGGACCTTGGCCTGGTTCGAAGGCTCGGCGGCCGATTCCTTCATGGCTGCCTGCGCCTGGCCACGGCCGAACAGCTTCTCACCTGCATCCTTGACGAAGTCGATCAGTCCCATCGTCGCTCCTTTCGCAAACAGAGATAGATTCTCCGCCGGCATTGTCAAACCCGCGCGGTTCACGGCGGCGGAAATCCGGGCGTGCAGCATACACGCAAACGATCCGTTTGCGCCGCCGTCGAATGCGCTCGCTCGTCGTGCAATCGATGCAAATCCGGCACCGCGCCGGCATGCGAAGTTGCCGACGTTGCAAATCTTGCAAACAACGGAGGCCCGGCATGAATCCGCAACAGACAGGACGGGCATCGTCGCCCCCGAAGCAACCGAAACCGCCGTTTCCCGAACA
>Ga0307412_10001732_pt1 | contig 12058 bp, 10 predicted proteins | sample DK1Cmetagenome_3_FD_203823 | JGI IMG/M metagenome (GOLD analysis project Ga0307412, IMG submission 203823) | Maize rhizosphere microbial communities from greenhouse at UC Davis, California, United States - DK15-C-1 | ecosystem: Host-associated > Plants > Roots > Rhizosphere > Soil | place: USA...
CAGCAGGTCATGCTCGAATGGCAGCGCGACTGGGCCCGCAAGGAAACCTACAACGCGGTCACCTCGCTGGTGAAGGAACATTCCGGCGCTTACGGCATGGGCATCGACTATGCGGTCACGCATGTCCACGGCGGTGCCGAGCGCGTCAGCCACGGCAAGCGCATCGGCCCTAACCCAGCCAAGTAATCACCTATCACCGCCGCTTCCGCAGGATCGAAAGTCCAAATGCGGGAGCGGCTTTCATCTAGAGTCGAGGATGCCCCCATGAAACTCTACCTCCTTTCCATCGGCGCCGGTCTTCTGGTCGGTATCGTCTACAGCCTGCTCAATGTCCGCTCCCCCGCGCCACCGATCGTGGCCCTTGTCGGCCTGCTTGGCATTCTGGTTGGCGAGCAGCTCATTCCCTTCGCCAAGACGCTGATCGCCAGGGAGCCGGCGGCAGTCTCCTGGATCAACCAGATCAGGCCGCACATGTTCGGTCATATGCCGAAGGGCGAGAGCCGCAATGACGTCGTCGTGTCTCGCCAAGATCAGCACAAGTCTGATAGCTGACACCGCAAGAGGAGATTCGCTTGCGGTGGGGCCCAGCCAGCCCAGCCAATCCCGGCGCAAAGCGTTGAAATCAATCTTAATAATGAAGCCAGGAGCATTTCCCATGTTCGCCGACCTCATCCTCCACCACGGTTTGATCACCACGCTCGATCGCACCAACCCAACCGCCAGCGCCGTCGCCATCAAGGATGGAGCCTTTCTGGAAGTCGGCACCGACGCAGAGATCATGGCGCTCGCCGGCCCGGACACCAAGATCGTCGACCTCAAGGGCAAGCGCGTCCTGCCCGGCCTGATCGACAACCACACCCACGTCGTGCGCGGCGGCCTGAACTACAACATGGAACTGCGCTGGGACGGCGTTCGTTCGCTGGCGGATGCCATGGACATGCTGAAGCGCCAGGTGGCGATCACGCCAGCCCCGCAATGGGTTCGCGTCGTCGGCGGCTTCACCGAACACCAGTTCGCCGAAAAGCGCCTGCCGACGATCGAGGAGATCAATGCGGTCGCGCCCGATACGCCCGTCTTCCTGCTTCATCTCTATGACCGCGCGCTGCTCAACGGCGCTGCTCTGAGAGCGGTCGGTTACACCCGCGACACGCCCAACCCGCCCGGCGGCGAGATCACCCGCGACGCCAACGGCAACCCGACCGGCATGCTGCTTGCCAAGCCGAACGCCGGCATCCTCTACTCGACGCTCGCCAAGGGCCCGAAGCTGCCGTTCGATTATCAGGTCAACTCCACCCGCCATTTCATGCGCGAGCTCAATCGTCTCGGCGTTACCGGTGTGATCGATGCAGGCGGCGGCAACCAGAACTATCCCGATGACTACGAGGTCATCCAGAAGCTCTCCGACGAAAACCAGCTGACCGTTCGCCTCGCCTATAACCTCTTCACGCAGAAGCCGAAGGCCGAGAAAGAGGATTTCCTCAACTGGACGTCCTCGGTCAAATACAAGCAGGGCAACGACTACTTCCGCCACAACGGCGCCGGCGAGATGCTGGTCTTCTCCGCCGCCGACTTCGAGGACTTCCGCCAGCCGCGCCCGGAAATGGCGCCGGAGATGGAAGGCGAACTCGAGGAAGTCGTGCGGGTTCTGGCGGAAAACCGCTGGCCCTGGCGCATGCACGCCACCTATGACGAAACCATCTCGCGTTCGCTTGACGTGTTCGAAAAGGTCAACAAGGATATTCCGCTCGAGGGCCTCAACTGGTTCTTCGACCATGCCGAGACCATCTCCGAGCGTTCGATCGACCGTATCGCGGCGCTCGGCGGCGGCATCGCCACCCAGCACCGCATGGCCTATCAGGGCGAATACTTCGTCGAGCGCTATGGCCACGGCGTCGCTGAGGCCACGCCGCCGATCAAGCGGATGCTCGAGAAGGGCGTCAATGTCTCCGCCGGCACCGACGCCACCCGCGTCGCCTCCTATAATCCTTGGGTGTCGCTCTCCTGGATGGTCACGGGCAAGACGGTCGGCGGCATGCAGCTTTATCCGCGCGCCAATTGCCTCGACCGCGAGACCGCGCTCAGGATGTGGACGGAGAAGGTCACATGGTTCTCCAACGAGGAAGGCAAGAAGGGCCGCATCGAGAAGGGCCAGTTCGCCGATCTCGTGGTCCCCAGTAAGGACTTCTTCGCCTGCGCCGAGGACGAGATCTCGTTCCTCACCTCCGATCTGACAATGGTCGGCGGCAAGATCGTCTACGGCTCGGGTGACTTCGCCAAATACGACGAGAGCAACATCCCGCCCGCCATGCCGGATTGGTCTCCGGTGCGCAAGTTCGGCGGCTACGCCGCCTGGGGCGAACCCGAAGGTGCGGGCGCCCGCTCGCTGCGCCGCACGGCCATCTCCACCTGCGGCTGCGCCAGCGACTGCGGCGTCCACGGCCACGACCATGCCGGCGCCTGGACCTCGAAGCTGCCGATCGCTGATCTCAAGGGTTTCTTCGGCGCACTCGGTTGCTCCTGCTGGGCCGTTTGAGGCTGACGCGATAATCGAACGACGTATCGGCCTGGGCAGTGGGAGATCGCTGCTCAGGCTTCTTTTGCAAGAGCGGAAGGCTCCCACGAATAATTGCAGATAACGCAATTAAATCGAAACTATTGATGCAATTGTTGGCGGCAATGGTTCCCGGCAATATGGCTCCATCAGACGAACACAGCGCCGCTCGAACCGACCGGCCAAGATCGCAGGAGCAACGATGGACAGACACTCTCCTTCAACACCGCGCAGGCTTCTGGCCGACATCGTATCGGCGCCTGCCGTGCGAACGGCCGCGCTGCTCGCGCTTTGCGCCGCCTATATCCAGGGCCCGCTCACCAAGATTTTCGATTTCGGCGGCGCGATCGCCGAGATGGAGCATTTCGGCCTTTCCCCGGCGCCCGTCTTCGCCGTCGTCGTCATCGCATTCGAGCTGACCGCCTCGGCCATGGTGGTGTCGGGCAAGCTGCGCTGGCTGGGCGCTTTCGCGCTCGCCGGTTTCACTGTTCTCGCGACCTTCATCGCGCTTCGTTTCTGGGAACTGCCCGCCGGCATGGAGCGGATGATGGCGACCAACGCCTTCTTCGAACATCTCGGCCTCGCAGGCGCCTTCATCCTCGTCACCATTTTCGATATCACCAAGGGAGCTGAAAAATGAGCACCGCAAAATCCTCCGGGGGCAGCTTCGCTCCACTCGCCCAACCCGTCTTCGCCGTTCTCTGGGCGGCCACCGTTCTCGGCAATACCGGCAGCTTCATGCGCGATGTCGCCAGCTCCTGGCTGATGACCGACCTCTCCGCCTCGCCGGCCGCGGTCGCCATGGTTCAGGCGGCGGGCACGCTGCCGATCTTCCTCCTCGCCATTCCGGCCGGCGTGTTGACTGACATTCTCGACCGCCGCAAATTCCTGATCGCAGTGCAGCTGCTGCTCGCCTCCGTCAGCATCAGCCTGATGGTTCTTGCCCAGACGGGAATGCTTTCGGTCAGCGCTCTGATCGGTCTTACCTTCCTCGGCGGCATCGGCGCGGCACTGATGGGGCCGACCTGGCAGGCGATCGTTCCTGAGCTCGTCAAGCGCGAGGACGTCAAGAGCGCGGTGGCGCTGAATTCGCTCGGCATCAACATCGCCCGTTCGATCGGCCCAGCGGCCGGCGGCCTTCTGCTTGCCGCGTTCGGCGCGGGTCTCACCTATGGTGCAGACGTTGCGAGCTATATCATCGTCATCGCAGCGCTGGTCTGGTGGCCGCGTGCCAAGCACGCCAATGATGCCCTGCAGGAGAACTTCTTCGGCGCCTTCCGGGCCGGCCTTCGCTACACCCGTGCCAGCCGCCCGCTGCATGTCGTGCTGCTGCGCGCCGCGATCTTCTTCGCCTTCGCCAGTGCCGTCTGGGCCCTGTTGCCGCTCGTTGCCCGCCAGCTTCTCGGCGGTGATGCAAGCTTCTACGGTATCCTGCTCGGCGCGGTTGGCGCTGGTGCGATCGCCGGAGCGCTCGTCATGCCGAAGCTGCGCGAACGCTTCAGTGCCGATGGTCTCCTCCTCGGTGCGGCCATCATCACCGCTGTCGTCATGGCTGTCCTGTCGCTTGCTCCGCCGAAGGCCGTTGCCATCGTCGCTCTGCTCTTCCTCGGTGGCGCATGGATCACGGCTCTGACGACGCTCAATGGCGCGGCTCAGGCTGTCCTTCCGAACTGGGTGCGTGGTCGTGGTCTTGCTGTCTACCTCACCGTCTTCAATGGCGCGATGACGGCTGGCAGCCTTGGTTGGGGTGCAGTCGGTACGGCCGTCGGAATTCAGGCAACGCTTATTATCGGTGCTGCCGGCCTTCTTGTTGCCGGTCTCATCATGCATCGTGTGAAGCTGCCTGCCGGCGATGCTGATCTGGTTCCTTCGAGCCATTGGCCGGAGCCGCTTGTCGCCGAGCCTGTCGCCCATGATCGTGGACCGGTTCTGATCCTGATCGAATACAACGTCGAGAAGCACAACCGTTCGGCCTTCCTTCGTGCCTTGAACGACATGTCGCAGGAACGCCGCCGCGATGGTGCCTATGGCTGGGGTGTGACGGAAGACTCCGCTGACCCTGAGAAGATCGTCGAGTGGTTCATGGTGGAATCCTGGGCAGAGCATCTTCGGCAGCACAAGCGGGTGTCGAATGCCGATGCCGACCTGCAGGGCAAGGTGCTTGCCTACCACTCGGGCCCGGAAAAGCCCGTCGTCCGGCACTTCCTGACGATCAACCGCCCAGGCAAGGCCTGACAGCGATACAGAGCAAAAGAGAAGGGGGCCGTTTCGGTCCCCTTCTCGCGTTTATTGTATATGGGCTCGGCAGAAGGCCTCGAATTCCCGAGCCGGCGCCGTGCGGTGCCGCTCCTTGTGCCGAAGCAGGGTGAACCGACGTGGAGGAAGGTCGAACTCCAGAATCTGCAGCTGCCCATTTTCGACGAAGGGCGAAACGATCGTCTCCGAGAGCGCGGTCACGCAGCCACCGCTTCTGACGGCGCTGAGCAGCGCCTCGTTGGATGGAAGAACAAGCGAGACATCGAGTTCCTCGGGATTGACCGACAGGTCGATGAGCGCCTGTTCCAGGACGCCGCGCGTTCCCGATCCGCGCTCGCGCATGATCCATTTCAGCCGTGAGAGATTATCCACGTTTCGTGCGGCGCTGAAATCGGAGGCCGCGACCACCACAAGCTTGTCGGTAGCGATGGTTGTTGTCGCCAGAGCGGGCTCGTCCAGGACACCCTCGATGAAACCGAGCTCCGCGTCGCCGTTGACGACAGCGGCTGCAACCGTCGCGGTGTTGCCGATCGTCAGGTTGATCTCGATCCCCGGATAATCACGCGCAAAGCCAAGAAGCCGTGAGGGCAACCAGTAGTTCGCGATCGTCTGGCTTGCCTGCACATCAAGGATTCCGGTCTTGAGGTTGCCAAGCTCGGCCAGAACGGATTCGGCTGCCTTCGCTCGCGTCAGCGTCTCCTTCGCCTCGCGAAGAAACACGCGCCCCTCGCGCGTCAGCTGTATGCCGCGTCCCACTCGGTCGAATAGCTTGACCTGATAGAATGTCTCCAGCGTCTTGATGGAGGCACTAACGGCGGATGGCGTAAGCCGAAGCGCTTGGGCGGCCTTCGTCAAATGCTGGCGTTCGGCAGTTGCTACGAAGATGACAAGCTGTTCGAAGGTCACGGAAAACGTTCTCAAAATCAGAATGAAACATCAGTTATTATACGATAGATCGGAACGGTCTGCAGGAATAGCCTCCAAATGCAATTCATTTTGGAGTTACGTCCTTGCAGAAGCTCGGATTTTCGAAAATTCTTCCCGGTCTGGCCGTCAGCGCGCTGATCACCGGCCTTGCTCAGGCGCTTGCAGTGGCGCAGGACGCCATTATCGGCCACCAATTGGTGGATGGCCTCGTCTTTGCCATCGTGCTCGGCACCATATTCCACACCGCATTCGGACTTTGGCCGTTGCTAAAGGCCGGCATCGCCTTTTCAGCCAAGTTCCTGCTGGAGTTCGCCATAGTCCTGCTCGGTGCGTCCATCAATGCCGCGTCGGTGACGCAGACAGGTACCGGCATCGTCGCTATGGTGGCAATCATCGTCTTGCTGTCGCTCATCATCAGCTACAGCATCTGTCGGCTACTTGGATTGACGGACCATCTGGCGACGCTGGTCGCGTGCGGCAATTCGATCTGTGGGAACTCGGCCATCGTCGCCGCGGCACCCGTTATCGGTGCCGAATCCGATGATGTCGCGGCTTCCATCGCCTTCACGGCCGCGCTCGGCATCGTCGTTGTCCTGCTTCTGCCCTGGCTGTTCCCGCTATCGCGCATGTCGCAATGGCAATATGGCGTCTTCGCCGGCATGACTGTCTATGCCGTTCCCCAGGTGCTCGCCGCAACCGCGCCGATCGGTGTGGCAAGTGTCCACATCGGAACGCTGGTGAAACTCATGCGCGTTCTGATGCTCGGGCCGGTGGTTCTGATGCTGCGTTTCAAGGGCAACCATGGCGCGGTCGCCGGACTGTCGGTCGGCCGCCTTGTTCCCTGGTTCATCGTCGGCTTCTTCGCGATGATGGCGCTGCGGAGCTTTAATCTCATCCCTGAGGTCGCAGTCGATGCCGCCAAGACATGCTCGACCCTGCTCACCACGATATCGATGGCCGCACTCGGCCTATCGGTCAACATGCGCACGGTGTTCGCCTCGGGTGGCCGGGTTCTGCTGGCGGGCGTGTTGTCCCTCGTCGCCCTGGGCACAATGAGTTTCGGTGGCTTGCTCTTGCTGAGTGCCGGCAGTTGAACGGCGCCCAAGGTCTGTTGGTCTAGCGCAACCGCGTCAGGTCCACCGGACGATTGTTGATGATCGCCTCCATCGAGAAAAAGCCCGTCACCGTGGCGAGATCGAAATTCGTGATGAGCTTCTGGTAGAAGGCATCGTAGCCGGACATGCCTTTGGTCACAACCTTGATCAGATAATCCCAGTCGCCGCCGATGCGATAGAAGTCGATCACCTCGGGCAACCGCTCGACATGCGCTCGAAAACCCTCGCTCCATTCCTTCGAATGATGGCGGGTGCGGATCATGACGAAGACGGTCAGGTCGAAGCCGAGAGCCTTCAAGTCGATGTCGCTGTGCGATCCCCGGATCAGTCCGAGGGAGTGCAGTCGCTGCAGCCGGCGCCAACAGGCATTCTGTGAGAGGCCGATCTTTTCGGCCAGATCGCGCTGCGACAGGGTCGCATCATTCTGCATGGCGCTGAGGATCTTCATGTCAAACGCATCGATTTTGGCGGTAGAATCGTTCATTTGACACAGTCCGGCAATCAGTGTTGGTATGGTTTCCGCGAAATAGTGTGAGGCGACGCGATTGGTGTCAATGCTCACGCCGCGCTCGATCAAGATGTGTACGCGCATCACGCCACTTACCCACATGATGATGTGGGTACAGGCCACTCTTATCGTCCCCCTTGCGGTTGACGGAGGGCGAATCCGCGATGAAAATCAAAATGCCTGTCAAACAAGCGTCATGAAAATTAATTTCACAGTTCCAACTTTTTCCGTGTTTCGTGTTGACGAGATCGAATTTTTGTCTCAACTTGACGAAAATAAATTACGTAAATGGGAACGAGAGCAGCATGAAAGTGGGAATTATCGGGCTAGGTTTCCGGCTCGGCTATCTGGGCTACGTCTTCAAGTCGATTGATGAAAGCTTCGAGATCGTCGGCTATGTCGATCCCGAGCCCGCGGGTCTGCCGGGTCTCGTCGAAAACGGCGTTTCCGTCGGCAAATCCTATGCCACGCCGCAGGAGCTGATCGCCAACGAAAAGCTCGATCTGTTGATGATCGGCTCGCCCAATCTCTTCCATCTCGAGCATATCCGCATCGGTCTCGAAGCCGGTCTGAAGGTGTTCTGCGAAAAGCCGATCGTCACCACGATCGCCGAAAGCATCGAGCTTGCGCGTCTGATGGCCAAGTTCGGTCACGAGCGGCTGATGGTCGGCCTCGTGCTGCGTTACTCGCCGCTTTATCGCGACCTGCAGGCGGTCCAGGCTGCCGGCAATCTAGGCCAGATCGTCTCGATCGAGGCATCCGAGCACATCGAGCCCTATCACGGCGCATTCTTCATGCGCGACTGGCGTCGTTATGAGCGCTATTCCGGCAGCTTCATGCTGGAAAAATGCTGCCACGATCTCGACCTTTATAATGGCATTGCCGGCGCGCGGCCCGAGCGGGTCGCAAGCTTCGGTGGCCGCAAGAGCTTTACGCCGGCAAACGATCCCGCTCGCGAAGGCATCAACGACCTCGAGCTGTTCCACCGCAAGCCGAGCGGCTGGAAGGGCACCGACAAGGTGTTCGACAGCGATGCCGACATCATCGACTATCAGGTTGCGATCGTCGAATACGCCAATGGCGTGGGCATGAACTTCCACACCAACCTCAATGTTCCCGACCAGTTCCGCCGCTTTGCGATCATGGGCTCGCGCGGGATGGCCGAGGGCGACTTCGTGCGCGGTTATCTCGATGTGCATGAGCAACTGACCGGCAAGAAGGTTGTCGAGAACAAGTATGCGGCTACCGAACTCTCGCAGCACTACGGTGCCGACGAACAGATGGCTGTCGACATCCTCGACAGCGTCCGCACTGGCACGGTGCTGCCCGTCTCGACGCTGAATGCCCTTGAAGCCGGCATTCTGGCGCTCTCTATGGACGAGGCCCGCATCAAGAAGACGGTTGTCGACCTGCGTCCCGTATGGGACAAGTTCGACGAGGCGCTCCACGCCAGAGCGGCTTGAGGAGGGCGGCAGGATGAACGTTCAAAGAAGCAACCTCATCTTCGCCTGGATCCTTCTCCTTCCGGCAGTCCTCTATGTCGCGGTAATTGTCGCTTACCCGCTCGTCGATACGTTCATTCTGTCCTTCACCGATGCGTCACTCAGAAAAGTGACCAATTGGGTGGGCTGGGCGAACTATGAGAAGATCTTCAACGCGACCTTCGCAGACGTCATCGTCCGCACCTTCATCTGGACCTTTTTCTCGGTCTCGCTGAAGATGATCATCGGCACCTTCGGCGCCTCGCTGCTGAACAGCGCGGTGCCGGGTCGCTCGCTGTTTCGTCTGCTGACTATGCCGCCATGGGTGGTGCCGATGGCGATCGGCATCTTCATGTGGGGCTGGATGTATAACGGCCAGTTCGGGATGATCTCGGGCATGCTGCAGCGCATCGGCTTCGTGGACGGTCCGGTGGCCTTCCTCGCCTACGGCAACACGGCATTCTGGGCGACGATCATCACCGACGTGTGGATCGGCGTGCCGATGGTCACCATCTATTTCCTGGCGGCCATCCAGTCGATCCCGAAGGACCTCTACGAGGCGGCCTGGACGGATGGTGCGGGGCGTTTCTATCGCTTCCGTCGCATCACCCTGCCGCTGATGGTGCCGTCGATCATCACCATGTCGATGCTATCCCTCATTGCCACGTTCAACTCCTTCGATATCATCTGGATCCTGACGCAGGGCGGCCCCAGCGGACAGACCACGACGATGATCATCGATACCTACCAGACGGCCATCGGCTCGAAGAAATATGGTGAGGGTGCGGCCCGCGCGGTGCTGATCTGCATCTTCCTCTCGGCATTCTGCTTTGCCTATTTCCGTGTCACCCGTCGGCTCAACCCGGAGAAGCGCGCATGAAGAACGCGGCCATGATCGATCGCTACAGCTGGTGGGAAATCCTGCTGATCTACCTTGGTGTCTTGGTGTTCCTCACCTTCGTGCTGGCGCCCTTCGTCGAAGGCTTCCTGGTGTCGCTGAAGCCGCTCAGCCAGCTATTCTCGTCGCCGTACCGCTTTTGGCCGGAGAACGGCTCGTTCGAGGCCTATCGCACCATGTGGATCAGCGTTCCGGGCTTCGGGCGCTATATCTTCAACTCATTCTTCATCTCGATTATCGTCACCGTGATCGTGCTGGCGCTCGTCATCCCGGCCTCCTACGCCTTCGCGAAGTTCGAATTTCGCGGCATGGGCCTGCTGCTTGGCGCGTTCCTGACGGTCAACATGTTCTCTGGCGCCGTGCTGCTCATTCCGCTTTTCCGACTGATGCGCACGCTCGGCGTGCTCAACACCTATTTCGCGATGATCGTGCCTGGCGTGGCGTTCCTCATTCCTTCGGCGATCTGGCTGCTGCGGACCTACATGATCCGCATCCCGCAGGAGCTGAACGAGGCCGCCTATATGGATGGAGCCAGTCACTTCTATACGTTGCGCCGCGTGATCCTGCCGATTGCCATGCCGGGGATCATCGTCGTCGCCATCACCACTTTCATCGGCGCCTACGCGCAGCAATTCATCTTCGCGCTGACCTTCAACTCGAAGACCGAATACATGCCGTTGCCGGTGGGGCTCTTTGCTTACTTCGGTAAGCAGGAGGTTATCTGGAACGAGCTGATGGCAGCCTCCTTCGTCGGCATTCTGCCCGCGATGGTCATCATCTTCTTCCTGCAACGATATCTCGTCGGCGGTCTGACTGCCGGTGCGGTAAAACAATAACAAGTGAACAGCTAACTAACGGGAGTATTGACGTGAGCATCGCTTTCAAAACTAGCCTTATGGCACTGGCCTTGCTCGGCTCGACGGCGCTTGGCGCCATGACGGCCGAAGCTGCCGACAAGGAAATCAGCTGGATCTATTGCGGCGACAAGATCGACCCGATCCACGAGAAGTACATCAAGGAATGGGAAGGCAAGAACCCCGGCTGGAAGGTTGCGCCTGAAGTCGTTGGCTGGGCACAGTGCCAGGACAAGGCAACCACGCTCGCCGCCGCCGGCACGCCAGTCGCGATGGCTTACGTCGGCTCGCGCACGCTCAAGGAATTCGCCCAGAACGACCTGATCGTTCCGGTTCCAATGACCGACGACGAGAAGAAGGGTTACTACCCGCATATCGTCGACACGGTAACCTTCGAGGGCAACCAGTGGGGCGTGCCGATCGCATTCTCCACCAAGGCGCTCTACTGGAACAAGGATCTGTTCAAGCAGGCCGGCCTCGACCCCGAGAAGCCACCGACAACCTGGGCTGAAGAAATCGCTGCTGCAAAGACCATCAAGGAAAAGACGGGCATCCCGGGCTACGGCCTGTCCGCCAAGACCTTCGACAACACTATGCACCAGTTCATGCACTGGGTTTACACCAACAACGCGACCGTCATCGACGCCGATGGCAAGATCACGCTGGATAGCCCCGGTGTTCTGGCCGCTCTCCAGGCCTACAAGGACATCACGCCTTACTCCGAAGAAGGCCCGACCGCTTACGAGCAGAACGAAGTTCGTGCGATCTTCCTCGACGGCAAGGTCGGCATGATCCAGGCGGGTTCCGGCGCTGCCGCCCGCCTCAAGGACACGAAGATCAACTGGGGTGTGACGACGCTGCCGCTCGGTCCGGACGCCAAGGGCCCAGGCACGCTGCTCATCACCGACAGCCTGGCGATCTTCAAGGGTTCTGGTGTCGAGGACAAGGCGATCGAGTTCGCCAAGTACATCACCTCTCCCGAGCCGCAGGGCGAATACGAACTCCAGGGCGGCGCTGGCCTTACACCTCTGCGTCCGTCGGCAAAGGTCGATGAATTCATCAAGGCCGATGCTTCCTGGAAGCCGTTCATCGACGGTATCGCCTATGGTGGTCCCGAGCCGCTCTTCACCGATTACAAGGGTTTCCAGAACTCCATGATCGAAATGGTCCAGTCCGTCGTGACAGGCAAGGCCGAACCGGCTGACGCCATCAAGAAGGCCGCTGGCGAGATCGAAGCGTTCAAGTAAGCCTTTGTTGGGGATCGCGGGCGCGCAACACCCGCGATCCCTTCGCTATCGAGAGTAAGCGCCGCGCGTGGCGGTGACCGGAGACAGGTTTTGGGACAGTTATTTCTCAACAAGGTTCAGAAATTTTACGGCGACTTCGAGGTTCTGAAGGGCGTTCAGCTCGAGGTGAACAATGGCGAGTTCGTCGTGTTCGTCGGCCCCTCCGGCTGCGGCAAATCCAC
>Ga0307412_10001733_pt1 | contig 12057 bp, 11 predicted proteins | sample DK1Cmetagenome_3_FD_203823 | JGI IMG/M metagenome (GOLD analysis project Ga0307412, IMG submission 203823) | Maize rhizosphere microbial communities from greenhouse at UC Davis, California, United States - DK15-C-1 | ecosystem: Host-associated > Plants > Roots > Rhizosphere > Soil | place: USA...
AACTACTGGATCAATCAGCCTGAAAAAACTTTATTTAAAAATGTTTTCCATATGGACTGGTTTGGATCGCCAAATAACCCTGCAATGAGACCTTTCGGCCAAAATGGAGAGGTTTCCGGTGCTGAGATTGAGAAGATTGCAGCTTTTGTTTATCACATCAACCAAGAGCAAGCCCCAATTACTCCGGCACAAGGTGGAGCAGCTCCTCAGGGAACTGAAGCACATTGGGAAAAAGAATAATTAAACAAAAAATAGAAAGTATATGAGAAAACATAATTTGTTATTAGATTAAAAAATAGTAACGAATTATGTTTTTCTCTTTTTAAACACACTATACAAAATGTCAGACATAGAAGAAATAGAAGTAAGAGGCGGACAGGGACAGGTTCTGGACCCTGAAACTTATAGAGATTCTATAGGGACAATGGAGCAATCCGGAAAAAGAAGATGGGTATTCCCAAGAAAGCCTAAAGGAAAATATACCAACTACAGAGATATTGTAAGCTATAGCTTACTGATTATCTACTTTACAGTACCTTTCATCAAAGTTAATGGCAACCCTTTCTTTTTATTTAACGTTATTGATAGAGAGTTTTACATTATCGGACAACCTTTCTATCCACAAGACTTTTTTATCCTTACTTTGGGTGCGATCGCATCTTTAATATTTATCATCATTTTTACGATTGCATTCGGAAGAATTTTCTGCGGGTGGATATGCCCTCAGACAATTTTTATGGAATCCATATTTCGTAAAATTGAATATCTTATTGAAGGTGACAGAAACAGCCAAATGAGGCTTGACAGACAAGAGTGGAACAGTGAGAAAATCTGGAAAAGAAGCTTAAAATGGTCAGTTTATATGATTATTTCTTTGATTATCACTCACTTTATGTTGATGTATATTGTCGGTTATCAGGAAATATTTAAAATCATCTCAGAGGGCCCGTTTGCTCACCCTACCAACTTTATCGTAATGGTACTCTTTACCGCAGCATTTTACTTTGTATTTGCGTGGTTCAGAGAGCAGGTTTGTACATTGGTTTGCCCGTATGGAAGATTACAGGGAGTTTTAATTGACAAAGACACGATTAATGTTTTCTACGATTTTAAAAGAGGAGAAAACAGATCAAAATGGAGAAAAGGAGAAGACAGAAAAGCCGCAGGGAAAGGAGATTGTATCGACTGTCATCAGTGCGTGGTGGTCTGCCCTACGGGAATTGACATCAGAGACGGACAACAGTTGGAATGTATAAACTGTACAGCTTGTATCGATGCCTGTGATGAAGTAATGGAAAAAGTAGGCCTTCCAAAAGGACTGATCAGATATGCTTCCGAAAACGAAATTGAGCAGGGAACTGAATTTAAATTCACAGGAAGAATGAAAGGTTTTGCTCTGGTTCTTGTTCTATTGGTTGGATTCCTTGGTTTCTTGCTTTACAATCGTGGAGAAATGGAAGCCAAATTCATCAAACCGGCAGGAAGTACATTTTTCGTACGGGACGGAAAAATTACCAATACTTATAACTACACTTTCTTAAACAAAACAAACGATAAGAAATTAGTTACCATTAAAGTAATCGAGCCTAACCACGGAGAAATCATCTTCAGTGCCTCAAGCAAAATTACAGTGGATAGAGACAAAATGTCTAAGGGAACGATTAATATCAGCTTTCCGGAAGACGAAATGAAACTATCAAAACAAAATATTACCATCGGAGTTTACGATATGAAAGGTAAATTGGTAGATTCTTATCAGACCTATTTTGAAGGACCATTTAAATTACAATTTTAATTTTTTAAATGAAATCTCCTTTAATGTGAAAGGTAAACACTTTTAAAGATAACGAGATTCCATATGACCTTTAAAAAATAATAAATTTACATATGAAAAACTTTAGTTGGGGACACGGTGTTGTAATTGCATTATTCGCATTCATAGTTTTTATTTTATCGATGTTATTTCTTTTTCCGAACGGGCAAAAGAATTCCGAAATGGTAACCGATAACTATTATGAGGAAGAATTACAGTACCAGGATGTAATTGATGCCAAAAAAAGAGCAGATACTCTTCAGGAAAAACCTATTTACAGTCAGGATACAAACGGAATTAAAATACATTTTCCTAAAGATTATAACAATACAAACACAACTGTAAAATTTGTATTGAACAGAACGGATGATCAGAATTTAGATATAAAAAAATCTGTACAGCTGGATGCGAATCAATCTTTCACCATTCCGACCCGTGTATTGAGCAAAGGAAATTATACGTTGAGATTGATGTGGACTAAAGATAAAACAGACTACCGAATGGACTACGACGTGATATGGAAATAGCACTTATTTTATCGGCTATCGGCTTAGGCTTCGCTTCCGGATTTCACTGTATCGGAATGTGCGGACCTATTGCCCTGTCGATGGGATTAACAAAAAAACAGGCGACCAATTTTTATCTTCAAAATCTTACCTACCAATTCGGAAGAATTTTCACCTATTCCCTTTTAGGAGCAATTCTCGGAATCATTGGCGAAGGTTTTGAAATGGCAGGTTTTCAGCAATATCTGACGATTGCTGTAGGAATTTTACTGATCATTATGGCAGTTTTTTCTTTTGGAGGAAAAGATTTTGCCTCAAAGATTCCTTTTTTCTCTAAATTTTTGTTTTCAGTGAAATCAAATTTGGGAAAATTACTTCAAAAAGCAGATTACAGATCAAGATTTACAACAGGAATTTTAAACGGATTTTTACCTTGCGGAATGGTGTATATGGCTCTTACTGCAAGTTTAGCGAGCGGTGGAATATGGCAGGGAGCTTCATATATGGCTTTATTTGGCTTGGGAACACTTCCATTCATGTTTGCTGTAGTTTTGGCCGGAAATTTGATGAATCAGGCTTTTAGAGTAAAAGTTTTAAAAGCAATTCCGGTTGTGATGATTATTTTAGGCGGATTATTTATCGTAAGAGGTCTTGAATTGGGAATTCCTTACATTTCGCCAAGAGCAGAAGCCATGACGATTTCGAAAGATAACAATGGAGACTGTCATTTGGGAGGTGATCACAGTCAGCATGAACACAGCAAAGCCAATTGTCATTAATTTAAATTTTAAACCAAAATTGAATATTCGTTTTTCAACCTAAATTATTTAAGTAATGGAAATCTTTGTGTTCTTTTTTAAGTAGAACGCCTTTGTGTAACTTAAAAGCAGTTAGTAGTCAAAAAATCTTTGCGAACTTTGCGTTTAAAATTAATTTTAGGAATTAACGGACAATCAAAAAAAAATATTATAACTATGAAAAATTTTCTATTTCTCTTTATCTGTCTTTTTGCACTACATTCGTGCACATTAAATTCGGAAATCACGTATCATAAAGATGCTGCAACAACGACCATGATGGATCTTGATATGAAAGACGCCATGTCAATGATGAAATCTATGATGCCCGATTCTGCGAAAAATGATAAAAAAGAATTTGCTGAGCTGGAAAAACTTCCCAAAACATGGACCAGCCTTTATGACATGGAGAAAAAGGATGGAAAATTAAAAACCAAAAATCCGGATTCTATTAAAATCATGAAAAAAATCTTCATGAAATCCACTGTTGAAAACAATGAAATTTCAGGATTTTCTTTTAAAATGGATCATTTTTCTAAAGACGATTATAATTCAGTAAAAAATATTTCGAAAAACGAACAAGTTCCGATCGATCAAATGGCAATGAACGACTGGGACGGAAAAACGTTAATAATTGACACCGAAAAGCTAAGTCTTAACGGTATGAAAGATCTTTTAGCAAAAAAAGGAATTACCGGAGATGATGAAAAATCTGAAATGCCAATAGGAACGCTGAAAATGATGTACAAAAAAATCGGGACCACGTTAAAATTTGAAAACAAAATAAAATCCATTACAGGAAAACACGACTGGATCACAAAAGTAGACGATCATTCCATAAGAATTGATTACGATCTTGATTCTTTATTTGGCGAAGAGAAGGACAAAAAACCTCTTAAAAATGCTGATAAGAAAATTGTAGTTGTAACGGAATAATTCACTATCATCTAAAACAAACCCACCGAAATTTTCGGTGGGTTTTTATTTAGATAAATATTTGAATCTTAATTAATTACATCAAATTTCGCATACTCAGCAACTTTCTTAGGAAGCTTGATGCCGTCTGCTGTCTGATTGTTTTCAAGCAATGCAGCCATAATTCTTGGTAAAGCCATTGCAGAACCGTTCAATGTGTGAACTAACTGAGATTTTCCGTCAGTTTTGTAACGGCACTTCAAACGATTTGCCTGAAAAGTTTCAAAATTAGAAACAGAACTTACTTCAAGCCATCTTTCCTGAGCAGCACTCCAAACCTCAAAATCATAAGTCATTGCAGAGGCAAAACCTGTATCTCCGCCACAAAGTCTTAAAACTCTGTAAGGAAGCTCAAGATCCGTAAGAATTTCTTTGATATGTTCTACCATTTCTTCCAAAACAGCATAAGAATTTTCAGGTTTTTCAATTCTTACGATTTCTACTTTTTCAAATTGGTGAAGACGGTTCAGACCTCTTACGTGAGCTCCATAACTTCCCGCTTCTCTTCTGTAACATTGAGAAAATGCCGTATTTTTAATCGGAAGATCCTTTTCTTCCAACAAAACATCACGGTATAAATTCGTCACAGGAACTTCTGCTGTCGGAATTAAATATAAATCATCAGCCTGAATATAATACATTTGCCCTTCTTTATCCGGCAACTGCCCCGTTCCGTAACCAGATGCTTCATTCACAACGTGAGGCGGATTAACTTCCATATATCCTTTCTCAACATTTTTATCTAAGAAATACTGCACCAAAGCTCTTTGCAGTCTCGCTCCTTTTCCTAAATAAACAGGAAAACCGGCGCCGGCAATTTTCACTCCCAATTCAAAATCGATAAGATTATATTTTTTTGCCAATTCCCAGTGAGGAATTGCTCCTTCTCCTAATCCCTGAACATCGTGAGACTGATAAATCATTTCATTATCATCAGCCGAAGCACCACTTTTCACCAACTCATTTGGAATGTTTGGAATTTGATAAAGAATATTCATTAAATCTAATCCAACATTATACAAAGCTTCTTCTAATTCTTTGATCGATGATTTGTATTGAACTGTTTTAGATTTTGCAGATTCTGCTTCTTCTTTTTTCCCTTCTTTCATTAAAAGCCCGATTTCTTTGGAGATTTTATTGATTTCGGAAAGTTGAGAATCTAATTCAAATTGGATTTTTTTTCTTTCGTCGTCAGTAGCAATAGCATTGTCTACCAACTCAAGATTTTTGAATTGTCTTTTTTTCAGACCTTCTAAAACGCGTTCTTTATTGTCGCGCAAAAAATTGACTTGTAACATTTTATTTAGATGTTAGTTATTAGAATGCTAGATCGAATCTAACAGTTTTGCAAATTTAAAATTATTTTACGATTGTAACTACATTTGAAACGCCGGGTTGTTTTGTAAATCTTAAAGTATCATTATAAAATACTTTCGAGACTTCAAAAACGGAAGGAGTCAATCGATATTGGATTTCCAGTTTTTCTTCGATGGTGTCGATCGCTACATTGTTTACCGCTTTCCTTAATGACACCGTAATCACCGAATGATAGATCTTATTGTTTGGATCTAAAGTATCAATTCCTATTCTTTTTGCTCCCGCGATATATTCAATGTAAAACGTGGAATCAGGATTCATTTTAAGCGAACTGCTTACCGGAGCATTATCTGTTTCCCCTAAAACATCATTCATAGCATACGTATAATACGAAGTGTCTTTCTTTTTATGAAATAAATCCCGCCCTAAACCATTTTTCATGTAAATATTTAATATCTGATCTATTTTTTGAATATCATCTTCCTCACTTCTACAGCTTAGAAGCGCAAAAAATACAACCAGAATTCCGAAAATAACATTTCTCATTGCCAACAAAGATAAAACTTATTTTAATTCTTTAAGGTATTTCTGAAAGAAGTAGCCCAACAAAAATCCCGAAAATATCAATGTAATTGAAACACTTAGCGTCATTCCCAAAATCTCATATCTTGGAACGAGAATGAAAGAAAGCGTCACCAATAGTGCTAATGAAAAAAAGGAAGCCTTTGTATTTAAAGACATTTTTCCTACCGCGGATAACAGATTTCCATACAGATTTCTGAAAAGAATGTTCATTAAAAATGTAAACATAAAAATGATAAACAACACATAATTTTCAGCGTATTTTTCATTAAAAAATAATCTTAAAATATCTTTACTAAAAAAAGTGCAAACCACGAATATTCCCAAACAAACAGGAACAAAAACTTTATAATATCCTGAAATATAATTTTTTATAAAATTTCTATCCATATAATTTTTCGCCAAAAGAGGGAAATCACTTTGCATAAAAGCCAGCGCCAGAAAAGTGACATTAGACGGAATAAGAATCGCTACTCTGTAACTCGCCACAGAATTTTCATTTAATAAAAATCCTAACAGAAGAATATCCAGAGAAAATAAAGCATCTGAAAGGATCGTCGTTCCGGAAGTGTGAAGCGCATATTGCCAAATTTCTTTAGAATTAAAAATATCAGGTAATTCTTTCATCGAAATATCTTTCATTTTAAACCAAAATAAAGACAAAAACGGCGTAAAAGCCAGTGCAATCAAATATCCTTTTAATTGAAAGAAATAACTTAAAACCAAAAGAATCGCCAAGCCTAAAACATTAACAACATTATTAAGCTTTGCAAACTGTCTGTTTTTATCATTGATTCTAAGCTCAGACTGAATATAATTGAAAAAATAAAATCCCATAAAACGAATCGAGAAAAATCCAAATATCCAAAAGATATCTTCATATTTCGTGACATAAAATAAACTGAAACCAAGAAAAACCAATGTCAGCAAAAGCTGATAAATAAAGCCTTGTCTTAAAAGATAACCGGATAATTTCTTTCTCTGATCCTCATTTTCTGTAACAGACCCGAATCTCAAAAGACTCTGATGACTTCCTAATCCGCTACAAGACGCAAAAGCCGCAAACAGAGCCGCAACAATGCTCATTTTCCCGAAATCGTGTTCCGGTAAAAGTTTAATGATAAAAAGAGAGGAAAGAAAGGCACAAATTTTCCCAATCAATAAAGAAACAAGAACATATTGTCCCTGATTTTTAAGAAAATTCCGTAAAAATGTCAATCCATCTTTCATTCATCAAAAATAAAGTTTAAAAATGGATAAAATATTTATAGCCTGAGATTTGTGATAAAAAACTTTTGAAGAGAATAATTCAATCATTTCATTTTGAAGTTCTTTATAATTTTCTAAACGATCAATATTTTTGTCAAAATATTCCTGATAATATCGTTGAATTTCAGGACTTGAATCGTAATAATATTGATATGGATACATACTTGCCTTTTCCGGAGATTTTAAAATCTTCTTGTAAAAAAACAAATATCCGTTTTTGAGGAATTTTTCGCCAAATCTCATTTTCCACTGAGCGCCGGGCTTTGTCAATGTCTTTTCCCAGGTATATTTTTCTGCTTCCTTGCAATGTTTGGAAAGCCATTCAAGATAAAGCTTTTGCTTGTATTTCCAATCTTCAGGAAAGCTAATCGACAATTTTATAAAATCCTTTGTCATAAAAGGCGAAATCAAATACCCTTTTTGTTGCATCACCTGCACGCCAAGCACCGTTCGGTTATACGCGAGATTTTTTAACAAAAATATTTCTTCTTTTTCGTAATTCTTAAGAACATTATCCAAATCGGATTTTATTTTAGGAAGAAAATTTTCATTAACTATGATTCTTTTCAAAGAAGGAACTTTCTTGTTAGGTTCTAAATTAAAACCTCCTAAAATCCCGTCTCCAATTTGTCCTCCATGAAATATTGAAAAGTTATCATATTGTAACTGATCCAGCGCGTAACTCACGTGAATCCCGCCTGTATAAAGACTTGTGCCTTCCGAAATTCTTGTAAGCTCATCAATTTTTTTTAAAAAACTTCCTTTATCTAAAGGAATAAATTCATAATTTATGTTGTAATCGGAAGCAATTTTTCGGGAAATTTTTTCATCCAAATATCCAGACTGAGAAAAACATAAAGCAAGATCTGGTTTAAGATTATTTTTAATTGCATAAAACATCGCCATACGACTATCCAGTCCGCCGCTGAGCAAAGCCAGATGAGAAGTGCCTAATTCAACATCTTTTTCGTACTCCATTTTTACGGCTTCCGTAAAAATTTCGTGAAGATCATCAACCGACCGTTCCCTGCTTTTATTGTAATATGGAATTTCTGAAATGTTAAAATATTCTATTTCTTTGATTGTAAACGAATTACAATCAATCTCCAAAAAATGAGAATCTTCAACTTTGTAAATATTTTGAATAGGAGTTTTGTTTTCCAACAGATTTCCGATTGTAAGCAATTGATAAAAAGAGGAAATATCAGGATTTATAGAAATGCCTTTACTTTTGATCGTATCTGCCAATCTCACTAAATCTGAATCAATGAAAATCTGATCATTCATTTTGGAATAAAAAACTCTCTGCGTTGAAGTCGGATTGGTAAAAATTAAAATTTTATTCTCTTTTTTATCCCAAATACAACCTCTGAATTCGCCTTCCAATTGTTGAATTAACCGCCAATTGTTCTCTTTATAACTTTTCAGAAGGAAATCTTCGAAATCCGGAGCTGAGTTTTTTTGAACTAAATCCTTTTTATTTAAAATAATTCCTTCAATTAAAATATCAACCGAATCAGTTTCTACAAAAACCGAATCATACGTTTTCTTTTCAAAAAAAGATTTAATTTGAACTTGTTGATTATCAATAAAAACAGAAAAACCTTTACTCATTTTACAATTTGCTGATATATTTCTGTGAATTGTCTCGCAATAGATTCTTTTGAATATTTTTCTAAAACAACCTCACGAATCTGTTTTTTATCCTTAAAAGAATATTCTTTTCTGCATATTTTTTCTAAAACCGAATACAACTGATCTGTATTATTCCTTTCAAGTCCAATTCCTAAACCATCAATGATAAACTCAGCCGCCCCGCCAACTTTTGTTGAAATAACGGGCTTTCCGCAGGCATAAGATTCTAAAATGACACAACCTTGCGTTTCGTTTTCGCTAAATAAAATAAAATAATCCGAATGCTGCATTTTTTCAGCAACTTTCTGATAACTTATAGCATCGAAAACTTTTATATAATTTTCTGCCTTCAGTTGTTTGACTAAATTGATCAAAGGTTGGGTTTCGCCGTCACCACCAATTTCCAAACTTACGTTGAAGCCGTTTTGATGTAAAGAATGAATTGCTTTAATAATTTCATCCGGCTTTTTTCGCGGAATTAAGCTTGAAACATGTAAAAATTTTGTTGAATCTGAGCCTCCGCTTTCGGGTTTAATATCAAAAACATCTGTGTCAACGACATTTGAAATGACTTTCATGGGAACTTTAATGCCCATTAATTGTAAGCTTTCTTTCAAATTATTGCTTACAGGCATGATGTATCCTGCATTTTTCGCGATATATCTTGCAATTCTTTTAATGTTTTTGGATGTTTTAGACAAATTTTCTTCTTGAAAAGCCGTCCAATGCTCGGTCACAACAAAAGGTATTTTGAATTTTCTTTTTACATAAACGGCAAAAAGCATATTGTTATGAAGAACGTTTGCGTGTATCAAATCGGGCTTATTCATTTTAGAAAATCCCATTTTGTACGCTTTCATTCTTTTCAGAAAATTTTTAACCGGATTCTTGGAATTTTTATAATAAATAATTAAAGTTCTGATTCCATTGATCATTTTATCATCGAAAATGAACTCTTCCTGTTGATTAAAATCTCCGATCGTGTGCAATATCTCGACCTCATGCGACATCGCCACCGCTTCTGCATGACGTTGCACAAAATTACCATTCGTGGGTTCCAGTTTGTTCGGGAACCAGGAAGAGATAAAAAGTATTTTCAAAGGAAATTATTTTATAGAAACTGCCCAGCTTTTCTCGAAAGGTAACAAAAAATGGCTTAAAAAATCAAGATAGGTGTTCTTAGAAAAATCAAAAACCTGAATGTCTTTTGATAATTCTCCACTTCTTATTTTTGATTTAAAATCCAGCAATTTTAATGTTTTAACCTCTCCGTTTTCTACGTAACTTGCTTTCATTCTGTCGAATAATCCCAGTTGATATTCTTCATCAATTTCTCTCATGATCTTTCCTAAAGCATCGATGCTACAACCGGAAGCCATTTCCTTTTCTTCGTCCACGCAAATGACGATAAACTGATTTTTTTCAATTTTAAAAGAAGATGAAAGTGGTTTCCCATGAGCAGCCCAAGTCGCCAGGAAATCAAATAATTTCTCTGTGATCACTTTTGCTTCTTTGGTTTCGAAAGGTCTTGATGCCGGATATATGATAACTCTGTAGTCATTTGTTTCTACAATGTTTGATTCTTCAATTTTCATTAGTGATGAATTTAAAGGATAAAATTACGGTTTTTTATTCAGAAAATAGGAATTGCTCTGTCTTTCAACATTAAAAGAATTACGCTGAATATTCGAAAACTGCGTTATAAGAATTTTCGTTTTGACTTAATATTTTTGTCCTGTTGTAGCCCTTTTCAGTTAAGATTGATATTAACTCTTCTTCGCTATGATGAGAACTTTTTAAAGCGATATTGTTTATTTCTATTACTATTTTCGGTTGATGGAAAGTTAAGATTTCATTCATTCCTTTTAATGCGGAAAATTCGGCTCCTTCAATATCTATTTTAATTAAATCTATTTGTGAAATATTATTCTTTTTTACATATTCATCCAGACTTACAGCTTCAACTTTTTCTTTGGAAGTATATTCCTGAAGATATGATGAAGCCATCCCAACATTATTATCGTTTTCGTTGTACAAAATTTCGATAAATCCACTTTTGTCGGAAATTGCTAAATGTTCCAGTTTAATATTGTGAAAGTTATTTATCTGAATATGTTGTTGAAATTTTAAATAATTAGGTTTAAAAGCTTCAAAAGCAAATGCTTTCCCCTTTTCTCCAATAATTTTTGATGCATTTAAAGAAAACAAACCAATATTTCCGCCGATATCTATAAATGTATTTCCTTCTTTTAATGTTTGGTATAAATAGTCGATTTCATTCTTCTCGTAATCTCCCAAAAAATAAATCTGTTGCTGGATCCAATCATTAAGGTCTAAATTAAGCTTAATAAAATCTCTATAAACGACATTTTTTTTGACATTTTTGAAAAGATGATACGGATTAAAAATATATTTATAGAAAGCAAAATACTTTTCCTTAAAAAAATTAAAGCTTAAAATAAATCTGAAAATTGAGGCTAGCAGGCTCTTCATATATGTTTCTGTATTGATTGCAAGATACTGCAATTTGGCTTAAAATAATTAACCCCAAGATGGCTCTTGGGAAGAACTGTCATACTAACGCTTTTATTTCTAAAATTTATCGGCAAGTTTTATAATTAATTTTTTGTCTTTCTTTATAAATAATAGCCAAATCCAAATCAGGAATGCCAATATAAAAGAAATAATAATATTTTGAGTAAATACATTTTTTGCAACTTGACTTGTCTGAAACTCCAAGATTGCATGATTTATGGATGAACCCTCTTTTACCAATAGAGCAATTATGGTTATAGTGTTTGCAATAATTATACTTACAATATTTGTAAAAACAATAATATACTTTGTCAATTTTCCATGTCGTCCCTTGAAATAATCATAACCTATAAGTTCTAGATATGTAATAATTAATACCATTCCGGAGGCAAGCCTTTTTAAATATATTGCAAATAAGCTCCAAACTATAATTCCTGGAATTGAAAAAACAATTGAACCTAAAAATCCAGTCAAATAATTTTTTTCTTTTGCCATTCTTTCTCTTTCAATATCCACCCCCCCAATTGCAGCTCCCATCACAGCTCCTTTATACAAACCCGTAAAGAAATTTTGCTTACTAAACAAAGCATCTATTCCTCCTGCAATAGCTCCATTCATACTACCAACT
>Ga0307412_10001734_pt1 | contig 12053 bp, 10 predicted proteins | sample DK1Cmetagenome_3_FD_203823 | JGI IMG/M metagenome (GOLD analysis project Ga0307412, IMG submission 203823) | Maize rhizosphere microbial communities from greenhouse at UC Davis, California, United States - DK15-C-1 | ecosystem: Host-associated > Plants > Roots > Rhizosphere > Soil | place: USA...
CCCAGAGTCTGGGGGCTGGGGGTAGTGACCGGTGGGAAAACCAGCTGTACATGAACATCGGTTACTACTTCTGATTAGAATTATGGGGCAACAGCCCTGAAGTCTTGTTCGTGAGCAGGCTCGTTCCAACAGGTTTAGCGCATAAACTTCGGGAGCGAGTTGGCTTGCGAAAATCCCCAATCGGCGTTGGGTGTTTCGAGCCCACTCAGTCGCTAGGCGGGGAGGTGCACCTTCATCAGCCTATCGCTCTACGCCTGCATAGCGAGCTCTTGCACGCCCTCTCGGCCACAACAGCGCGGCCATGCCAATGGCATAGACAACCGCAAACAGCACGTACGCGATACGGGTGGAAAACAGCTGGGGCGTTTCTGTCGGCAACGGTGATACACCGAGCCCGAACAGAATCAGGAACGTCATGAGCCCTCCGCCGAATACCTTGCCAGCGGTGTTGCCCAGGGCAGCTTTGCCGGCAAACAGCAGGCTGACCAGCAGCAGGACCAGCGCCACCAGCCATAGGCTTGGCCGCAGTTCGAACAGCGTAAAGGCCAGAGAACCCACCACTCCGCCCAGCAGGTTGACGACCACCAGCCCGAGGGCGCTGCGGCTGCTCATATCCAAGGAGAATTGGCTGAGCAACGAGGCCACCGTGATGGGGACGACCATCGCCGTGGCCAATCGTGGATCGCTCAGGCACAGGGCAACCATGGCCAGCAAAATCGCCGCGCTGGTCATGGCCTGGCGAATCACTAGCGTCAACTCCTGCGGCTGCGCGAGTGGCTGGTCGGCCTGTTCACCCGCAAGGTCGGGCATCAGCGCATGGGCGCCCCAGGTCAATAGCAAACCCAGGCTGACCGCCTTGACCAGAACGAGCACGATGGACTCGCCCAGATCACGCTGCACGGTATCGAGCATCGGCACCACAATCGCAATCACCAACATCAATGTGGGCCCCGCGCCGCCCAATTGTCGGCCTTGCGCGGTAAAGCAGGCGAAATAAAACAGCCACAGCAGCGGTAACAGTATCCACGGCCGCTCACCGAGCACGCCGGTCATGCACACCAGCAGCGCGCCGGTCAGCATACTCACCAACAACGTTATCAATCCCTGGGATAACGTTGGCGCGCGGCGGCTGGCCAAGAGGAACTGGATGGCGAACAAGGGTGCGAGAAAGGGCAGGATGTCGCCTTGGACCAGTCCCGTGCACAAGCCCACGGTCACAGCCAGGGCGACGCGCAATCCCTGGCGTTTGATCCGCAGCAGCTGCGGCGCAGCTTGCCCATCAATAGACATAGTTCAGCCAGGCGCCCAGGCGTGTCATGAATGCCCCCAAAGCGTTGGTCATGGGGTTGTCACCCGTATAGATCACCACGGTGACTTGCGAGCCGTAACGTGGGCCGATCGGGTGGGGCTCCTCCACTATCAGGCGTACCGGAAAGCGCTGCGGGTCGCGCACCCAACCACTCTCGTTGCGCACCGAGGGTAGGGCGGCGTTGCTGCTGTCTTGCTGTGCGACACCCCAGCCAACGCTTTCAACACGACCCTTGAATACCCGCCCCGGCAATACATCGAACACCAGTTCCGCCGGATCGTCGGCCTGCACATGTTCCAGACTGTTTTCCTTGAAGGCGGCAGACACCCATACCGTGGTCCTGTCGATAAAGGTCAGTGCCGGTTGGCCAGCGCTGACGACTTGGCCAACGGCGAGCTGGAGGTGGGTGATCACGCCATCGGCGGGTGCAATGACTTCGGTACGCACCAGATCCAGCCGGGCTTTTTCCAGCGCGGCCAAGGCTTGCTTGAATTGCGGGTTGTCGTTGCCTTTGGGCCCTAGTTGCTGGCGCGCCCGCTCCAGGTCGGCTTGGGCTTTGCTCACGGCCGCCTCGGCGGAACCCAGCGAGGCTTTGGCTTCATCCTGGCGGGCGGGGGCGAACACACCGCGCTCGACCATTTGATTCACTCGCCGGGCCTGCTCGCGTATGTTGTCGCGCTGCGCGCGCGCCGACACCAGCTGGGCCTGGGCGGCATCCACCGAGGCGGTGCTGGCGCCCAATGCCTGGCCGGTTTCCTCCAGCCGCGCTTCAGCCTCGCTGACGACAAGCTTGTAGGGTTGCGGGTCGATACGAAACAGCACCTGGCCGGCTTTCACCCGGGCGTTGTCGAGCACCGCGATTTCTGTCACGCGGCCACCTACCTCGGCAGCCATTTCCACCACATAGGCTTGCACCACGGCCTGTGACGTCGAGGGCGTGCGTCGTTCCATGAAAATGGAGAGGGTAAACAGCACGGCGGTCAACACCGCGACGCCTAGCGCAATGCGTCGCAGCGGATTGCCTGGCGCAGGCTTTTCAGAAGGCGTTTCAGCTTGGCGTTCTGGCTCGACGGAAACGGGCGAATTCTGCGTCTCGGGCATATCGGCACCTGCAGGTCATGGCCGTTAAAGAAATACAGAAAGCGCGAGGGAGACGCGATCCGGCGTTGGCTCAGGCCGGGTCAGTCGCAACGACCCGTGCGGTGCGAATGAACAGCGCGCGTAATTTCTCCCAGAAATTGCCACCCAGCACGAAGAAGCTGCCAACCAGCAGCGCATCACCAAGCAGTTGCAATGCCCAGCTGTTGGGGCGCAGGCCGGGTGCCAAGGTATCGACATAGGGTTCGAGAAAGGAGCACACCAACGGCAAGCAGAACATCACCAGGCCAATACGGTGGCGGGTGACGCTGACTTCCTGCTCCGCGCTCGGCACAAGTCCCGACACATAGCTGAACACATGCTGCTTGAGCTCTTGGAAACCTGCCTTGCCCATCACGGCGATGACCAACAGCAACAGCACCTTGTTGATGATGAACAGGGCGCCGGTGATTGCCGCAATGGTGGAGCGGGGCACATCCGCAGCCGCTGCCAGCGGCACCAACAACCACAACGCGAGCATTAGACAAAGAATGGCGATGCCCGCCTTGAAGCGCCATTTCGCGGACGTTGACGTTGCCGGGGGCTGAGCCGTGGTCATGCTGCCTTCCCTTTCTTTGAAATTGTTGTTGGTTATGGTCTGGAGCAGGAATGAGCTTAGCAGCTGGATTGCCAACGCATTCGGTAGTGGCGGTCTTTCTGTGAATGCCCCTCAAAAACGCTTCGTCATATTTAAACTTGATCGCCCCCGCGCATTATCAATACTGTCACCTCATAGACGAGAACTGTTTTCCCCTCATTCGTAGTGACATCGACTTTAAACACGACCCAACCTCGTTCATGGTTTGACGCGTGGATAAATGATCGAACGACTCGAGCGGATAGTTTGAGCGTGTCTCCGGGCACTACCGGAGCAACCATCCTGAAACCGTCGATTTTGCCACCCGCCACGATATTTGTTTGAAGCAACAGGGCATCGCACATCAACCGCTGCGAGATAGCGAAGGTTTGCACCCCGCTGGCACAATGCACCCCAAGCGGACTCGAACGGGCAAGGTCAGGATCGATATGAATATCGAGAGGATCGTACTCGGCGGCAAAGGCAATGATCTCTTGCGTTGTGATAGGTGCAGATTGCTTGGCCGTCCAAATACTGCCTGCCGGGAGGTCTTCCCAATACAACTCTTTCTCTGCCACGGTAGCCCCTGGATTCTGTAGCGTTGAACTCAACGTACCGAAGATTGTTAAGTCAATGGTGTCGGTGGTCAGTGGCCTCGACAATGCTCAAAAGCCTTAGCGTGGTTGAATGTTTTGGACAACGAGCAAGGCCTGCTATCAAGCCTGGGGGAGGGTTGGGTTGACAGGTAATATCAGGAAATCGGAACGTAGACAGAGAACTCAGGCTCGCCGGGTTGCATAAAGCAGGATCTGCCGAAGAGATTTGAAGGTCAGCATCAGGTCAGCAGTCACTCACCGACAGAGAGGTATGGGCGTGCTCATCCAGGACAAGGGAACGACTTCAATTGGACTGGTGCATGAGGCCCTCGAGGGCGCATTGCGACGCCAGTTGGACACTTCCATCGTATTGCAGCAGGCACGTATCGACCCGGTACTCCTCACTTCTCCTCAAGCGAGGGTTTCGGCCGCTGCATTTTCTCGCCTGTGGGTCGCGCTCTCGGATCTGCTCGACGACGAGTTTTTCGCAATCGATAGCCATCCCATGCGACGGGGCAGCTTCCGATTGATGTGCCAGTCCTCGATTGACTGCGAGTCGTTAGAGCAAGCGCTGCGACGCATCCTTAAATTCCTGCGTCTCGTATTGGACGATATTCACGGTGAGCTGAGTTTTGATGGCGACTGCGCCGTCATCGTTATCCATGACAACGGCATTGAACGTCGTCTCTTCAGTTATGGAACATGGCTGATCCTGGTCCATGGACTGCTCTGCTGGCTGGGTAACAGACGCATTCCCATAAAAGAGCTCTGCTTCAGGCCGAATCGACCGCTCGACGATAGCGACTATCGGATGCGCTTCTGTGAAGACATTCAGTTTGGTGCGCCAGTGACGATGATTCGTTTCGAGCGCAGTTTTCTAAGTCTCAAGGTCGCGCAAAACAAAGCCAGCCTATCGACATTCTTGAAAGAGTCGCCTGCCAGTCTGCTGGTGAAATATCGTAACGAGGACAGTATTAGCGCCCAGATCCGCCTCAGATTGAGAGGCCTCGATCCGGAGGAATGGCCAGAACTGGACAAGATGGCGAACACGCTGTGCATGTCTTATTCGACGCTCCAGCGAAGGCTCCAGGCCGAGGGGGTCAGTTATCAGCGTTTGAAAGACAATCTGCGCCGTGACATGGCGATCAATCTGCTGTGCCAACCGAATATGACCGTGACTGAAGTGGCTGCCCTCACGGGTTTCCAGGAAAGCAGTGCGTTTCATCGAGCATTCAAAAAGTGGACGGGGGTGAGTCCCGGCGCTTACCGCCGCTCCAATGCTGACGAATCGGGCGAGAGTTAAAAGCCTTTCTTGCGGTTATAAAAAGCACTGCTTCCCCGCCAGATTACCTGCTGTGATCTGCCACTCGCTTCATCCCCCCAAACCTCAATGGACCAGGACCAGCCCGAGCGTGGCTGGCAAGCCATGGGTGTCCAAAACGGTCACGCACAACGATGTCGTCGGGCATAGGCCGCCGCAAAGGCAACTCCTACGATGCGCTGCAGGTAGCCCTGGCATCGCCTATCAAGCGGGCCAGCAAATCTTCGCACTTCACAAACAAAAACAAGATCGAAGGAGACGCGATATGCAGCCGGTAAACGTCAATACGCTCGCGGTTGAGTCGAAGTTCAACCGCTTCCATGGGCTCATCCTGTTCTGGTGTGTGCTTATCCTGATCATCGATGGCTATGACCTCGCCGTCGTCGGTGCAGCCCTCCCGGCGATCATGAAGGACATGAACATCGATCCAACCAGCGCTGGTGTCATGGCAGGCTCTGCGCTCTTCGGAACGATGTTGGGCGCGATTTTTCTTGGCACGCTGGCCGATCGTATCGGGCGGCCCAGGATGATCGCCATCTGCGTGGCCTTGTTCAGTGTTTTCACCGCTGCGGCAGGTCTCACCAGTGATCCGATCAGCTTCAGCGTTGCTCGCTTCATCGCCGGCCTTGGCATCGGCGGCGTACTGCCAATCTGCACCGCTCAGATGGGTGAATTTTCTCCGCTCAAACTGCGTACTCGGCTGGTCACCCTGGTTTTCGCCGGGTACTCCGTGGGCGGAATTCTGGTTGCCCTGACGGGTAAGCAACTCATCGAGAGTCACGGATGGCAGTGGGTGTTTTATGTGGCGTTGCTGCCCGTGCTGCTGATCCCTCTGATCCTGAAGACCCTACCTGAATCCATCGGCTACCTGCTCAAGAGCGGACGTCAGGACGAATTACGGGCGATCGCTCGTAAACTGGCCCCAGCTCTGGTTATCGACGAAAACACGCTGATGATCGGGAACGCCACCGTACTGGATAAACAGGAAGCCCCCGTTCGTAATTTATTCAAGGAAGGTCGGGGCTTTAGCACGGTAATGATTTGGGCTGCGTTCATGACGGGCCTGTTCATGGTCTACGCCCTTAACTCGTGGCTAACCAAGCTGATGGCGATGGCGGGGTTCAGCCTGGGTTCTGCGCTGAACTTTGTGATTGTTTTCAACGTGGGGGCCATTGCCGGCGCAATAGGCGGAGGGTGGTTGAGCGACAAGCTGAACATCAAGCACGTATTGGTCTGCTTCTACATCATCGGTGCGATTGCGCTCACCCTGTTGGGTTATACGCGTTCAACCTCGTTGCTGTTTCCAGTGGTGTTCATCGTCGGCGCATCGACCCTGGGAACTCAATTGCTGGCGTATGCGTACGCCGGCGATTTCTACCCGTCATCGATTCGTTCAACCGGCGTGGGTTTCGCGTCTGGTGTGGGACGAATAGGCGCAATCGTCGCCCCTGTCCTGATTGGCTGGCTGGTGTCGTTGAATCTTGCACTTGAGAAAAACTTCATGGCCATCAGCCTGGCCGGCCTCATCGGCGCTGTCGCCGTGACCCTGATCAATCAGTCGCGCGCCGACTCTACTCAAGTCAGGAAATCCCCGGCCCTGTCGAACTGAGGGATGCACCCGCCTGTAGCTGAATCCGTGGAATTGAATGCATGAAAATGAATCGCTTATCCAAACCGCCCATACCGCCTGAACTGCTTGGTCAAACGGTTGATTGGGCGATCGCTTCACGGCGCAGTATTCGGGCTTTCTTGCCCACTCCCGTACCGCGCGAAGACATTGAAGCGATCCTTGATATCGCTCGGTTCTGCGCAACGGGAGTGAACATGCAGCCTTGGCGCGTGCATGTCGTCACTGGAGAAGCAAAGACTCATCTTTCATGCGCCATCTCGGAAATTGACAACGACCCATCACTGGGCAGCGACCTTGAAGATGCCTACGACTACTACCCACGCGAGTGGACTTCACCCTATGTGGATCGGAGAAGGCAAGTCGGCTGGGAACTCTATGGGCTGCTGGGCATTGCAAAGGGCGACAAGCAGCGGATGCATGCGCAGCACGGCCGCAATTACCAGTTCTTCGACGCTCCCGTCGGCCTGATTTTCACCATGGACCGGGTGTTGAAGGAGGGCAGCCTCCTTGACTACGGAATGTTTTTGCAGGCCGTAATGATGGCAGCGCGCGGGAGGAATCTGCACACCTGCCCACAAGCCGCTTTTTTGAAATATCACCAGGTCATTTCGCAAGTCCTTGCGATCCCTTCGGATCAAATGCTGGTTTGCGGAATGAGCCTTGGATACGCCAACGAGACCAGTATCGAGAACACCTTGGTCACTGATCGGGAGCCGGTGAGCGCGTTCTGCACTTTTCATCACAATAATAAGGAAACGACATCATGAAGCCTGGTGCTTATGAGAGTGGGCTTGATCGCTGCAAGGCCAACCATCTGCCCCTGACGCCACTTGGTTTTCTGGATCGGGCAGCCCTTGTGCACCCGGATCGGGTAGCGGTGGTGCATGGCGAACTGCAACGAACCTGGCGAGAAACCCGCGGACGCTGCTATCGACTGGCCTCGGCGCTTTGCGAAAAAGGCCTGGGAGCAGGGGACACCGTTTCAATTCTGTCTCCTAACACGCCTGCCATGCTCGAAGCGCATTTCGGGGTCCCCCTCAGCGGCGCGGTACTCAATGCGGTTAATTACCGGCTGGATGCCGAAGGTGTGGCGTTCATACTGCGTCATGGCGAATGCAAGTTGCTCTTGGTGGATCGAGAGTTTGCTGCGCTGGCGGATGCCGCACTAGCGCTCCTCGAGCATCGCCCGATGGTGATTGATATCAATGATCACCTGGCGCCACTCTGCGCGAGTGTCGGGGACACTGACTACGAAACCTTCATCCGCAGCGGCAACGCTGATTTCGAAGGCGTATGGCCGGATGACGAGTGGCAGCCGATAGCACTCAACTACACCTCCGGTACAACCGGTGATCCAAAGGGCGTGGTCGCGAGCCATCGTGGCACTTACCTCATGAGTCTGCTGCAGATGACCAACTGGCCGCTCACGCGGGCGCCTCGTTACCTGTGGACATTGCCGATGTTCCACGCCAACGGATGGTGTTTTACCTGGGCGATCACGGCTGCGGCCGGTACGCACGTCTGCCTGAGAAAAGTGTGCGCAGAGACGGTGTTTGATGCGATCGATAACCACGGTGTCGATCACTTCTGTGCGGCGCCGATTGTCATGGCGATGATTGCCAATGCCGAAGATCGCCGCGTGCTCAAGACTCCGGTCCGAGTGCTGACCGCCGGTTCCCCACCTCCGGCCAGCGTACTCAACGCGGTGGTTTCACGAGGCTTCGATGTTGACCACGTCTATGGAATTACTGAAGTGTCCGGTACGCCGATCAGTTGCGTCTGGCAAGACGGCTGGGATGATCTGACGGTCGGTGAGCAAGGCGCTATGCGAGTGCGCCAAGGGGCTCGTGCAGCCGCCTTCGAAGGCTTGATGGTGGCTGACGCCGATACGATGCAGCCAGTGGCAAAGGATGGTCAGACAACGGGTGAGCTACTGCTCAGGGGCAATACCGTCATGATGGGCTATCTGAAGAATGGCAGTGCAACCCGAAAAGCTTTCGAAGGGGGTTGGTTTCATACGGGGGACGTCGCCGTCGTTCACCCCAACGGCTACGTCCAAATTACCGACCGTTGCAAAGACGTGATTATCTCCGGCGGGGAGAACATCTCGTCGGTCGAGATCGAAGAGACCATCCATGGTCACCCCGCTGTTCTATATGCCGCGGTGGTCGCTCAGCCTGATGACAAATGGGGGGAAGTACCGTGCGCGTTTGTCGAGCTGAAAACGGGTGTCGAGCCTCCCACCGAAGCAGAAATAATGGAGTTCTGCCAAGCGCGTCTGGCCCGATTCAAATGTCCGCGCAGAGTGGTCTTTATGGAGTTGCCGAAAACCGCAACCGGAAAAATCCAGAAGTTTTTACTTCGAGAGCAGGCAGGCAGTCGCGATGCAATTGTCCGTTTGGCTTCGAATGGCTAGGTCGTGGTCGCTTCCATCACATACAAATAATAAAAATAGGAGCGTTATAAGTGAGCCTGAAGAAAATATCTGCAACGTTGGTGTCTGGCAGCATTGCCCTCAGTGGCCAGGCGTTTGCTGACTTTCTAAGCGATAGCAAAGCCACCTTGGGCATGAGGAGCTTCTACTTCAATAACGACAACCGCGATGGCGTAGCAGCCCCTTCGAAAACCGAAGAGTGGGCACAAGGCTTCATGTTGGACTTCAAGTCGGGTTATACCGAGGGTGCCGTTGGTTTTGGTGTTGATGCCCTTGGGTTGCTGGGCGTTACCCTGGACAGTGGCAAGGGACGTCATGTTGGCAGCTCGATGATTCCCTCGGACAGCGACAACCGCGCCGTCGACGAGTGGAGCCGGTTGGGGCTGACCGGTAAGGTCAAGATGTCCAAGACCGAACTGCGCTACGGCACCTTGATTCCGAAACTTCCGATTCTGGTCGCCAACGATGGACGGCTGCTCCCGCAAACCTTCGAGGGCGGCCAAATCACTTCGAGCGAGTTCAAGGACCTGACCCTGACGGTTGGGCGAATTGAACACGCAACCGGTCGTGCTTCAACTGACCGGACAGGGCTCGCCGCTATGGGCGGTACGCGTGAAAGCAACCAGTTCGCTTTCGCCGGGGGCGACTGGAAAGTCACCAAGGACCTGACAGCTCAGTACTACTATGCCCAGCTCGAAAACTACTATAACCAGCAGTTTTTCGGACTGGCGCATACGCTCGCATTCTCGGACAGCCAATCGTTGAAAACCGACCTGCGCTACTTCAGGACTGACGCGTCAGGTGAAAACAGCTCCGGTACATCGGGCTACCGAATCAGCGGCTACACCAAAAACGGTGATGGCGTTATCGACAATCGTCTCTGGAGTGCTGCATTGATCTATAGCCTCGGCGCTCATGCGATAACGGCCGGCTACCAAAGCGTCTCGGACGGTAGCAGCTTCACCCAACTCAATCAGGGTGGCCTGGTAGATAAAGGCGCAGGAGGCAGCTCCTTGTACCTGTATACAGATCGTCTGATCCAGAGTTTCACCCGTGCAGGGGAGCGCACGCTATTCGGTCAGTACGCCTATGACTTTACCGCCCTGGGGATCCCGGGCCTGAAAGCCTCGGTCATGTACCTCTCCGGTGACAACATCAAGACGAGATCCGGTGACACTCAGAAAGAATGGGAACGGGATATCTTCCTGGACTACGTCGTCCAGTCGGGGACGCTCAAAGGTGTTGGCTTCGGTTGGCGCAACGGTAAATCCAATAGCGAAGCCGCCCGTGACCAGGATCAGAACCGGGTGTTTGTGAGCTACAGTATTCCGCTACTCTAAGGGTGCAGCATCACCGTATCGAGCGCTCCTGGTACTCGGCGCCCGGCCGCTGTCGAAAATGCTTGTACCAGGCGTCAAGATCCAAGACTGGCAGTCCGCCGCGAGGCTTGTACTGCTCAAGGCGCGCCATGACTATCTGGCGGGCGGGAAAAGCCCGATTCTCAAGTCCGTCCTCAACGAGGTTCTTCAGGCCGTTCCACAAACGATGGACTGGTGGGACGATCCTGAAATCCTCCCGATCGGCGATACGGGCAATATCCTTATTTCCAAGGACAGGCCTGGCCTTCGCATCGCCTTCTACGATGAAAAAATGTAAGCGGTCAACCTTACAATCTCCAGGCAGCCGAACCTAAAGCCACCGCCCACGCTGCCGATACCCCCGGTCATGAATCCGCGAACCGCGTCCGCATCAGTATTGACTGAGCCGAAATGCGGTGCTCTGCTGGCCGACCGTGTCAATCAAGGAAAAGTGACAGTGATCATAGGTATCGATCTGGGCACCACCAACAGCCTCGTGGCGGCCTGGGACGGCGAACACGCCCGGCTATTGCCCAATGCCCTTGGCAATCTTCTTACCCCGAGCGTCGTTGGCCTCGACGACGATGGCCAGTTGATCGCCGGCGATATCGCTCGGGAAAGGCTGCACACCCATCCGCACCTCACCGCGTCGTTGTTCAAGCGTTATATGGGCAGTGCCCGTGAAACATTGCTGGGCGGGCGGGCCTACCGCGCGGAAGAGCTTTCGGCGATGCTGCTGCGCAGTCTCAAGGCTGACGCCGAGCGTGCCTTGGGCGTGCCCGTTCTCGAAGCGGTGATCAGCGTGCCGGCGTACTTCAGCGATGCCCAGCGCAAGGCCACGCGTATTGCGGGAGAGCTGGCGGGCCTGAAGGTCGAAAAACTGATCAACGAACCCACCGCCGCGGCGTTGGCCTACGGCCTGCAACAGCGGGACGAGGCCACCTTCCTGGTGTTCGACCTGGGTGGCGGCACCTTCGACGTCTCCATTCTGGAGCTGTTCGAAGGGGTCATGGAGGTGCGCGCCAGTGCCGGCGACAACTTCCTCGGTGGCGAAGATTTCGATGACCGACTCGTCGAGCATTTCATCGCCAGCATCGGAGCCTCCGACCTCCCTGACACGTCCCAACCAGGCATGGCGCAGCGATTGCGGCGCGAGGCGCAACGCGTTCGCCATGCCTTGGGCCAGGCGCCGGTTGCACGCTTTGTGCTGCGTGAGCAGGCACGTGAGTGGTGCCTGGAAGTGACCCAGAGCGATCTGGCGAACATCGCCCAGCCGTTATTGGATCGCCTGCGTGCGCCGATCGAACGCGCGTTGCGTGACGCCCGGATCAAGGTCGCGGACCTGGACGAAATACTGTTGGTCGGCGGCACCACGCGCATGCCGCTGGTGCGCAAGTTGGTCGCGACGCTGTTCGGACGGATCCCGGCGATGCAACTCAATCCGGACGAAGTCGTGGCGCAGGGCGCGGCCATCCAGGCGGCACTGAAGGCACGCCATGCTTCCCTGGAAGAAGTGGTGCTGACCGATGTTTGCCCCTATACCCTGGGCATCGAAACCTCGGTCCAGCTGGGCAACCAATACCAAAGCGGTCACTACTTGCCCATCATCGAGCGCAACACGGTGGTGCCGGTGAGTCGCTCCCGTAACGTGTCGACCCTCAGCGACAACCAGAAAGTGGTCAGGCTGGGTA
>Ga0307412_10001735_pt1 | contig 12052 bp, 10 predicted proteins | sample DK1Cmetagenome_3_FD_203823 | JGI IMG/M metagenome (GOLD analysis project Ga0307412, IMG submission 203823) | Maize rhizosphere microbial communities from greenhouse at UC Davis, California, United States - DK15-C-1 | ecosystem: Host-associated > Plants > Roots > Rhizosphere > Soil | place: USA...
CGCGATGGCGGTGTGTCAAATGAATGGATATGACTGACACACCCTATTCGCGAGCAAGCCCGCTCCCACAAAGGACTGCGCAGGCTCGACGATTGATTACACCAAGTATCAACTCAAGTACCAGAACCCCCATTTATCAAACCCAAGCGCATCAATAACCTGATCACAACCAACGCCAAGACAGGCGCAACGGTTCCAACTCAACGTGATCAGGAGTCAACATCATGAGCAATCAGAAAACCGTCATCATCACCGGCGCTTCCAGCGGTATCGGCCTTGGCCTGGTCAAGGCGTTCCTGGCCCGCGGTTATAACGTGGTGGGCAATGCCCGCTCGCAGTCCGGCCTGGACGATGCCGCCAGCCAGCTCGGTCATCCGGCGAGCTTCGTCGGCGTCGCCGGTGACATTGCCGATCCAGCGACGGCCAGCGCCCTTGTCGGCAAAGCCATCGAAGCGTTCGGCGCGGTGGATGGGCTGGTCAATAACGCCGGTTTCTTCCTGCCCAAACCCTTCATCGAATACAGCCCCCAGGACCTGGAGTCGTTGCTCGACACCAATCTCAAGGGCCTCGTCTACGCCAGCCAGGCCGCTGCCGCGCACATGATCAACCGCCAGCAGGGTTTCATCATCAATATTTCTGCGTCGGTGGCCCTGCAACCGAACATCCAGGTGCCGGCAGCGCTGCCCGTGCTGATCAAGGGCGGCGTCAACCAGATGACCCGCGCCCTGGCGCTGGAATTGTCACCGTTCAACATCAAGGTCAACGCAGTGGCGCCCGGCATCATCGACACGCCGATGCATGACCCGGCACACCGGGACTTCCTCAACAACCTGGCTCCGGCCGGCCGGGTCGGCACCATCGACGAGATCGCCGAAGCCGTGTTGTACCTCGCGGGTGCCGATTTCACCACTGGCGCGATCCTGCCAGTGGACGGCGGCATGAGTACCGGCAAGTGGTAAAAAACAAAACCCCGAAGGCAGGACCTTCGGGGTTTTTCATGCAGCCTTGAATCTACAGCGTGTAGGAGATGCCCGCCTGCACCGTCCGCGGTGCGCCCGGGTAGGCGTAGACGCCACCAAAGGCGCCTTCTTCGTAATCGGCGTCGAACAGGTTCTTCAGGTCGAGGTTGAGGCGGATGCGCTCGTTGACCTTGTAGTAGCCGAGCAGGTCGACGACGGTGTAGTCGTCCATGGTGAAAGTGGTGGCTGCGGTGTTACCGGCTCGCTCATCGACATACTTCGCACCGAGTCCCACCCCTAGCCCTTTCAGACCGCCGTCCTGGAACTCATAGACGTTCAACAGGCTGAAGCTGTTCTTGGGCACGTTGAGCAAGCGAGTCCCGGTGGGGATGTTGACGTCCTTGGTCACTTCGGCGTCCACATAGGCGTAGCCACCGATGACGCGCCACTCCGGCGTCAGGTTGCCCGCCACATTCAAGTCGAAACCACGGCTGCGCACTTCGCCAGCGGCAACGTTGAAGGTCGAGTCCAGCGGATCGGGCGTCAGCACGTTGCGTTTCTCGATCTGGTAGACGGCCGCATCGACGCTCAACTGACGATCAAGCGCTTCCCACTTGACGCCCATTTCGTAGGACTTGCCCTCTTCCGGCTTGAAACCACCACCCTCGCGGCTGGCGCCGTTGTTGGGTTTGAACGAGCGTGCGGTATTGGCGTAGACGGCCACCGTGTCGGTCAGGTCGTAGATCACGCCCAGGCGCGGGGTGACCGCGTTGTCGGTGACCTCCCAGTTGCGGCTGCCAGGGCGTGCCTGGGGGACAAAGCTTTCATATTCATGCTCAAACCGCTCGAAACGCGCCCCCGCCAGCACCTTCAGCCGCTCGGTCAGCGCCACCTGATCCTGCACGAACACACCGAAGGTCTTGAGGTTTTCCTGGTCATCGGTCGGCGTACGGGTCAATGCCGGACGCGGCTGGCCATAGACCGGATCGAAGATGTCGATCGGATACGCACCTGAGCCAGCGGCAGAGCGCTGGATGATGGAATCGTACTTATAGTCTTCGTATTCAACGCCGGTCAGCAACGTATGTTCAAACCCACCCGTGGAAAAATGCCCGGTGAGGTTGAGTTGGGTGTCATGGTCGGTCCATTCCAGCTTGCGGTAGTTGAAGTTGCGGCCCAGGGTGCGCCCATCGGCGGCGATGCCATTGCCCTCCACCGCGTTGCCCTGCAAGGTGCCGTCGAGCCATTGGGTACCGCCGGCCAGGGTCCAGTCGTCGTTGAGCATGTGCTCGAAGCGCACCTGCAGCATGTTGTTGTCGTTGTGCAGCTTGCCGGCGTCTTTTTCACCGAAGAACGTATCCCGCGATGCGGTGCCACGCTGGCCGGAGTAATGGGTCAGGCCACGGTCCAGCGGCGCATTGTTGCGCATGAAATCGCCTTCGAACGTCAGGCGCGTGGTGTCGTTGACCTGCCAGGTGACCACGGGAGCGACGCCATAACGCTCGGTCTCGACGTGATCGCGGAACGTGTCGCCGCCCTCGCCCACCACATTCAGGCGGTACGCCAGGCGACCTTCGTCATCCAGCGGGCCCGACGTATCCAGGGTGCCTCGACGCATGCCCTGGTCGCTGACCTGGCTGCCCAACGTCACCGTGCGCTCGGCCAACGGTTGCTTGGACACCACGTTGAACGTGCCGCCCGGGTCGCCACGGCCATAAAGCATGGTGGCCGGGCCACGTAGCACTTCCAGCCGCTCGATGGTATTGGCGTCGGGCATGTTCGGGTAACCCCGGTTGATCGGGAAACCGTTGCGGTAGAACTCACCCGTGGTAAAGCCGCGCACGGTAAACGTGGTCAGGCCCTGGCCGCCGAAATTGTTGCCCCTGCCGACACCGCCGGCATAATCGAGAGCGTCTTGCAGGCGCGTGGCGCTGAGGTCTTCGACGACGTCGCGGGACACGACCGAAATGGACTGCGGGGTTTCATGGATGGCGGTGTCGGTACGCGTGGCGCTGGCCGAACGCGTGGCGTGATAGCCCTTCACCGGGCCTTGGGCAGTCTCGAAATCCGAAGTGCCGACGATGTCGGTGGCCTGCAGCTCCAGCGGCGCCCTGGCCGCCGTGCCGGGTTCTTCTGCCCACGTGGAAATGGAATAAGCCTGGAGCACACACAATGAAACGAGTATCCGACGCATCGACACACAATCCTGACGAAAGAACGCCGGCCCCGGTAAGAGCCGGCAAGAAATGTGTCGCGGAAGATACAGCAACTCATTCCTATTTGATATCTATTCCCATTAGCACTGACGTTCCAACAACCGATTCTTGCCCGATCTGCCTGAAAAAAGCCTGGGCCCGCACGTCCTGGGTAAACGCGACGTTGAGCCGCAGCCAGTCACACGCCTGCCCTTGCGGCAAGAATGTCGAGCCTTGGGACAGTTGGATCTGCAACTGCTCGGCGATCTGCCGAACCCGTTCGGCCGGCACATGGCGGGGCCGGGCCCAGACGAACAATCCCCCACTCGGCTCGGCAAACACCTCCCAGTGGGCCGGATCAAGCAAGCGCAATGTCCTCGCCATCTGCTTGTTCAAGCGCACGCGCAAGCGCTGGAGCAGCTTGCGGTAGGCACCGTTGGCCAACAGCGTCGCTACGACGTTTTCCGCCAGCAATGAACAGCCGATGCCGGTCACCATCTTTACCTCAGCGAGGCGCTTGATGACTTCGGGCTGCGCGACCACGTAGCCGATGCGCAACGAGCTGGACAAGGTCTTGGAAAAACTCGCCAGGTAGATCACCCGGTCCAAGGCATCGAGGGATGCCAGGCGTGACGTCGGGCCGTTCTGGAAATCGGCGTAGATATCGTCTTCGATGAGGCGAAAGTCGTGCAGCGTCGCCAGTTGGAGCAGGCGATAGGCGACGTTGGGCGCAAGGCTGGTGCCGGTGGGGTTCTGATACATGCTGTTAATGAAGAAATACGCTGGCTTGTGGACGCCGAGCAACCGCTCCAGGCTGGCAATATCCGGGCCCTGGGCGGTCCTGGGCACCGCCAGGGTCCTGACCCCGTGCAGCTTCAGCAGGTTGAACAGATTGTAGTAACCGGGGCTTTCCACCAGCACCAGGTCGCCAGGCTTGAGGAGCGTGCGCACCAACAAGTCCAGGCCGTGGCTCGCGCCTTGGGTGGTGAGGATCTGTTGCGGATCGACGTGAATGTCGATCAGGCCCAGGCGTTTCTGGATGTGCAGGCGCAGATGAGCCGAGCCCAGCGGCGTGCTGTAGTTGAACAGTGCCTGGTTGTCGCTGCGCACCACCTGGCGGATCGCCTGGCCCAAGTCCGTATCGTCGCGCCACGCGTCCGGCAGCCAACCACACCCTAGCTTGAGTTGGGTGGATTCGTTGTCGAACAGCCGCCAGCCAACCGCCTCTTCGATTTCCGGCGCCGAAGCCTGGGGCATCTGCTGTGCCACGAAAAATCCCGAACCATGCCGGGATTCCAGGACGCCACTGGCGACCAGTTGGTCATAGGCCTTGATCACGCTCGACAGGCTCAAGCCGTTTTCCGTCGCCAGTTGGCGGATCGACGGCATGCGGGCACCTGGGCGGATGCCATGGGCGTTTATCCACTCCGAGAGACTGACAACCAATTGCCGGACCAACGAACCCGTGGCGTTGCGATCGATGTTCAGGTCCATGGCACAGGCTCTCGACTAAGTGTTTTCGAATTTTCGGCGAACAGTTAAGCATAAAAGGCCCACGGCTGTTCCTTGTTTGCGCACGGTCCCGCCGGGATAGTCCATCCAGACTCCACAGCCGCAAGGAAACACTCTTGGACGCACAGCAACGACACTCATGGGGGTTGGCGTTCGGTCTTTGCCTGATCACCCTCGCGGTCAACCTCCAGGCGCCGCTGTACACCACCTATGCGCAGCTTTCAGGTTACGGCGCGGGCGCCACGGCGGTGGCATTTTCCGGTTATGTATTGGGCGTGTTGCCGGTGCTGCTGGCGTTTGGTGGACTGGCCGACCGGGTGGGCCGCAAACCCTTGATCGTGACGGCGCTTTGCCTGTCGATGCTGGCGACGGTGATCACGGTGATCTGGCCGAACCTGATAGCACTGGGCGTGGCGCGCCTGATGATGGGCGTCGGCACCGGGTTGGCCTCGGCGACGTCCACGGCCTACATGGTGGAGCTGATGCCGACGAGCGATGCGCGATCGCCGGCCAACCGGGTCACGGCCAGCACCTCCCTGGGTTTTGGCCTGGGCGCGGCGTTGACCAGTCTTTTCCTGTTCGCCCACCACAGCGTCACGCCGGGCAGTTTCTGGTTGCAGTTGGTGTTGGCGGCGCTGGCGATCTTAGTGGTCTCGCGGCTGCCGGACCCCGCCCCGAAAATCAGGCACGCGGCGCTGTTGCGCCTGCCATTGTTTCCCCCTGGCAGCCTGCCCTACAGCTTCTCCATGTTGCTGGCCTGGGCGACGTCCGGGCTGGTAATTGCCATCCTGCCTTCGGTGCTCGCCGCCCATGACTTGCAGCGCTGGTCCGGCCTGTCGACCTTTACCGTCATCAGTTGTGGGCTGATCTTCCAGCCTTGGGTGAGACGCATGCAACCGGCCAGGGCCACGGGATTGGGGCTGTTGGTCTTGCCGTTGAGCTACGCGTTGCTCGCCTGGGGCGCGAGCCAGGGTTCGCTGGCCGCCGTGTTGCTGGGCGCGCTGGGCGCCAGCAGCGCGTGCTACGGCTTTTTGTACCTGGGTGGACTGTCGGCGATCACCGCCATGGCCGGTGCGCAAAAAGCCCGGGTAAGCGCGGGGTTCTTCCTGTTTGCCTATGTCGGGTTCAGTATCCCGGTCGTGGTGACTGGATGGCTGGCCGACCACTTTGGTGCCGGCGTGGCGTTGACGGTGTTCGGCCTGGCGCTGCTGGCGGGTGCAACGATTACCGGGCTGCGCATCGTCCGGACACAGGCCTTCGTTGCCCAACCTTCCCCCAGCTGAACAAAAAACCCCGTGGCGAGGGAGCTTGCTCCCGCTCGATTGCGCAGCAGTCGCAAAATCTCGGGTCTGCTGCGCAGCCCAGCGGGAGCAAGCTCCCTCGCCACAATATCTACCGCATCCCCAAACCAAGCAGGGGCTGGTTGAAGAACTACGGGATGGCTCGACACTGCTTTCGGCAAAGTCGTATACCATATCCCCACCTCAGCCAAACGATCGCCGCCGTGACTTTATCCAAGTTCAACCTGCCCGACCTGGGCAACACGCCGTCCACCTCGGAAATCATTACCCGGCACCTGCGCGATGCCATCGTGGCCGGGCATTTCGCCGAGGACGAGCCGATTCGCCAGGATGACATCGCCCGCCAGTTCAACGTCAGCAAGATCCCCGTTCGCGAAGCGCTCAAGCGCCTGGAGGCCGAAGGCCTGGTGATGTTCCAGCGCAATCGCGGAGCGATGGTCACACGGATTTCCGAGGCGGAACTGGCGCAGATGTTCGAGGTGCGGATGCTCCTGGAAGATAAAGTGCTGCGCCTGGCGATTCCCAACATGACTGAAGCGACCTTCGCCCGCGCCGAAAGCATCTGCCAGGAGTTCATCGGCGAGGACGACGTCGGTCGCTGGGCCGAGCTGAACTGGCAATTGCACGCCTGTCTCTATGAGCCGGCTCAACGACCCTTCATGGTGAGCCTGATCCGCTCGGTCCACGACAAACTCGAGCGTTACCTGCGCATGCAGATGAGCCTGTCCGCCGGCAAGGAGCGCGCCGATCATGAGCACCGGGAAATCCTCGACGCCTGCCGCGCCGGTGACGTGGAACGCGCGGTGGCGCTGCTGGACGAGCACATCGCCGGCGTCTGCAAGTCCTTGTTCGAGTTCCTGCCGTCGAGCCGGTGATGCCTTCGCGCTGTGCCGATTTCGTCGCCGCCGGCGAATAAATCCATCAAGCCGCCAACACCCGGCGCACGCCACGCTTGTGTCCATTCATCTGAACGGACGTGGCGCCATGAAACGCATCACCGTACTCGACTCCCACACCGGCGGCGAACCGACCCGACTGGTGACCGACGGATTTCCCGACCTGGGCCAGGGCAGCATGGCCGAACGCAGGCAGCGCCTGGCCGAGCAGCACGACGCCTGGCGCAGCGCATGCGTGTTGGAACCTCGCGGCAGCGATGTGCTGGTGGGGGCGTTGCTGTGCGAACCGGTGGATCCGGCCGCCTGTGCCGGCGTGATTTTCTTCAACAACAGCGGCTACCTGGGCATGTGTGGCCACGGCACCATCGGCCTGGTGGCGTCATTGGCCCATCTAGGTCGGATCGGCCCCGGGGTGCACAGCATCGAGACACCGGTGGGCACGGTGCAGGCGACGTTGCATGAGGACCGCTCGGTCAGCGTGCGCAACGTGCCGGCCTACCGTTATCGCCAGGCGCTGCGCCTGGAGGTGCCGGGCATTGGCCCGGTGATCGGCGATGTGGCGTGGGGCGGCAACTGGTTTTTCCTGATCGCCGACCATGGCCAGCGTGTGGCGGGCGACAACCTCGACGCACTCACCGCCTACACCTTCGCCGTGCAGCAAGCGTTGGAACAGCAAGGTTTTCGCGGCGAGGACGGCGGGCTGATCGATCATATCGAGCTGTTCGCCGACGATCCCCAGGCCGACAGTCGCAATTTCGTGCTGTGCCCTGGCAAGGCCTATGACCGTTCTCCCTGCGGCACCGGCACCAGCGCCAAACTGGCGTGCCTGGCGGCCGACGGCAAATTGCAACCCGGGCAGATCTGGCGCCAGGCGAGTGTTATCGGCAGCGAATTCGAAGGGTCGTATGAGCGTTCGGGCGAGCGCATCGTGCCGACTATTCGCGGCCGGGCCTACATCAGCGCCGAAAGCACCCTGATCATCGAGCCGGACGACCCGTTCGCCTGGGGCATTCGTCCGTGAGCGAAGGCCCTGTCGCAGACATGATCGTCATTGGCGCCGGCATCATCGGCGCGGCCTGCGCCCGAAGCCTGGCTCTGCGTGGTTTGCAGGTGTTGGTACTGGACGCCGGCTGGCACGGTGCAACGGCAGCCGGCATGGGCCATCTGCTGGTGCTTGATGACAACCCGGCGGAGCTGGCCCTCAGCCAATATTCCCTGCGACGCTGGCGGGAATTGGCGCCTGCGCTGCCCGATGCCTGTGCCTGGCGCAACAACGGCACTTTATGGCTGGCAGCCAACGCCGAGGAAATGGCCGTCGCCCACCGCAAATACCTGAACCTGATGGCCCATGGCGAGGCCTGCGAACTGATTGGCCGCGCCACCTTGCACCAGCGTGAACCGGAACTGCGGGCGGACCTTGAGGGCGGACTGCTGATCAAGGGCGACGGCATTCTCTACGCCCCCGCCGCCGCACGCTGGATGCTCGATCACGCCAATATCAGCCAGCAGCGCGCCGAGGTCAGCGAAGTGGACGGTCACCGCGTGCGCCTGGCCGACGGTCGTTGGCTCAGTGCCGAAGCCGTCGTGCTTGCCAACGGCATCCAGGCCACCGAGCTGTGCCCGGAATTGCCGATCGAACCCAAGAAGGGCCACTTGTTGATCACCGATCGCTACCCCGCCACCGTCAGCCACACCCTGGTTGAGCTGGGTTACGTCACCAGCGCCCACAACGCCAGCGGACCCTCGGTGGCGTGCAACATCCAACCGCGCCCGACGGGACAATTGTTCATCGGCGCTTCGCGGCAGTTCGGCAATGTCGATCCGGAGGTGGAAGGCTGGATGCTGGCGAAGATGCTCAAACGCGCCGTTGACTACATGCCGGGGCTGGCGCACCTCAACGGCATCCGTGCCTGGACCGGTTTTCGCGCGGCGAGCCCCGACGGCTTGCCGCTGGTGGGACAACATCCGCAGCGCCAAGGCCTGTGGCTCGCGGTGGGCCATGAAGGGCTCGGCGTCACGACTGCACCGGCCACCGCTGACCTGCTGGTTGCCCAGCTGTTCAACGAAACCGCGCCGCTGGCCGCGCAACCTTATCTGCCGCAGCGCTTTTTGGGAGAACCAGCCCATGCCTGAAGCCCGACACATGTGCGCAAGGCTCTGTAGGAGCTGGCGAAGCCTGCGATCTTTTGATCGTTCGCTTGAGATCTCGGCTTTCAGTGAAAAGATCGCAGCCTCGCTTCGCTCGGCAGCTCCTACAGGCGCTGCGGGAGCAAGCTCCCTCGCCACGGGATCGGCGCATCTTCTTGAGATCCGCTTGACCAAGGAGTATCGGCCCCATGCCTGAGTTATTCCTGGACGGCCGCCTGCTGTGCGTCGCCAACGGCACTACCGTCGCGGCAGCCTTGGCGTTGGGCGCCGACGGTTGCAGTCGCACCTCGGTCAGCGGCCAACGCAGAGCGCCCTTGTGCGGCATGGGTATCTGTCAGGAATGCCGAGTGATGATCGACGGCCGTCGGCGCCTGGCCTGCCAGACCTTATGCCGCGACGGCATGCACGTGGACACCCGACCATGACCGAATTTGCCGACCTGCTCATCATCGGCGCCGGCCCCGCCGGCATGGCTGCAGCCCTGGCTGCGGCGAGTAGCGGTGCACGCATCGTGCTGCTGGACGACAACCCGAACCCTGGCGGACAGATCTGGCGCGACGGCCCCCAGGCCCACTTGCCTGCCGAGGCGCGACAAATGCGAGAGCGCTTGCGCGCCTGCGCCAACGTGCACTGCCACACAGAGACCCGAGTCATTGCGATCGCCGCCGACAAGACCTTGCTGGTGGAAAACGCCGAGCAGGGTTGGCTGATCAGTTACGACCGCTTGATCCTGTGCACCGGCGCCCGGGAATTGCTGCTGCCCTTCCCCGGCTGGACGCTGCCCGGTGTCACCGGTGCCGGCGGCTTGCAAGCGCTGATCAAGGGCGGCCTGCCAATGCGCAACGAACGACTGGTGATTGCCGGCAGCGGCCCACTGTTGCTTGCGAGCGCAGCCACGGCAAAGCATCACGGGGCCCAAGTGCTGCGAATTGCCGAACAGGCCAGCCGCGCGGCCGTGGCAAGTTTCGCCGCACAACTGCCCCGTTGGCCGAGCAAGCTATGGCAGTCGTTCAGCCTGTTCGATACTCACTACCGCACCGGCACCCATGTGTTGGAGGCCCTGGGACAGGGCAAGCTCGAAGGCGTGCGTCTGCTGCAACAAGGCAAGACGGTAGAGTTGGCCTGCGACCGCTTGGCCTGTGGCTTCGGGCTGATTCCCAATACCCAGCTGGGCCAGGCGCTGGGTTGCGCGCTCGATGGACAGGCGCTTGCGGTTGATGAGTTCCAGACCACCACGCGCGACGACCATTACGCTGCTGGCGAATGCACTGGTTTTGGCGGCAGCGAGCTGGCCTTGGTGGAAGGCGCCATCGCCGGCTACGCCGCTGTCGACAATAGCGCTGCGGCCCAGCAACTATGGCCACGGCGCGCGCGCTGGCAGGGTTTCGCACGGGCATTGAACAAGGCATTCGCCCTGGATCCACGGCTCAAGACCTTGGCCAGCGCTGACACCCTGGTTTGCCGCTGTGAAGACGTCCCCCACGGCGGCTTGGCCGGCCTTGGGAACTGGCGCGAAGCAAAACTCGCCAGCCGCTGTGGCATGGGCGCCTGTCAGGGCCGGGTTTGCGGCGCCGCCCTGGAATACATGCTCGGCTGGACACCGCCCACACCTCGCCCACCCTTCAGCCCGGCGCGAATCGAAACCTTGCTGAACCTGGAGCAAACCCCGCCCGCTTGAATCCACACAGGCTTTTGTGGACTTCCTGCCTCAATGACTTTGCCTCTATGATCTGAGCATTCCCTCAGAAACCTGGCGCCATGCACCCATCGCTCACTTCCCTGGCCCCGTGCGACCTGGACACCCTGCTACGCAGCCTGCAACCCATCGCGCCGTTGCTCGATACCCTCACGGACACGGTGTTTTTCATCAAGGACGACCAGGCCCGCTACGCCTTCGTCAACCAGACCCTCGCCCGGCGTTGCGGCTTCAAGGAATGCGATGGCCTGCTCGGCCTCACCGCAGATCAGGTATTCCCGGAGCGCTTCGGCCCGCTGTACACCGAGCAGGATCGACGGGTGCTCGCCAGCGGACGGGAGCTGGCCGACCAGCTCGAATTGCACCTTTATTACGGCAACCAGCCGGTGTGGTGCCTGACCCACAAGCTCGCCTTGCGCGCGCTCGACGGTCGCATCGTCGGTCTGGCCGGAATCTCCCGGGATCTGCAATCGCCACAATCAAACCATCCGGCCTATCAGAAACTGGCCGCCGTGGACTTCCATATAAAGCAGCATTTCGCCCACCCCATCAGCCTGGCCGACCTCACCGCCATTGCCGGTTTGTCGGTGGCGCAGCTGGAGCGGCACTGCAAGCGCATCTTCCAGCTCACGCCCCGGCAGATGATTCACAAGGCCCGCCTTGAAGAGGCGTCGCGGTTATTACTGGATCGGGATTTGCCCATCACAGAAATCGCCCTGCGCTGCGGCTACACCGATCACAGTGCGTTCAGTCGCCAGTTCCGTGCGCTGACCAGCCTGTCGCCCAGCCAGTACCGGGAGAACCAACGTTGAGCCTGTTCCTTTAGGGGGCGCAAAGCACCCCACTGCTCCCATCTGTAACACTTCAATTTGAGCTCCGAGTCCGGTGCCAGTCCAGCCGCCAGCCCATTTATGCACGTTTATCAACGGTTTATAAAAATCCTAGGAATAACGCCTGATCAGGCACGTCGATTGCTTATTTAATATCGTATACGAAATCCTCAATACGATATCTCACCGCATTTATTCGACAGCGAGGCCTTTATGAAAAACCGTGCATTAGCCGCAGCCCTCAGCGTTGTCCTCTTTCCCCTGATTGCCCTTCCCGCCCATGCCGACAAGCTCGATGACATCATCGGCTCGGGCAAGCTGCGTTGCGCCGTGACACTGGATTTCCCACCGATGGGCTTTCGCGATGAAAGCAACAAGCCGGCGGGATTCGACGTGGATTATTGCAACGACCTGGCAAAAGTCCTTGGCGTAGACGCCGAGGTGGTCGAAACCCCGTTCTCCGATCGAATCCCGGCGCTGATTTCAGGCCGCGCGGATGTCATCGTCGCCTCCAC
>Ga0307412_10001736_pt1 | contig 12049 bp, 12 predicted proteins | sample DK1Cmetagenome_3_FD_203823 | JGI IMG/M metagenome (GOLD analysis project Ga0307412, IMG submission 203823) | Maize rhizosphere microbial communities from greenhouse at UC Davis, California, United States - DK15-C-1 | ecosystem: Host-associated > Plants > Roots > Rhizosphere > Soil | place: USA...
CTCCCGGATGGTTTGTGTCGTTTTTTCCGTCACTCAAAAGCACGATGGTGTTGATGAAGGTGTCTTTGTAGTCCTTCGCTTGATCGCCAGCGAAGCGGCTCACCGCTTCGAAAAGAGGCGTAGCGTCTACGGCCTTGAGCTCGTTGAGCTTGGCGATGAGGTCTTCCTTATTGGTCTTGAACGGGGCGACCTGGCTTACGATGCCTGGTAGCAAGGGACCGTCGCCTTCTTGGGAGAAAGCTGCCAACCCAATCTCATCCTCACCCGTGAAATGATCCAGTGCCTTGCGGACGGCGTCTTTGGCCCGTTGCAGCTTTGTCACACCGGACTCCTGCACCATGGATTCCGAGACGTCCAGCAGGAACAAGGCCCTTGCCCGCTTGCGGACCTCAGGGAAGCTGTCCTGCAGGGCAGCAAGCGCCTCCGCCTTGGGCAGTGGCAGCGGCTGGAGCGTTTCAGCGTACCTTCCGGTTCCCGCCACGCCAGTATCCAGCTTGCCCTGGATGGTCCGGTATCCGGACGCCTTCACAACGTTTTGGCCCTGTTCCGTCACTGCGAACGCGAGGAAATCCTGGGCTGCCAGGCGCTGCTGGTTCCCCACCCAGTCTCCATCAAGGATTACTGCGGGGTTGTCGGTCACGTGCACACCGTCGTTCGGATATATGCCCCTGAGGGGCTCCTTAGGGGCGGGACCGGGATGCTTTGTTTTTCCGTCCTCGCTGATCACCCCACGGTTGTAGTCCCAGACGGATTTTTCATCCACGATCACGGCGGAGAGGAATTCCGCGACGTTCCCGGCGTCGTCAGCCTCCCTGGCGTGCCACAGGAAATGTTCGGGAGTGGCCATGTAGTGGCTTGTACCCAGTTCCACTGCGCGCACTTTCTCCACCAGGGACCGTGCGTCCAGGTCCATGCCGTCCAAACCTCCCACACTGCCCCCGGCGGCGCCGTAGGAAGCAGCAAGGGCCATCAGGCCCGACGTTGAGACCAGCGGACTGGCCTTGCCGAACTTGAATTTTCCCCAGTCGCCGTGGCCCAGCCGCTCCCAGACGTCCTGCTCCTCGGCCATTCTGAAGACCTCAGACCACGACGGCGCTTTGCTGTCCCAGCCGAGGGCAGTCACCATTGTCTCCGGCATGGCCACGACGATCGCACTCCTGGCGAGGCTGATTCCCTCTTGCGGGACAGGGTTTCCGTCGGTACCTACCCCTGCGATGCGTAACCAGGCGGAGGAGTCCGGCACCCAGATGGAAGGCCTGTCCCCGGCGGCAACGCCGGGGAACCGGGCAGCGGCCTTGCCGGCAGCAACTCCCGATTTTTCCTGGGTTACAGCCGGCGTCACGCATTTGCCGTCCACGCTGCGCGGTTTCGCAGTGTATTCGGCCGCCAGCGCCCGGACTGTCTCGGCGTTCTCCAGTGAAGTGAGGATGTTCAAGGAAATGCAGGGAGCGGTCCCGGCAACGGCGGCAGGACTATCCTGCGCCAAAGGTTCGCCTGCCGGAGGCGTGCTGCCATTCCCCGCTGAGGGCCCACCTTCTGCTGAACCTGCAGGGAAGATCAGCGTTCGCAGCACGAATGCGCCGCCAACAATGAGAAGTGCCACGGTGGCCGCCGCGGCGATCCAGACCCAGCGTGGATATCTCGGGTCAGTTGCTGCGCGTCGACGGCCCATGCTCGTTTCCTTTGAAATCCGCCGGGTTTCCCCAGCGTGAATGCAAAAAATGAAACTGGCCCGCGGCAGTCACACCGCGGGTGCGCCTAGCCCCCCGCCCGGATGCCCCCGCAACTGGATACGCATTTTGAGGATAACCCCGTCGGGCACGATGTGGGTGGTCGGATTCATCTTTGATTCAATCTTGTGGGCCGCCGACACAGCTGTTCCGTCCGCAAGCCCTGTCCGGGAGAGATGGGCGCAGTGAGCGAAGAAGAGGGTTTTTGCGCTGGCAAACTTCCTTGGGAAGCCCTACCTTGGATTCCAGGTCTCGATAAAGAAACCCCGTCCAACCTCAGCGAGGCGATTGTCGTGGCCGCTTTCCTGGTCTGCAGCACCCCTGTTTACGGACATGTATCTCCGATGCTGGCAATCGCAAAGCACCTTTCAAAGCGAGGCCATCGCGTCCGGATGCTGACCTCATCCCGATACCAGGAAGCGGTTCTCCGGGCAGGACTTGAGTTTGTAGTCCTGCCCCAAGGGGCGGACTATGACGACCGCGACCTGAAATCAGCTTTCCCCGAGGCCTTTGGAAAGACCGGACTCGCGGGCGCCAAGACACAGCTGACGTCGGTGTTCATTGCCCCGATACCGGCTCAATTCCGGGCGCTGGAGGATAATGTTGGCTCACTTAACCCGGACGCTGTCCTTGTCGACGTTATGTTCTTTGGTGCACTCCCGTTGTTGCTAAAACCCGGGTCCAGGCCCCCGGTTCTCGCTGTAGGGGTCACCCCGCTCCTGCAATCGAGCCGTGACGTGGCCTCGTTCGGGCCGGGCTTGCAACCGATGCCAGGGCCACTGGGGCAGATTCGCAACGTGCTGTTGTCCGGAGTGGATCGTGTGCTTTTCCATAACCTGCAGCGGAGGGTCGGCCGGATAACGGAAGAGTTGGTCAACCGGAGGCCGAACATTAGTTGGATGGACTGGTCAAAATTGTCTGACCAATGCCTGCAGCTGACCATCCCGAAGTTTGAATACCCGCGCAGCGATCTCCCGGCGAATACCCAATTCGTCGGTCCGGTACTGCCGGATTCCATGGAAGATTTCCAGGAACCGGCGTGGTGGCCGGAACTGGAGCAGGGACGCCCCGTAGTGCATGTTACGCAGGGCACGATTGACAACGCTGATCTTGGCGAACTGATCGAGCCAACCTTGCAGGGACTAGCCCAGGAAGACGTGCTGGTCGTGGCAACGACGGGAGGCCTGCCCATTTCGGAGATACGGGGGCCACTGCCCGGCAACGCGAGGGTTGAAGCATTCATTCCGCATGACCGGCTGCTTCCGCATGTGGACGTCATGGTCACCAACGGTGGGTACGGCGGCGTTCAATTTGCACTCTCGCACGGAGTGCCCCTGGTGGTGGCGGGCGACAAAGCTGACAAGCCCGAGGTCGCGGCACGCGTCGCCTGGAGCGGAGCAGGAGTTAATCTCCAGACTGGAAAACCAACACCGGCGGCGGTGGCGGCAGCGGTAGGCAAGGTTCTCAATGAGCCCGGCTTCAGGGCGGCGGCACGTAGTTTAAGCACGGAGATGGGCCAATATTCAGCACTGGATGCCATAGCGGCGACTGCGGAGTCCTACGTTCGATGAAACTATGCACCGCCGACGCACGATCAGCAGTACGCAGGACGGGGACTACGTCACCAGCCGTAGCGGCCGATCGCCCAGCTGAACCGAGATTTCCTGGCCCCAGGAGGCGGTAAGGCGGTCGTCTTCCATGCCGTCGCCGAAGACTACGAGTTCGTCGGACGCCACGGTGACGCGGAGGGTTTCGCCCGCCTCCAGGATGCCCTCTGTCAACGCCGTGCCAGTGATGGGGGAGGGCCAGGCCTCGCGGACGAACCACGCGAGTTGGGGATCGGTTGGCGCAGGCAAGGCGCGTCCCCCGCGTTCCAGGACAATGGACGCGCACCAGCCGGTCGCGCCTGTTCCCGTTGAGACGATCAAGCCCGAAGAAGAGTGCCGCTCGGCTTGGCCTTTGGGAGTCCTGAGCTGATACTTGGCCGATTGGTGGGAGGCGTGCCCGATGAAAACCTCGTTGAGCCCCGAGAGCTCCTGCCCGTCGTCGAGCTTTGCTGTCACTGTGGCGAGTTGCTGGCATTGCAGCCGCGCGGGTCCGGCCAGGGCGGCATTCTGCAGCAGCTTTGCGGCTGCCGAGGCAGTGTGCGGGACTAGGACGCCCGGATTTGCGCCAGGCTCAGGGTCGATGCCGATGACGGGCTGGCCCTTGAGGTACTTTGCGGTGTTGGCCACCAGCCCGTCCTGGCCCACCACCGCAATGACGTCCTCCGGGGCGAGCAGGAAGCGGCTCAGGTCCTTGCGTTCCACCTCGGCGTGGCGCCACTCGGAGGGAACGGATGCGCGGACGACGGTCAGGGCCGCGGTCAGCCTGTCATGGCGCTCCTGGACAGCCTGAAGGGTGCGACCGCGGGTGCGGAGGAAGAATTCCGCCTGGCCGCGTGTGGCGTGCCGGTCCAGAAGTTCCTGGAGCTCGGTGCGTCGGTGGATGATGACGAGGCGGGGATTTGGCATTGCCGTTCCTAGTTCCCGTCCCGCCGGGCGGGACTTGCCACAATACCCGGCGCAGCAGCTGGCACCCCGCCGGCGGGCGGCTCCTTGAACAGCCCGGCAAGTGCGCCCGTCACGAGGTCCGGTGTGATGGTGAGGTTGCCGATGCGGGGCAGCGATTGTGCGGCGTCCCGAAGGGCCAGCGCCAGGAGCGTATTTTGGTCCATCCCGCTGTAGACCTCCATCGTGGCTGCCTCGCGGGAAGCGGTAGCCTCGCCAACCAGTCGGATTTGGTTCGCTTCTGCGGAGGCGTTGATTCCCTTGCGTTCAGCTGAACTTTGCGCCTCGATGAGTCCTGCTGCCGCTTTTTCCTCGGCCTGGCGCCGGGCATTGGCGCCTTCCTGCGCCACCAGGCTTTCCCGGCGGGTGGCCAGTTCAATCTGGCTCGCCATCTCATTCTCGGAAATGGTTCGTTCACGTTCGACGGCGAGGGCCCGGCGTTCGTAGACGGCCCGGTCTGCCTCTGCCTGGAGTTGTTCCCGAACCGGCGTCTGCAGGGCACGTTCGACATCTGATTCCGGCCGGACCGCCAGAACCTGCACCGCGAGGATCTCGATGCCTGTGGATAGGAGCCGGCTGTCAGCACGGAGGGCGTCCGCGAGGACGCTGCGGAGCTGGCTGACTCCGCGTTCAAGTGCCTCAGCAAGAGTAGTGGTGGCGATTTGGTCGATGGCGTGGCTCTGGCACAGCTGGCCGATAATGGTCGCCACCTGCTCTTTGCCCGTCGGCTGCGCAGAGCCGGCGGACTGGAGTCCGAAGTCGAGCCTGCTGGACACGGACACCGGGTCCACAAAACGGTAGGTCACGTTGGCCTGCACGCTCACGTCCTGGTGGTCACGGGTAATGGCGTGGAAGAGCGTGGGCAGTTCCTGGTCATCAACAGGAATTTCGCTGAGAACCGAGTTCGTGGGCCGGAACCAGAAGGCCTGGCCCACACCCTGGTGCCTGACCTCGCCCTTCTGAAGGTGGACTACATAGCCCGTGGGGCTGCCCAGGAAGTGACTGATCCACGGGTACCGCTTGATGCTTGCCATGTTGTTCTCCTAGAGTCCTTCGTTGTCGTCATCTTGACGATAAACAAACATTAGGGCCGGCTATTACTTATTGTCAACCTGACGATAATTGCCCTACGATGACTTCATGCCCGAAACGCACCTAACGCCGGCGTGCTTCCCGGTAACGGTCGACGTCGTATGCCTCACCGTGCACGATGACGTCCTGAACGTCCTCCTTGTCACTCGCCTCCTCGAGCCATTCCGCGGGAGTCTCGCACTTCCGGGCGGCTTTGTGCTTCCTGGGGAGGACCTCCTGATGGCGGCAGGCCGGGAACTGGCGGAGGAAACCGGCGTTGAGCAAGTCCCAGGGCATCTGGAACAACTGGGCAGTTACGGCCCGAGGGGGAGGGACCCTCGCGGGGATGTGCTCACCGTGGCCCACCTTCTGCTGGCGCCGAATTTTCCCGTCCTATCCGCCGGGAGCGACGCTGAGCACGCTGGGTGGTACCCGATCCGTGAAGTTATGGATGGTGAACCAAAGCTGGCCTTTGACCACGGGCGGATCCTGGCTGACGCCCTGGAACGCGCGAAATCAAAACTTGAGTATTCGCCCTTGGGAGCGGCTTTTTGTGGAGATGAATTCACTGTTGCCCAGCTTCGGGGGGTGTATGAAGCCGTCTGGGGAACGCGGTTGGACCCCCGCAATTTTCACCGCAAGGCAACAGGAACGCCTGGTTTCCTGGAAGACACTGGAAGGATGACGACGGGCGACACCGGACGTCCGGCGGCGCTTTTCCGGCTGGCCGAAGCAGCCCGCCCGGCCGCTGGTCAGTCAACCCGTGCGGTGCTCAATCCGCCGCTGATGCGGCCACGCAACTGACACGTCCCTGAGGGGCAGGACAGTACCAGGTTCCAAAGCCTATGTTTCTACTTGCCGGGAGTAGGAAGACCCGGAGGCCGTCCGTTCCAATAGTCCGAAGTCCACCATGTAACGGCGCAGCAGCACCACGTCATCGGTGAAGTTGAGGAGCCGTTCATTAACCTGCTTTTCCGTGAGGTGTTCGCCGGGCTCGATCGCCTCGCTGACGATCCAAGCCAGCAGCTCCCGCCGCTCCGCCATGTTTGCTGGGTACCTCTCGATTCTGCCCAGGCGCATGAAGCGGTCCACCCCGCTCTGCGGCTGTCGCCGGGGCAGCTGGGTGAGAAGGTCACGGAAGATTGACTCGGGAGCCACCAGTTCGTCCGCAGCATTTCGTTCGATGAGGCCAGATTCAAGCAGGCTATCCAGCGCCCGGTTTCGCCGTTGATCCTGAGCGCCGGCAAGCACCTCTGGAAGCTCTGCTCCGAGCACAATTTGTGCGTAGGCTGTTCGGGCATCGCTGTTGGCGAGCGTAGCCACCACTCGCCGCCAGTGCGGCCCGCTAAACCTCGTCCCTCCAGCCACAGCATTTCCTCACTCTGCGTCTGCGCCCACCTGTGCTCATCACGGTGCTGAAATCGTAGTCCTGATGCCGGTGCCTGCGGAACCGCAGGCGGCCCGCCGCCAGCCCTTCGGCAGGGTCTGGATCGCGATGGGCACCAGGTCTACATTGGTTCTTGGCTTATGCAGCAGGCCCACGCACTACTATCCAGGAGGCTACGATGAGCCCCAACCCAAAACAACCCATAACCGATGACAGCATCCAAGTCCGCCAAGTCAACCATTACCAGTTCAGCTGGGTGGCCGGAGAAGCCGCAAAACCTGGCACCTGGACCCTCCAGTTGGTCCTTGACCAAGGCGCCTGGGAAGAAGTGCTCACGCTCGACGCAGAGGACGCCGAGGTTCTCCAAAACCTCTTGAAACGTTCGGCAACGGTGTATTACGACGTGCGGCGCCGGACCCTGATGTTCGGGACTACACCAGCCGGGCAGTAATTGGCGCTGCCTTCTTTTTCCGTCCTGCCGGCAGGTCAGTCCTGGCGCCCTTCAAGGATCCGCCGCGCATCCTCTTGGGCTTCAAGGGCAAGGTCGCTCACCACCTCGCCCGTCATATGGCCGGCGGCGGAAATGATGCTCCGCAGTTCCGAAACCGTGCGCGGCGAGGCCACGCCGTGGTGTGCCATGGCGTGGCAGTTGGGGCACAGCGGTACGAGGTCAGCAACAGGGTCCAGTTGGTACCCGTCCCCGAGCATTACTGGCGGCACCACGTGGTGCACGTCAATGAAACCCGTGCCAATCTCGCCGTAGGAGGCCTCGAACGAGAAACTGCAGGCAGCGCAGGAAGTTCCATGGAAGGCCAGGCATACGCGCCGTGCGTCAGGGTTTCGCTCGTAGCGGTTTACCGCAACAGTGCTGACGGCGTGCGGTGGGTAGTTTCCCGAAACCAGCTGCATGGGCTCCATCGCCGACGGTCCGTGGTCCCGCCACAGCTGGCGAAGATCCAGTTCCGCCTCAGGCGGAACGGCCAGACTTGAGCAATGTTGCGCGTCACCCCAGGGAATCGCAGGAACGGCTGCGCTGAGGGCGCTGGGCCGTATCTGCTCACCAAGCGGGAGAAGGGCGTCGAAAGCGACACTGGCATACCATCCAGTGGGATCAGCATCCCCGGGTTCGACGGCCTCATAACGTTCGGACATCACCACGCCATGGCCGATCAGGCCGGCGCACGCGTCACTGCCTCCCTGCAGCAGGAGCCAAACCTCAGTCCCGGCCAGGATGTTCCGGTTGTCGCCGACGCTCCAGCGCTCCAGGAACCGGCCGGACTCCGCAACCTGCTCGACGGCGGCGCGGTAGTCCCAGCCGTTCCACCGGTTGGGGTTCCATCCCAGAATTACTGCAGCCACCACTCACCTGTTCCAGCACTGCTGCACCTCAGCCGTCGCTTCATTCTCGCCTATGGTGCCACCTGAGTCCACGAAAAGGCGGGCCAGCTTATTGCCCGGCCGTCGCGCCGTGACGGGGGAGCGGCGTCCCCTCATGCTGCGGGGGCAGTACCGGCCGCGCGACTTCGCCCGGGCCCTGATCGAGTCGGAACGGCGGGTACTCGTCACGCATCAGTGAAGTGTAGGCGAGGACCCGGTAGATCCAGCGGTTGATCCCGATGATCAGGTCGAACAGCGGGCGCAGGTACCGGCCGGTGAAGAGCAAGGCCACCACGGCAATCAGGACAAGCAGCCCCAGCAGGGAGATCCCTGTTCCACGTTCGTAGGTGGTCCCCAGGTCACCGGTATCCGCCTGCCAGGTCCAGGTGGTGCCCGCGAGCGCGGCAACGATGAGCAGATGCGGGATTGCAAGGAGCCACCATTTGACCAGGACCAGCCCGCGGGAGAGTCGCTCGGGGTAGTCCACCTCGAAGTCTGCGGGATAGTCGGTCCGTGCCAGGCTAAAGGGCGGATAACGGTCAGTGCCGGCGGCGGCGTAGGCGTAGAAAGCCACCCTCCAGTTCCATCGCAGGACTCCCACGTTGAAATTGAACAGGGCGCGCGGATAGCGGCCGGTGAACAGGATGGCGAACCCGGCAACGATTGTGACCACCAGGAACGCGATCCAGAGGAAAGCCAGCACGATGAAATGCGGAATGGCCAAGAACCATTTCACGAGCCACATCCAGCGGGATAGCGCGGGGTCCAGGCTACCGAGCAGCCGCGCAGGGTAGGGAGCTTCTTCCGCAGGTGTTACGGCGCCGGGTTGTAAAGCTGACGGCGTTCCCGGCAGCCCCGAGGCTGCCGTCACTCCTGGCGCTCCAGCCGGGAACTGGGGAAGCGGTCCGCCGGGCCCACGTGAAGGCGGTTCTGCATGCCTACCGAGTCCGACAGCGCCCAGAACGAGCAGGGGAACGCCGATAGCCAACCCGATAGCCCCGGCAATCAGCAGGCCGGTGGCTGCCGGCCAAATCAGGTCGGACCTGAATCCGGCCTGGACCCTGGCATCGACACCGGGGCTGGCGTCGGCATTCATGACTACGATTGCCCAGCTGCCAGCGGCAAGGTCCCAGGTCAGCTCCTGCTCGCCGGTACCTGACACCGAAGCGTTCCAGAAGGTTTGCTCTGCCGGCGGCGCGGGAGTGCTCGTGCCGGGAATGTCACGGTATTCCGCCCGGAAGGGACGGCTGTCGACCTCGAGCAGTTCGGAGTGATGAACGTCCGAAAGATACCGCTCGACGTCGATTTGGGGAGCGATGCCGATAAAAATGTCCTTGCCGGGCTCCACTGGGGTGGCACGGAGCCTGAGCGTGCCGATATCGAAAGGCAGGCGGGGCGGAACGCCCTCGCCAACTGCGTCGAGCCTGGGCGTGGTCAGTGCGTGGGACGCGACCGAAAGCCGGGCGCTGCCCGAAGTGAAGTATCCATCGCCCTGTGCGGTCCCCAGCACGGACGTGGCAACACCTCCGGCCAGTGCGGTGAAGCCAAGGATCGACAGCAGGATCCCGACGACGAGCATTACTACAGAGCCTGTTTTTTTCATGATGCTGAGCCTTGTGGGTTGGAGGCGTGGCAGCGCCTGATGGAAAGAGGTTTCCTTGAGGCCCGCTTCGAGCGTTGCAGGATAAGGCCTTCAGCCATTGCGCTGTTTAGATTTTCCCAGCGGTCATTTTGTTCTTGAGGGGCTGGATCCGCGTGATGACGGTAGGACATGGCAGATGTTTCAGTACTCCATGAGCTGTGGACCCGAGCAAGAGGCGTTTGATGGCGCCCCTGCCCCGGCTCCCCACGACCAGCATTCTGGCGTCCACGGCTGCTTTCACCAGCGCATCCACCGGCCCCTTGTCTGTTTCGAGTACTTGATGTACCTGCAGGTCCGGATAGTCTTCCCTGATTCCGGCCACGGTCTCTGACAGAACGAGCCGTTCCTCTTCGACCATCAATTCGGCCAAAGTGGTGGGGGTGAGACCCGCATCCATCACAGGGTCGGGAGCGCTGATGGCATAGAGCACGGTGAGTTCCTCACCTGCCCGGTCAGCCTCGGTTGCGGCGAAGGCGACGGCCTGAGTGGATTCCTTTGACCCGTCAACGCCAACCACCACTCCGGACCGGCCTTCCAGTTCTTGTGTTCCGACAACAGCAACAGGAACTTTGGAAGATGCAGCGACCTGAAGGGCGCGGTCAGCCAGGGAACCGCCAAGGTGGCCACTGCCCGAGCCGACGACCACCATCGAGGCCTTGCCCGAATACTTCGCCAACGATCCTCCGACGCTTCCGGTCAAGAGCTTGGTGGTGATAGTGATGGGAAGGGTGCCGCGGACGCGGTTCGCCGCGGTCTCGAGGAGCTTTTCGCCCGCCTCCTCCAACGCTCCAATCCATGGGTACGGTTCAGCCACCCAGCGGTCGTCCACTACGTGGAGGATCACCAGCGGCACGTTTTCCTGGGCGGCGCGGCGCGCCGCCCACAGCACCGCTGCCTGACTCTGTGCCGAGTCATTGGTGCCAACAGCGATTGGTTTATGGGTTGTCATGGCTGGACTTCCTGGTTGCTCGGCATTGTCACTTCAAGATTGGCCCTGCGCCCGCACCCGACATAGGGCCAAAGGTCACGGCAATGGTGCTCCGCGGTGTTCAACTGGGGACTTTAGCCACTTCAATGGAAATGGTTCGCAAAATCTGGTTGTTGTCCTTATGTTGTTACCGGGTGAAGTTCCGCGGCCGTTGTAGGGTCGTGGCTACCCAGGGGAGGCGGGTATGGCTTTGGTTGCTGTGCCGGACATTTGGGTGTGATGGCTTCGAAGGATTGGCCGCCCGCCACCCCGCGATGACCCGACCGCTGATTGAGAGACGCGACATGATCGCCGCACGACGGCGCGGTTATGTGCTGGGCTCTACCGAACCGACAGACTGGAGGCTGTTCTTGGTACACCTATGGGCCGGCATCGACGCCGGCAAAGCCATCAATACTGCTTTGTGATCGACGGCGACGGAAACCCTCTGCTCTCCCAACGAGTCCCCAACGACGAACCAGCACTGCTTCAGCTCCTGGCCAACGTGCTGGAGCTGGCTGCGGGGGATTCGGTGGTCTGGGCGACGGATCTAAATTATGGCGGGCCGGCGCTGCTGGTCGCCTTGCTCGTCGGCCACGGCCAGGACATCCTCTACATTCAAGGCCGGACAGTGCACCATGCCTCCAAGCTCTACCGAGGCGAAGCCAAACAGATGCCAAAGACGCGGCCGTCATCGCTGACCAAGCCCGAATGCGAGCTGATCTTCAACCCCTGCGTGCCGGTGACGAGATCAGCACGGGGCTACGGATCCTCACGGCACGACGTGCTGACAAGGCCGCGGACCGGGTCCGTGCGCTCAACCGACTACAGCCCCAGCTCCTCGAATACTTCCCGGCACTTTGAGCGGGCCTTCGACTACAGCCGTTCCAAGGCAGCCCTGACCCTCCTGACAAAACACCGCACGGCGGACGGAGTCCGCCGTGCGGTGTTTTGTCAGGATTCAGGCCTGGCTGAAGCACGGCGCGCGCTCCTCTGCTGCCGTCGCCGCAGCAGCGATCGAGGCCGCGAAGTCCCAGCACACGATCGTTTCCGCCCACCACATGGGGGAGGGAATAGTCGCCGCACTTCCTCGGGAAATTCTTACCCTGAACGAGGAACTGGCCGAACTCGATGCGTTGAGAGAATCAGTGGAAACCGCCATCGGCCCAGACGCTATGACGGCGGTTGCTGCGAGTCTTTTACCTCTCTGGGCTTTCCGCCCTGAAGTCCTGCCCCGCTTCGCGGGGTTACTACGACCGCAAACGTGTGGAAGGAAAGACTCACATCCAGGCGATGCTCTCCCTCGCGAGGCGCCGCCTTAACGTC
>Ga0307412_10001737_pt1 | contig 12044 bp, 6 predicted proteins | sample DK1Cmetagenome_3_FD_203823 | JGI IMG/M metagenome (GOLD analysis project Ga0307412, IMG submission 203823) | Maize rhizosphere microbial communities from greenhouse at UC Davis, California, United States - DK15-C-1 | ecosystem: Host-associated > Plants > Roots > Rhizosphere > Soil | place: USA...
GCCCAACATCGCGCGCCCCGGCTCCACCGCATGCGGCCTTGGACGTATGGCCAACGCCCCCTGGGACCAAGCCACGATGTGTCCGGCCGGAGCCCACGCCGTGCTTTCCTTTAGTGCCGCCTCGACCGTAAGCCACCACTCGCCGGGTTCCTCAGCGGGGGCAACCGGGCGCTGCACCGTGACTCCTTCCCCTGCGGCGACGGCCGGGACGTCCAAAACGCCGGTGCCGCGCGGGGCGCCATCCAGTTCGAGTCGCCAGGTGAACATGAGATGGTGGAGCCCGATGGTGTCGTAATCGTTTCGGATCGAGATCGCCTCATCTACGGAGATCTCCACCGGCTGGAGCACCTTCTTCAGCTCGGCCAAGCCGGGCGACGGCGTCCGGTCCGAAAACACCAGCCCGTCCAGGCAGTAGCGGCCCCCGTTCGGGCGGTAATCAACGTCGGAGCCGTGCATGATGAACTCATGGTCAGCGGCATCCCGGTGTGTGAAGCCGTGGTCGATCCACTCCCACACAAAGCCGCCGCAGAACCTGTCGTGTGCCTTCAGGATGCGGTGGTAGTCCAGCAGCGAGCCGGGGCCATTGCCCATCGCGTGGGCGTATTCGCACAGCAGGAACGGCAGGGAGCGGCGGCGCGCGTCGTCGTCGTCGGTAATTCCCGCAGGCCGGGGATCCTCACGCCGGCCTATCTGCTCCAGCAGTTCCAGGGATGGGTACATCAGTGACGCGAAGTCCGAATTGCGGTAGCTGGGGTCGCGCTCGTAATGGAGGGGACGCGACGGGTCGCGGTCACGGATCCAGGCCTCCACGGCGTCGAAATTCCCGCCTACCCAGCTTTCGTTCGCCAGGGACCAGGCCACCACGCTGGGGCTGTTCTTATCCCGCTCCACCATGCGGCGCGTACGGTCGAGCATCGCCGGCAGCCAGCGGGGATCAGCCGGCGGGTTGCCCTCCCAGCCGGCGTAGATGAAGCCGTGCGTCTCCAGGTCCGATTCCTCCACCACCCAGAGGCCGTACTCGTCGCACAGCCTGATGAACTCCGGGTGCGGCGGATAGTGGCTGGTGCGTACCGCGTTGATGTTGTGCTGCTTCATCAGCATGATGTCGCGGACCATCGTTTCCCGGTCGAGCGTCCGCCCGGTGTCCGGATGGTGTTCGTGGCGGTTCACTCCCCGGAAGAACACGGGCTTGCCGTTGACGCGGAGGACGCCGTCGTCAATCGCAACCGTGCGGAAACCTATCCTCAACTCAACCGTCTCGCCCTCCGACGCGAGCGTTCCCCGGTACAACCGGGGCGATTCGGCACTCCACGGCTGCACGGGCACAGTGGCGGACTCGCCCGCGGCCATGCTGATCCCCAGTTCAGTAATCTCCACCCGGGCAGGGGCTGAGGCATCCACCCGGAGCGTGCCCTGCCCCGTCCGGTGGTCGAAGCCGGCGTGGACAAAGTAGTCCTCAATCGCGCCGCCGGGCCGTTCGATCAGCTCGACGTCCCGGAAGATGCCGGGCAGCCACCACATGTCCTGGTCCTCAAGGTAGGTGCCTGAGGACCAGCGATGGACACGCACGGCGAGTACGTTCTCGCCCGGAAGCACGGGGGCGTCGAATTCGAAAGGCAAACGGCTTCCGGTGGAAAAGCCAAGCTCCACGCCGTTAAGCCAAACCTTCGCACAGGAGTCCACTCCCTGGAACCGAAGCACGGCCCGGCCCCAGTCCTCGGTCACGTCGAAGACCAGCCGGTAGTCGCCCGTGGGGTTTTCGGTGGGGACCCGCGGCGGGTCAAGGGGCATGGGCAGTGCAGTGTTGGTGTACAGCGGGCCCTCGTCCGTGCCGCGCAGCGACCGGGCGGGTCCGCCGGCCAGGGGTGTGACCGGTTCCAGGACCCAGTGGGAGGGAACGCGGATGGTGTCCCAGCCGGTGTCGTCGTACCCGGGCTTGATAAATCCGTCGCCGGTGCCCGACGCCGTCGGCGACAGTTTGAACCGCCAGCTTCCGTTCAGGCTCAGGCGGCGTGCGTCGCTGACCGTATCCGCGCGGGGTTCGCGGCGACCGGACCCCGGGGGGAAGTCATCCCAATATCGGCGCATCTGCAGTCCCTTTCAGTCCGCAACGGCAGGTTGCGGGACCCGGCGGACGCGCAGCGCGAGCGCCTCGCCTTCAGGCAGCTGGACTGGTTCCGAGTCCGCGGCGAACGCATCATTTCGCTGGACGTCCGTCAGCTCAAAGATCCGGCCTGCCGGCTTGATGGTCATGTTCCATGTGTCGATCACGTCAACCTCGAAGCGGTCACCCACCTCCAGCTGGATTCCCATGCCCGTATTCGGCAGCCGGAACGTCCACGATGCTGGAGCTGAGCGCCCAAGATACTGGAAGTACTCTCGCCGGGGAATGCCGGCGACGAACGCCGCATCCCACCAGTTGTCGATGGGATCCAGGCCGTCTCCGTCCACGTCGTCCAGCAACTTCCGCAGGAAACCGAGCCGTTCCGGACTCTTCCCGCGCAGAAGGCCGCCCTCAACGATATGGAGGCTGCCGTCGTCGAGCACGAAGCTCTCGCCGTGGGAGGCATAGCAGCCCGACACGGCGCTGATCCAGAACTGGTGCACCAGTTCCCGGGCCGTGAGGTGCCCCCACCGCTCGGGGACGTCGCCCTCGTACTTGACCTCGTCGAGCACCACCGGCTTGCGGTAGGCGTCACGGAACAGCGAAGCGCGACCGAAGTCCTCGGTCGCTTGTCCGAGTTGGAGCGAGGCGTGCGTGACCCACGGCTGGTTGTAGTCATACAAGCGCATCCAGTTATGGATGGACCGCAGATGGCCGTGGGGATCGGTGGCTGCGAGCAGTTCCCCGGCCGCATCCCATCTCGCCGTGGGACGGTCCAGGATGTCGAACTCGTTGCAAAGCGACCACCACACGTTGGAGTAGGCGGAGAGCCGCGCGACGAGGTAGCGCAGGTACACGGCATCCTCGGCTTCGGTCAGTCCGTCGAGTCCGAAGCGGCCGTTGTCATAGGCGTTGTAGATCAGCACGTCGGCCTGGATCCCCCGGGATTGCAGAAGGACGACGGCGGCATCCAGACGCTGGAAGAAGGCCACCACCGGGCGGGTCACGTCGTGGCGGCCGTCGGCGCCGCGTTCAAACGGCAGCAGCTTAGGGAAATGTTCCACATAGCCGCCCGCCTGCGGAAAGACCATAAAGCGCAGTTTGCTGAAGCCGGCCGCAGCCAGTGAGTCGACCGTGGCCGCGAACCGATCCTCGGGCTGGTGCAGCCAGTTGTACACGGTGGCCCCGACCGGGCGGAACGGAGTGCCGTCTGCGTGGGCGAAATGGAACGTGCCGGCCACCCTGACCGGCCCGTGCTCCGCGGGTGCCGGGGCCGTTACGGTGACAGTGCCCGTCATTCCGGAAAGTCCGACGGCCTCCGAGCGTGTGCTCCAGGTCCAGCTTCCTTCCCGCTCCGGGGCGAAACGCACCACGTAGCGGTTTGCGCCGTCCCAGAATCCAGGCACTCTCTTGACCTCCCCGGACTCGTGCTCAAAGGCGGTCCAGAACGGCACACGATCCGCAGGAACTGGTTCGTCCGGTCCGGCCAGTACTACCTCAAGCACCGCGTAGCAGGGGTGCGTCATGGGGTGGTCCTTTCAGGTGGGGATTGTGCGCTCCGGAATGCGGGAGGGCGGTTCTTGAACCGTATCAACAGATAATCCCGCGAAACAAGGGTCTAAGAGCGAAACTCTTGAAACGTGTCAAGAACTGCGGAATGATGGGCAGGACACGGCACATATTCCCCACCTCCCAGCTTCCGCACATCCGGACGCGGGCCGAGAGGCCCACCCATCAGGAGTCTTTATGAGCATCACCGTTGGTACACCAACGTTCGAACACCACCGCCAGGCCCTCGGCACCGGCGTCGCCACGCCGCGGCTCTCCTGGAAAACCCAGGCGGCGGCCGGCTGGACGCAGGCATCCTACGAAGTGCGGGTGGAACGCGGAGGCACCGTTTACACCTCACCATCCTTCGGCTCCACCGATTCAGTCCTACAGCCCTGGCCCTCCCCGCCACTCAGCTCCCGCGAGCAGGCAACCGTCAGGATCCGTGTCACGGGCGCCGACGGAACCCGCTCGGAGTGGAGTGAACCGGGCACCGTGGAAGCGGGGCTGCTGGAACCCGGCGACTGGAAGGCCATGGCCATCGGCGCCGGCTGGGAGGAGAATCCGGCGTCGGACGAACGGCGCCCGCCACTGCTGCGTCGGGAGTTCACCGTGCGCGACGACGTCGCCTCCGCGCGCCTCTATGTCACCGCCCATGGGCTCTACGAAGTCGAAATCAACGGCCGGCGGGTGGGCGATGACGCCATGTCGCCCGGCTGGACCACCTACAACCGACGGCTCCGGTACTACACCTACGACGTCACCGGGCACCTGGCCTCCGGCGCCAACGCTATTGGATCCTGGCTTGGGGATGGCTGGTACCGGGGGCGGCTGGGCTGGTACGGCGGTTTCCAGAACCTCTACGGCACAGATCTCTCGCTGCTCGCCCAGCTTGAAGTCCGGTACCGCGACGGCTCGGTGGACGTCATCGCCACGGATAGCTCCTGGCGGGCGGCCCCCGGCCCGATCGTGCGCAGCGGAAACTACGACGGCGAGCTGTACGACGCACGGCTTGAGCTCGATGGCTGGTCCCGGCCGGGATTCAACGACGCCGGCTGGCACGGCGTCGTCGCAGCACACCGCGATCCCGGCACGCTCGTGGCTCCGGAGGGACCCCCGGTCAGATGCACGCAGGAGGTAGCCCCTGCGATGGTTATGACCACACCAAGCGGCAAGAAGGTCCTCGATTTCGGCCAAAACCTCGTGGGCAGGCTCCGCATCCGGGTTTCCGGCGAGGCGGGGAACTCTGTCCTCATCCGCACCTCAGAGGTGCTGCAGGAGGGGGAGCTCTATACCCGGCCGCTGCGCAGTGCGAAGTCAACCGACGAATACGTCATGGCCGGACGGCCACTGGAGGAGTGGGAGCCCCGGTTCACTTTCCATGGGTTCAGGTATGCGGAGGTCAGCGGCTGGCCCGGCGACCTCGAGGCTGCCGTTGCCCGCGGCGACATCAGCGCCCGCGTCTACCACACCGACCTCGAGCGCACGGGCTGGTTCGAGACCTCGAACGCGAGCGTCAACCGGCTCCATGAGAACGTGGTCTGGAGCATGCGGGGAAACTTCCTGGACATCCCCACCGACTGCCCGCAGCGGGATGAACGCGTCGGCTGGACCGGCGATATCCAGGTGTTCGCACCGACCGCATCGTACCTCTACGACGTCTCCGGCATGCTCTCCAGCTGGTTGAAGGATGTGGCCGCGGAACAGCTTCCGGATGGAACGGTGCCTTGGTACGTCCCGGTCATTCCGGCGCACAAGATGTGGACTCCCATCCGCCCCGGCGCGGCCTGGGGTGATGTCGCGACGTTTACGCCGTGGACTTTGTACGAACGTTTCGGCGATCCCGGGATCCTGGTTGCGCAGTACGACAGCGCGAAACGCTGGGTGGAACTGGTGGAGCGGCTTGCCGGGCCGGACCGGCTCTGGAATGAAGGATTCCAGCTGGGCGACTGGCTCGATCCCTCCGCCCCGCCGCATGATCCGGCCGATGCCCGCACCGACCGCTACCTTGTGGCCACGGCGTATTTCGCCCGCTCCGCGGATCGCATGGCCCGGATGGCAGCGGTCCTGGGCCGGTCCGAGGACGAGGAACGGTTCGCCCGGCTGGCCGCGGATGTCCGCCGCGCGTTCGCGGCCGCCTATGTCCGCCCTGACGGAGCCATGACCAGCGATGCCCAGACCGCCTACTCGCTGGCCATCGGTTTTGAGCTGCTGCCCAACGCCGGGATTGAGGCGGCGGGGCGCCGCCTCGCCGAACTCGTAGAGGAGGCCGGGCACCGAATCGCCACTGGTTTCGTGGGTACGCCGCTGGTCTCCGATGCCCTCACAGTCACCGGACATGCAGACTCCGCCTACAGCCTCCTCCTTGAGGAAGAGGCGCCCTCCTGGCTGTACGCCGTCATGCAGGGCGGCACCACGATCTGGGAACGCTGGGACAGCATGTTGCCCGATGGCACAGTGAACACCGGCAAGATGACCTCGTTCAACCATTACGCCCTGGGAGCCGTGGCCGACTGGCTCCATCGCGTGGTGGCCGGCCTGGCGCCGGGAGCGCCGGGCTACCGGCATATCGTTTTCCAGCCGCAGCCTGGCGGTGGGCTCAAGCATGCTTCCGCGGAACATGAGACGCCGTATGGGCGGGCGGCCATCGCCTGGAAGATCGACGGCGGGAGCCTGCGTGTGGACGTCACGGTGCCCACGGGTGCGACGGCGACAGTGCAGCTTCCCGGGTGCGACGCCGTGGAGATCGGGAGCGGTGCGCATCACTTCGAAAGTGCGGCAGCCGCCGTCGACCGCGTTCCCCTGCTGGTCCAGGAAGCCTCCGCGATGTAGCAGCCTCAGGCGAGCGTGGAGGCCCGGACCATCAGTTTCGGCTTGAAGATAATCTGCTTGGCAGATTCGGTGTCCTTGGCAATGGCCGCTTGCAGGAGATCCACCGCCGCGATGCCGAACTCCTCGTGGGGAGCCCTGACCGACGTCAAAGGGATCACCGAGGCTTCCGCGAACTCGATATCGTCATACCCGACCAGGAGGATGTCGGCCGGTATGCCCAGCCCGTTATCCACCACGAGTCCGTGCATCAGGCCCAGAGCCAGGAGGTCGTTGGCGGCGAAAATCGCCTCGGGCCGGCGCTCCGGGGATCGCTTGGCGATCTCAGCTGCCACCTCCCGACCCACGGCAAGGGTCCGGCTGCCGACGTTGATCACCTCAAGGGTGGCATCGACGCATTCGCGCACCGCACGGCTGGCACCCTCGATCCGGTCCGAGATCTGCGGCACTCCCAAAGGCCCTCCGACGAACGCGATGCGCCGGGCCGACTGCTCGATGAGGTGCCTGGCTGCCAAGTATCCGCCCAACTCGTCGTCCACTGACACGGACGGCTGTTCGCTGGCCAGCGCGCGCTGCCCCACGAGGACGCTGGGAGTGCCAAGCCTGCGGATGTGGGCCAGCCGGTCCTCGATAGGACCATGCGATGCCACCAGCAGCCCCCGGACGCGGTGAGCCTGGAACATTTCCAGATAGGCGTCTTCCCGCTCCCGGCTCCTGTTGGAGTTGGCCAGGAAGACCGAAAGTCCGTCGGCTGCGGCACGCTGCTCCACGCCCTCGGCAATAGTGGCAAAGAAGGGGTTGCTGATGTCCGGGGCAATGTAGGCGATGGTTGCACTGCTGCCACGGCGGAGCTGCGATGCAGCGTCATTGCGCACAAAGCCCAGTTCGTCGATGGCGCGCTGGATGCGCTCACGTTTTTCCAGAGACACTTTGTCCGGATGGTTGATGAAGTGCGAAACAGTGCCTTGCGCCACCTGCGCGAGCGCTGCGACTTCCCGGATCCCTACCCTTGAGGCCATGGCTTAGTAGAACTCGACGGTGTTGACCCGGTTCCGGAGGGGCTCGCCGTCCAGAAGCCGTGTCGCATTCGTGGCGAATAGCTCGGCGATGAGCCGCTCCTCGTTGCCGTTGATTGCCGCGGCGTGCGGACTGACGAGGACGTTCGGCATTTCCCATAGCGGGCTGTCCACCGGAAGCGGCTCGGTGTCGAAGACATCGAGGGCGGCGAAACCGATCCTGCCTTCAGCAAGGGCCTCAACCAGGGCTGGCTCATCCACGGTGGTTCCCCTGCCCACATTGACGAGCGTGGCTCCCGGCTTGACGCTTTCCAGCACCGTTCGGCTGACAACCCGGTGTGTCGCCGTCGTGCTTGGAAGGCAGAGAACGATAGCGTCCGCCCCGGCTACGGCCTGAGCAAGCTCTTCCATGGGGACGATCAGCTCAACCCCCGACACCTCGACCTGGCTGCGGTGGGCACCGATGACCCGCGCACCCAGTGCCGCCAGCTTTCCCGCCACGGCCCTGCCGATGCCCCCAAGGCCCACCACAAGGACGGTGGCGGAGGACATTTGGCTGAGCGTGCGGCGCTCACCCCAGGTCCGGTTCCGTTGATCGTTCTGGAGCCTGGCAAGATCCTTCATCCCGGCCAGGACACCAAATACTGCGAACTCGGCGAGGGGCTGCGCGTGGACGCCGCCCGACGTTGTGAAGGCGATCCGCTCCAGTTGCTCCTGGCTCAGGTTGGCAGCGCGCACCTGGCCGCCGCCTCCAGCAGGAGTGGTGTGGACCCACAGCAGCCGTCGATTCGCCTCAACCGTGCGCTTGAGCTGCGATGGCGACTGGTCCGGTACGCCGTACAGCGCGTCTGCAGAGTCGATCAGCTTCTCGAACCGGGCCTGCTCTTCCGCGGTGCGCGTGAAGCTTTCGTCGCCCCGGTGGTCGCCGGGATGGCCCTGGGGCGGGAGCAGCGCCTGGTCGCGGACCATCTCCACTCGAGGCTCGGTCCGCTCAATGAGCTCGCACAGTTCCTCGGGCAGGGGTGTGGGCACAACAACACGGAGCGTCTTCATGGGTCTACTGTAATTGAACAGCTTGACACGTTTCAGGCCAGCTGCCTCCGGGCTGAAGGCATCCGGGCCGTGCATCGGATGCCTTCAGTTGGAGTGCACGGTTACGCGTATAGGGTGACGTCCAGGCTTTCCACGGTGGCAGTACCGCCGAGGGCGTAGATGGCGACGTCGGTGCTCGACAGTGCGGGGAAGATCAGTTCCGTCATGGTGACCTGGCCTTCCTCGGCGAAGACTTCGAGGGAGCAGCGGTCCACGAAGATGGTGAGCCGGTAGGAACCCTCGATCGCCCTGATGGGGGCAGTGTCGATGGAGGGGAAGGATTCGTGGAAGCTGGTGTTTCCGGATGTCCGACGGTCGACATGGAGCGTGCCTTGCGCCGGCCGGATGCCGATGCGTGTTCCGTGGGCACCGTTGGCGCGGACGATCAGCCCGAATTCCTCCGCGCTTCCGGGTGTGAAGGTCAGATCGATCCGCTGGACGGCGCCGTCCGCCCCGTCAAGGACGCGCGTGCAGTCGGAGAGTTCCGCATTTTCCAGCGTGAATGACGGGCCGGCACTGGAAACCGCGGCGAAGTCCCCGGCAGGCTGTTGGATGAGGCGGGGTCTTCCGTCGATGGTGTGGAGGGATATTTCGCGGGCCAGGGTCATGGGGCTGCGCCAGGGCGAGGTGGGGATCTGGTTGGCGTACTCCCAGTTGTTCATCCAGGCGATCATGAGGCGGCGGTTGTCGGGGGCGTCGCTGAACGAGACGGCGGCGTAGTAGTCCCGGCCCCAGTCCAGCCACTGGTACTCGCCCAGCCGGTCGGGGTCCTGGGGGCCCTCGGTGACGGTGGTGGCCGAGGTGAAGGTGGTTCCGTCGAAGTCTCCGACGAAATACTGCCCGGCGGAGCCAGCGTTGGGGCCACCAGGGTTGAGGTTGACGGTGAGGACCCATCGGAGGTTTTCCGGATCGCCGTCGAGGGGCAGGGGAAACAGGTCAGGGCATTCCCAGACACCCCCGGTGGCGTTGGCCGGGCCGAACGTGCTCAGAGGCTCCCAGTTTTTCAAGTCAGGGGACTTATAGAGCACAATTTGGAAGTCCGTGGCTTCCACGGCAACCATGACCCAGTAACTGCCTGCGCCGCCGTCGTACCTGATGACCTTGGGGTCACGGAACTCGGCCGATCCGCGGTTCAGTACCGGGTTCCCAGCGTGTTTCGTCCAGGTGTAGCCGCCGTCGAGGCTGAAGGCGAGCGACTGGGCCTGAAGCCCCTCATGCGCGGAGCCGGACTTGAAGGCGCTGGTGTAGACGGCGACCAGGGGCGGGGCCGAGTCGGTGCCCAATCCGCTGGTGTTGTCCCGGTCAAAAACGATGCTTCCGGAGAAGATGTCCTCGTGCTCATCGCAGGCGATGGCGACGGAGTGCTCGGTCCAGGTGACCAGGTCCGGGGAAGTGGCGTGGCCCCATGACATGTTTCCCCAGACGTTATCCAGCGGATTGTTCTGGTAGTAGAGGTGGTAGACGCCGTCATGGAAAATCAGGCCGTTGGGGTCATTGAGCCAGGTGTTCCGGGCGGCGTAGTGCATGACCGGGCGGAAGGTGTCGGCTGTCGTGGCGGTCGCGGCAGTCATGGGGGTGGCGTCTCGTTTCTTGTGCGGGTCTGGCTGGGAAACTGGCGGGGCTTCCCCGGGTGGGGTGGGCCGGCAGGTGTGCCGGCCCACCCGTTTGTCGGTGTTAGGAGTTGGTCTTGTAGCGGTCGTAGCCCTGCTGGTAGACCTCGATCATTTTGTCGACGCCGATGTTCTTGAGCTGGGAGATGTAGCCGTCCCATTCCTGCTCGATGCCGCCGGAGACGATCCACTTGGCCATGTTCTGCTTGACCAGCGACGCGGCGTCCGTTTCGATGGTGCCGATCTGCTGGAGTTCTTCGGTGGACAGCGCCACGGGCGGGTATCCGTCGTTGGCGGCGAAGGGCTTGTAATTCTCTTCTACGGTTTTCTGGCGCTGGGCTGCCCTCGGCTCAGGGGCCACGACGTTCTTGAAATTCTCTGCGGTGTTGGCTTTCGGGCCGCCCGGGGCGACCTTTTGGCGCCGTTCGCCCTCGCTGGTCCCTGCCGGGGCGGGGATCTGGGTCAGGATGCCACTGGCGTCCTTTTGCAGGGTTTCACCGATCGGTCCCCAGTTGGCCTGGGCTGACTGGATGGGGTCATACAGGTTGTCTGCCCAGCGCATGGTCGCGGCCGGGTATTTGTTGGTCCGCGTGATGGCGAAGGCGCCGCGTGCTATTTCCTGGTTGTTGGACTGGCTGACCAGGCGCTTTCCGTCGACACCCTCAAGGGCGGGGACCAGGGAGTAGCTGTCGGCGCGGTCCGCGCCGACCATTTCGGGGATTTCCCACCAGACGAAGGAACCGAGGTTTTCCGTGGCGGCCTTGCCCTTGGCCAGGTAGGCCTTGTCGTCCTGGGAGAAGGACTCGGGATCGATCAAACCTTCCTTGTACCACTCGTGCAGGGTCTGGATGGCCTTCTTGTAGCCGTCCTGGGTGGGGGTGAAGATGACCTTGTCGTCCTGGACGATGCGGTGGTCCATGTTGTCCGGCACTCCGCCGAGGGCGGCGATCAGGTCGACGATGTCCCCGCACCAGGAGCCGGGCATAAAGCTCAACGGGATGGTCTTGCCGGTGCCGGACGCGTCCTGGGTCTTGAATGCCAGCAGAGCGTCGTGGAACTCATCGATGGTTTTCGGCATCGGAATGTTGAGTTTCTTCAGCCAGGTAGTGTTGATGGCCAGTTCGTTGGGGAACTGGACCAGGCCGAGTTCCTCGATGGAGGGCAGGGAGTAGATGTGCCCGTCCGAAGAGGTGATGGCAGCCTTGATATCAGGCCGTTCCGAGAGCAGTTTGGAGAGGTTGGGCGCGTTCTTCTCGATAAGCCCCTCGAGTGGGATGAGGGTGCCGCTGGCGGAGTAGGTGGCTATTTCAGCATCGGTCAGCCCCGAGTTGAAGAAGGCGTCGGGGAGGTCACCGCTGGCGAGGATCAGGTTCTTCTTTTCCTTGAAGACTGTTTCGGGCAGGTTCTCCCAGTTGACGTGGACGTTGGTGGCCTTTTCCCATTCCTTCACCACGGTCATGGTGTTGTAGTCCGGGGCAAGCGCTGACTTCGTGCCGGAGAACGTGAGGTCCAGTGTCTTGCTGACGATCGGGAAGCCTGTTTCCTGGAAACCGAAGTCCGAGGAGGCGTCTTTGATCTCCGTGGTGCCTGAGCCGCCGGAGCAGCCGGTGAACATCAATGTTCCGGCCAGGACGGTGCCAAGGGCGGCGAATTTGCGGCTGAATGCCATGGTCTTTCCTATTCTGAGGTGGGGATACTGCATCTCGGGGTTTACTGGTGGGCGGTGCGGTTATTTGACGGCGCCGATCATGGCGCCCTTGGTGAAGTGCTTCTGCATGAATGGCAGGGCAATCATGAGGGGCAGGCTCGAGACGACGATCATGGCGTACTTGGTGAGCTCTGCGA
>Ga0307412_10001738_pt1 | contig 12043 bp, 13 predicted proteins | sample DK1Cmetagenome_3_FD_203823 | JGI IMG/M metagenome (GOLD analysis project Ga0307412, IMG submission 203823) | Maize rhizosphere microbial communities from greenhouse at UC Davis, California, United States - DK15-C-1 | ecosystem: Host-associated > Plants > Roots > Rhizosphere > Soil | place: USA...
GTCCCGGCGATGAGCGACGAGAGCGTGATCGTCCGCAACCAGGGCACGATCTTCCTCGGCGGCCCGCCGCTGGTCAAAGCCGCGACGGGCGAGGAGATCAGCGCCGAGGATCTCGGCGGCGGCGACCTTCACGCCAAGAAGAGCGGCGTCGTCGATCATCTCGCCGAGAATGACGAGCATGCGCTGACCATCGTTCGCGACATCGTGTCGACGCTGACGCCGCAATCGAGCGCGATCGAGCTCCGCGAACCGCGGCCGCCGTTGTTCGACGGCGAGGAACTGTACGGCATCATCCCCGAAGACGTTCGCGCGCCCTACGACGTGCACGAGATCATCGCGCGCATCGTGGACGGCTCGGAGCTTCACGAGTTCAAGCCGCTGTACGGCTCGACGCTCGTGTGCGGCTTCGCGCACATCTGGGGAATGCCGGTCGCGATCCTCGCCAACAACGGCATCCTCTTCTCGGAGAGCGCGCAAAAGGGCGCGCATTTCATCGAGCTCGCCTGCCAGCGCCGCACGCCGTTGCTGTTCCTGCAGAACATCTCCGGCTTCATGGTCGGTGGAAAGTACGAGGCGGAAGGCATCGCCAAGCATGGCGCCAAGCTGGTCACCGCCGTCGCCACCGCGCAGGTACCCAAGATCACCGTGCTGATCGGCGGCAGTTTTGGTGCCGGCAATTACGGCATGGCGGGCCGCGCTTACTCGCCGCGATTTCTCTTCACCTGGCCCAACAGCCGCATCAGCGTGATGGGCGGCGAGCAGGCGGCGAGCGTCCTCGCGACCGTCCACCGCGACGCCGACAAATGGACGGAGGCGCAGGCCGAAAAGTTCAAGCAGCCGATCCGCGAGGAATATGAGAAAGAGGGCAACCCCTGGCACGCCACCGCGCGGCTGTGGGACGACGGCATCATCGACCCGGCGCAGACCCGCGACGTTCTTGGGCTGGCCTTCGCGGCAACGCTGAACGCGCCGATCCCCGACCGCCCGCAGTTCGGCGTGTTCAGGATGTGAACGACATAGGCGATGATTTTCCTGTCCTACAGCCGGCTGCTTCGATTAGGCCCGCTCGGATGACGCGCTTCTGCTCGCCTCGTGAACCGGAAATCGTCGTCGTCACTGCGAACATTGGGAACATTCGCGTGTGCTGAAGTCGCTTTTGATCGCTAATCGCGGGGAGATCGCTTGTCGCGTGATCCGCACCGCGCGGCGGCTCGGGATCCGGACGGTCGCGGTCTATTCCGACGCGGACGCCAAGGCGCTGCACGTGCGCATGGCCGACGAGGCGGTGCACATCGGGCGGAGCCCGGCGCGTGAGAGCTATCTCGTTGGCGACAAGATCATCGAAGCCGCGAAGGCGACCGGCGCGGAGGCGATCCACCCCGGTTACGGATTCCTGTCGGAGAATGCCGACTTCGCCCAGGCGGTGATCGACGCGGGGCTGATCTGGGTCGGTCCGAAGCCGGACAGCATCCGGGCAATGGGGCTCAAGGACGCGGCGAAGACGCTGATGGCCGAGGCCGGGGTGCCGGTGACGCCCGGCTATCTCGGCGCCGACCAGGATCCGAAACGGCTGCAAAAGGAAGCCGACGCGATCGGCTATCCGGTGCTGATCAAGGCGGTCGCGGGCGGCGGTGGCAAGGGCATGCGCAAGGTCGATGAGGCCAAGGACTTCCAGGACGCGCTGGAGAGCTGCAAGCGCGAGGCGGCCTCGTCCTTTGGCAATGATATCGTGTTGCTCGAAAAGTGGATCGAAAGCCCGCGCCATATCGAAGTGCAGGTGTTCGGCGATGCCCATGGCAATGTCGTCCATCTCTTCGAGCGCGATTGCTCGCTCCAGCGGCGCCACCAGAAAGTGATCGAGGAAGCGCCCGCGCCGGGCATGGACGAAGCTACCCGCGAAGCTGTTTGCGCCGCGGCCGTGTGCGCAGCCAAGGCCGTGAATTACGAAGGCGCGGGGACCATCGAGTTCATCGCGGATGCGTCTGACGGCCTCAAGGCGGACCGTATCTGGTTCATGGAAATGAACACCCGGCTGCAGGTCGAGCATCCCGTGACCGAGGAGATTACTGGCCAGGATCTGGTCGAATGGCAGCTTCGCGTCGCGTCGGGCGAGCCGCTGCCCAAGACGCAGGACGAGCTGTCGATCAACGGCCACGCGATCGAAGCGCGGCTCTATGCGGAAGATCCGGCCAAGGGGTTCCTTCCGATCGTGGGAAAGCTGGAGCATTTCGATCTCGGCGAGGATGGCCGGATCGACACCGGCGTCGAGGAAGGCGACGCGATTTCGCCGTTCTACGACCCGATGATCGCCAAGCTGATTGCGTCCGGAGCGACCCGCGAGGACGCCATCGATGAGCTTGCGGCGATCCTCGACGGAGTTGAGATCTGGCCGATCAGGACCAACGCCGGCTTTCTGTTCAACGCACTGACACACCCGGATTTCGATGCTTCGAAGCTCGATACCGGTTTCATCGAGCGAAACCGCGATGAGCTCGTCCCGGACGCCGAGCCCGACGAATCCATCCGGCGCGCGGCTGCGGCCGTTGCGATCCTTGCTGCTGAGGATGAAGCGCCGTTGCCGGGGTTGGCGGGTTTCAGGCTTAATGAGTCGCCACGGCTTGCGGTCTCGCTCGGAGGCCAAGCCGTCGACCTCAGCGGCGACGAGCAGATCGCGCCGGCCTCCGGTTTCGCTGATGACGCGCGGGTCGTCGTCTTTGCCGAAGGGCAGGCGCACGAGTTCGCTCTCGGCTCACGCGGCACCGGCACGACGCACGGCATTCACGACGGCGAGATCGAAGCCCCGATGCCGGGTAAGATCACGGCAGTCGAGGTTTCGTCCGGCGAAAAAGTTGCTAAGGATCAACGTTTGCTCACGCTTGAAGCCATGAAAATGGAGCATGCGCTGACAGCGCCGTTCGACGGGACAGTGGTCGAGCTCAGCGCTTCCGTCGGTGCGCAGGTCACCGAAGGACAGTTGCTCGTGAAAATCGAGCCGGCGGAACAGCCGTCGTCCTGAACTCGTTTCAGGACCCATGCTCGAGACCCGCTGCGTACGTCTCCGGGATGGATGCTGAAACAAGCTCAGCATGGCGAAGGGGAGAAAACAGATGCGCAAATTCATCCTGCTGATTGCTGCTACTGCACTGGCCGGTTGCGCCTACGACGAGCCGCAGGGCGGCGCGCCGATGGCTTTGATCAATTCGAGCGGCCAGACGATCGGCAGCATCCGCGCGTGGCAGACCGCCGGTGGAGTCACCTTCCGCATCGACGCCAGAGGCTTGCCGCATGGAGTCCACGGCATTCACGTCCATCCGATCGGCCGCTGCGACCCGCCCGACTTCGCCACCGCAGGGACGCACTGGAACCCGACGGGCCGCGAGCACGGCATGAACAACCCCAAGGGGCCGCACGCGGGCGACATGCCCAATGTCACCGTCGCCGCCAATGGCGTGCTGCAGGAGACGGTGACTTTGCCCAATGCAACCATGGCACAGCTGCTGGACGCCGACGGCTCATCGATCATGATCCACGCCAACGCCGACGATTATGTCAGCCAGCCCGCCGGCAACAGCGGCCCGAAGATCGCCTGCGCGGTGATCCGGCCGGGCGCCGAGCTTCGCTAAGACTGATCCGAAATGGATGCTTGATTAAACCAGCGGCGAAGTCCGCGCGGTAAGAATCCCTGCACCGCGATCACCGCGGGACCAAGGGACGTGGAAATGCTTGCGAGAATGTTCGCCGAGACCGGCGCTCCGCCGCTTCTGCGGCGCGAGCGGCGGCCGGTCACGATGAGCGCCACGGCGACCCGCGGCGACGGGTCGCTGGTCGAGATGACGATTGTCGACTTCTCCCACGACGGGTGCGGCGTGCTGTGCGCGGCGGGGCTGCACGAGGGCGAACGCCTGAGCCTCGCGGTGCTTCGGCGCGGCACGACCAGTGCCGAAGTCCGCTGGGCGTCGGGCGGCCGGGCTGGCCTATGCTTCACGTCGCCCGAGCCTCAAGCCCGTGCCACCCAGCCGCGCGGCTATGAGCGAGTGTCGGTCGACGGTGAGGTGGCGATGCGGCGCGCCGGCAAGCTCCACTTCCGGGTGCGGATTTACGACATCTCGCCCGAGGGCTGCAAAGCCGAGTTCGTCGATCGTCCGGATCTTGGCGAGCAACTGTGGGTCAAGTTCGACGGCATGGAAGCGCTCGAGGCCGACGTTCGCTGGATCGTCGCCGCGAAAGCGGGCCTGAAGTTCGCGCGGCCGATCCACGCGGCGGTGTTCGACATGCTGCTCACGCGGCTGAGGAGGATGTAGAAAAGCCCGGCGGGATCGCTCCCGCCGGGCGCTTATGTGAAACGGCTTACTGGTTCTGATTCTGAGCGGCGCGCACGATCGAATTGGCGAGCGCTCTGGCCTGACCCTCGGTCATATTTTCGGCATTGGCGGTGCAGGGCCCCGCACCCGTTCCCGCTGCCGAGAGCACCGCGACCGTGGTTCCGCAGACGTTCGCAGCAAGTCCGATCGGGACCTGCACGTTGGCCGCCACGCCATTCAGCACGTTCACCGGAATGTTGTTCCGGCTGACGACTTCCTTGATGGTCAGGTTATTGAGGACGTTGCGGACGTCCACGTTGACCAGACCAGACTGCTGGCCTGCGGCTGGCGCCGACATTGCGATCGCACTGGCTCCGAGGACTGCCGTCAGGAAAAACTTACGCATAACGCTTACTCCTTGGTTTCGACGTGACGAGGGGCGCGGCGCGAGCGCCGACACCCCTTCCCGCCTCTTCCGGACGGGTTGGGGTGCACAACGCGTCTAAGCCGTTGAAGTTCTTGGCTTACGGCAGACGGGGGCGGGCGCGGGGCGGGGCGTTCCGCCGCGAAAGCCTAGCCGCGGTAGGCGTTGGCGGGACGGATGCGGATGCCGGTCACCGCGCCGCGATAATCGACGTTGCAGCGGAAGCTGAGGTCGCCGGCCGCATAGCCCTGGTTCTGGTAGCCGTACTGGCCGCGATAGGCGCCGCCCGAGCTCAGCATACCCGATACGCGCAGCCCGTTGTTGCGGCGCTGGACGTCGGTGATCGAAGTCACCCGCATCGCCGCGTTGCGGTTGTAGCCCTGGCCGTATTGCTGGCCGTAGCGCTGCCCGTAGGCGCCGTAGCCGCTGCCATACTGGGCGGCCGCCTGGGTCAGCACCGCGCTGGCGCAACGCGACACCGCCTGGCGGTCGGTGACGTTATAGCGGTTGCCAAGCAGCTGATCGATGATCTGCGCCACCGGGTTCTGGTTGTAACCGGGCGCATAGCCCGGATAGCCCGGATAAGCCTGCGGCGGATAGGTCTGCACCGGATAGCCCTGCTGCGGGTAGGCGGGCTGCGGGTAATATTGAGCGGCAGCCGGAGCGGCGAGCGCGCCGATCGCGGCCGCGCCGGCCAAAAGCCTGAAAATGGTCATGGGGACTTCCTTCTTCTCACGCGGAAAGTGCCGGTGAGTTCGGAAGCAGAACGAACGGACGTTCCAAACGGACGCATGAACACAAAACAACAAGCCAGACGGAACAGGTTCTGGCCGGACGACAATAGCAGCGTTACGCCGCCGGGAGGGGCTCACCCAAGCCGCCGTCGCGGGCGATCCGCGCGACCAGCCGGCCGCCCTGCCACAGCTCGCACGGCTGTCCGTCCATCATCGTCTTCGCCAGCTCGACGGCGTGCCCATCGTCATCCGCTTCGATCCATTCGGCGGACGCGACCTTGGACAGCCCATCGAGGCAATAAAGCCTGTAGGTTGCCACGTTTCCAAACTTCCAAAACCGTGCCGCTTGCGCGGCGTTCTGGCTTCGAAACGATGGTTGGCCGCTTTGGTTTCATGGCGCTAATGTGGCCGCATGTCGCGACAAGGAAATTGCCATTGCGGGGCGGTCAAGGTCGCGGTTCCGGGCCCGCCCGAGTGGCTCGCCAGCTGCAATTGCAGCCTGTGCACCAAGCTCGGCTGGCTGGTCGCTTATTATCCCGACGACGGCAGCGTCCGGGTCGAGGGCGCGACCACGCCCTACGTCTGGGGGGACCGGATGATTTCGATCCACCATTGCCCCGCGTGCGGCAGCGGGACGCATTGGGAGTCGACCGGCGAAAGCTACGGCCGCGTCGGCGTCAACGCGCGGTTGCTCGACGGCTTTGCGGTGGAGGACGGTAAGACGCTGTTCGACGGCGAGCCGCTCGAGGTGCGCTTCATGGACAATGCGGGCACGTAGCGACAGGCAATCGCCTACGCGGTGTGCCTATCGTTAACCCTGTAGGCAATTGCCTGCAGGGTAAGCCTATCGTTCATCACGATCTGGACTTCGCGAACGCCGGGCGGAAGTCCGGAGTCAGTAGCGGCGGTAAGTCGTGGTGTGGCGTTCGACGTGCAGGGCGCTGACGAGGCCGGCGCGATCGAGGTTGCATCGGAACGCGAGGTCGTTGTTGCTGGGATGGCGGGTGGCATAGGGCTGGCCGCCGGCGCCCTCGCCCTGATAGGCCTCGCCGCCGTAGCCGCCGCGATAATCGACGCCGTTGTCGATCAGCCCCTTGACGCGCATCCCGTCCGGCCGGCGCTGCACGGCGGTGATGGCGCTGACCCGCATGGTCGTGGCAATGCCGGGAAAGCCGGGCACGCCGGCCTCGCCCGCGCGGTAGGCGCCGGCGTAGCCCGCATAGCCGGCGGTTCCGGCATAGCCGTTGACGCCGTACAAGATCGCCCCTTGGGCAAGCGCGGCGGTGACGCAACGGGCGATGGCCTCCCGATCGCTGGCGGCGTAGCGGGTGCCGAGCTGTCGATCGACAATTTGGCGGACCGGCGCGGGCGCGATGAAGGGGGCCGGGGCGGATTGCGGTGCAGCGGCGGGGGCACGGGGCTCCTGGGCGGTTTGCTCGGCGGCGGTGGGCGCGGACACACCGCCAAGCGCCACGCCGCCGGCGATCAGAAACAAGGTTTTCATGGGACCCGACCTTCGCTCTCAGCCGGAAATGCCGGGGAGTTCATGGGGTGAACGCGCGGCGGGCGATCAAGGGGGCGGGTTCTGTCAGCGCGGATAGACGGGCGGCAGCACGGTCAGCTTGGCTGCCTTCTTCTTGCAGCGCTTGCAGAAGGTTCACGCACAAAGTGTCCGGGGGGCTCGAAGTGCGGTTTATGGATAATTCGGGCTGATGGGAGCGGCCCGTCATCCGTCCATTGAGGGATTTTCAGCTTAATCGGGCTTTGCGAGGTTCGGGTGGGGCTGGCGCGTCGATGGGTTGGGTTGCGATGGGCTCGGTGTCGCCAGGCGCTGCCGTTTCGTCCTGCTCATCCGGTTCGGCCCGAGTCTTCAGCGCCTGCACTTCATCGACCAGCATTGCAGCGACCCTGCTGACATGGTCGATCGCCCTGGCGGTCGGGCGGATGAACTCACGACGCAGGTCGCTGTCGTCGCATTCGCGAACGACGAGCCCATGTTTCTCGAGCCGTGCGACCTGCCGAAGCGCCGTGGTCGCCGGGACCCCCGACGCGAAACAGAGCGAGCTTACCGATACCTCCTCGCCGCGCTCGTGTGCGGAGAATAACGCGAGCAGCATGTCCCAGGCGGGATCTCGGAACAACGGCGCCCCGACCATCTCGTTGCGGCGGATTCGAAGCCGGCGAATCCGCTCGGCGAAATCGCCGAGCAGGGGCCGGCGTTTCCGCTTTCCCTGTGAGGGACGGATCAGCTCGGCGATCAGATCGATCGCTTCGGGGGCACTGTAGCCGCGCTCCTCGGCCAGCGATGAGACCAGGTTCAGCAGCCGCGTGATATCGGCAGGACTGAGCCTGTGTTCGTTCTCCACTTCCTCTCCGTTGTGTGGACCTCTCCCGATCCCGCTGTTCGGGGCATTGCCACCGCTTGCAAGAGCAATCGGTTGCATATCGGCGGCGCGAAGCCTCCGATTTGAACCGGTCTCTCCCCTGTGCGGATGAGTAACAGGTAGCCGCCGCGGCCGTTTATTCAAGCCGAGGGGATCGGGCGTCGCGCGTCAGACCGTAGCTTCTCACTTGGGATAGACGGGAGGCAGGACAGTCAGCTTGGCCGCTTTTTTGCCGCAGCGCTTGCAGACGAGGCGCGGCTCGAGCTGCTCGAAGCGCCGCTTGCCGTGCATGTTGTAAACCTCGACCCCGTTCAGCGTCCGCGCCGCGCCGCAGGCGGTGCACTCCACCTTGAGCGAGCAGCCGAAGCGGACGAGGTCGCCGGCCGTGCCGACATGCTTGTAGGACATTCACGAGCGGTAGCGTGGTGAGAACATAAAGGGAACATAACTGTAGGAAAGTTTTACCTGTTCGGCGCTAATGCATGCGCATGCCGCCAGAACTAGCTGCCTTGATCGACAAGCCGATTTTGCTCGTCGCTGTGCTCTTCGTCGGCGCCGTGATCGGGATTTTCGTCGAGAAGTTCGTGCGATGGCAGAACCGCCAGAAGTGGCAGCAGCGCAAAGGACAGCGGGGCGAGGTCGTGCCGTTTCAATCGAAGCGCGTGCCCGACGCGGCAGACCAACTGCGGACGGTCATGAAGGCCGACTTTGAGCCTCAGCGACTGCTCAACAAGAGCGAGGCGCGGCTGTTCAGGGCGATCGACAGCATCGTGCTCTCCATGCGTCCGGACTGGCAGGTGATGGCGCAGGTCAGCCTGGGCGAAATCCTGCGGTGCGCTGACAAGAATGCCTATTCGTGCATCAATGCGAAGCGCGTCGACCTGCTAATCGTCGACGAGGAGTGCCGGCCGTTGCACGCGATCGAGTATCAGGGCGGCGCGCATTTCAAGGGCGCGCACGCGACAGCCGCGCGCGACGCCGTGAAGAAAGAGGCGCTGCGCCGGGCGGGGATTGGGTATGTCGAGGTGGTGGCGGGAGACACACCCGCCGAGTTGCGGCGGGTGATTGAGAGGTTGGTGAAAGCGTCCAGCGCTTAATGCACAGTCGCTGGATCCTCATGTAAACTACCCGGGTGCTCTTCGCCCGGCTCTGTTCCGTCGATCGCCTCCATTTCAGCTTCGACGGTTTCCAAGAATTCAGTGATGCGTTTCGTGAGCGCAGAATTCTGTTCGCGAAATCCAGCGTAGTACAGAAGCGCGTGTGTCGCGATCCGCTGCTTTAGCGGATCCCACAGCCGAACCCGGTCGATGAGGTCCTGTTTGGAAACGGGTCGAAGTCCCATTTCAACGAGCTTCACTCCGACGCCTTCTGTAAAGTCAAAGGCAACCACCAGTCCGAGCGCACGATGTTTGCTGATCAGATTCCCGAATTCTGCCAAGTCATCGATCGCATCTTCACCGAGCACAAACTGCTTAACCTCGGCGGAGAGGACGAGAGTCTCTCCATCGCGTGCGTCGATGTCGCCAACCCGCTTCTCTCGTTTTGAACCAGTTCGAACCTTTCCGACTTCGACCTGCAAATGAGGTGCGTCAGCTCGAATGAACCCAAAGACCGTTCCTTGATAGCATGCCCCGCTAGTCTCGCCCCGCTTAGCGGTCATGTCGAATTCTTCGAGAAAACGGAGAAATCGGGCTGGCTCTCTTGACACCGACGAGGGGTCGACTTCCTGACTTGGCAGGGCATCCAGGACGAACGCGCGTGTTTCCGCGTCGAGGTGATCAAGCGTGTTGTTGTCGTACGAAAGCAAAGCGTCAAGCCAGTGGGTGTAATCCCCCCATGCCTGTGTCGCATGGGGTGCCGAACTCGGATAATCGTACCTTTTCTGACCGGCGCGAAACCAGTTCGCCGCAGCATCGTAAAAGCGTCGTATCGAAAGCGTCTTACCATCCCCGATCGACACTATCAGAGTGTTTACCGCTCCTCGCGAAGTCTGCGTTTGGCGGGGGTACGAGTTGAAGAAGTCCTCTAGGGATTGGAACTTCCCGCCAGTGGCATCGAGCTCGCGCAAGAACCCTATGAATGCTAGCAAGAGTCCAGGAAGAAACTTGCGGCGGGCTCCGCCACTGAAGTTTGCTCGTATTTCCTCAAGGATTTGTGTCGGCGTCAATTGCGGCATTAGCGGATAGGGAGTCCCGCGAGCCGAGGAATCGCAGATTGGGCCAGCTGAAAGTAGATCGGATCGCGCTCTAAACCGATCGCCGTAAAGCCCACTGCGTCAGCCGCAGCCAAAGTTGATCCAGACCCGGCGAATGGGTCAAGAATGATGCCGCGACCTAATGGCAGTACTGCCTTCGCAAGATGCCTCATCAACTTCTGAGGCTTGAGCGACGGATGTGGAGCAATTTTCCGTTCCTCGCCACGAGCGGGCGGACAGGTGAACATGTCATGGAATGGGTCTAATGACGTGATTCTCGCAAATCCGCCGGTCCCCCAACGCCGTAGGTTCAATGCGACGTTCCTTTCGGAAATGGGCTTCCTGAACAGGCCCCAAGGCTCCCAGTTTGATCTGGGCATCACGGATACTTTTGAGAACTCAGCTTCGTAGTTCTTCGGCCTGTCGCCCCCGCGAAGTGTCTTAACGACGCGTACAAATTCGCCGCGCTTCTCTAGGCCTGCAGCTTCGACCGCTGCGAATGTTGTGGTCGAGACCAGAGGGTTGGACGCGATCACAAGATGGCCGCCGGGGACAAGGACCCTGTGCGCATGAAAGGCAAAAGCACTGAAGAATGAGTTGAGTCGCTCACGGTCTTTCGGCGTGAGCACCGTGAAGCGAGGAAGCGGCCGCCGTGTAACGCCATTCAGCGTCGGAGGTATTCGCCAGACGCCGCCCCGTTCACCTGTTCGCAGGCGTCGGTGCTGAGCCTCCTCGAATTCGACGAGACCGTAGGGCGGATCGGTGAGAATCGCGTGGATGGAGTTCTCGTCGCGCTCTGCCATCCACCGCAAAGCATCCGTTAATACGAGTTCGGTCAGATCGGTAGGTCGAGCAGTAACGTAAGGTAGCGGCTCCGTTTCTGTCGCACGGAACTCTTCTTCTCGCTCGATATCTCGAAGTACGCCAAGAATTGTCCGCACAATGTCCTCCCGCTCTCACCATACATCAATGATTTATGCGCGCTACCTGAGCCCGATCATTTCGCCGCAACCAGCCCCAACTCGTCGTCCTCATCCACCGCCACCCGCCGCGATCGCGCCGGCCGCTTGGGCTTGGTCTCCACCACCTGCGGCTTGACGCTCGCCCGCTCCAGCAGCGGCTTCAGATATTGCCCGGTGAAGCTGTTGGCTGACGCCGCCACCGTCTCCGGCGTGCCTTCCACGGTCACGCGCCCGCCATTGACCCCGCCGCCGGGGCCGAGGTCGATCACCCAGTCGGCGGTCTTGATGACGTCGAGGTTGTGCTCGATCACCACCACGGTGTTGCCGTGGTCGGCGAGGCGGTGGAGCACCTCGAGCAGCTTACGGACGTCTTCGAAATGGAGGCCGGTGGTCGGCTCGTCGAGGATGTAGAGCGTCTTGCCGGTGGCGCGCCGCGACAGCTCCTTCGACAGCTTGACGCGCTGCGCCTCGCCGCCGCTCAGGGTCGTCGCCGGCTGGCCGACCTGGATGTAGCCGAGGCCGACCTCCTTCAGCATCTCCATCTTGTCGCGGATGCCGGGCACCGCCTTGAAGAAGTCGGCGGCGTCCTCGACCGTCATGTCGAGCACGTCGGCGATTGAGCGGCCCTTGAACTTCACCTCGAGCGTCTCGCGGTTGTAGCGCGCGCCGTGGCAGACGTCGCAGGTGACGTAGACGTCGGGCAGGAAGTGCATCTCGATCTTGATCAGGCCGTCGCCCTGGCACGCCTCGCAGCGGCCGCCCTTGACGTTGAAGCTGAAGCGGCCCGGCTTGTAGCCGCGCGCCTTGGCCTCGGGCAGGCCGGCGAACCAGTCGCGGATCTGGGTGAAGGCGCCGGTGTAGGTCGCGGGGTTGGAGCGCGGGGTGCGGCCGATCGGCGACTGGTCGATGTCGATCACCTTGTCGAGCTGCTCGAGCCCGGTGATCTTGCTGCACGGGCCGCACGGGATGCGCGCGCCGTTTAACGACCGCGCGGCGCCGGCGTAGAGCGTGTCGATGGTGAGCGAGGACTTGCCGCTGCCGCTG
>Ga0307412_10001739_pt1 | contig 12043 bp, 9 predicted proteins | sample DK1Cmetagenome_3_FD_203823 | JGI IMG/M metagenome (GOLD analysis project Ga0307412, IMG submission 203823) | Maize rhizosphere microbial communities from greenhouse at UC Davis, California, United States - DK15-C-1 | ecosystem: Host-associated > Plants > Roots > Rhizosphere > Soil | place: USA...
GTGTCGCCTACGTCGGCGCCGATCAGCACATCCGCCAGCGCCTGCGCGTCCTGCACGCTGTTCGCATACCAGCCTATCGTGTCCAAGGATTCGCAGGTCAATTTCATGCCGTCGCGGAACACGCGGTCCGAACTAGGCTTGAACCCCACGACCCCGCAGAACGCGGCCGGGCGGATCATCGAGCCCCCTGTCTGCGTGCCGAGGGCGACAGGCACCATGCCTGCCGCCACCGCGGCCGCGGAACCGCTGGACGAGCCGCCGGGTGTATGCGTCGGCGCATGCGGATTGCGGGTGGGGCCCGGCGTTCGGAATGCGAACTCGGCGGTCACCGTCTTGCCGATGGGAATCGCGCCGGCGGCTCGCAACATCCCCACGCTGCAGGCGTCGAACGTGGCCGGCCCGGAGGTCAGGGCCGGCGCGCCAAAGCCGGTGGGCATGTCCGCCACGTCGATAACGTCCTTGATGCCGATGGGCACGCCGGCCAGCGCGCCGACGGCGTGCCTGGCCGGGTCCAACTTGTCCAGCGCTCCGGCGGGCATGACATGGGTCCACGCCTGCACGTCCGCATCCATCCGTGCGATTGCCGCCAGGCTCTGGCGCGCCGCGTCCATCGGCTCGGCTTCGCCGGACTTGGCCCTGTGAACGATGGCGGCGACTGACAAGGGAAACGGAGCAAGGGCCATGAGTGGGTCCGAAAATGCCGGGCTGAGTGAATCGATGCGGCATCTTAGGAACTCGACTAATCTATGTCCAATTTGTAATTTGGCGTTAATTATGTCGAAATCAGAATTAATCTTTCTGGATGGGCGACTGCTGGTCGTGTTCTGTACCCTGGCGGAAGAACTACACTTCGCCCGCGCGGCCGCACGCCTCTTCATGACGCAGCCGCCGCTCACGCAGCAGATCAAACGGCTGGAAGCCATGGTCGGCGTGCCCTTATTCGCGCGCACCACGCGCTCGGTCAAACTGACGCCGGCCGGCGAAATCATGTATGAACGGGCACTCAGGATTTCGGCGGACACCCAGCTCATGTTGCGGCAGGCCAGGCGGACGGCCCGTGGCGAGGTCGGCTCGCTGGTGATCGGCATCACGCCCAGCGCCGCCGGGTCGCCGCTGGTGTCGGCGCTCAGCCACTACCGCAACGCGCATCCGGAAGTCCGGATCGACCTGCGCGAAATGAACTCGGTAGACATGGAGCCCGCGCTGCGCTCGCGCATCGTGGATGTCGCATTGATGCGTCCGCATCCGTTGGATGCCGACATACTGACGCGCGTCGTCCACGAAGAGCCCTTGTGCGCTGCGCTGCGCCACGACCATACGTTGGCGAGTCAGCGCGACGTCTCGCTGGAAGAACTATTGGCGTTTCCGCTGGTGGGCTACCGTCAGGACATTTCGCCCTACTTCCGTAGCATGATCCAGACCCTTTTCGCGCGCGCGCAACTGAAGCCGGACATCGCGCAGGAAAGCGTCATACCGACCCTGCTGACGCTAGTGGAAGCCGGCGTGGGGCCGGCGCTGGTACCACAATCCCTGTCGCGGTTGCGCGCGGACTCCCTGCGTTTCCTGCCCTTGCGCGGCGCGCAGGAAGCAACGGCTCAGGTCGTGCTGGCGGCGCTGCGCGACCAGAACAATCCCGCGGTGGAAGGGTTCAGCGCCGCGCTGGCGCAATCCGCCGCTCGCCGCTGAACGTGGCGGCAAGCGGCGCACGGGGGCCGGCCTAGATATGCAGCGCGTGGCCCAGCGCCTTCAGCGCCGCTTCCTGCACGGCTTCACCCAAGGTCGGGTGCGCGTGGATGGTGCCCGCCACATCTTCAAGCGTCGCGCCCATTTCCAGCGACTGGCCGAACGCCGTCGACAGTTCCGACACGCCGCGCCCCACCGCCTGCCAGCCCACGATCAAGTGGTTGTCGCGCCGGGCCACTACGCGCACGAAGCCGTCAGTGGACTCCAGCGTCATGGCGCGTCCGTTGGCAGCGAACGGGAAGGACGCCGTCAGGCAATTCAGCCCCGCGCTTTCCGCCTCGGCGGGCGACAGCCCGGCCACCACGACCTCGGGATCGGTAAAGCACACGGCCGGGATCGATGCCGGCTGGAAATGCCGGCGCTTGCCCGCCACCAGCTCGGCCACCATTTCGCCCTGCGCCATGGCGCGATGCGCCAGCATGGGTTCGCCGGCGATATCGCCGATGGCCCAGACATCGCGCATGGACGTGCGGCACTGGTCATCGATGCGCAACGCATTGCCCTTGCGGTCAAGCTGCAGGCTTTCCAGCCCCCAGCCTTGCGTGCGGGGACGGCGCCCCACCGCGATCAGCACGCGGTCGGCCGGCAGCAGGGTTTCGACGCCTGCCGCGTCCTGCACCCGCACCGCGTCGCCCGCACCGTTCAGGCCCAGTACTTTGCGGTTCAGGTGCAACGCCACGCCCATCTTCGCCAGCGCGACGGCCACGGGTTTGGTCAGTTCCGCGTCATAGGTCGGCAGGATGCGGTCCTGCGCTTCCACCACGGCGACTTCGGCGCCCAGCTTGCGGTACACGGTGCCCAGCTCCAGGCCGATGTAACCGCCACCGACCACCACCAATTGCTTGGGGATGCTGGCCGGCGACAGCGCTTCGGTGGAAGACACCACGATGCCGCCGAACGGCATGGACGCAAGCGGCGTGGGCTCGGAGCCGGCCGCCAGCAGCAGGTGCTCGCACTGGATGCGCACGATGGACCCATCCGCCGCGGTGACTTCCGCGGTCTTGCCATCCAGCAGGCTGGCCCAGCCCGGCACCACTTCCACGCCGTTCTTCTTCAACAGCGCGGCCACGCCGCCCGTCAACTTGCCGACAATGCCGTCTTTCCACGCCACGGTTTGCGTGATGTCGATGGCCGGCGCCGACACCGAAATGCCCAGCGGCGACGTGTCCGCGTAATGACGCGCCTTGTCGAATTCCTCGGCCGCGTGAATCAGCGCCTTGGATGGGATGCAACCGATGTTCAGGCAAGTGCCGCCCAACTGGCCGCCTTCGACCAGGATGGTCGGCACGCCCAATTGGCCGGCGCGGATGGCGGCCACATAGCCGCCGGGGCCGCCGCCGATCACCAGCAAGGTCGTTGTCTTTGTGATCTGGCTCATGCTTACTCCACGAAAAGCAGCGCGGGTTGTTCCAGCAGCGCGCGTACCGCCTGAATGAATCGCGCCGCGTCCATGCCGTCCACCACGCGGTGGTCGAAGGACGATGACAGGTTCATCAGCTTGCGCGCCACCACGGCGCCGTTGCGGAAAGCGGGCCGTTCCACGATGCGGTTCACGCCCACGATGCCGACTTCGGGATGGTTGATCACCGGTGTCGTGACGATGCCGCCCAAGGGCCCCAGGCTGGTGATGGTGATGGTGGACCCGGAGAGTTCGTCGCGCCCCGCGGTGCCGTTGCGCACCGCTTGCGCCAGCCGGCCGATCTCGGCGGCCATCGACCAGAGGTCGCGCGCCTCGGCGTGACGCATCACCGGCACCATCAGGCCGCCATCGCTTTGCGTGGCGATGCCGATGTGCACGGCGCCGTAGCGCGTCACCACGCCGCCTTCATCGTCATAGCGCGCATTGATCTGCGGGAAGTCCCGCAGCGCCACGACCATGGCCCGCGCCAGCAACGGCAGCAAGGTCAGCTTGCCGCGCGATTCGCCCCATTTCTGGTTGAGCTGCACGCGCAGGTCTTCCAGTTCGGTCACGTCGATTTCTTCGACATAGCTGAAGTGCGGGATGCGGCGCTTGGACTCCGCCATCTTCTGCGCGATCTTCCTGCGCAGGCCGATCACGGGCACGGCTTCTTCATCGTTGCGTTGCGCATAGGCCGACCCGCCGCGTGCGGCGGTGCCTGCCCCTTGCGACTGCAGATAGGCGTCCAGGTCTTCGTGCATGACCCGGCCGGCCGGGCCGCTGCCTGGCACGTAGCGCAGTTCAACACCCAAGTCCCACGCGCGCTTGCGCACGGCGGGCGACGCCAGCGGCTTGTCGCCCGGCTGGCGCGCCACGACAGGCGCGGTGTTGGCCGGTCGCGACGCGGCTTGCGGCCTGGCTGCCGACGGGCTTGCCTCCTGCGAGACGGACGCCGCGATCTGGCCCGCGATGCCGCCCGCTGCCGCCTTCGCGCCCCCCTCCGGCTTGACGGGCTCGGGGGTGTCGGACGCGGCAGGCGCCGCCTTCTGAGGCGCGGCCGATCCGGCGCGGACGTTGCCCTCGCCTTCCACTTCCAGGCGGATCAATTCCCCGCCCACGGCCATGACCTGGCCCACGTCGCCGCCCAGCGCGACCACCTTGCCCACGACCGGCGATGGAATTTCCACCGTGGCCTTGTCCGTCATTACGTCGGCCAGCGGCTGGTCCTCGGCGACGGTGTCGCCCACCTTGACGTGCCAGCCCACCAGTTCGACTTCGGCAATGCCTTCGCCGATGTCCGGCATCTTGATGATATGGATCCCCATCTCACACCTCCATCGCGCGTTTGAACGCTTCGCCGACCCGGCGCGGGCCGGGGAAGTACGCCCATTCCTGCGCGTGCGGGTAGGGAGTATCCCAACCGGTCACGCGCTCGACAGGCGCCTCCAGGTGATGGAAGCAGTGCTCTTGAACCAGCGAAATCAGTTCCGCGCCATACCCGCAGGTACGCGTGGCTTCGTGCACCACCACGCAACGGCCGGTCTTCTTCACCGAGTTCACGATGGTTTCCAGGTCCAGCGGCCAAAGGCTGCGCAGATCGATCACTTCGGCGTCGATGCCGGTCTCTTCGGCGGCGGTCAACGACACATACACCGTGGTGCCATAGGTCAGCACCGTCAACGCCTTGCCCGGCCGCACGATGGCGGCGGTGTCCAACGGCACGGTGTAGTAGCCCGTCGGCACCACGCTGCCCGGACGCCCGGTCCATGGGGTCACCGGGCGGTCGTGGTGACCGTCGAAGGGGCCGTTGTAGAGCCGCTTGGGTTCCAGGAAAATCACCGGGTCGTCGTTTTCGATCGAAGCAATCAGCAAGCCCTTGGCGTCGTAGGGGTTGGACGGCATCACCGTGCGCAACCCGCAAACCTGCGTGAACATGGCTTCGGGGCTTTGGCTGTGCGTCTGCCCGCCGTAGATGCCACCGCCGCAAGGCATGCGGATGGTCATCGGAGCGATGAACTCGCCCACCGAGCGATAGCGCAGGCGCGCGGCTTCCGACACGATCTGGTCGGAAGCGGGATAGAAGTAGTCGGCGAACTGGATCTCGCACACGGGCCGCAAGCCATAGGCGCCCATGCCCACCGCCACGCCCACGATGCCGCCTTCGGAGATCGGCGTGTCGAACACGCGCGAACTGCCGTACTTGGTCTGCAAGCCCTCGGTGCACCGGAACACGCCGCCGAAATAGCCGACGTCCTGGCCGAACACCACCACGTTGTTGTCACGCTCCAGCATCACATCCATGGCCGAGCGCAATGCCTGGATCATGGTCATCGGCGCAGAGGCCGGACCAGCGTTGTTATCAATTGCCATGATCAGACTCCGAGCTGCTGGCGCTGCCGGCGCAGATGCTCCGGCATGTCTTTGTAGACGTCTTCAAAGATGCTGGCCGCGCTGGGGACGTGGCCGTCCACCAGGGTGCCGTAGCTTTCCGCTTCCTTTTGGGCCGCGACGATCTCGGCGTCCAGTTCGGCGCGAACCGCATCGTGTTCGGCGTCGGACCAGATACCCAGGGCGATCAGGTGCTTCTTGAAGCGCTCGATCGGGTCGCCCAGCGGAAAGTGCGCCCAGTCGTCGCCGGGGCGGTACTTGGAAGGGTCGTCGGAGGTCGAGTGCGGACCGGCGCGGTACGTCACCCATTCGATCAGGGTCGGGCCCAGGTTGCGGCGGGCGCGTTCGGCGGCCCAGCGCGAGGCGGAATAGACCGCCAGGAAATCATTGCCGTCCACCCGCAGCGACGCGATGCCGCAGCCCACGCCGCGGCCCGCGAAGGTCGCGCCTTCGCCGCCGGCGATGGCCTGGAAGGTGGAGATGGCCCATTGGTTGTTGACCACGTTCAGGATGACTGGCGCGCGGTACACATGCGCGAACGTCAGCGCGGTGTGGAAGTCGGCTTCGGCCGTGGCGCCGTCGCCGATCCAGGCCGACGCGATGCGCGTGTCGCCCTTGATGGCGGACGCCATCGCCCAGCCCACCGCCTGGATGAACTGCGTGGCCAGGTTGCCGGAAATGGTGAAGAAGCCGTTTGCCCGGTCGGAGTACATCACCGGCAGCTGGCGCCCCTTGAGCGGGTCGCGTTCATTCGACATCAGCTGGCACATCATGGTGACCAGGGACACATCGCGCGACAGCAGGATGCTCTGCTGGCGGTAGGTCGGGAAACACATGTCGCCCTGCTCCAGCGCCAGCGCGTGCGCCGTGCCGATGGCTTCTTCGCCCAGGCTCTGCATGTAGAACGAGATCTTCTTCTTGCGCTGCGCCGTCAGCATGCGGCCGTCGAAAATCCGCGTCTTCAGCATGGCCCGCATGCCCGCACGCAGTTGATCGTTGCTGATCTCGGGCGCCCACGGCCCGACCGCGCGGCCGTCGTCGTCGATCACCCGGACCAGGCTGTACGCCAGTCCGCCAGTATCGACCGCGGCAACATCAATGGGGGGTTTGGGCACCTCGCCAGGCGGCGACAGATGCAGATAGGAAAAGTCGGTCTTGCAACCCGGACGCCCGGTGGGCTCGGGGACGTGCAACTTCAGCGGCCCATATTGGCTCATATATTGTCTCCACGCTTGATCGTGTCATGCGTTTTCTTCCTACCAAGACATTGCCAAAGGTGTGTGACCTCAAGCGCTGCCATCGTCGGCCCCTCGCATAGGGATAAATATGCGTGGCCGTCGACGAGATTAGCACAGGGGACAGGGTCGCCGAGACGGGCCAGCACGCATGCGGGCCCGTATCTCACTAGGGGTTTTCCAGCGTTTACCAGCGATAGCTCAGGGTGGCATACAGCGTGCGCGGATCGCCGTAGCGGCACCCCGTCGCCCCCGCGCAAGCCAGGTAGCCGCGGTTGAACAGATTGCGCGCGTTCAGCGTCAGCGACAGGCCGGACATGGCCGGGTCCAGCGCGCCGAAGTCATAACCGGCCAGGGCGTCGACCAGGAACTGGCCGGGCACATTCGCGGGGTAGCCAGGCAGGTTCGTCGAGCTGGCATAACGCACGCCCGCGCCGACGGTCAGACCCGGCACGCCCGCGGCGGTCAGGTTGTAGTCGGCCCAGATGGAGGCGCTGTGCAGCGGCACCAGTGCGATGCGCTGGTCAACCAGCGACGCCACCGTGCTTCGCGTGGTGCGGGCGTCGGTGTAGGCATAGCTGGCCGTCAGGTTCAAGGCGCCCAGGCGTGCCTTGGCTTCCAGTTCCAACCCCCGCGACCGCGCCCGACCGGTCTGCACCGAGTACGTCGCGTCGGCCGGGTCGCCGGTCAACGCATTGGTCTGCGTCAGGTCATAGACCGCCGCGCTGTACAGCATGTTGCCGCCCGGCGGCTCATAGCGCAGGCCCAGTTCGTACTGCGTGCCTTTGGTCGGTTTGAACGCGTTGCCGGCGCGGTCGACGCCGATCGTCGGCGCAAACGACTGGCTGGCGCTGAGGTAAGGCGCCAGGCCGTTGTCGGCCAGGTACACCAGGCCCACGCGGCCGGTCGTGGCGCTGTCGCGCAGGCGTGTCGTGGCGCCCGTGGCGTAGTTCTTCTGGTCGGTATCCGCCCAATCCTGGCGGCCACCCAGCACCAGCACCCATTTGTCCTGGATCTTGATCTGGTCTTGCAGGTACAAGCCCAGCGAATCGGAACGCGTATTGATGCCGTAGTCCGCGGCGGTGTTCAGCGTCGGCACCGCACCATATACGGGGTGATAGATGTCCGCCAGCGCCGCCACCGTGCCGGAATGGCGATGCGAGTCATAGCCGCTGCGGTAGTAATCCAGCCCGGCCAGCACCGTGTGTTGCAACGGCCCGCCGTCCAGCTTCAGTTCCAGCGACGTATCGGTTGCGACGCCATACGAGTGTTCGCTGCGGCTGACCACGCCACGCCGCAAGGTCTGGCCGTTGGCCTGCAACGCGCCGAAGCTCAGATAGTCCCAAGTGCCGTCCGCCGTGAAATACCGCGCGCTCTGGCGCAGCGTCACCCGGTCGTTGAATGCGTGCTCGAACGCATAACCGACGGTGTAGGTATCGGTGTCGTAGCGGTCGAAATCCGGCTCGCCGATGAAGAGGTCGCGAGGGATCTGGCCGTTCAAGGTATTGGCGGCGGGCATGGGCGCGGAAAAGCGCGTGCGGATGCGCTGATAGCTGGCCAGCAGCGTCAGCGACGTGGCCGCCGAAGGCTGCCACGTCAGGGCCGGCGCCAGGTAGGTCCGGTCGTCCGGCACATGGTCCACCCAGTTGTCGGCGTTGCGGGCTAGCCCCGTCAGCCGGTACGTCCAGGCGCCATCCTCGGTCAGCGCGCCGGTGAAGTCGCCCGACACCTGGCGGCGTCCATAACTGCCGGTATCGAGGTTCAGCTCGCGCAGGGAATCGGCCGAGGGGCGCTTGCTGACGGTGTTGACCACGCCGCCCGGACTCAGTTGCCCGTACAGCACCGAAGACGCGCCGCGCAGCACCTCCACCCGTTCCAGCCCATAGGGTTCCTGCCCGCCGTCATAGACACTGGACTGCAGTTTCAGGCCGTCGCGCAATTGCCCGGAGTTCCCCGCGGCCACATTGAAGCCCCGCAGCATCAGGTCGTCCACCATGCGGCTGAAAGCGGGCGATTGCGCCGACACGCCGGGCGTGTAGCCCAGCGCATCCGCTACCGAACCCGCCTTGACCGCGCGGATCTGGTCGCTGGTGACGACCGATATGGATTGCGGCGTTTCGATCAGCGGCGTGTCGGTCTTGGTGCCCGACAGCGCGCGTTGCGCCACGTAGCCGTCCACATGCCCGGTGGGCGATTCGATGGAACCGGTCACGCGGACCGGCTCAAGCATGGCGGCGCCTTCGGGCGCGCGCCGCGCGCTCAGCGTGCCATTGGCCGTGACGGCCAGTTCCAGGCCGCTACCGGCAAGCGCGCGCCGCGCCGCGTCTTCTGCCGTGTAATCGCCGACGATGGCCGGCGCATTGCGGCCCGCCACCAGGGCGGGATCGACGGACACGGCGCGCCCGCTCTGCCGAGCGATGCGGGTCAGCGTATCGCCCAAGGCGCCAGCGGGCACGTCGAAGCGCAAAACAGCGCGGGCGGCGGCGGGGCCGCCCGGCGGGGTCTGGGCATGGACCGCAGGCGCGGCCAAGGCAATGAACAGCGCGGCGGCCAGGGGCCGAAGCGGGCGACGATGGAACATGGGTTCTCCTGCAACAGTTTGGTGTTTCAGGAGGGATGTCCAACGACGCGGACAAAAGTGATCATTTATTTTCAGTGCGAGGCGCGGCGCAAGTCGATGCTGACGAACCACCCGCCCAACGACGTGACGTCGATCGGCAAGGTCTGGCGCAGCGACTCCAGCGTGCGGCCCGTGTCGTCCAGCGGAAACGCCCCCAACACGCGCAGCCGCGCGGCGGCCGGCGTAATCCGGATGATGCCGCGCCGGTAGGGCTGCAGCGCGTGCACCACCGCCCCCAATGACTCGTCATGCACGACCAGCATGCCGGTTTGCCACGCGGCGGCGTCGGCCAGCATGGCGTCGGGCATGCCCAGGCCCCGCGCATCGAACCGCAGGCCCTCGCCGGCCCGCAGCACGCGGCGCTGGCCGCCGGCGCGCACTTCGACGAGATGTTCGACCACGCTGACCACGCAAGCCTCTTCTTCCCGAGCCACGCTGAACACCGTCCCCAGCGCCTGCACCTCGCCCTCGGCGGTTGCGACGATGAACGGCCGCGCGGCGTCGGGTGCCACGCGTGCATAGACCGCGCCCGCTTTCAAGCGGACGCGGCGCTCGCCGGCACTGAAATCCAGATCCACGGCCGAGCGCGCATTCAGCGTCAACTCGCTGCCGTCCGGCAAGGTATAGGCGCGACGTTCGCCGGTACCCGTGCGCAGATCGGCGGCCAGCGTACGCAGCGGGGTCTGGCGATCGACCAGCGCGGCCAGGCCGCCCGCCGCCAGCGCCAGGCCCAATGCATTGCGCAGCATCCGCCGCCTGGCCGGCGGGGTCAGCAAGGCGCGGCCAGCCGCCAGCCGCTGCTCGCCCCCGCCCAGCGCCGCAAAGGAATCCTTGACGGCGGCGTTGACCTTCTCCCACGCCGCGCGATGGCGGGGATCCGCCAGCCGCCATTGCTCGAACCGCGCGCGGTCGGCGGCAGTCACGCTGCCCGAGGACAGCAGCACCATCCAATCCACGGCCGATTCCAGATCGGCCGGCAGCAACGGCGCGGTCATGCGTCCAGGCGCGCCGCCACGCACAGCGTGATGGCCTGCTTCATGTAGCGCCGCACCGTGATGACGGAAACGCCGACACGCACGGCGATCTCGGCGTAGCCGAGTCCGTCGAGCTGACTGTAAAGGAAGGTCTGGCGTGCCTTGAGCGGCAGGCGTTGCAATGCGCGGTCGATATGCATCAAGGCCTCGATCACCAACGCACGACTTTCTTCGCTGGCCACCGTGGCCGAGGGCAAGGCGCCAAGGCTGTCGAGATACGCGCGCTCCAGCTCGCGGCGGCGCCAGAAGGTGAACAGCGTGCGCTGCGCCAACGTGGTCAGGAACGCGCGCGGTTCGCGAATGGTCTCGGTCTGGCGGCCAGCCAGGACACGCACGAACGTATCGTGCGCCAGGTCGGCCGCATCATGGCGGCACCCTAGCCTGCGCCGCAGCCACGCTTGCAGCCAGGAGTGATGCGCTTCATACAGCTCGGCAGCGGAATGCTCCGTGGGCTGTGCGGATGGGGACATGGAAAGGCGCCAGGCTAATTAACAATAAGAATTATTGTCATTTATTGCCTGGCGCGCAAGCGCCCTGTTCAGGGGCGCCCTGCAAGACGTGTCTTTTTCGGTCAGACCGGGCCGGTCCACTCCGTGACGAAGTCGCGATAGTCGGGGCGGTTGGCCGGCGGCACGGCGCAACCCGGCGTGCCGATGGCCAGATAGCCCAGGAAACGGTAGTCCAGCGAATCCAGGCCCAGCGCGTTCTGCACGTCTTCGACATAGGTGCCGACCCCGGTGCTCCAGAATGCGCCATAGCCCAGCATATGAACAGCATTCAGGATGTTCATGACCGAGCAGCCCGTGGCCAGCAGTTGCTCGTGCTCGGGGATCTTGGTGTTGTCGTGCGCGATCTTCTGCGCCACGGCAATGAACAGCGGCACGCCCGCCATCCATTCGCGCACCGACTTTTCCTTTTCAGGCGTCATGCGCGGGTCGCCGCTACGCTTGACCGCGTCCAGCGCCACATCCGCCAGCTTGCCAATGGCCTCGCCCTGGATCACGACAAAACGCCACGGGCGCAGCGCGCCATGGTCGGGGGCCGACATGGCGGCCTGCAGAATCTGTTCAAGTTCGTCAGGCTTGGGCGCCGGGCCCCGCAAGAACTTCACGGAACGGCGCGTGGTCAGGGCGTGCAGCGGAGTGGCGGTGGTGGTTACGGTCATGGATTCGGGCGCAAATGGGAAAGAAACAGATTCTCATATTAAGCGATGGCGGCGGACGGGGCGGGCATCCCCCGGCCCGCAGCAAGGGCATCAGCCCAGGTGGGTGTGACGCTCCTGGCGCTCTTCGACCTGCATTTCAGACAGGCCGTGCAAAATGCCGCAGTCTTCCGCGTCCGGGCGCGCGGACAGGCAGCGCTGCCGCAAATCGGTCAGCTGCGTCTTCAGTTGCGTCAGTTCGGCGATGCGTTCATCCACATGCGAAATGTGTTCGTCGAACAGTTCATTAATGGGGCCGCATCCGGTTTGATGGTTATCGGCCAATGACAAGATGGCGCGGATTTCGTCCTGCGTCATGTCCAGCGCCCGGCAATTCCGGATCAGGCGCAGCCGTTCCAGATGGGGTTGCCCGTAGCTGCGGTAGTTGTTCAGGCCGCGTTCCGGGGCGGGCAGCAGCCCTTC
>Ga0307412_10001740_pt1 | contig 12042 bp, 12 predicted proteins | sample DK1Cmetagenome_3_FD_203823 | JGI IMG/M metagenome (GOLD analysis project Ga0307412, IMG submission 203823) | Maize rhizosphere microbial communities from greenhouse at UC Davis, California, United States - DK15-C-1 | ecosystem: Host-associated > Plants > Roots > Rhizosphere > Soil | place: USA...
GGGGTGGGTAAACTCGGGGTCCCGCGGGCGGGGGGGGGGGCGACGTCGCCCCACCCCCCGCATCAAAACAAACCCGCCCGCCGGCCTCCCTTTCCAACCCCGCGCCCCCCCCCGCTTTTCCTTTCCGCAGACAAAGAAGCCGGTCTGGCGGCACACGCTTATCGGCGATACACGTCACGCCGATTACCTACCTTGACGACAAGAACACAGAGCGCCTGATGTTCGATGCTGGCGATGATCCTGAAATCGCCGACTCGATACCGCCACAAATCACCCAACTTCGCACCCGTCAATGCTTCGCCAATGCTACGCGGATCGTCTAGCGGAGCAACGCGCTCTCGCAGAAATGCCGTGATCCGCATGGCGGCGGGTCTATCGAGTTTGGACAAATCACGCGTGGCCGCGCTGCTCAGCTTAATCAGCCAGGCCAAGTTTCTTTTCCGCCTCCTCTAGGGTGTAGGTCTTGGACTTACCTTTGCGGACGGCCTCCAGCTCACGCTCAGCCAAATAGCGATCCTCAAGGTCTTCAAGACCACTCACGATCAACTCGCGCAGGTAATACGCCTTGCTGCGCCCCGTCACTTCCGCCAGATGATCAAGCCGCTGCTCAATCATCGGATCAAGCCGAATGGATGTAGGCATACCCCCTCCCATCGAATACATGTATTCATTGTATCCACATTCATCCTGCCGCCGCGCAGGGCGCCTCAAGAATCAACACCCTACCCCCGACGATCGAGATACCGCCTTCCCACCCGATACCCCACGAACACAAAAAACCCGCCGCTGTTCGCCACCAACCAAGCCCCCAATCCACCCAGCAGCGCCACCACCGGCCCCACGGCCCGCACATCTCCCTGCGTCCACGCGATGAGCCCCAGGCCGCCCACCGCCACCAGCCCGATCGCCAGCCACTTCACCACCACCAGCCCGGCGGACCGCCCCGCCATCAGCATCACCACCCCGATCGATAACGCCAGCGCCGTCGCCGCGCATACCGCCACCAGGGCGAATGCCGCCCAGGCCGCGCCGGCCACGCTAAGCAGCAGGCTCAGCACTTCGATTCCCACGCCCAGGCCGCCCGTCATCACCAGCACCGACAACGCCAACGGCGACCACATCCCCGGCGGCGTCCGCCGGGCATCCATGTCGGCCAGGAACCGATGCATGGCCACCGACGTGGCCGGATCGACGCCGCCCGCCAACGCCGCCTCCACCCGGCGGCACTGTGCGATCAACGCATTCAGGCCCGCGCCGGAAGCAGGCATCACGGCCTTGTCACGCCGGGCGCGTGTTCCGACACGGTGTTGCGCAAGGCCGCCATCGCTTCCTGCACCGCCAGGGGCCTGAAGGCGTCTTCGCGCCAGTACATCGCCACGGATCCGAAGCCGGAAAGCCGCATCGGGATGATCCGCATCGCCCGCATCTGCGAAAACCGCAGCGCCGCGCGATGCGACGCCACGCCGATCATGTCGCTGTTGTTGATCAGCGTGAGGTTGATCGTGACCGAGTTCGACTCAATATGGTCCGCCGGCGGCGCCTGCCCCGCCGCCGCCAGCGCGGCGTCCACGGCATTGCGGATGGGCGTGCCCTTGGGCCACAGGATCCAGCGGTACGACAACAGGTCCTGCCAACCGGGTTGCTCGATGGCGAAGAGCGGATGGCGCGGACGCGCCACCAGGTGGATCGGTTCCAGGTACAAGGCTTCGAACCGGATCGCGGGGTCATGGTGTTCGGGCGCCGAGCGTCCCACCACGATGTCCAGGTCTCCCTGGGCCAGTTGCGCCAGCAGGCGGTCCGTCGTGCCCTCGACGAGTTTCACGCGCGCTTGCGGCATGCGTTCCAGCAGCTTCATCACCGCCAGCGGCACCGTATCGGATGCCGACGCGCCCGATGCGCCGATCACCACGCGGCCGCCGCCGCCTTCACGCAGCGCGGCCATGTCGGCGCTGGCGCGGTCCAGCTGCGATTCCACACGCTGCGCATGGGCGATCAGCACATCGCCATGCGGCGTTGGGCGCAAGCCGCGCGCGTGACGCTCGAACAGCGGCAGGCCGATATCGTCTTCCAGGTCTTTCAGCCATTTGGACAACCCCGGCTGCGTGGTGTTGAGCATCGCGGCCGAATGGCTGATGTTGCGGGTCTGCGCCAGACTGAGCAGCATCTTCAAATTGCGCAGCCGCAGGCGGTGAGTCCAGTCCATGCGGGCCCTCGTTGGAAGGAGGTTTGTCTCGTATGTATATTGTTATTCGTATGGATAATAAGATAATTTCATTATTAAACACATAGCTGCCTGCGCATAATCGTCTCCATACCCGGACCAGCCGCGACCCACGCGGCGGCCACCCGTAGAAGCCGGCAATAGCCGGACATACAGGAGACAACCATGCCCGACGGCCACACCGCCGGCGCCGATCACGCTGCCGACCGCAGCGCTGATCGCGCAGCCTATTACACGCGCATCGCCAAGAAGCACATGGCTCCCTTGTGGGAGTCCCTGCACAACCTGGTGCCCCGCCAGCCCGCCCCTCGCTGCGTGCCCGCCCTGTGGAAGTACGACGACGTGCGCGACGACGTGATGGCGTCCGGCTCGCTGATCACCGCGGAAGAAGCCGTGCGCCGCGTGCTGATCCTGGAAAACCCCGGGCTGCCGGGCCAGGCCAGCATCACGCAGAGCCTGTACGCCGGCCTGCAGCTGATTCTGCCTGGCGAGATCGCGCCCAGCCATCGCCACACGCAATCGGCGCTGCGCTTCATCGTGGAAGGACGCGGCGCCTACACGGCCGTGAACGGCGAGCGCACCACCATGCACCCGGGCGACTTCATCATCACGCCATCGTGGACCTGGCACGACCACGGCAATGCCGAAACCGCGGAAGGCGGGGAACCCGTCGTGTGGCTGGACGGCCTGGACATCCCGCTGCTACGGTTCCTGGACGCCGGCTTCGCCGAAAACTATCCCCAGGCCACGCAGCCCGTCACCCGGCCCGAGGGCGACAGCATGGCCCGCTTCGGACACAACATGGCGCCCGTGCGCCATCAAGCCACAAGCGGCACCTCGCCCATCTTCAACTACCCCTACGAACGCAGCCGCGAGGCGCTGGACGCCCTGTACCGCCACGGGGAACTGAATCCCTGGGACGGCGTGAAGCTGCGTTACCTGAACCCTGCCACGGGCGGCTACCCCATGCCGACGATGGCCACGTTCATGCAACTGCTGCCCGCCGGCTTCCAGGGCAAGACGTACCGCAGCACCGACTCCACGGTCTACAGCGTGGTGGAAGGGCGCGGCACGGCGCGCATCGGCGACCAGGAATTCCACTTCGGCCCGCGCGACGTCTTCGTCGCCCCGTCCTGGCTGCCCGTGCAACTTGCCGCGCTGGAAGACGCCACGCTGTTCAGCTATTCGGACCGCCCCGTGCAAGACGCGCTGGGCCTGTGGCGCGAAGAACGCATCGCCTGATCGCGCGCCGCGCGACCTATTCCGATTTTCCCAACCCCCGTATCCCAAGGGTGATCCATGTCTTTCGTGTTTGCTCCCGCCGCTCCTGTCGCCGTGCCCATCGCTGGCAGCCAGGATGCCTTCCCCGTCCGCCGCGTGTACTGCGTGGGCCGCAACTACGCCGCCCACGCCCGCGAAATGGGCTTCGATCCCGACCGTGAACCGCCCTTCTTCTTCTGCAAGCCGGCCGACGCGGTCGTGCCGGTCGCCGACGGCCATACGCTGGACCTGCCCTACCCGCCCGAAACCGCCAACCTGCATTACGAGATCGAACTGGTCGCGGCCATCGGCAAGGGCGGCGACCATATCGCGGTGGACGACGCACTGGCGCACGTCTGGGGCTATGCCGTGGGCCTGGACATGACGCGGCGCGACCTGCAGATGAAAATGCGTGAAGCCGGCCGCCCGTGGGAACTGGGCAAGGCCTTCGACCACAGCGCGCCCATCGGCCCGCTGCACTCCGCCGGGTCGGTCAACGGCATCGGCCAGGCCGCCATCTGGCTACAGGTCAACGGCGCCGACAAGCAACGCAGCGACGTCGGCAAGCTGATCTGGTCCATCGCCGAAACCATCTCCTATCTGTCCAGGTACTTCCGCCTGGAAGCCGGCGACCTGATCTACACCGGCACGCCCGAAGGCGTGGGGCCCGTGGTGCGCGGCGACACGATGGTGGGCGGCGTCGACGGCCTGGGCACGCTCAGCGTGCGAATGGTGTAGCCATGCGATACGACACCGATGTGATCATCGTGGGCGCCGGAGTCGGTGGCCTGGTGTTGGCGCTAAGCCTGCACCAGGCCGGCATCGCGTGCCGCGTCTACGAAGCCGTGTCCGAGATCAAGCCGCTGGGCGTGGGCATCAACCTGCTGCCGCATGCCACCCGCGAACTGGACGAGCTGGGTCTGCTGCCCGCGCTGGACGCGATTGCCGTGCGCACGCGCGAATCCGTGTTCTATACCCGCCATGGCCAGTTCATCTACGGCGAGCCCGCCGGCCTGGATGCCGGCTACGACTGGCCGCAATACTCCATCCACCGCGGCGATCTGCAAATGGCGCTGCTGGCGGCCGTGCGGCAACGCCTGGGCGACGGTTGCGTGACGGTCAACGCCCGCTGCACCGGCGTGGAGCAAGATGCCGACACCGTGACGGCGCGTTTCCAGGACAACGACGGCAATGCGCTGGCCCCCGTGCGCGGACGCATCGCGGTCGGCTGCGATGGCATCCACTCGGTGCTGCGCAAGCAGCTCTATCCGCAAGAAGGCGCGCCCCGCTATTCCGGCGTGAACATGTGGCGCGGCACCACACGATGCAAGCCGTTCCTGTCCGGCGCCAGCATGGTCCGGGCGGGCTGGCTGTCGACCGGAAAAATGGTCATCTATCCCATCCGCGACAACATCGACGCCAACGGCAACCAGCTGGTGAACTGGGTGGCCGAGATCGAAGCCGCCGAACCCGCCGTTCGCGACTGGAACCGCAGCGGCCGACTTGAGGACTTCTTTCCCGCGTTCGCCGATTGGCATTTCGATTGGCTGGATGTCGCGCGTCTGATCCAGGACGCCGACGCCATTCTGGAATATCCGATGGTGGACCAGGACCCGCTGCCCACCTGGACGAAAGGCCGCATGACCTTGCTGGGCGACGCCGCGCATCCAATGGTGCCCCGTGGCTCGAACGGCGCGGGCCAGGCGGTGATAGACGCCCGCTATCTGACGGGCCAGCTAAAGCGCCAGGGGCTCATCCCCGACGCGTTGCAGGCCTATGACCGCGCCCGGGTGGAGGCCACCACCCGCGTGGTCCTGACCAACCGCAGCAATCCGCCCGACGCCATCCTGCGCGAGGTGCATGAACGTTCCGCCGACCGTCCTTACACGCGCATCGAAGACGTGATCAGCCGCGACGAACTTGAGCGCATTTCCCGGCGCTACAAGCAGGTGGCCGGTTTCGACCCCGAGGCGCTGAAAGCCCGGGCATCCTACGTATAGCGCGACCCGGCGCGGCCTTGGCCGCCGCCGACATCAAGCCGGCGCATGACCGGCAACAGCAACTGGAGAGACAAACCATGTGCAAGTTCATCCGCCTTCTTGGCGCCGCGGTGCTGACGCTTGCGGCCGCGGCCAGCCACGCGGCATGGCCGGAACGGCCCATCACGCTGGTGGTTCCGTTCACGCCGGGCACCGGCATCGACTTGATCGCCCGCCAACTGGCGGCAAGCCTTCCCCAAACGCTGGGGCAGCCCGTCGTGGTGGAGAATCTTGCCGGCGCCAGCGGCAACATCGGCAGCGAAAAAGCCGCGCGGGCCGAGGCCGACGGCTACACCTTTCTGGTGACGGTGAATACGTTCGTCATGAACGCCAGCCTCTACAAGGGCAAGCTAAGGTTCGATCCGCAGAAGGACTTTGCGCCAGTCGGACTGACGTCCTGGGGTTCGCTGCTGCTGGTCACGCATCCGTCCAACCCCGCCAATACCGTCGATGACGTGGTGCGCGCGGCCAGCGCCGCCCCGGGCAAACTCAGCTACGGCACGCCCGGCGTGGGCACGCCGCATCACCTCTCGATGGCGCTGTTCCTGGACCGCACCCACGCCACCATGCTGCACGTGCCCTACAAGGGCACGGCGGGCGCCGTCACCGACATGCTCGGCGGCCGCCTGGACTACATGTTCCTGCCGGTGCACGTGGCGCTGCCGCAAATCAAGGCGGGCAAGCTGAAAGTGATTGCCACGGGCAGCCCGAAGCGCCTGCCGCAATTGCCGGACACGCCCACGCTGACGGAAGCCGGCCTGCAAGGCGCCGACGTGGACATGTGGTACGGCGTGCTGGCGCCCAAGGGCACGCCGCCCGCCATCGTCGACCGCATGAACCGGGAAATCAACGCCATCCTGAAGACGCCGGCCACGGCCACCGCCTTTGATGCGCAGGGCATGGTGCCCGCGACGTCCACGCCCGCCGATTTTGGCGCCCTGATCGCTCGTGACGCCAAGCGCTGGGACGACGTCGTCGCGCGCACCGGCATCACGGCCGAATAGGGCCATTCCTCGACTTTCCGCCCCTACCGACGCACAACCCATGCAACTCCACAGCTTCTTCAATAGTTCGACGTCCTACCGCGTGCGCATCGCGCTGGCGCTCAAGGGCCTGCCTTACACGTATCTGCCCGTGAACCTGCGCCGGCAGGAACAACGCGCCGCCGACTATGTGGCGCAGAACCCATCTGCGGGCGTGCCGCTGCTGGCCGACGGCGATATCCGGCTGTCGCAATCGCTTGCCATCATCGACTACCTGGACGCCACGCATCCCGAGCCGCGCCTGATCCCGGCCGACGTCCTGGCCCGCGCGCGCGTGCTGGAACTGTCCGACGCCATTTCCTGCGACATCCACCCCGTCAACAACATGCGCATCCTGCGTTATCTGCAAGACGTGCTGGGTGCAACCGACGAACAGAAGAACGCCTGGTACCACCACTGGATCCGCGAAGGCCTGACCGCGGTCGAGGAACTGCTGGCGCGCCACGGGCATGGCGCCTATTGCTTCGGCGACGCACCCACGCTGGCCGATTGCTGCCTGGTGCCGCAAGTGGCCAACGCGCAGCGAATGGGCTGCGACCTGGCCGCCTACCCGCGCATCCTGCGCATCTTCGACCATTGCAACGCGCAGCCCGCCTTCCAGCAAGCGGCGCCCACGCGCCAACCCGACTACACCCAATGACGACGCCAATGCAAGAACCCGACACCCACGGCGCGCCGCTGCGCGAATACACCGACCCGGACTACCGCCCGCTGTGCGCCAACCTGGCCGAGGTGCGCGCCAACATCGACCGGCTGGACGACGAGATCGTGCGCCTGATCGCCGAGCGCGCCATGTACGTGAAAGACGCCGCCCGCTTCAAGCGCGATGCGTTCCAGGTCAGCGCGCCCGCGCGCCAGGCCCAGGTGTTCGACAAGGCGCGCGCGCTGGCGCAACGGCATAACCCAGGCTTCGCCAACCTTGAAGCGGTCGTGGACGCGGCCTACCGCGCGATGGTCGCCGCGTTCATCGCCAACGAACAAACCTATTTCAACACCATGAAAGACGTGGGAGACGCGCATGAATAAGCTCCGTCCGCTGACGCTGGCCCGCTGCGTGGCCGCGCGCGCCCTGATGCTGGGGCTGGCCGCCGCGGCGCCGCTGACCTCGGCGCTTGCCGCCGATGCGTGGCCCACGCAACCGCTCAAAGCCATCGTGCCCTTCGGGCCCGGGTCCAGTCCCGACCAGGTCGCCCGCATCGTCGGCGAAAAGGCGGGCGCCATCCTGGGCCAGCCCATCGTCATCGAAAACAAGCCGGGCGCCAGCGGCAACATCGGCACCTTCGCCATCGCCAACGCCAAGCCCGACGGCTACACCTTCGGCGTGTCCATCACCGGCCCGCTGGTGAACAACACGCTGTTGTTCGACAAGTTGCCGTATGCGCCGGCGACCGATCTGTCACCGCTGACACTGGCCGTGCACCAGCCCAACGTGCTGGTCGTGCCGGCGTCGGCCGGGATCGGCAATGTCGGCCAGTTGCTGGATGCGTTGAAGCGGAATCCGGACAAATACAACTTCCCGTCGCCCGGGGCAGGCACCGTATCGCACTTGGCCGTAGAACTACTGCTGCAGCAGATCGGCGCGCGCGCCACGCACGTGCCCTACCCCTCGTCGCCCGCCGCGCTGACTTCGCTGTTGTCGGGCGATACGCAGTTCGCGGCGCTGCCCCCCATCGCCGTCATGCCGATGGTGAAAGACGGGCGGCTGAAAGCCCTGGCCGTCACCTCGTCCAAGCGTTCCGCGCTGCTGCCGGACATCCCGACGCTTGCTGAAGTGGGCGTGCCGGGTATCGAGGGATCCGCGTGGATCGGCTTCGTGGTGTCGTCCAAGGTGCCGGCCGACATCCAGAAGAAGCTGTCGGATGCGCTGATCCAGGCTATCCGCGACCCGGAAGTCACCAAGCGGCTGCAAACGCCGTTCATGGATCCGGTCGGCAGCACGCCGGCCGAGTTCCGCGCCTACATGGACGACGAACTGAAGCGCTGGGCCCCCCTGATCAAGAAGCTGGGCATCAAAGGCCAGTGAGCCGCCACGCAAGCAAGGAGAATCGAATGGTCATCAACGAACCCGCGCGCCAGGTCCCGCTCTACGGCGAGTACGACGTCGTGGTACTGGGCGGCGGCCCCGCCGGCGTGCTGGCGGCCGCCAGCGCCGCGCGCAACGGCGCCCGCGTCCTGCTGGCGGAACGCTACGGCTTCCTGGGCGGCATGGGCACGGCGGCAGGCGTGTCGAACTTCTGCGGCCTGCATGCCAACATCCATGGCGACATCCGGCAAGTGGTGCATGGCATGACCAACGACCTGCTTGACCGCATGCGCGCCATGGACGGCTTGAACGACCCCCATCTGATCCTGGGCAAGATCCACGCCCAGGCCTATGACATATCGGCCTTCAAGTGCGCAGCGGACGGGCTGGTGCAGGACAGTGGCGCGCAGGTGCTGTTCCACGCGCTGGCTACCGGTCTGACGCGCGCCGAAGATGGCCGCGTGGACGCGTTGTTCCTGGAAACCAAATCGGGCCGCTGCGCCGTGCGCGCCAAGGTGTTCATCGACTGTTCGGGCGACGCCGACATTGCGAAATGGGGCGGCCTGCCCTTCGAAAAGGGCGATGAACACGGCCACATGCTTTACCCCACCCTGATGTTCAAGGTGGGCAATGTGGACGGCGCGCGCGCCCAGGAAGCCTGGAAGACCATCCCGGTCTTGATGGACCAGGCCGCGGCCAGCGGTGAATTCACGTTCCCGCGCCGGGGCGCCATCGTGCGTCCGCAAAAGCACGACTACGAATGGCGCGTCAACGTCACGCAACTGGCCAATGCCGACGGCAGCGCGGCCGATGGCACCGACGCCGGCTCGCTGTCCGCCGGCGAACTGGAAGGCCGCCGCCAGATCGTGCAATACCTGGCGTTCCTGCGCGCCAAGGTGCCGGGATTCGAGAACGCGTATGTGCTGGACATCGCGCCGCAGCTGGGCATTCGCGAAACCCGCCGCATCGTCGGCGAAGCCGTGCTGACCAAGGAACACGTGCTGGGTTGCGCCGACTTTGACGACAGCATTGGCGTGAACGGCTGGCCATTGGAAATGCACACAGCGGGCGATGTGCAATGGATGTGGCCGCCCATTCCCGAATCGCGCGGCTACAACCAGCTGCCGTTCCGCATGATGGTGCCCAGGCGCGGCCCCGGCGTCGCGGACAACGTGCTGGTGGCGGGACGCTGCGCATCGATGACCCACGAAGGCCAGTCGGCCGCGCGTGTCAGCGGCAGCTGCTTCGTCATGGGAGAAGCGGCGGGCACCGCGGCAGCGATGGCCCTGCGCGCCGATATCGCGCCTGCCGACGTGCCCATCGCGGCCTTGCAGGCCCAGTTGAAGCGGCAAGGCGCCTTCCTGGGCGGCCAGGCATGACGGGCCGCGGAGAACAACCATGAACACGTCCACGACAACCACTCAGGCAACCCGATCCGTCATCGTGGTGGGCGGCGGCATCGGGGGCCTGGCCGCCGCGCTGGCGCTGACCCGGCAAGGCATCGCAGTGCAACTGCTGGAGCAGGCCGCGCATATCGGCGAGATCGGCGCCGGCATCCAGTTGGGGCCCAACGCCTTCGCGGCGCTGGACGCCTTGGGCGTCGGACAGACGGCGCGCACGCGCGCGGTCTTCACCGATCACATCATCATGATGGACGCGGTCGACGCCCGGGAAGTCGTGCGCATCGACACGGGCGACGCGTTCCGAACGCGCTTCGGCGGCCCATACGCCGTGATCCATCGCGCCGACATCCACCTGTCCATCCTGGAAGCCGTGCAGCAGAACCCGCTGATCCGCTTTCGCACGTCCACCCAGATCGCGGGCATGTCGCAAGACGGCGGCAGCGTCGAGGTTACCGATACGGACGGCAACCGCTACCGCGCGGATGCCGTGGTGGGCGCGGACGGCGTCAAGTCGGTGATCCGCGAACGCACGGTGGGCGACCCCGCGCGCGTGACCGGTCACGTCGTCTATCGCGCGGTGGTCGAACGCGACAACATGCCCGAAGAGCTGCGCATCAACGCGCCCGTGCTGTGGGCCGGCCCGCATTGCCATCTGGTGCACTATCCCTTGCGCGGCGGCCAGCAGTACAACCTGGTCGTCACCTTCCACAGCCGCGAGCAAGAGGAATGGGGCGTGCGCGAAGGCAGCAAGGAAGAAGTGCTGTCGTACTTCCAGGGCATCCATCCGCGCCCGCACCAGATGCTGGATCGCCCCACATCCTGGAAGCGCTGGGCCACCGCCGACCGCGAACCGGTCGAACATTGGGGCCAGGGCCGCGTGACCTTGCTGGGCGATGCCGCCCATCCCATGACGCAATACATGGCCCAGGGCGCGTGCATGGCGCTGGAAGACGCGGTAACGCTGGGCCAGGCCGTGCGGCATTGCGGACACGACCTGGAGGCCGCCTTTCGCCTTTACGAATCGGTCCGCATTCCGCGCAGCGCGCGCGTGGTCTGGTCCACCCGGGAAATGGGCCGGCTCTATCACGCGCGGGGCGTCGAACGCACCGTGCGCAACATGCTGTGGACCGGCCGCAGCCAGTCCCAGTTCTATGACGCGTTGCAGTGGCTGTACGGTTGGAAGGTGGAAAACTGCCTCACGGCGGCATAACAACAGCACCAGAGGAGACAACATGAAAAAGAGCGCTATCGGCGGCACGGCCGCCATCCTGCTGGCCTTGGCCGCATCCGCGGCCCACGCGCAGCAAAAGCCGGTCGACATCGGCTTTATCGGCACGCTTTCGACCCCCGCCGGCTACATCGGCGAGGACGAGCGCGACGCCTTCATGCTGGCCGTGAAGGAAGGCGGCGGCAAGCTGGGCGGCGTGCCCGTCAACGTGCGCGTCGAAGACGATGCGCTCAAACCCGCCAACGCCAAGCAGATCGCCGACAAGATGGTGCAGGACGGCGTGCGGCTCTTCACGGGCGTAAACTTCTCGAACGTCATGGCGGCCGTCGGCCCCACGGTGCTGAACGCGGGCGGCTTCTACGTCAGCCTGAACGCCGGCCCCTCCAACTACGCCGGCAAGGCCTGCAACCCGAATTATTTCGCCGTCGCCTTCCAGAACGACTCTTACGCCGACACGGCCGGCATCGCCGCCAACGAACTGGGCGCCAAGCGCGTCGTCGTCATGGCCCCGAACTATCAGGCCGGCCGCGACGCCGTGGCCGGCTTCAAGCGCGCCTACAAGGGCGAGATCGCCGAAGAGATCTACACCAAGCTGGAACAAGCCGATTTCTCGGTGGAGCTTGCCCGCATCCGTTCGCTGAATCCCGATGCCATCTTCCAGTTCCACCCGGGCGGCGCAGGCATCAACCTGACCAAGCAGTTCGCCAACTCCGGCCTGTCGGACAAGATCCGGATGATCACGCCCATCTACTCGATGGACGACCGCATGCTGGCCGCCACCGGCACGGCCAGCAAAGGCTTCTATCTGAGTTCGCTATGGAGCGC
>Ga0307412_10001741_pt1 | contig 12042 bp, 8 predicted proteins | sample DK1Cmetagenome_3_FD_203823 | JGI IMG/M metagenome (GOLD analysis project Ga0307412, IMG submission 203823) | Maize rhizosphere microbial communities from greenhouse at UC Davis, California, United States - DK15-C-1 | ecosystem: Host-associated > Plants > Roots > Rhizosphere > Soil | place: USA...
GAACGCGGAGCGGTACCGCTCGATCTGGAAGTGGTCGACCAGTGCACCGAGCAAGTACAGCAGTGGGTAGTGACACAGGTACAGCGCGAAGGTGAACGAGGCGAGGTAGCCGACGCCGGGGAACCGGATGCGGCAGTTGCGGGTGAGCGATGCGACACCGAGAAAGTGCAAAGCGATCAGCACGCCGACGATGTGTGCGTGGATGAACGTCTGAGACCACGACAAGTCATAGGCGAGCGGCCCCAGTCGTTCCCGGGTTAGGGCGAGCAGCTTGAGCGGCAGGTCGAGATAGTGGAAGAGCACGTAGGCAAGGCCGGATGCGGCGATCAAGAGCACCGACGTTGTCGCCTTCAACCGATCCTTCTTGCTCACTCGGTACGCGACGACTCCCATCAGCCAGACGGGCATCAGAAGCAGGATTTTCGGGCCCGCGATGAGACAAAGCGCGGCGACCGCAATGTGGCGAGGACGACCGGTCAAATAGGTCCACGCCCCGAAAATCGCGTAGTACCAGAACTCGAAGCCGATGGACCAGAACGGCAGATTCGAAAACGGCCTGACGCTGGAGAACCACAACTCGTTCAGGAACAGCAGATTCGCTGCAAACCGCCACACCGGCAGATCGGTTGAAAAGACGGACGCGCCGCCATACCTCGCCGGCGACAGGCTCCGTCCGATCGCGTCCGCAACGAGGGTCAGGAGCAACGCAGGCAATGCCACCGACCACAGGCGCGAGACTCGGGCTACGGCATAGTGTCGCAGCCGGGAATGCTCTCGATCGGTTACATAAGCGATGACGAAACCGGACAAGACAAAGAACGCAATGACCGCATCGTGTCCGATCGATGGCAGACGCCAGATGAAAGGCAATTTCCCGCCGATCTGAAAGATGTTTGCATGGACGAGGAATACCGCGATCGCTGCCGCCAACCGGCACAAGTCGAGATACCCGGACATCGTGGGGCTCATCGAATCTCCTGATCAGCACGAACCGGAGTACGTCGATCCGCGGACATGCGCGACGGCCGCTGCCGCGTCACCGCTCGGCTTTGCTCGTCGCTGCCTGTCATTCTCAGGGAGTGCCGCACGGGTGTCGTCCCGGCTTCGCGGCCCGAAAGCGAAACAGCCGCCAGTTTTCACGTGGGCGGCTGTCGGCGGAGGAAATTTTGGTGGCGCTTCAGGGACTCGAACCCCGGACCTGCGGATTATGATTCCGTCGCTCTAACCGACTGAGCTAAAGCGCCTGAGCGCGAGAGTATAGCGACGGCTCGATTCAGCGAATCGGCCTGCCCACAAGCCCTTCGGTGCTGCCGCCGAAGCGCCTTCTTTCTTCACCATGTTCAGCTTCTTCAAGAAAAAGCCGGCCGTCGAGCCGACTCCTCCGCCTGCCGCCAAGCCGAGCGCCCCCGATTCGGCGGTGGCTCCTGAACCGGCGCCCCCGACAGCGTCGTCATGGCGTACTCGGCTCGGCAACTGGGGCACTCCGAAGCCCGCATCAAAGGAGGCGGACGGCCCCGACGTCGATGCTGCGCTCACAACGCGAACGGAGGCTGCGCCGATCGCTCCTCCGCCGGTCTTCTCGAAGGCACCGATCATTCCGCCCGCTGCACCTGCGTCTGTGCCGCAGCCCGCCGGCCCGGAGCAGAAGGCCCCGGAACCGCCCCCTCCAGTCGAGCCTCCACCGGCGCCGCGCGCCGACTGGATGGCCAAGCTGCGCAGCGGCTTGAAAAAGACCGGCTCGACGATCGCCCTTGCGTTCACCGGCGCGCAGGTCGGCGACGAGCTGTACGAGGACCTCGAGACGGCGCTGCTGCAGGCCGACGCCGGCGTCGAGGCGACCGAGTATTTGCTCGACGACTTGCGATGGCGCGTCAAGCGTGCCGAGGCGACCAAGGTTTCGGAGGTCAAGGCGTTGCTGGCGGAAGCCATCGCGGCACTGCTCGCTCCGCTCGAGCGACCGCTGCAAGTCGGCGAGCACACCCCGACCGTGATGATGGTGGTCGGCGTCAACGGCGCCGGGAAGACGACGACGATCGGCAAGCTGACGCGCCATCTTGTCAGTTCGCAGCAGAAGGTGATGCTGGCCGCCGCCGACACGTTCCGTGCCGCGGCCCGCGAGCAGCTCGCGGTCTGGGCCGATCGGGCCGATCTCCCCGCGTCCGCCGCCGGTGGCTGGGTCGACATCGTCAGCCAGGCGGGCGGCGATCCGGCCGGCGTGACGTTCGACGCCGTGGTCGCCGCGAAGTCACGCGGTTGCGACGTCGTCATCGCCGACACCGCCGGTCGCCTGACAACGCAGGCACATCTGATGGAAGAGCTGAAGAAGATTCGCCGCGTCATCACGAAGGCGCAGGAAGGTGCCCCGCATGAAGTGCTTCTCGTGCTCGACGGCAACACCGGACAGAACGCGCTCGGCCAGGTGCAGGCGTTCGATGCGGCGTTGCAGCTCACCGGCCTCGTGATCACGAAGCTCGACGGCACCGCGAAGGGCGGCGTGCTGGCCGCGATCGCGCTGTGGGTGAAGGCGCGCGGATCGCCGCTCGCGGTCTACTTCATCGGCGTCGGCGAAAAGCTCGAGGATCTGCAGACCTTCAGCGCGCGCGAGTTTGCAGACGCATTGGTCGGCCAAGCCTGAGCCGTCGAACGACGGACCTGGCCGCGTTTCGCTCAGGAGCGGAACGGCGTCCCGGACGACGGCGGCGGCAGTGTCGCCGGGACCGAATCGAGCTCGTCGAACCATGTCGATGCCGTCGGCTCCCGCACCTCGGTGACCTCGGCGACCTCGATGCCTTCGTCGGGCGTCCAGTTCCGGTCGGTGTCCTCGAACGGATTCTGTCCTTCGTCGATCGTCGGTGCGGCGGTCTGCGCCGCGACCCGGCGCGCCGCGAGCTCGGGCGGCACTGCCGGCATCTTCGGAGCCAGGCTGGCCCGCGCAGCGTCGACCGACGGCAGCGAATCCTGATTCCAGACATGAAGCGGGACGCCGACCGCCTCGAGCACCCGGCTGACGCGGTCGAGGCGGCGTCGAATGGCGTCCGTCAGCTGCGCGTTCGACGGCCGGATCTCGACCACCGCGACGACCTGTGAGGTGACGTCGCAGACGACGAGGTCGACGCATTGACTGCCGAGGCGCCGCATCCACTCCGCATACGAATTGCGCTTCGGTACCGTGATGAAGCGGGCGATCGGCACTTGCGCCAGGATCATGTAGCCGGGCAATGCGAGCCGGAGCGTGCTGTATGCGATGCGCTCGGAGGTCCGCAATATCTGGGTCGGGACCGGCGGCCATCCGGCCAAGGTGTCGAGCCGATCGGACGATGCAACCTCGACCTCGGACCGGCCGCGCCGCCGGAGCAGCCACCACGCCAGCGCCAGCACCGCGACGAGCGCGATCGAAAGCGGCAGCAGGTTCTCCATCCGGAAGCCGTTTCCGTTTCGCGAATCGGCTCAGCGGGCCGGTCCGCCGCGGATCAACGGGGCGGACGCTGCCATGGTCAACGCATGCCGCCCAGGCCGCCGAGCGCCTTCATGCCGCCCATGCGCTTCATCATCTTCATCATGCCGCCGCCCTTCATCTTCTTCATCATGTCGCGCATCTGGCCGAACTGGTTCAGCAAGCGGTTGACCTCCTGAACCTGCACGCCGGCACCCATCGCGATGCGGCGCTTGCGGGTGGCCTTCAGCAGCTCGGGCTTGCGGCGCTCGAGCGGCGTCATGGAGCAGATGATCCCTTCCATTCGGCGGACATCGCGTTCGGCGCGATCCATGTCGGCCGGTGCCAGCTGGCCCGCCTTGCCGGCCAGCTGCGAGGGCAGCTTGTCGACCAGGCCGGCCAGGCCGCCCATCTTCTTCATCTGCGTGATCTGCGTGAGGAAATCGTTCAAGTCGAAGCCGTCGCCGGACTTGACCTTGTCGGCCAGCTTCTGCGCGGCGGCGATGTCCACACCCTTCTGGACTTCCTCGACCAGCCCGACGATGTCGCCCATGCCGAGCACGCGGCCGGCATGGCGTTGCGCGTCGAACGCCTCGAGGCCGTCGATCTTCTCGCTGATGCCGGCAAACTTGATCGGCACGCCGGTGATCGCGCGAACCGACAAGGCCGCGCCGCCACGCGAGTCGCCGTCCATCTTGGTCAGCACGATGCCGGTCAGCGGCAAAGCCGCCTTGAACGCCTTCGCGGTGTTGATCGCGTCCTGGCCCTGCATCGCATCGACCACGAACAGCGTCTCGACGGGCTGCACCGCCGCGTGCAACGCGGCGATCTCGGCCATCAGCTTCTCGTCGATGCCAAGTCGGCCGGCCGTATCGACCAGCAGCACGTCGACGTAGTGCTTGCGCGCGTAGTCGAGCGCGGCCCGTGCAATGTCGAGCGGCGCTTCGGCCGGTGTCGATGGGAACCACTCGGCCCCCGCTTGGCGGGTCACCGTCTTCAGCTGATCGATGGCCGCGGGGCGGTAGACGTCGGCCGAGACCGTCAACACCTTCTTGCGGCGTTTCTCGATGAGGTATTTCGCCAGCTTGGCGGTCGTCGTCGTCTTGCCCGCACCTTGCAGACCCGCCATCAGGATGACCGCCGGGGGTTGCGTGGCCAGGTCGAGCTCGGTGCCGCCTTCGCCCATGACCGCGGCAAGCTCACGGTTGACGATCCCGACCAAGGCCTGACCCGGCGACAACGAGCCCGCGACTTCGGCGCCGAGCGCCCGTTCCTTGATCTTCGCGACGAAGTCGCGCACGACCGGAAGCGCGACGTCCGCTTCGAGCAAGGCCATGCGGACCTCGCGCAGCATGTCCTGGACGTTGTCTTCGGTGATGCGGGCCTGGCCACGCATCGTCTTGACGAGGCGGCTCAACCGATCGGTAAGGTTCGAGGCCATCCGGTGGGGCGCAGCGCCGTCAGTCCGACGGAGCGCGAAAGTACACTCTGACGATGATTCTATCGTTCGGCTCCAGCACGGAAACCGCTTCCGGTACCGCGCTGGCGCTGAGCAGTCTGAGCGTCGTTGCGCTGCTGTTCTATGCGCTGGCCGCGTTGCCCGGCGAGCGATTCTCCGGCGGTCTCCGGCTGTCCCTGCTGATCGCTTGGCTGGCCCACGGCGCGGCAATCGTCGTCGACATCGCCGGCATCGGTGCACCCTTGTCCGGTGCCCGCTTCGGTTTCGCGCCGGCTCTCTCGGTGACGTTGTGGCTGGTCCTGGCAGTCTATGGCCTCGAAAGTCGATTCGTGCCGCTGCAGGGTGTCCGGCAGCGTCTTGCGGGGCTGGGTTGTGCAGTCGTCATCCTCGCCTGGCTCTTTCCCGGGCAATTGCATCCCCAAGGCGGCTCGCCATGGGCACCGTTGCACTGGCTGCTCGGCATTGCCTCGTACGGCTTGTTCGGCGTCGCCGTGCTGCACGCGGCATTGATGAACCGCGCGGAGCGTCAACTGCGCCGCTCGCCGGCCGCGACCAGTCCGACCGGCGGGATTCCGCTGCTGCGCCTCGAGCGTTTGACCTATCGCTTCGTGGCTGCCGGCTTCGCGGTGCTGTCGGCCGCCATCCTTCTCGGTGCCTGGTTCGCGAGCCCTTGGCGCTGGGACCACAAGACCGTGTTCTCGATCCTCGGCTGGGTCGTTTTCGCCGCGCTGCTCGGCGGCCGTCGTGCCTTCGGTTGGCGTGGACCGCAGGCCACGCGCTGGCTCTATGCCGGCACGGCCCTGTTGTTGCTGGCCTACGTCGGATCGCGCTTCGTCTTCGAGGTGCTGTTGCATCGCGCACCATCGGCGTGAAATAGACGACCATGAAATTCGCTCTCGTCATCCTCGCGGTCATCGTGCTGCTCTGGTTGCTGCGCGGCACGATCAACCGGCGTGTCAAGCCGCCGCCGGCGACGACGAAGAACCCGCTGCCGATGCTGATGTGCGCACAGTGCGGCGTTCACCTGCCGGCGAACGAGGCGTTGCCGGGGCGCGGCGGCGTGTTCTGCGGCGACGCGCATCGCTCGGCCTTCGAGGCGGCCCACCCGGAATGAAGTCGGCGCAGCGTCGCTCGAGGGTGTCGTGAGCACAGCGCCCCGCATACCCGAGCGACGTGTGCGCGCCCGGCGCGCGGCGCCCCCGGTGCCGGATCCGGACGAGCTGTGGTTCGGCTCACTCGATCCGCAATCGGAGACGAGGTCAGGGTCGGATGAGAACGCGCCGCTTCAGAATGATCGTCGGAGTGCGGAAGAGCCAGTCGAATCGCAGCCGCCACCGGAGATGCCGGACGACGAGCTGAATGGCGGGCAGACGACGTTCGACCGCATCTACCGGACGTTCATGGCATCGCGGGCGGCGCTCGGCTTCGCGCTGGTCGTCACGCTGGGTGTCGCGCGGCTGTTCGGGTTGCGACCGACACCGCTGGTCTCGTTCGTCAGCATCGCCTACGCGACCCTGGCGATCAGCATGTGGCTTCTGCCGCGTTTTCGTGGCGCGCCCGGAACGGTCGTCCGTACCGGTCTGCACAGCCGGCGCTGGCTCGCGACGATCGGGGTCGACCTGGTCTGCTTCACGGCGCTCCACTTGGTCGCGGCCGAGTCGACCTTGAACTACCAGGCGCTGCTCGTCCTGCCGGTGCTGATGGCAGGCGTCCTGACGGCACGGATCAAGGCGCTGGCGACGGCCGCGGGTGTGACCCTGATGCTGCTGGTCAGCGCCTGGATCGGCGGCCCGACCGGCGGGGATACGACCGTGCTGATGACGCAGGCGGGCTTGGCCGGCAGCGGCTTCTTCGTCATCACCGTGCTCGCCGGCGAGCTGGCGCGGCGCCTGGCCCGCGAGGAGATGAGCGCCCGCGGCAGCCTCGAACTCGCGCGCCAGCAGGCCCAGCTGAATCAGCTCGTCATCGAGGAGATGCACGACGGTGTGCTGGTGGTCGATAGACGCGGCCGCGTACGGGCGGCGAATCCGGCGGCGCGCAGGCTGCTGGCCGCCAGCGGAATCGGCCGTGCGGCGCCGTTCCAGCTGCGCGGCGTGCCTGCCTGGGAGGGACTCGTGCGCACGGTCGAGCGGGCGTTCAGCGAGGCGACCTGGCCGGCCGCCGGGCGCGATGTCGCCCTTGCGTTCGATCAACAGGCGCTGCGAACGCTGCGCGTCCGCGTCCGCTTCACGCGTCGGCAGGAGCCGCAGACGAACGAGGAGTTCTGCGTTCTGTTCCTCGAAGACGTCCGCAACATGCAGGCGCGCAGCCGGCAGGAGAAGCTGGCTGCGATGGGGCGCATCTCGGCCGGCATTGCGCATGAGATCCGCAATCCGCTGGCGGCGATCGCGCAGGCGAACGCGCTGCTCGCGGAGGAAGCCGCCGAACCGTCACAGCGGCAGCTGACGCAACTGGTGACCGACAACGTCGAGCGCCTCAAGCGCATCGTGGACGACGTCATGGAGGTCGCGCCTGGACAGACCCAACTGGCCGGCGCGATCGACGCCACCGCCCTGGTCGATGTGGTCTGCGCGGATTGGGCTCGGGCGCATCAGATCGACCTCGGTGACCGCGGCGTGCTGAGGCTCGATCTTCCGGCCGAGCCCGTCGGCGTCGCCTTCGATGCCGAGCACCTGCGCCGCGTGCTCGTCAACCTGCTCGACAACGCGCATCGTCACGCCACCGGGGGGCCGGGCTCTATTGCGCTGCGTCTCGACGCGGGCCACGAGCTGCGCGTGTTCCTCAGTGTGCTGAGCGACGGTGCGCCGATACCCGCCGAAGTCGAGCCTCATTTGTTCGAGCCATTTTTCTCGACCCGCAGCCGCGGTACCGGACTGGGCCTGTACATTTGCCGCGAGCTCTGCGAACGTTACGGCGCCAGCATCGACTACCGCCTGCGTCCGTACGCTGGTACCCAGCGCAACGGATTCTTCGTCGACATGAGGCGCGCCGCGATCGCCACCGCGGAACCCCCCCTGCACATCACCGGATGACCACCGCTTCGCACTTCAGTCTTCTCGTCATCGACGATGAGCCCGACCTGCGCACGCTCTACGAGCTGACCCTGCTGCGCGAAGGCTACGACATGGACACGGCGGGCAGCGTGCAGGAGGCGCTGCTCCATCTGAAGGACCGCACCTACAGCGCCGTGATCACCGACATGCGCCTGCCGGACGGCAGCGGGCTCGATGTGCTGCGCTGGCTGGAGGAGAGCGGCCGGCGCGAAAAGGCGATCGTCATCACGGCTTATGGCTCGGCCGAAAACGCCGTCGACGCGCTGAAGGCAGGCGCCTACGACTACCTGACCAAGCCGGTCGACCTCAAGCAGTTTCGCGCGGTCGTCGCCTCGGCCCTCGGCCGAGGCGGGGCCCATGGGCCGATGGTCGTGCCGGCGAACTTGCCGTCCGAGCAGCGCGTGACCGGTGTGGCGCGGCCGCCGCGTGCCGCGCCGCCGCCATCGCCGGCGGTCGTGACCAGCGCCGCCCTCTCGCGGATGGCCGGCCTGTCCGCGACCATGCAGCAGGTGCGCTCGATGGTCGAGAAGGTCGCCCGCAGCATGGCGCCGGTGCTCGTCAGCGGAGAGTCCGGGACCGGCAAGGAACTCGTCGCGCGGGCGATCCATGAAGTCAGCACGCGCGGCCCGCATGCGTTCATTCCGGTCAACTGCAGCGCGATTCCCGAGCAGTTGCTCGAAGCCGAGTTCTTCGGCTACCGCAAGGGTGCCTTCACCGGCGCCGCCGACGATCGCGAGGGGTTCTTCCAGGCGGCCAACGGCGGTACCTTGTTCCTCGACGAGATCGGCGACCTGCCGCTGTCGATGCAGTCGAAGCTGCTGCGCGCGATCCAGGAACGCTCGGTGCGCCCGGTCGGCGCCGTCGCCGAGTTGCCGGTGGACGTGCGCATCCTGAGCGCCACCCACAAGGATCTCGCGGCGGAAGTCCAGGCCGGTCAGTTTCGCCAGGATCTGTACTACCGGCTCAATGTGATCCAGATCCGCGTGCCGCCGCTGAGGGAACGCGTGGAGGATCTCGCGGTGGTCAGCGAGCGGGTGCTCGAGCGCCTGGCTCGCGAAGCCGGCGTCTGGCCGGCGCCGCAATTGACCCGCGATGCGCTCGTTCACCTGAGCCGCTATTCGTTCCCCGGCAACGTGCGGGAACTCGAGAATCTGCTGCATCGCGCGGTCGCGCTGTCCGGCGGCGAGTTCATCGACGTCTGCGACCTGAGCCTGCCCGATTCGGTCGTCAATGGAACGCCGAATGCCGACATCGGGGCCGACGCGCCCGGCGTGCCGTCCGTGATGCTCGGCGAGACCTCGCTGCCAGCGGCTGCTCCGGCTCCGCCGGCCGAGGAACCGCTGCCGAACGACCTCGAGAAGTATCTCGACCAGGTGGAGCGTGACATCCTGGTTCGCGCGCTCGAGCAGCACCGCTACAACCGGACCGCGGCGGGTTCCAGCCTCGGCCTGTCGCTGCGCCAGATTCGCTACCGGATGGCGCGGCTGGGCGTCAATGTCGGCGGCGATCTGGCCGGTGCCGAGCGCGAATGAGCGGGCGCCCGGACGCCTGATGAAGGGGCGGTGGGACGGCGGATGGCTTCGGCGCGCTCGCCGGTGTCCGTCACCCAACTTCAACGAGCGGCCGGCCGGAACGGCGGTCCGCCTCGCGCTGATTCACTCCATCAGCCTGCCACCCGGACAGTACGGCGGCGACGGCGTCGAGCGCCTGTTCACGAACCGTCTCGACTGGGACGCTCACCCCTATTTCCAGACGATCCGCGGCCTCGAGGTTTCGGCCCATTTTATGGTGCGGCGCGACGGCGAGCTGGTGCAGTTCGTCTCGTGCGATGCGCGCGCGTGGCATGCCGGTGCATCGGTGTGGCACGACCAACCCGGTTGCAACGACTACTCGATCGGCATCGAGCTGGAAGGCCTCGAAGGAGAGACGTTCGACGCGCCCCAGTACGAGGTACTTGTCGGCCTGGTTTCAGATTTGAGAACGCGCTATCCGATCGAAGGTGCCGTGGGTCACGAGCACGTGGCGGCCGGACGCAAACGCGACCCCGGGCCGGGGTTCGATTGGGCCCGTTTCGGTGCCCGATTGGGCTGGATCGAAGACCCTGCAGGTGGTGGACTCATGCCGCGTTCGGCTGCGCTTTGACAGGTTTGTCCTAGACTGTGAATTGTTCACACTTGGCATAGGGTTGTTACGCTATATCTAGTGCTTGAAGGGGGCGCAGACCCCAGATATAGTGTCTCCAGGTGCTATTCTGCACCCTCAAAACCGATGCCAGATTGCTCAATATCTCACGCTTTGCAGCCACGATCGGGCATCGAAGAAATTGATTCCGAGGCCAGCCCACCAGCCAGGCAGGCGACCTCCACACCCTGATCCCGGACCGCATCCGGGACCCCACAAGGACATTCATGCAAGCAGTCACCGTTCCGACGGCCGTGCCTTCCGGGCCGCGGCTGGTCAGCAGCCAGACGCCATCGACGTCGGCCTACCAGGGCTATCAGATTCTTCGCCGCAATGGCGCCGTCGTCGCGTTCGAGCCGAACAAGATCGCGGTGGCGCTGATGAAGGCTTTCCTCGCGGTGCATGGGACGCAGGGCGCGGCGTCCGCGAGCGTCCGCGAGACGGTCGACAGCCTGACGGAGACGGTGGTCCGCGCACTGTTGCGCTCGCGTCCGGGTGGTGGCACTTTCCATATCGAGGATGTGCAGGACCACGTTGAGCTCGGCCTGATGCGCGGCGGCCACCACGAGGTCGCGCGTGCCTACGTGCTGTATCGCGAGCGGCGCGCGCAAGAGCGCGTCAAGCAGGGGCGGCCGGCGGTGGCTGCGGAGCCGGCGCTGACGGTGCTCGACCGCGGGCAGCGCGTGCCGCTCGACCTTGCGCGCCTGCAGACGATCATCGAATCCGCCTGCGCCGGCCTGGGTGCCGACGTGCAGGCCGCGCCGATCCTGGCGGAGACCAAGCGCAACCTGTACGACGGCGTTCCGATCGACGAAGTGCACAAGGCCGCGATCCTGGCGGCGCGCACGCTGATCGAGAAGGACCCGGGCTATACGCGGGCGACTGCCCGCCTCTTGCTCCACACGATCCGACGCGAGATTCTCGGCGAGGAAGTCCTGCATGCCGACATGGCGACGCGCTACGCCGACTACTTCCCGCTCTTCGTCAAGAAGGGCGTGCAAGCCGAGCTGCTCGACGAGCGCCTGCTGCAGTTCGACCTGGCGCAGCTCGGCAAGGCGCTGAAGGCCGATCGCGACCTGCAGTTCGACTATCTCGGCCTGCAAACGTTGTACGACCGCTATTTCCTGCATGTCGACGATGTGCGAATCGAGCTGCCGCAAGCGTTCTACATGCGGGTGGCGATGGGCCTGGCGTTGAACGAGATCGACCGGGAGGCGCGGGCGATCGAGTTCTACGAGGTCCTGTCGACGTTCGACTTCATGAGCTCGACACCGACGCTCTTCAACGCCGGCACGCGAAGGTCGCAGCTGTCGAGTTGCTATCTGACGACGGTGTCCGATGACCTCGACGGCATCTACGAGGCGCTGAAGGAGAACGCGCTCCTGTCGAAGTTCGCCGGCGGGCTCGGCAACGACTGGACCAACGTGCGCGCGCTCGGCAGCCACATCAAAGGCACGAACGGCAAGAGCCAGGGCGTGGTTCCGTTCCTGAAGGTCGTCAACGACACCGCGGTCGCCGTCAACCAAGGTGGCAAGCGGAAGGGTGCGGTCTGCGCCTATCTCGAGAGCTGGCACCTCGACATCGAGGAGTTCCTCGAGCTGCGCAAGAACACCGGCGACGACCGGCGGCGCACCCACGACATGAATACTGCGAACTGGGTGCCCGACCTGTTCATGAAGCGGGTGATGGAAGGCGGCGACTGGACGCTGTTCTCGCCGAGCACCTGCCCGGACCTGCACGACAAGTTCGGCAAGGCCTTCGAGGAGGCCTACACCGCGTACGAAGGCAAGGCGGCACGCGGTGAGATCAAGCTCTTCAAGACCATGAAGGCGAGCGATCTCTGGCGCAAGATGCTCTCGATGCTGTTCGAAACAGGCCACCCGTGGATCACCTTCAAGGATGCCTGCAATGTCCGG
>Ga0307412_10001742_pt1 | contig 12041 bp, 5 predicted proteins | sample DK1Cmetagenome_3_FD_203823 | JGI IMG/M metagenome (GOLD analysis project Ga0307412, IMG submission 203823) | Maize rhizosphere microbial communities from greenhouse at UC Davis, California, United States - DK15-C-1 | ecosystem: Host-associated > Plants > Roots > Rhizosphere > Soil | place: USA...
TCCGGAATGAATATTTTAGTTGAAGAATGGGGTGGAAATGTTCAGGCTCAGGAGATATCAGCTAAATTTGGGAATAATGTAGATGTTTTACTGGAAAAGGTATTGCTTCAGGCAGAAATGCTTGAATTGAAAGCAAACCCGGATAGAAATGCACAGGGAGTTGTTATCGAAGCTTCATTAGATAAAGGTAGAGGATACGTTGCTACAATGCTTGTACAAACCGGAACTTTAAGAGTTGGGGATTATGTATTAGCCGGTAAAAACCACGGTAAGGTAAAAGCAATGCTTGATGAAAGAGGTAGAAGTCTTCCGGAAGCAGGACCTTCAATTCCAATTACGATCTTAGGTTTAGACGGAGCTCCGACTGCGGGCGATAAGTTTAAAGTATATGAAGATGAAAGCGAAGCCAAAACAATTGCTAATAAGAGAGAGCAGCTTCAAAGAGAGCTTTCTATCAGAACTAAAAAACATACTACTCTTGAAGAATTGGGTAGAAGAATTGCTCTTGGTGATTTCAAAGAATTAAACATTATCCTTAAAGGTGACGTGGATGGTTCTGTTGAAGCATTATCTGATCAGTTACAAAGATTGTCAACGGCTGAAATCAACGTAAATATCCTTCACAAAGGTGTTGGTCAAATTACAGAATCAGACGTTAACTTGGCTGCTGCTTCAGATGCAATTATCATCGGATTTAATGTAAGAGCCGGGGCTAATGCTAAAGATCTGGCGGATAGAGAAGAAATTGAGATCAGAAATTATTCTGTAATCTATGCTGCGATTGAAGAAGTAAAAGAAGCAATGGAAGGATTGCTTTCTCCTGAAATTAAAGAGCAGGTGATTGGTAATGTTGAGATTAGAGAAGTATTTAAAATTTCTAAAGTCGGAACAATTGCTGGTTGTATGGTTCTTTCAGGAAAAGTAACAAGACAATCTAAAATCAGAGTTCTTCGCGATGGAATTGTGAAGTTTGACGGAGAATTAGAGAGTTTAAAACGTTTCAAAGACGATGTAAAAGAAGTAACAAAAGGGTACGAATGCGGATTGAATTTGAAAGGATATAACGACATCGAAGAGGGTGACATTCTTGAGGTTTACGAAGAAGTAGCCGTTAAGAAGAAATTGAAATAATTCTTACTCTTTTTTGATATAAATAAAAACCACTTTTATACAAAGTGGTTTTTTTGTTTTCTTAAATTTTGATTTAAAAATTAACTAATTTTATTAAGTTTTCTTTCTTGTAGATATATTTTGTAAATGCTTCTAACTGCTTGCTTTATCCGGAGCTATTCTAAAATATTTTTTCATTTGTAAGCTTTTAATTAAAAATTTTTTTAATTTTTTAATAAATGGAGATTTACGCTAAGAATTCGTATCATAAAAAATTTTAAGATTAAAATGCCTGTTACTTGCAAAGAATTACAGATTCTAACATTCATTTTTGTAATGAAATTTCAAGTTATTATGATAATTATAAATTGATAACTCTTAGTTTGATCAATTAATCAGGTGACTAGATAATTGAGGTTTAGATCGATTTTTTGAAGTTATAAAACTGCTAAAATAAATGGTTTTATGAGCTTTATAAGATTAGCCATTAAATATACAATTAAAATAACTCTACTTTTTTAATATAAATAGTAACCACTTTTTTATAAGGTGGTTTTTTGTTTTCTTAAATTTTTATAATTTATAATGATTCTAAATAATGAAGTCTTGATTTGTTGAAAAATTGTTAAAAATCCTAATTATAACGAAAAAAATTAATTTTATTGAATAATAACGGTGTATTATTGTTAAGTTTCTTTTGTTTTATACATTAATTAATGAATTTTGCGAAAAATTATACTATAAATATGGTTAAAAAACTTGCAAGTGTTAATATTTATTAACATATTTGCCCATTAAAATATATTAAAATTTGTTAATATGAATGTTAAACTACGTGTATTAAGTGCTGGGGCTCTGTTTTTTTTAGGACAGGTTGCTTTTGCACAAACAGCAAAAAATGATACTCTGCCTAAAGAAAAGCAAATCGAAGAGGTGGTAGTGACAGGTTATCGTACTAAAAAAACTGACGAGATCACTCAAGCTCAATCTGTTATTGGGAGCGAAGAGTTAAAACGACAGTCTAATACTTTGTCTTTGACAAATATGTTACAAGGTAAGGCTCCAGGGGTAATGGTACAAACACTTAGTGGGCAGCCAGGAAGTGCAGGATCTATTACTATTAGAGGTTTCTCTAACTTTTCCAATACAGGTGCTTTAGTTGTAATTGATGGTCAATATTCATCATTTGCTCAATTGAACGCAATAAACCCAAGTGATGTTGAGTCTCAGGTGATCCTTAAGGATGCTGCTGCGACGGCGCAGTATGGGTCAAGAGCTGCAGCAGGGGTTATCGTTGTAACTACAAAGAGAGGATCTAAAGGTAAAACTAACTATAGTTTTGAATCAAGATTCGGAACATCATGGAAAGTTTCAGATAAAGAAATGAACTTCCAGATGATGGATGCCGGACAAAAATTAGCTTGGGAAAATGCGATAGCACCTCAGGTTGGTAACACTCCATGGTCTGATGCAGAAGTAGCTGAGTTAACAGCATTAAACCACAACTGGCAGAAAGATGTTTTGAAAAACTCTAATGAAGAGTCTTATTTCTTTACTGCAAGCGGAGGTACAGATAAAAGCACATTCTACTATTCATTAGGATATGATAACAACTCTGGTATCATTAGAAACCTAAATGCTTTGAAAAGATACAGTGCAAGATTTAATTTTGAAAATCAGTTAAGCGATAAAATCAAAATCGGGATCAATACCTCTTTACAATATCAGCAGACTCAAAATCAAAGAGATTTAAATAACGCACAGAACCCATTTGCTTTCATTTATGCGGCAAATGCTTATGAGCCGGTTTTCTTGGATGATGGTACATATAACCCTACCAATTCAGGTTTCCCTTTATTAGAATCTTTAACAACTAATACATCTCGTAACAGTAACCTTAGATTAAATGGTAATATTTTCGGGGAATATAAATTCAATGACTGGTTGAAATTCAGATCTTCCCTATTTAATACATTTGCTCAATTAAAAGGGAAAACAATTTTACAGCCAGGATCATATCTGGATGTTATTTTAGGTTTAAATGGCCAGGTGAGTCAGTCTAGTAATGACCTATACTATTTAACTGCCAACCAAAGATTAGATTTCGATAAGAAATTTGGATTGCATAAAGTGAGTGCTACAGCATTCTACGAATATAGTACTGAAGATACCAACACCATGGCAGCTACAGGAAGAAACTATAGAACTCCAGGTTTGGATATTTTAAGTAATATGGTTACTCCTTTCTCTACTACAGGGGGTAGAACTCAGACGAGAAGAACATCTCTTGCTTTATTAGCAGATTACAACTATGACTTAAGATACTTGGTAAGTGCATCTATCAGAAGAGACGGTTCATCAAGATTCGGTTTAGATAACCAGTTTGGTACATTCTGGAGTGCAAGTGCTGCATGGAACATTGCTAAAGAATCATTTATCAATATTCCTGACTTAAAAGCATTAAAATTAAGAGCATCTTATGGTATTGCCGGAAATGACGCTCCAATTCCTGATTACGTAAACCAACCATATGTTGGATTTGGACTATACGGCCCAGGTGCAACTACTGTAGTGCCTACAACTGTTGGGAATAAATTACTAGAATGGGAGAAAGTTAAAATCACAAACGTTGGTTTAGATTTCAATTATCTTAACAGATTCAGAGGATCTGTGGAATACTTCATCAATAAAAGAAGTGACTTCTTACAGCTAATTCCAAATGCAACCGTACAAGGTAGCTATACAGTATATGACAATGCAGGAGAATTAGAAAATAAAGGTATTGAAGTTGACCTTTCTGCAGATGTAATTAAAAAGCAAGATTGGACTTTCCAATTAAGAGGAAACTTCTCTAATATCAAAAACAAAATTTTAGCATTAAGAGAAGGAGAAACGTCAAGAAATGTTGGACCTAACAGCAAACTTGAAGTTGGAGAAACACCTTACTATTTCAGAATGGTAAGATCTGCTGGTGTAAATGCTCAGACGGGAGAGGCATTGTACTATACAAACCGTACTACAGCTAACCCGGGAGAGACTTTCTATGATGTAGCAGGTGGTAGAGCGACTAACGTATATTCTACAGCAGATATTCAGGATATTAAAGACAAATCAGTATATCCTAAGTATTTTGGAGGATTTGGTGCAACATTTACTTACAAAAACTTTGATATTACAGCAGACTTTACCTATAAATATGGTGGATATGCTGTAAACAACGAGGCTCTTGACAGACTTGACCCGTCGCAGTTTAGTACAAATAAATCTACTGACGCAGTAAATTACTGGCACAATCCTGGAGATACAAACGTTCTTCCTGCTCCAAACCCAGACGGAATATGGATGACGGATTATTTCTTACAAAAGACAGATTATATCAGATTTAGAAGTTTAAATGTAGGATATACTTTTGATAAAAACTTCTTAGGAGAAAAAGTTCCTTTAAGCTCTATCAGAGTTTATGCTCAGGCTCAGAACTTATTCCTATGGACGAAATATCAGGGAGATCCTGAGGTTGCTGTTGGTTCTGGAGAAGGAAATACAGATGTACCTGGATCTTATTCATTGTATACTTATCCTACTCAAAAAACTGTAACAGTTGGTGTTGAATTACAATTTTAAACTTAGTTAAGATTATTATGAAAAATAAAATATTAAAAATATCGATATTAAGTGTTTTTACACTTGGTGTTTTAACCTCTTGTGAGAGAGAGTTAGATCAAGTCTCTTATAGCCAAATTCCACTTGATGAAGCAATGACTAATGAGGCTAACTTTACTCAGGCAATCAATGGTGCTTATACTGCAATCAAAGGATCAGGTTATTTTTCAGTAGATACTGGTAACCAAATTATCGTTCCTGATTTAACAACAGATAACCTTATTGTGAATCCACAAGGAAGACAATCTAACTTTACTGCTTATAACTGGAGCTTTTCTCCAAATAACGGTTCAGTAACAGGAATGTTTACTCAGGCTTATTTTGTTATTTCAAGAGCAAACATGCCTTTGAAATATCTTGCTAATCTTCCTGCAGGTGCCTTTAGAAATAACATCGAAGCACATGCAAAAGCAGTAAGAGCAGCAGCTCATTTTGACCTGGTAAGAGCATACTGTAAAATACCAACGCAATCAGCTGATGCCAATGGATCTTTAGGGATTCCTTATATTACAGAATTTAATCCTTTAGATAATACTGTAACGAGAAACAATACTGTAGCTCAGGTTTATGACAATATTATTGCTGACCTTAACTTTGCAGTAAATAATATTACAGATACACCAGCAGATAAATCTAAATTCTCTAAAGCGGCTATCTATGGTTTGCTATCCAGAGTATATTTATATAAAGGTGATTATAACAATGCTGTTGCTGCCGGAAATTCAAGTATTGCTTTATCTGCAAGTGTTGGATCAAAAGCAAACTTCACCAATATTTGGGCTTCAAATAATGTTGACGGTGTACTTTTCAAAGTACTTAATTCAACTCAGGAGAACGTAACTACAGGTGTTGCTTATCAGCAAGGAGCAACCGCAACTGGAGGAAATATCAGATCTGAATATGTAGTGCCAAAATCATTGAATGATTTATATCTTTCAACAGATGTTAGAAAAACAGCATACATCAGAACGAGCGCTTACCAAGGTAGCCAAAGAAACCACGTTGTTAAATGGGCATTTAATACAGGAGGAGCAACTCCTTTAAACGTAGTAGAGATTAAATATTTAAGAACTGCTGAAGTTTATTTAAATGTTGCTGAAGCTGCTTATAAAGTAGGAAACGAAACATTGGCAAATACATTGTTGAATACTTTGAAAACTCAAAGATATGACGCGTATTCTCCGGTAACTTTAACAGGTACTGCTCTTTGGAATGAAATTATGCTTCAGAGAAGACTTGAATTAGCTTTTGAAAATGATAGATTCTATACTTTCAAGAGACTAGGTCTTACGATGCAGAGAACTGGTGAAGGACCAAACGTTGATGGTACAGGTACAGCGTCTGTTGTTCAGACGATCTTACCAACTGATACAAGATGGCAATGGCCAATCCCACAATCAACAATTAATGTTACCCCAGCATTCCAACAAAACCCTGGTTATTAATCAAACAATAACTTATAATAATAAAACCCTGCTCCAAGCAGGGTTTTTTATTTCCTTTTATTTCTTATTTTTGCTGTACAAAATTTACTAATGAAACCAGTAAGGTTCCATGTGATTTTTTGAATAATATAAACGAACACATGAAGTACATACTTTCAATAATAATCTTTTTCGGGTGTATTGCCAGGGCACAGGTTGTTAATAAAACAGATTCCAATCAGCTTCCAAAGAAAGAAGAAGATACATTGGTCATCGATTCCGGGAAAAAAGATTCTTTAAAAATATTTAAGCCTACCATTAATGATTATCAGTTCCAGACTCAATATGCTGAAAAGAAAGTGTTTGATACGGTACTGACGTTCAATAAAACGTATATTTTTTCTCAATACAACAACAAAGATAATTTTGGAAGAATACAGTTTGCCAACGTTGGAGCCGGATTTAATCCTCTGTCCTATGAAGTAAACCCTGAAGAAAATCTTTCCTTATTGCCGTCCAATAAATCTTACGGAATCCTGGGAATTAATGACATTGTCTATTATGATGTCAAAACACCTACTGCCACGTTTGTTTATCATAATTCAATGAAGAATGGAGCTGCTTTGAAATCTACCTATACCCAAAATATTGGTAAAAGATTCAATTTTACTCTAGAATATATGGGGCTTCGTTCTCAGGGGCTTTATAGAAATTCTTTAGCGGCTAATAATAATACGTTGTTTTCGGGACATTATGTTTCAAAAAGTGGAAACTATGAATTGTTCACCCACTATTTACATCAAAATGTTAATAATCAGGAAAACGGAGGAATCGTAGAAGATGACCTTTTCCAAAGTGGCGACAGTGAGTTCAGAAACAGAACCAATGCCCAGGTTAATCTGGCCGGGTCAAGCTCCCAGTTCTCATACAGAAGATATTATTTGACGCATCAGTTTGCCCCTTTTAACTCAGATAAATTTCCATTTAAAATAAGACACACGATTTCTCATCAGGGGAATAAATATTTTTATCAGCAGAATACTTTAGAACCTTATTGGTATAATACGCAAGCCGAAATTGTTGCTAATTTCCCTTTAAACACAAAAAAATATTCGGATAACTTAAGCAATACGGTAAGTTTAGTCTGGGATAATGAAAAATTCAAGCTTGATGCGGGAGTTCGTTATCAGATGTTAAAGTTCACGACTGATGAAATTATACTGCCAAATCTTACAATTCCCGGTGAAATAAAAGAAAACAGAATCGGAGCAGTCGGAAATCTACAAGTAAAGCTTTTTGATAAATTTCAGTTAAATTCATTTTTAGAATTTTCAAATGGCAGCCAATTCGGAAGTTATTTGAGAACAACGAATAATATTAAATTTGAGCCAATCAAGGATTACTTTGTCAATGCTAAAGTTAATTTCCAGAGTGCTTATCCTTCATTTAATTATCTGTCAAATACATCGGTTTATAATAATTACAATTATTACCTTCAGGATGCAAAAAATCAGTCAATAACTGAAATTGGAGGAAATATCAACTTAAAATGGTTCCAGACAGAAATATTTGCCAACTATTTCAGAATTGATAATTACACGTATTTTGATATGATTGGAAATCCGAGGCAAAGCAACAGTTCATTGGATATTTCTCAAATCGGAGGTGACGCCACTTTCAACTACGGAAATTTCCATTTAAATACAAGATTACAGTTTCAGAATGCATTAACGAACAAAGAATTGTATCCAATGCCAAGTTTCATTGGGAGAGCGAATATTTTCTATCAGGCAAAGGCATTTAAAAAAGCAGCTGAAATTCAGGCAGGTATAAAAGTGTATTATTTTTCAAAATTTGCATCGAGAGATTATTTCCCGATTCTTAACGAGTATATTTTGCCCAACGCAAACTCATTTTCCATCGGCGGGCAGCCGATCGTGGACGTTTATTTTAATATGAAAGTTAAAAAAATGTTCTTTTTCATTGAAGGGCAACAGGTTGCGACTGTCCTTTCAAGTAATAAAGCTTACGCAGCTCCACATTATCCGGTGTATGATTTCAGGTTAAACATTGGAATTGTGTGGTATTTACTCAACTAAAATTGAATCAAAGTTGAAAACAATTAACAAAATATCATTTCAAGATATAGAAAGCATTCCTCAGCTTGTAAAAGATTTTTTAAATCAAAAAATTGAGGGTTTTGAAGAAAATACGTTTTCTTTTAATAATTTTAAAAAACAAATCCATGTAAAACAAAACTCTTTCACGCAAGAGCAAAGAGAAGTTTTATCTAATGTTTTTAAACAACAGCTTTCTGCATTGACACTTTCTTCGAAGCAGAAAGAAAATATAGGAAATTTAAAACGACTCAACACCTTCACGATTACGACAGGTCATCAATTGAATTTATTTTCGGGACCGGCTTTTTTTGTCTATAAAATCTTACAAACAGTCAAAACGTGTACAGATTTAAAGCAAAGTTTCCCTGATTTTAATTTTGTTCCTGTGTATTGGATGGCTTCGGAAGATCACGATTTTGCCGAGATCAACCATTTTAAAACAGAGAATAATTATTACGAGATCAACGAAAAATCTGGCGGACCGGTTGGAAGAATAAAAGTCAGTGATACATTTTTCATTTCTGAATTTGAAAAGGAATTTAAGGATTCTATTTTCGGAACAGAATTGATTTTAATGATAAAAGAAGCATACAAAGTCGGAAATACGCTGACGGAAGCCATTAAAACTTTAGTCAATCGACTTTTCTCAGAATTTGGTTTGCTGATTTTGGACGGAGATTCAAAAGAATTGAAAAATCAGATTAAAGGCATATTTAAAGATGAGCTTTTACATTTCAGCTTAGAAAAAAACTCAAAAGAAAAAGTAGATTTTTTATCTGAAAAATATGGGAAAGTTCAGGTCAATCCACGTGAAATTAATCTGTTTTATTTAAGTGAAACAAGAGACAGAATCGAGTTTGACGGGAAAAATTATATTATTGTAGATAAAAATATCCAGTTCACAGAAGAGGAAATTTTAAATGAACTGGAAAATTTTCCCGAAAAATTCAGTCCGAATGCTTTGATGCGTCCGGTTTTTCAGGAAAAAGTTTTGCCCAATCTGGCTTATATCGGAGGAAATGCCGAGATTATGTACTGGCTGGAACTGAAAGATTATTTCACGAAAATTAATATTCCGTTTCCTATTCTGATTCCAAGAAATTCAATGTTATTTTTAAAGGAAAAGACTTTAGGTAAAATTGAAAAACTGAATTTAAAAATTGAAGATTTTTTTAAAAGCTTTACCACGATTTCAAATAGTAAGATTTTAGATAATAATGAAATTTTAAAATTACTTGATGAAAAGGAAGGCCTTTTAATGAATAATTTTTCTGAGTTAAAATCAATTGCCGAAACCACAGAAAAGTCTTTCGGAAATATGGTGGAAGCAGAAGAAGTACGACAGCTGAAATCTTTCAAAAGAATGAAAAAGCGTCTTCTTCATGCGGAAAAGATAAAACAGAGCGAATTGCTGGAAAGGCTGGAAAATTTGTTTTTAAATGTACATCCTTCTAAGAATTGGCAGGAAAGGGTTTATAATTTTAGCGTATTTTTCGCAGACTATGGATATTCATGGCTCGAAACTTGTTTAGAAGAAATGGAAATTAGAGAGTCAAAATTAATAATTGTTGCCATTTAATTTTAAAGGAGTATTTTTGTAAATTATAAGTATCTACTATGATAAAGAGGTTTTTTATTCTATCCAGTTTATGTATGGTTTTGAGTGTATCTGCTCAGAAATCACACACCGTTGTAAAGGGTGACACTCCTTACAATATTGCTAAAAAGTACGGCATAACTGTAGATGAATTGATTAAACTGAATCCAAAGTTTAAAGACGGTAAATTGGCAATTGGGGATATTGTAACCGTTAAAAATGAAAAAACTGTGACAACTTCAGCTCCAAAAACTGTTGTTGCAACAAAAAACAATAGCTCTCAGTTAGGTAAAATTGTTTTGCAGCCAAAACAAACGATTTACGGTATTACAAAGCAATACCGCATCTCTGAAACTGATCTGAGAAAATTAAATCCTGATCTGGATGCTCACATGAAGATCGGAGATGAGATCATATTGCCTCTTGACAGCATCAAAAAATATGGTGGTGAGCAGGCCCAGACAGCAATTGCAGCTTCTGCGACTGTTAAACCTTCGGAAAAAATTACAGATGTTGATACTTCTGAAGTTCCGGCTGATAATAATGTGTTATATATTGTTCAGTCAAAAGATAATTATTATAGAATTTCAAAACAATTTAATATCACCAAGGAAGAGCTTTTTGCTTTAAATCCCGGACTGGAAGATAAAGGTTTGAAACCTGGAGAATCGATTAAAATAAGAAAATCTAGTGAAACGGCATCTTCTGCTGTAGTTCCTGAAGAAACAAATAATACAAAAGCAAAAGTAGATACAGGTAACGAAAGGTCTTCTTCCAATACAAATACAGTTGCGGCTGATGATTATGTGACTTATACTGTCCAGCAAGGGGATACGGTTTTCTCTATTGTCAATAAATTCGGAGTTTCAATTGACGAATTAATTGCCCTTAATCCTGAATTATCTCACGGATTAAAATCCGGAATGGTTTTAAAGATCAAAAAACTGGATCCTGCTTACAGCAAGAAAAGCGGTGATGCATTGAGCGTTGTATTAATGCTTCCTTTCGGATACAGCACAAACGAAACGCAGTACAGAACAATGGCAATGGACTTCTTAACCGGAGCAAAATTAGCCATTGAAAGAAATGCCAGAAACGGACAAAAATTAGATATAAAAATTGTGGATTCAGGAAATGAAGCTTCATTCCGAAATTCAATGACGCAAATAAATCCTGATAATACAGATCTGATTATCGGGCCATTCTTTAAATCTAACGTGATCGACGTTTTAGATTTTACAAAAAATCAAAAAATCCCGATTGTTGCACCTTTTGCCAACTCTCCGGAATTATATAATTACAGCAATCTGATTATTGTTGAAACCAATGATCAGACGTACGCTGACAAAATCGTTGAGGAAGTTAAAGCTGTTTATTCAGACCAAAAAATTTATATAGTTGCAGATGCTAAAAAAGATAATGCCAATTACATCAAAGCCGGTTTAGAAAAAGCGGTTAAAAACCCGAATGTAATGATTGTAAATTCTCCTGCCGATATTCAGCTTGATCAGAATATGATGACAGGGCAGTCTGCTCCTGTGATTGCTATTTTAGCGAATGACAATGATGCTTTGGGCGATGCGTTCGCTAATAAAGTAATTGCTCTGTCTAAAGAAGTTCAGGGAATTAAAGCTTTCAGTATGTATTATTCGCCAGTTTTTGAAAAGAAAGTGGATGATTTGAGTCAGGCAAACCTTGTTTATCTGATGGACAGAAAAATCAATACGGAAGGAAGTTTCGAAAAAGAAATTCTGGCAGCGTATAAAAGCAAATATTGTAAGACTCCACCTAGATATGCCATCGTAGGTTTTGATGTCGTGAATGATATGTTGACGAGAGAAAATAAAAAAGGAGAAATTTTCAAGCAAATGAATAAAGTTCAGACTCAATTGGCAACAAAATTTGAGTTTGTAAAATCTAAAGCAAACGGAGCTTATGTAAATACCGGTTATCGTGTGATTAGATTGGTTCCATAAATGATTTGGATCAGTTTAAGGAAAAACGTTAACATTATATTTATATTTGCATAATATTTTAAATCAATACATGAAAGCACTTGTATTTCCTGGGCAGGGTTCTCAGTTCGTAGGAATGGGAAAAGAATTGTACGATTCTAGAAAAGACATAAAG
>Ga0307412_10001744_pt1 | contig 12026 bp, 9 predicted proteins | sample DK1Cmetagenome_3_FD_203823 | JGI IMG/M metagenome (GOLD analysis project Ga0307412, IMG submission 203823) | Maize rhizosphere microbial communities from greenhouse at UC Davis, California, United States - DK15-C-1 | ecosystem: Host-associated > Plants > Roots > Rhizosphere > Soil | place: USA...
GCGTGGCGGCCGTGCTTGAGCATACGGTGCGGGTACGCACGCGCAACGGCGCGACGGAGCAACTGGCGCAGGGGCAGGCGGCGGCCTATGGTGCCACTGGCATCCACCGGCTGGAAGGCACCCCCGCCAACGCACTGGCGGCCTGGGAGGCGGGCCGGATCGACGTGCTGGACGCGTCGCTGGAAGAAGTCGCCTCGGCCTTGCGCCCCTACATGCGGGCCACGCTGCACGTGTCCGACGCGGCGGGCCGGCTACGGGTGCAGGGCGTGTTCTCGCTGGATCGGCCCGATGAAGCCTGGGCCGCGCTGGCGGCGACCTTGCCGCTGCGCATCGATCATTACGGCGGCTTGCTGATGTGGGTGGACCGGGCCTGAGGCCCGCGCCGCGCGGTTTTTACAATTTTGTTGTCCGGTTTTTTGGCGCCGATACACCTCTGGGTAGGAATTCGAGAAATCAGCAACCCGGAGTTGTACGTCATGCATCCTTTGTATCGGGCCGGCCTAGCGGTCGCCGTCGCCGTGGTTTCCCCTGCCGCCCTCGCGCAATCGGCGCCCACCAGCCAGCAATACGAGATTCCCGCCGGACCGCTGGCGGTCGCCCTGAACCGCATCGCGGCGCAGAACAACCGCGTGCTGTCGGTGGATCCGGCCATGGTGCGCAATATCAACGCGCCGGCGCTTAGCGGCAGCTACACGTTGAACGACGCGCTGGGCCGCGTCACGGCGGGATCCGGCCTGGAGGCCGTCACCCTGCCCGGCGGCGCGCTGACCGTGCGCCGCGCGCCCCAGTCGGCCGTGGCGACGCTGGCGCCGATCAACGTCACCGCCAACGCGGAAACCGCGTGGAGCCCCGTGTCCGGCTACGTGGCCAAGCGCAGCGCCACGGGCACCAAGACCGACACGGCGATCCTGGAAACGCCGCAGTCGATTTCCGTGGTCACCGCCGACCGCATCAGCGCCATAGGCGCCACCACGCTAAGGGATGCCCTGGGCTATACGCCTGGCGTGGCGATCACGACGTACGGCGCCGACTCCCGGTACGACTGGATCGCGATCCGTGGCTTTGACGCGTACTCGCCGGGCTTCTACCTGGATGGCATGCCACTGCGCAACAACGGCAACTGGGGAATCTGGCAGACCGAGAACTACGGCGCCGAACGGATCGAAGTCCTGCGCGGGCCCTCTTCCGTGCTGTACGGGCAGACCGGCCCCGGCGGCCTGGTCAACGTCGTCAGCAAACGGCCGACCGAGGAGCCCCTGCATGAATTGCAGGCGCAGTTGGGCGACCATGCGCGGCGCCAGCTGGCAGGCGACTTCTCCGGCCCGATTGATGAAGACGGCAAATGGCTCTACCGCATCACCGCGATGGGGCTGGATTCCGAGATGCCGGAACACGGCATCTCGAACGACCGCCTGTACATCGCACCGTCGCTGACATGGCGGCCGTCAGCGGATACGTCATTGACGCTGCTGTCACAGTATGGCCGCAAGGACGGCGGCACCTACACCCGGGCGCGCCCCGCGGCAGGATCTTTGGTGCGCACGCCTGCCGGCACGCATATCCCCAGTGACCTTTTCGTGGGTGAGCCCGACTACGATTCGTTTGACCAGACACAATGGATGGTCGGCTACCTGTTCGAACATCGCGTCAATGACGCCGTGACCCTGCGCCAGAACGCGCGCTACGGCAAGCTGCGGGTCGACTACGCGGCGGTGCAGTCGCTGGGGTATCTGCCCGTCAACGACAACCCGTCTGATCCGGCCAATTACCAAACCTTGCGCCGCAGCGTATCCGGCAGCAAGGAGAACATTTCCAGCTTCACCATCGACAACCAGGCGCAGACGGATCTGCGCTTCGGCGATTGGCAGCATCGGCTGCTGCTGGGCGTGGATTACCAGCGCACGGCCATCGACCAGGTCAGTTTCAATGGCGGCTACGCGCCGCCGCTCTCCATCTACGATCCCGTCTATGGCCGCGGCGGCATCGAGCGGCCCCGGCCCTGGATGGATGCCGACATCACCGTGGCGCAAACCGGTGTGTACCTGCAAGACCAGATCAAGTGGAACGACCGGTGGGTGCTGACCTTGGGCGGCCGGTACGACGATGTGTCAGGCAAGATGCGCAACCGCCAGGACGGCACCACCACGCGCTTTCCCGACCATCAGTTCACCGGCCGCGCCGGCCTGGTCTACGTGGATCCGGCGGGCTGGGCGCCGTACCTGAGCTATTCGGAATCGTTTTCTCCCACCGTCACCATCGACCCGGTCAGCGGCACGCCGTTCAAGCCGGAAACCGGCAAGCAATACGAAGCCGGCGTGCGCTATCAACCGGTCGGACGCTCGGACAGCTACAGCGCCGCGATCTTCGAGCTGCGCCGCAAGAACTACATCACCTACGACAGCCAATCGATGCCCAGCCAGAAGGGCGAAGTGCTGGTGCGCGGGCTGGAGCTTGAGGCCACCTTCCAGCCGCTACCGCGTTTGAATGTCGTCGCGGCCTATACCTGGACGCCGAAGGCCGATGTGGTCGAAAGCAGCAACCCCGCAGAGGTCGGCAAGCAGGCGACCGCCGTGCCCAAGCATCGCGCGTCGCTCTGGCTGGACTACCGGTTCGAATCCGCCGTCAAGGTCGGCATCGGCGCCCGCTACACCGGGTCGAATTTCGGCGATGGCGAAGCCGCGCCGGTCAAGGTTCCGTCGTTCCTGCTGTTCGACGCGATGATCGGCTACCAGATCAAGAACTGGACCCTGGCGCTGAACGCCCGCAACCTGACCAATAAAACCTACATCGCCAACTGCGGCTATGGCAACTGCTACTACGGCGACCAGCGTACCGTCGTGGGCACGGCGACGTACCGCTGGTAAAGACCCGGCGGGGGCCGGGTTTCGGGGCCAGCGCTTGATCAGCGTCAGACGCCGTCCCGCGCGCGCCTTCCGGGCCGTGCGGGGCGGGCGTAGTATGAGGCTGTTGTTTTCGCCCGCGTGGCGGCCATGACCGCGCCGCCCTCTCCATCCCAGGAGGTTGCCATGTACAAGCACATTCTCATCCCCATCGACGGATCCAGCCTGGCCAACACCGGCCTGGAACAAGGGTTGGGCCTGGCCCGCGCGCTAGGGGCCAGCGTCACCGTGGTGACGGCCTATGGCAGCTTCCAGATGCCTTCGATGGAAACCGTGCAGCTGGAAGGCGTGCGCAAAACGTATGAACATCAGGCCCAGGAGCTGGCCGCCTCGTACCTGGCGGAAGCCGCCGCCCGCGCCAAGGCCATGGGTGTGCCGTGCACGACCGAAATGCGCGAAAGCGACACGCCGTATCAGGTCATCATCGACATCGCGTTGACGCAAGGCTGCGATCTGATCGCGATGACTTCGCATGGCCGCAGCGGCATGGCCGCGCTGCTGCTGGGCAGCCAGACGCAAAAGGTGCTGGCGCACTCCACGGTGCCGGTGCTGGTGTACCGCTAACGCGCGGCGCGGCGTTACGCCGCGGCCGCCGCGGCCGCCGCGTGGAAGGTCTTGGGGATGCCTGCCGCGGCCACGCCGCTGCGCAAGGTCTCTTGCGGCAAGGCGTCGGCCAGCAAGGCGCGCGCGGCCAACAACCGGCCAAGGTCCACGCCGGTCCGGTAGCCCATGCTTTCCAGCATGAACACCAGGTCTTCGGTGACGATGTTGCCCGAGGCGCCCGGGGCAAACGGGCAACCTCCCAGACCGCCCAGGCAGGAATCGAAACTGCGGATGCCTTCGTTCAGGCCGGCCAGCGCGTTCGCCAGGCCCAGGCCCATGGTGTCGTGCAGGTGCAGCTTGGTCAGCAGGCTGCCCACGGCGTCCTGCGTAGCGCGCACCACGTCGCTCACCTGCGCGGGGTGCGCATAGCCCACCGTGTCGGCCAGCGCGATTTCATCGACGCCAGTGCGCGCCACCGCTGCGGCCACCAACGCCACGCGCCGCACGGCGACATCGCCTTCCATCGAACAACCGAACGCCGTGGCCACCGCCGCATCGATGCGCATGGGGCGCGGCTGCAACCGCACCCAGTCCACAATGGACGCCATCATCTCCACTTGCGCGTCGGTGCCCTTGCCCACGTTGGCGTGGCTGTGCGTGTCGCTGACCGAAATCGGAAACGACAGCACGTGCGCGCCCGCCTCGTAGGCGGCAATGGCGCCCTTCAGGTTGCAGGCCAGCGCACACACGGTCAGGCCGTCTATCTGCAGCACGTCGGGCAGGATGGCGCCCGTATCCGCCATCTGCGGCACCAGCCGCGGCGATACGAAGCTGCCCACCTCGATCTCGCGCAAGCCCGCCTGCGCCAGCTGGCGGATCCAGCGCAGCTTGTCGGCCGCCCGCATCATGCCCTTGGCCATTTGCAGCCCGTCGCGCGGGCCCACCTCGCAAAGCCTGACTTCCTGATTCATATGCCCTCCCTGTCGTGTACGCCGGCCTGTGTCCCGGACTATTGCTGCACCACAATGCCCGCGCTCTTGATCGTCTGCTGTGCCTTGCCGATGTCCGACTGGATCAGCGCGGCGAACTGGGCGCTGGATACCGGTGCCGTTTCCAGCCCCTGCGACGCCAGCGCCTCCTGCACGTCCTTGCGCGCCAGCAGCTTGTTGAAATCGGTGTTCAGGCGCGTCACGATGTCGGCCGGCGTCTTGGCCGGCGCCAGCACGCCGTAATAGGTCACCACGCTGAAATCCTTGTAGCCAAGCTCGGCCACGGTCGGCACGTCCGGCAAGGCGGGATTGCGCTTGGGCGACGTCACGGCAAGCGCACGCACCTTGCCCGCCTTGATAAGCGACGCCGCTGAAGAGATCGACGACCCGGCAAACTGCAGATGCCCGCCCATCAGGTCGGCCAGGGCGGGAGCCGACCCCTTGTACGGCACGTGCTGCATCTTGAAACCGGCCTCGTGCTGCAGCATTTCCATGGCGATGTGCACGCCCCCGCCGGTGCCCGACGTGCCATACGAGATCTTGTTCGGTTCCTTCTTAGCGGCCTCGATCACTTCGGGCAGGGTCTTGTAGGGCGACGCCTCCGCCACCAGCAGCACCATCGGCGTGGTGGCCACCAGCGCCACGGGCACCAGGTCCTTGACCGGGTCGTAGGCCACCTTCATCAGCAGCGGAATCAGGGTGACGTTGTCGGATTGGCCGATCACCAGGTCATACCCTTGCGCGGGCGCGCGCGCTGCTTCGGCCAGGCCCAGCGCCGTGCCGGCGCCAGGCTTGTTCTCTGGCACCACCGCCCAGCCGTTCAGCTCATGCAGCTTGTTGCTCATCAGCCGGCCGATGTAGTCGGTGCCCCCGCCCGGGGTGGACGGGATGATGATGCGGATGGGCTTGTTGGGATAGTCCTGCGCGTGCACCGTGCAGGCGGCGGCCAACGCGGCCATCGCAATCAGTTTTCGAATCATGGGGTCTCCTCTTTGATGAATGTCTTGGCGGTCTGACGCCGCCTCGACAGGGCGTTGGCGCTACGGCCGGGTCATGCGATGACTCCCGCCGCGCGCAGCGCATCGATGCGCGTCGCATCCAGGCCCAGGCCTTGCAGAATGGCGTGGGTCTGGCCGCCTTGCACCGGCGGATCGCAACGCTTGCCGGCCTTGCGCCCGTCGAACTCGATGGGTAGCGCGGCCGTGGATATTTCGCTGCCGTCGGGCAGCAGGGTCTTGAGCAGCGCGCCCCCGGCGTTCAGGTGCGCGTCGTCCAGCAGATCGTGCGGCTGGCGGATCGGTCCATAAGAAAGGTTGGCGTCCTCCAGCGCCTGGCACAGCGCATCGGTCTTCCAGGTTTTCAGGATCTCGGCCACGCCGGGCACCAGCCAGGACCTTGCGGCCTCGCGGTCGACGGCGGTGGCCAGACGCGGGTCGGCGGCCCATTCCGGCGGCAGAAATTTCTGCGCGAAATTTCGCCACTGCGCGTCGCCCACCACCGCGACGAACACGCGGCCGTCCGCCGTTTCGAATACGTCGTACACGCCCCATGGCGGTTTGCGCTCCGCGCCCATGGGCTTGGGCGCCGTGCCGGTCAATTGGTATTGCGCGATGAACTGCGCCACCAGCAGCAGGTTGTTCTCGAACAGGCCCGAGCGCACATGACGGCCGCGGCCGGTGGCATGGCGGTCGTGCAGCGCGGCCAGCGCGCCCACCACGCCGAAGGTGCCGCCCAGGATGTCGTTGACCGATGCCGCCACGCGCTGCGGCGTATCGGCGCCGCCATTGATGTAGGCCAGTCCGCCCATCATCTGTACAACTTCATCCAGCGCCGTGCGATGTTTGTACGGGCCTGACAGAAACCCCTTCAGCGACACATAGATCAACCCCGGGTTGTCGGCAGACAAGGATTCATAGTCCAGCCCGTACTGGGCCAGGCTGCCGTCGCGAAAGTTCTCCACCACCATGTCGCTCCGCAGGGCCAGCTGGCGCACCACGTCCTGCCCTTCCGGCGACTTCAGGTCGATCGCCAGGCTTTGCTTGTTGCGGTTGAACACGGGAAAATAACCGCTGCCCGACCCTTTCAGGCGGCGCGTGCGGTCGCCGTCGATGGGTTCCACCTTGATCACGTCGGCACCCAGATCCGCCAGCGACAGGCCGGCGGCCGGCCCCATGATCATGTGGGACAGTTCCAGGACCTTGATGCCCCGCAAGGGCAATTCGGAACTCTCCATGAAGGGTGAAGCCGGTGCTGCGCTCATCAACGTTTCCTCTCGCCTGCCGGATGGTCGGATGCAGGCCGGCAACGTCGGAAAACCGCCTTGCCGCCCCGCGAATGCGCCCATCATCGCGGGCCAGCGGGCAGAGCGGGTAGCGGTCTTTCAGCATGGGGGCATTCTCGTTTCGGAACGTCCGGGTTTGCCCCTAGCTCTCGCCCGCCGGCAGCACGCCCAAGTGGGCCAGCAAGGCCCGCGCGGCAGGCGACAAGGCATCCGGATCCCGCACGGCAATACAGATCGGCGTGCTGGACCACGGGCCGGTCAACGGCACGAAACGGATGTCCAGGTGCGACAGGCGCGCCTTCAGGTACTGGGGCACCACCGCCACGCCCATGCCGCGCGCCACCAGCATGCAGATAGTTTCGTGCGAACTGACGCGCGCACTGATGCGACGCGTCAGGCCCGCGTCTTTGGCCGCCTGCTCGAAGACGCTGCTGATGCCGTTGTCGCGGTTCAGCTCGATCTGTTCGAAAGGCAGCAGTTGGGCGTAATCCAATGCGTCGCGGTCCGCCAGCAGGTGCTGGCCCGGCACCACGGCGGCCAGCTCGCAATGACCGCAGGCGAATACCTGCAAGCCGTCATGACCGAAGTCCGATCCCGCCGCTACGTCGGCATGTCCGTCCAGCACGGCGCGGAACGCTGCTTGCGTCGTGTCTTCTTCCAGCGAGATGTCGATTTGCGGATACGCCTGGCGAAACGACTGGATCTGCGCAGGCAGGTCGCCCGACAAGGCGGCCACGCTGACGGCCAGCCGGATGTGCCCGCGCACGCCGGTCGCAAAGCCCGCCATCTCGCGATGCATGCGGTCCATGTCCTGCAGCAGCCGGCGCGCATGGGTCGCCAGTGCATTGCCGGCCGGCGTGGGCTGCACGCCCTTGACGCCTCGCTCCAGCAGCGGCACGCCAAAGGCGTCTTCCATTTCCGACATGCGCTTGCTGACGGCGGACGGCACGATGTTCTCGCGGGCGGCGGCGCGCGCCAGACTCCCCTCCTCCAGCGCCGACAAGAACAATCGGAGCGAAACGAGGTCGATGTCGCGGGCGGCGGGAGATGCAGGCAGGGCGGGCTTCATGGCACGAAGTGTCCTGCTTTGCCTGCTGCTGCAGGGATCGGGGTTTTCCCGCAGACAGGACCTGGGTATGATCCGCAGTCCGGCCGCGCGACGCGGCCTTCGTTTCGCGGATCACGCTTTCATGCAATGCCCACGCTGTAACTGGCAGAACCCGGCCTCCAATACCCTTTGCTTCAGTTGCCAAACACCGTTGCCAGTCAAAACGGCTGCGGCTGCGGCCACGCCCGCGCCCCCCCAGGCCCGCGCCAAACGGGCAGCCCCGGCGCAGGACGCGCCCGTGTTCCCCAGCATCTGGGTCCGGCTTGGCGCAACCGTCATCGACGGCCTGTTCATGGTGGCGGCGATCCTCACCCTGATCTGGGCGGCCTCGCTGACCTATGAAGGGTTGACCGGCCAGCCCCACCCCGTGCTGCTGTCGGTGTTGGCGGGGCTGATCGGCTGGCTGCTGCCCGCCTTCATGGACGCCTGGGCAAACGGGTCTCCCGGCAAACGCCTGCTGAAGTTGCGCGTCGTGAACCGAAAGGCCCAAGCGCCCGGTCTGCTGCGGTCGATATGGCGCCACACGCTGAAGTACACGCTCAACCTTGCGCTGCCGGGCCTGTTCCACCACATCCAGCAAGCCATCTTCGGTGAACGGTCGATGCACAACGCCCTGGCCGGCACGCACGTCGTCGCCAGCCGGGCGCATCCGCGCGCGGTGCAGTCGGCGGTCGCCAAGACGCCCGCGGTCACCGGCACAGGCAAATTCCTGTTCTTCGTGTTCGGCGTGCTGGCGCTGGTGCTGGGTGGCGTGGTGATCGGCGTCGGCGTGATGAGCCAGGACGATGGCGACAATCCCTTGCACGCGGACGTCCGCCGGTTCGACCTCGTGTCGGACCCCATCCGCATGCTGGTCGAGAACCACTACCGCAGCAAGAAGGCCTTCCCCGCGACGATGGCCGACATCGGCATGACCCAGGAATCGCTACAGAACAGCGGATTCTCCAAGCTGGAGTTCAATCCCGTCAACGGCGTGATGCGGCTGACGATCGCTGGCGAGCCTCGCACTGACGGGTTCCCCACGCTGGCCGGCAAACACTTGATGTACCTGCCGGAACTGCGCTCGGAAAAGAAAGGCGGCGGCATCCGCCGCTGGCAATGCGGCAGCGACGACATCGCCCGCGCCGATCGTCCCTACAGCTGCCGCCACGACACCGGCGCCTTTGTGCGCTAGCCCCTTGAATACGGAACGCCTTGCATGTCGAGTCTGATCGAAGCCATCCACCGCGCCGATGACGGCCATGACCACGCGCAGATGCTTGCCTTGTGCGAACGAGGCGTGCGCGAACAGCCCGGTTCCGCCGAAATGTGGGCCCTGCGCGCCCGCTATCACGACAAGCGCGGCGCCCACGCCCTGCGCGATGCCGACCTGGCCCGGTCGCTGTCATTGGACCCGCAGTGCAGCGACGCCCTGTGCGTACGCGCCACCGCGCTCTATGACGCGGGCGAACAGCAGGAGGCCTGGCGCATCGTGCGCGAAGGCCGCCAGCGCGCGCCCTCGCACTTCGGCTTGATGATGTCCGAAGCCTATCTGCTGATCAACGACCGCCGCCTGGATGCCGCCATCGAATGCTGGACCCGCGCCTCGCAATTGCGGCCGTCCGCCGCAGCGCCGCATTGCTATATCGGTTCCAACCTGCATAACGCTGGCCGCTACCAGGACGCGCTGCCCTACCATCAGCGCGCCGTCGCGCTGGCGCCCAATAACGGCGGGTTCCTGTACGACGCGGGCAACAACTACCGCCGCCTGGGCGACCTGAAGAACGCTATCGCGATGTTCGACCGCGCCCGCGCGATCCTGGGCGAGGAAAACGCCATCCAGCACAACCGGGCCTCGTGCCTGCAAGCGCTGGAGCGCCATGACGACGCGGTAGAGGAATGGACCAGCCTGCTGCGCCGCGAGCCCGATTGGGACTGGCCGCTGGAAGGCAAGGCGCGGTCCCTGCACCGGCTGGGCCGCGCGGACGAAGCCGCGCCGCTGTGGCGGCATCTGGACGCGCTGTCGGACTCCGGCTGGGAAGGCCGCAAGGAACAGGCCCGCGAATTCGTGCGCAGCGGCGACCCCGAACTGGCCGAAAAGGCCTTGCAGGGGCTGGACCCGATGGAAAGCGGTGACGCCCAATTGCTGTTCGTGGCGGGCAACGCCCAGCGTGACCAGCGCAACTGGGAGCAAGCGTTGGCCTATTACCTGCGCGGCTACGAGATCGCGCCCGACAACGATTTCCTGCCCGGCAACGCCGCGGACATGCTGACCCGCCTGGAACGTTACGACGAAGCCCTGCCTCTGTCGGAAGTGGCGATTTCCCTGGACCCCGACTGGCTGAAATGGCGCCGGGTGCGCATCGACGCCCTGACGAACCTGGGCCGCGGCGCCGAAGCCGTAGCCGATGCCGATCGCGCTCTTGTGACGTGGCCGGACAGCGGCCCGCTGCACGCCGAACGCATCAACGCGTTGAATGCGGCCAAGCAGCATGAAGAAGCCCTGGCCGCGTGCGACCGCCTGGTCGGGCTGGATCCCGACTACCGCAGTTGGGCCCTCTTTTCACGGGGAGAAATCTACGGCCACTTGAAGCGCCATGCCGAATCGGCCATGGCTTTCCGCCAGGCCGCCGCCTCGTACCAGCAGAACGGCAAAGCCAATTACCAGGACCTGTCGCTGCGCCGGGCCCAGGCCGCGGAAGAGGCCGCGGCCTCGCCGCGCGGGTTCCTGGGCCGCTTGTTCGGCCGGAAATAGGCGTTAAGCGGGGGCGTGCTTACCCGGATTTCCCCGGGGTGGGCCAATGCCCCTGCGCCCAAGATGGTATAGTCACGCCCGCTGCCGGCCCTGCATGGGCCGCGCAACGCCCGAGTGGTGAAATTGGTAGACACAAGGGACTTAAACTAATTTGAGCCCTTTGGAGGAAACTCCAAAGGTGTAGCCCGTCAAATTCGGCGAACGCCCTGGACCTGTTCCGAGCCAACGCCGAGCCAAGCCCCGGTTGAAAAACCGGGGAAGGTGTAGAGAGCAGACGGCGGGCACCTAAGGCCGCAAGGCTATGGTGAAGGCGTGCTCCAGACCACGAACAGCGTTTTCGCGCTGGCGGCGAAAGCCGAAGTGGTAAGAAAATCCCTCGGCCGCAAGGCCGTACCGGTTCGATTCCGGTCTCGGGCACCAATGGCGATTTCCGTTAATTTCCAACCGATGGAAATAACAATAAAAACAACGGATTGCCGGCAATACACTGTATTAATATACAGTTATTAATTGCCTGCCCATGGGAAGATTTGTACACTGATTTCCCCAATTTCTCCCCACGGTGTTCCCCAAGGCGTCCATCAAGCCGCACAAGGATGGCTGGCGTGTGCAGTTGTACGTGGCCGGCGTCCGCGACTCCAAAGTCCTCCGCACCCAACGGGAGGCAAAAGCCAGGGCCTCAACCCGCGAGACCGAACTGCGCGCGCGAAAGACGCCGAACCGGCAGAAACTCACACCGTAGAGGAAATGCTCCGCCGATATCTGCGTGAGGTCTCGAGCGCCAAGCTGGGGGCCAGGCCGGAAGGGCTGCGTATCGAAGCGTTCCTGCGGGACTTCCCCGCGCTGGCGGCTTCCACCCTGGCTGATATCAAGACGCCAGAAATTGCGGCATGGCGGGATGCGCGCTTGCACGGCTTCACTGGCCCGAATGGCGTCAGAAACCGGCCGGTGTCAACGGCATCCGTCTTGCGTGACATCAACTGGCTGCGCAACGCATTCTCTATAGCGCGCAAAGAATGGCACTGGATGACGCACAGCCCTTTCGATGGCTTGAGGTCTATTCCCGAGCCGCCCCCACGGTCCCGCCGCGTCGCGGTAGGCGAGGTTAAACGGATATGCCGTGACCTTGGATATCGCACGGGATCAGCCCCCCGCACCAAAAGCCAGGAAGTCGCTTTATCCTTCCTGGTGGGACTGCGCTCCGCGATGCGCGCCGGGGAGATTCTGAGCCTGGGAAGCCGACCCTGAATCTAGAGCGGCGAGTAGCGCAGGTAAATCACAAATGCAGTATCTGACGGGTCGGCCTCGGCAAGTACCCCTAACGCGCCATGCCGCCCGGCTCCTAAAGCCTGTCGCACACCTTGAGCGCTGCTTTACCATTTCCTCCGCGTCCATGGACGTCCTGTTCAGGAAAACGCGGGACCGCCTCATGATCGACGATCTTCACTTTCACGACTCTCGCGCCGAAGCA
>Ga0307412_10001745_pt1 | contig 12024 bp, 5 predicted proteins | sample DK1Cmetagenome_3_FD_203823 | JGI IMG/M metagenome (GOLD analysis project Ga0307412, IMG submission 203823) | Maize rhizosphere microbial communities from greenhouse at UC Davis, California, United States - DK15-C-1 | ecosystem: Host-associated > Plants > Roots > Rhizosphere > Soil | place: USA...
GATCCGCGGCGACCTGGAAAAGCACGAACAGGTGCTGCCGGTGCTGATCCATGGTGACGCGGCCTTTGCCGGCCAGGGCATCGTGTGGGAGACGCTCGGCTTCTCCGGCATCCGCGGCTACAACACCGGCGGCTGCATCCACTTCGTCATCAACAACCAGGTCGGCTTCACGACGAGCCCGCAGTTCGCGCGCTCCTCGCCCTATCCGTCGGACGTCGCCAAGGGCGTCCAGGCGCCGATCCTGCACGTCAACGGCGACGATCCCGAAGCCGTGACCTTCGCATGCAAGGTGGCGATCGAGTTCCGCCAGGAATTCCACCGCGACATCGTGATCGACATGTGGTGCTATCGCCGCTTCGGCCACAATGAAGGCGACGAGCCCGGCTTCACCCAGCCGCTGATGTACCAGAAGATCCGCCAGCATCCGCCGGTGAGCAGCATCTATGGCCAGAAGCTGATCGGCGAAGGCGTGGTCGACCAGGGCTTCATCGACGAGAAGACCCACCAGTTCACCACGCTGCTCGAAGGCGAGTTCGAGGCGGGCAAGAGCTATCTGCCGAACAAGGCGGACTGGTTCGCCGGCCGCTGGTCGGGCCTCGGCGCACCGTCGGACGGCGAAGGCGCGCGACGCAACGTCGAGACCGGCATCGAGAAGAAGCTGTTCGACAGCCTGGGCCGCACGCTGACCACGGTCCCGGAGGATCTCGAGATCCACAAGACCCTCGGCCGCGTGCTCGACGCCAAGCGCGAGATGTTCAAGTCGGGCGCGAATTTCGACTGGGCGACCGGCGAGGCACTGGCCTTCGGCGCGCTGCTCTCGGAAGGCTATACCGTCCGCCTGTCCGGCCAGGATTCGGGCCGCGGCACCTTCTCGCAGCGCCACGCCGTCTGGGTCGATCAGAAGACCGAGGCCAAGTATATCCCGCTGACGACGGTGCCGCATGGCAGCTTCGAAGTGCTCGATTCGCCGCTCAGCGAATATGGCGTGCTCGGCTTCGAATATGGCTATGCGCTTGCCGATCCGAAGGCGCTGGTCCTGTGGGAAGCGCAGTTCGGCGACTTCGTGAACGGCGCGCAGATCATGATCGACCAGTTCATCGCGTCGGGCGAGTCCAAGTGGCTTCGCGCAAACGGCCTGGTGATGCTGCTGCCGCACGGTTATGAGGGCCAGGGCCCCGAGCACAGCTCGGCGCGTCCGGAGCGGTTCCTGCAACTTTGCGCGCAGGACAACATCCAGGTGGTGAACATCACCACGCCGGCCAATTATTTCCACCTGCTGCGCCGGCAGATGCACCGCAACTTCCGCAAGCCGCTGATCCAGATGACGCCCAAGTCGCTGCTCCGCCACAAGCTGGCGGTCTCCAGCGCCGAGGAGTTCCAAGGCGACAGCCACTTCAAGCGGATCCTGTCGGACCCCAACGCCCCGGCGGATACCGAGGTGAAGCGCCTCGTCCTCTGCACCGGCAAGGTCGCCTATGACCTGATGGAAGCGCGCGACGCGGCCGGCGACAAGAACACTGCGATCGTCCGGATCGAGCAGCTTTACCCGTTCCCGGGCGAACCGCTGACCGAACGGCTGAAGCGCATGCCGAACCTCGAAGAGGTGGTGTGGGCGCAGGAAGAGCCGAAGAACAACGGTTACTGGTTCTTCGTCGAGCCGCTGATCGAGCAGAGCCTGATCGACGCGCACGCCAAGCCGCAGCGTCCGCGCTATGCCGGCCGCACCGCGGCGGCGTCGCCCGCTACCGGCCTGATGAAGCGCCACACCGCAGAGCAGGGCGCGCTCGTTGCCGACGCGCTCGGCCATAATGTCCGCGAAGAAATCCGCCGCACCCGGAAAGGTTGAGAATGGCCACCGAAGTCAAAGTCCCCGTACTGGGCGAATCGATCACCGAAGCTACCGTCGGTGAATGGCTGAAGAACCCGGGCGATCCCGTCCAGGCCGACGAGCCGATCGCCAGCCTCGAGACCGACAAGGTCTCGGTCGAAGTCCCGTCGCCGGTTGCCGGCGTGATGGGTGAGCATGTCGTCAAGGTCGGCGACACCGTCGAAGTCGGCGCCGTGATCGCGATCATCGCCGATGCTGGTGGCGCCGCCGCCCCGGCGCCGGCCGCTGCGGCCGCTCCCGCCCCGGCCCCGGCTGCGGCACCTGCCGCTGCGCCGGCACCGTCGGCCGATGCCGCTGCACTGTCGCCGTCGGTGCGCCGTGCCGTGCTCGAGACCGGTGTCGATCCCTCGACCGTGCAGGGCACCGGCAAGGACGGCCGCCTGACCAAGGACGACGTGATCGCCGCCGCCAGCAGCAAGCCTGCCGCCGCCGCTCCGGCCGCGGCGCCCGCCCCTGCCGCTGCTCCGGCATCGGCCGGCGGTCGCAAGGAAGAGCGCGTGCGGATGACCCGCCTGCGCCAGACCGTCGCCAAGCGCCTCAAGGAAGCGCAGAACACCGCCGCGATGCTCACCACGTTCAACGACGTGGACATGACCGCGGTGATCGAGGCGCGCGCCAAGTATAAGGATCTGTTCGAGAAGAAGCACGGCGTTCGCCTCGGCTTCATGGGCTTCTTCGTGAAGGCCGCCTGCATGGCACTCAAGGACATCCCCGGCGTCAACGGCTCGATCGAAGGCGATGAGATCGTCTATCACGATTATTGCGACGTCTCGGTCGCGGTCTCGGCCCCGCAGGGTCTGGTCGTTCCGGTGATCCGCGATGCGCAGGATCTGTCGGTTGCCGGCATCGAGCGCACCATCGGCGACTTCGGCAAGCGCGCCAAGGACGGCACGCTGAAGATGGACGAGATGAAGGGTGGTACCTTCACCATCTCCAACGGCGGCGTGTTCGGCTCGCTGATGTCGACCCCGATCATCAACCCGCCGCAGTCGGCCGTGCTCGGCCTGCACCGCATCGAAGACCGTCCGGTCGTCCGTAACGGCCAGGTCGTCGTCCGCCCGATGATGTATCTGGCACTCAGCTACGACCACCGCCTGGTCGATGGCCGCGAGGCGGTGACCTTCCTCGTCGCGATCAAGAACGCGATCGAGGATCCGACCCGTCTGCTGATCGACCTCTGATTTCCTTGCGCCCCCGTGAAAGCGGGGGCGCAAAACCCTTTAGGGGCTACCCCCCTGCGCTCCCGCCACGGCCGGAGCACGCGTGGAGCGAACAATGGCTGAATATGATTTCGACGTCCTGATCATCGGTTCCGGCCCCGGCGGCTATGTCGCGGCGATCCGCGCGGCACAGCTCGGCCTGAAGACCGGCTGCGTCGAGAGCCGCGAGACGCTGGGCGGCACCTGCCTCAACGTCGGCTGCATCCCGTCCAAGACGCTGCTCAACGCCTCCGAGCTGTTCTACGAAGCCGCCTCGGGCGCGCTGGCCAAGCACGGCGTCAAGCTCGGCTCGGTCGAGCTCGACCTGCCGACGATGATGGCGGACAAGGACAAGGCCGTGAAGGGCCTGACCGGCGGCATCGAATTCCTGTTCAAGAAGAACAAGGTCGAATGGGTGAAGGGCCTCGGCACCTTTGTCGACGCGCACACCGTGCAGGTGGGCGAGCGCACCGTCACCGCCAAGAACATCGTCATCGCCACCGGCTCGTCGGTCACCCCGCTGCCGGGCGTGACGGTCGACCAGAAGGTGATCGTCGATTCCACCGGCGCGATCGCGCTGGACAAGGTGCCGGCGAACATGGTCGTCATCGGCGGCGGCGTGATCGGGCTCGAGCTCGGCTCGGTGTGGCAGCGCCTCGGCGCCAAGGTCACCGTGATCGAATATCTCGACCAGCTGCTGCCCGGCATGGACGGTGAAGTCCGCAAGGAAGCCGCCAAGATCTTCAAGAAGCAGGGCATGGAGATCAAGCTCTCCACCAAGGTGACCGGCGTTGCCGTCAATGGCGACAAGGCGACCGTGACGGTCGAGCCCGCCGCCGGCGGTGCTGCCGAGACGCTCGAAGCCGATGTCGTGCTCGTCGCGATCGGCCGTCGTCCGAACACCGATGGTCTGGGCCTCGACAAGGTCGGCCTCGCCACCAACGCGCGCGGCCAGGTCGAGACCGACGCCCGCCTCCAGACCGCCGTCCCCGGCATCTGGGCGATCGGCGACGTCATCCCCGGCCCGATGCTCGCCCACAAGGCCGAGGACGAAGGCATCGCGGTGGCGGAGAACATCGCCGGCCTCACCGGCATCATCAACCACGCGGTGATCCCGAGCGTCGTCTACACCCATCCCGAAATCGCCGGCGTCGGCCTGACCGAAGAGCAGGCCCGCGAAAAGGGTGAGATCAAGGTCGGCAAGTTCCCGATGGCCGGCAACAGCCGCGCCAAGGCGATCGACGACACCGTGGGCTGGGTGAAGGTGATCGCCGACGCCAAGACCGATCGCGTGCTCGGCGCCTGGATCATCACCGCGCCGGCCGGCACGATGATCGCCCAGGTCGCCCAGGCGATGGAATTCGGCGCCACGTCCGAGGACATCGCCTATACCTGCCATGCCCACCCGACGCATTCCGAAGCGATCAAGGAAGCGGCGATGGGCGTACTCGGCAAGCCGATCCACGTCTGATCCGGCCCAACCGGGACCAAAGCAAGCGCCGCCGGCAACCCCGGCGGCGTTTTGCTATCCAGTTTCCGTGATCCGCGCTATCGGCCGCGCATGCACCCCAGTATCGGTACCTATGATGCGATCGTCCTCGGCGCCGGCGCGGCAGGCCTGTTCTGCGCCGCCATGGCCGGCCAGCGCGGGCGCAAGGTGCTGCTGCTCGACCATGCCGAGGCGCCGGGCAAGAAGATCCTGATCTCCGGCGGCGGTCGGTGCAACTTCACCAATCTCGGCACCGCGCCCGATCGCTACCTTTCCGCCAACCCGCATTTCGCCAAGTCGGCGCTCGGCCGCTACACCGCGCAGGATTTCCTCGCGCTGGTCGAGCGCCACGGCATCGCCTGGCATGAGAAGACGCTGGGCCAGTTATTCTGCGACGGCTCCGCGCGGCAGATCGTCGAGTTGCTGCTCGGCGAATGCGCGATGGGCGGGGTGACGATCCAGCTCGGCGCCGCGATTACCGACATCGACCATGCCGATGGCCGCTTCCGCGTCACCACGGCAAAGGGCATTGCCGACGCCCCCGCCCTCGTCATCGCCACCGGCGGCCCGGCCATTCCCAAGCTCGGCGCGACCGGCTTCGCTTATGACCTTGCCCGGCGCTTCGGCCTCAAGGTGGTCGAGCCGCGCCCGGCGCTCGTCCCCCTCACCCTGGGCCCCGAGCAGGCGCTGTTCCGCGACCTTTCCGGCGTCTCCACCCCCGTGGCCGCCCGCGCCGGCAAGACTGCGTTCCGCGAGGCCGCGCTGTTCACCCATCGCGGCCTTTCCGGCCCGGCGATCCTGCAGGTCTCCTCCTATTGGCGGCACGGCGAGTCGATCGCGATCGACTTCCTGCCCGATCAGCCCAAGGGCTGGTTGCGCGAAGCGAAGCGCGCCGAGCCCCGCCTCGGTCTACGCAGCCTGCTCGGCCGGCATTTGCCGGATCGCCTCGCTACTACGCTGGCCGAACGCATCGCGCTGCCGGCCGAACTCGGCAACAGCCGCGACGCGCTGCTGGAGCAAGCCGAGGCGCAACTCGCCGGCTGGAGCTTCGCGCCAAACGGCACCGAAGGTTTCGCCAAGGCAGAGGTGACCGTGGGCGGCATCAGCACCGCCGATCTCTCCTCCCAAAGCATGGAAGCACGCCGCGTGCCGGGGCTCTATGCGATTGGCGAGGCGGTGGACGTTACCGGCTGGCTGGGGGGCTACAACTTCCAATGGGCATGGGCGAGCGGCTGGGCGGCAGCGCAGGCGTTGTAAGTCTATGCTCCCCTGTTGCGCGAAGAGCACGTTGTACTACGCAAAGTTGCTTAACACGCGGTTTTCGTTTGCAAAGCTTGCGCTGGTTCCGCCAAAGTTGCGGACAGAAGCAGCTATCAGGTTGCTTCGGGGGGACATTTCGAGTCGTAATGAATGTCAGGTGCGTATTGGCGGCGGCGGCGTTGGCCTGCCCTGTTGCCGCGTCGGCACAGCAACAGCCTGACCCGGCTTCGGGCACACCCGGCCAGTCCTCGCCCACCGGGGTCCTGGTCTACGGACCGGAGTTCTTCGCGAGCACGGCCTTGCCTACCGCGCTGGACATGGTGCAGCGCCTGCCGGGCTTCACGCTGGATACCGGCAATGGCGATGCGCGCGGCCTCGCCGGCAACACCGGCAACGTGCTGATCGACGGCAAGCCCCCCGCCTCGAAAACGGACGGGCTGGGCGAAATCCTGCGCCGGATCAGCGCCGCCAGTGTCGCGCGGATCGAGCTGATCCGCGGCGGCGCCCCGGGCATCGACATGCAGGGGCGTGCGGTGATCGCCAATGTGGTGCTCAAGCGCACCGCCTCGACCGAGAAGCTGATCAACTTCCAGAGCTATATCTATCGCGACGGCTATGTCGGCCCCGACGTGACGCTGCAATATACCCGCCGCGACGGCGATCGCCGCGACGAACTGTCGCTGGAAGTGGTCAGCGACCGTACGAGCGGCACTGCGCAGGGAATCCGCACGCGCCGCGACGCAAATGGCAACCTGCTGCAGCGCCACAGCCTCGACCTGTGGGACCGCTACCGGACGGCGACGCTGCGCTCGTCGGTTCAGCGGGCTACGGGCACCGGTCTGCTGACCGTCAATGCCCGGTTCGACTATATCGATTATCCCACCAGCCAGACCGTGACGCTACTCGAAGGCAGCGGTAGCAGCGGCCGCGCGACCGACATCACCCATCAATGGAAGGGCGAGCTCGGCGCCAACTGGACCAAGCCGCTGGGCGAAAAGGGCGAGGTGGAACTGATCGCGCTGCAGCGGCTGGGGCACACCGGCTATGATTCGACGACGAACGCCGGTGGCTTCGTTTCGACCTTCGGCCAGCAGTCGCGGAACGGCGAATCGATCTTGCGGCCGATCCTGCGCTACAAGCCGGGCAAGACGCTGTCGCTGGAGGGCGGCGGTGAAATCGCCTACAATTTCCTCGACAACCGCACCGAGTATGCCGAGCAGGGGGTGCCGGTGCCGCTTCCCGACCAGAGCGTGTTCGTCAGCGAAGTGCGCGGCGAGCTGTTCGGGCTGGCGCGGTGGCAGCCCTCGACCCGCGTGACGCTGGAGGCCGGCATGCGGGCGGAAGTCTCGCGCATCGCCGCCAATGCCGATGCCGATCGCGCCCGCTCCTTCTTCTATCCCAAGCCGCGCCTGCAACTGACCCTGCGCCCGAACAAGCGCGACCAGGTGCGGCTGCGGGTGGAGCAGAGCGTCAGCCAGCTCGACTTCAATGACTTCGTCGCGGCGACCGAGATCAATCTCGGCACGGTGCGTGCCGGCAATGGCGATCTGGTGCCCGAGCAGACGCTGACCTTGGAAGGCGTCTACGAGCATCGCTTCTGGGGCAAGGGCGCGCTGGAGCTGAGCGCCAAGCACGAGGCGACCCGCCACGTGATCGACTATATCCCGCTGGACGGCGGATATGACGCGATCGGCAATATCGGCAACGGCACCCGCGACACGCTGTCGAGCACGCTGACGCTGCCATTCGACAAGCTGGGCATCAAGAATGCGCGGTTCCGGGGCAATGCGTCGGTGGTGCGCTCGCACGTCACCGATCCGCTGACCAAGGAACGCCGCCGCTATACCAACGAGGTGCCTTTCACCTGCAGCGGCAGCTTCAGCCAGGATCTGTTCGGCGGCCGCTTTACCTATGGCATCTACGGCACGTGCGGCCAGCCGGGGACGCATCTGTACCGGATCGGCGAATATCGCACGACCGAGGTGGAGCCGAGCGTCGAGATTTACGGCATCTGGAAACCGAGCAAACGGCTCGCGATCCGGGTGGACGCGGGCAACCTGAACAACGCGGCGCGGATCTACGATCGCGACCTCTATACCGGCGAGCGCAACGCCTCGCCGCTGCTGTACCGCGAGCGTCGGACCCAGCGGCGCGGGCAGTATCTCTACGTGCAGATCCGCCGGACGCTGTAGGGACGCCACCAACCGCCGTCATTCCGCCGGAAGCCGGAATGACGGCTGAGGACGGTCAGTCCAGGTTCGGCCGCAGATAGCGGGTCGCCAGCTCTTCGCTGATCCCGCGGCGGACGGCATAGTCCTTGAGCTGGTCCTCCCCGATGCGCGCCACCCCGAAATACTCCGCCTGCGGGTGCCCGAAATAGAAGCCCGACACCGCCGCCGTCGGCAGCATCGCGAAGCTCTCGGTGAGGCTGATGCCGGTGCGCTTGTGCGCATCGAGCATGTCGAACAGGATCGGCTTCAGGCTGTGTTCCGGGCAGGCGGGATAGCCCGGTGCCGGGCGGATGCCGCGATATTGCTCGCGCACCAGCGCCTCGTTGTCGAGTTGCTCGCCCTCGGCATAGCCCCACAGCGCGGTGCGGACGAACTTGTGCAGCCGCTCGGCGAACGCCTCGGCGAGACGATCGGCCAGCGCCTTGAGCAGAATGTCCGAGTAATCGTCGATCGCCGCCTTGAACTTGGCCAGATGCGGTTCGATGCCGTGGATCGAGACGGCGAAGCCGCCGATCCAGTCACCGTCATGATCGATGAAATCGGCCAGGCACATGTTCGCCCGGCCTTCGCGCTTGGCGATCTGCTGGCGCAGGAACGGCAGGCGGACATGGCGCTCGCCTTCGAGGTGCACGATCACATCGTCGTCCTCGCGCCGGCACGGCCACAGCCCGGCGACACCGCGTGCGGTTAGCCAGCGCTCGGCGATGAGCTTGTCGAGCATCTTCTGCGCATCGGCGAACAGCGAGGTCGCGCTTTCGCCGACCACTTCGTCGGTCAGGATCGCCGGGTAATTGCCGGCGAGTTCCCAGGCGCGGAAGAACGGCGTCCAGTCGATATAGTCGCGCAGCTCCTTGAGGTCCCAATCGTCGAAATGGTGGACGCCCGGCATGCGCGGCTTGCCCGGCTTGAGCGTCATGTCTGCCTCGAAGCCGTTGGCGCGGGCATCCTCGAGCGGCAGCAGCGCGCTCTGGCCCTTGCCGGCGCGGGCAACGCGGACATGCTCATATTCGTCCGCGACCTTGGTGACATAGGGATCGCGCTGGGTATCGGAGACCAGCGCCGTCGCCACGCCCACCGCGCGGCTGGCGTCGAGCACGTGCACCACCGGGCCGGTATAGGCCGGATCGATGCGCAGCGCGGTGTGGACGCGGCTGGTGGTGGCGCCGCCGATCAGCAGCGGCATCGTCATCTGCGCGCGCTGCATCTCCTCGGCCACCGTCACCATCTCGTCGAGGCTCGGGGTGATCAGGCCGGAGAGGCCGATCATGTCCGCATCATGCTCCACGGCGGCCTGGAGGATGTTCGACCAGGGCACCATCACGCCCAGGTCGACCACGTCGAAGCCGTTGCACTGGAGCACCACGCCGACGATGTTCTTGCCGATATCGTGGACGTCGCCCTTCACGGTGGCGAGCACGATCTTGCCCTTGCCCTTGGCACCGGGCTCCTTCATCGCCTCGATATAGGGCAGCAGGTGCGCCACCGCCTTCTTCATCACGCGGGCGGATTTCACCACCTGCGGCAGGAACATTTTGCCCGAGCCGAACAGGTCGCCGACGACGTTCATGCCGTCCATCAGCGGGCCTTCGATCACTTCGATGGGGCGCGGGAAGGCGAGGCGGCATTCTTCGGTATCCTCGACGACATACATGTCGATGCCCTTGACCAGCGCATGCTCGAGCCGCTTGGCGACCGGCCAGCTGCGCCATTCGGCCGCCTGCTTTTCGGCGACCGCATCGGTGCCGCGATACTTGTCCGCCAGCGCCACCAGCCGGTCGCCGGCTTCGGCGTCGCGGTTGAGGATCACATCCTCGCACGCCTGGCGCAGTTCGGGATCGATCGCGTCATACACGTCGAGCTGGCCGGCATTGACGATCGCCATGTCCATGCCCGCGGGGATCGCATAATACAGGAACACGCTGTGCATCGCCTTGCGCACCGCTTCGTTGCCGCGGAAGCTGAACGACAGGTTCGACAGGCCGCCCGAGATATGGACGTGCGGGCAGCGCTTCTTGATCTCTCGGCATGCCTCGATGAAGTCGACGCCGTAATTGTTATGCTCTTCGATGCCGGTCGCCACCGCGAACACGTTGGGATCGAAGATGATGTCCTCGGGCGGAAAACCGATCCCGGTGAGCAGCTTATAGGCGCGCTCGCAAATCTCGACCTTGCGCGCCTGGGTGTCGGCCTGGCCGACCTCGTCGAACGCCATCACCACTACGGCGGCGCCGTACGCCATGCACTTGCGGGCATGGGTGAGGAACGCCTCTTCGCCTTCCTTCATGCTGATCGAATTGACGATCGGCTTGCCGGAGACGCATTTCAGCCCCGCCTCGATCACGTCCCATTTCGAGCTGTCGACCATCACCGGCACGCGGGCGATGTCCGGCTCGGCGGCGATCAGCTTGAGGAAGGTGGTCATCGCCTCGAGCGCGTCGAGCAGGCCCTCGTCCATGTTGACGTCGATCACCTGCGCGCCGCTTTCGACCTGCTGGCGCGCGACTTCGACGGCTGCCGCATAGTCGCCGGCCATCACCAGCTTCTTGAAGCGGGCCGATCCGGTGACGTTGGTCCGCTCGCCGATATTGACGAAGTTGGTGGAGGAAGGCGTGGTCATGATCTGGGTTCTTTTTCTCTCCCTCTCCCCATCGGGGAGAGGGCCGGGGATACGGGCAGTGGGTCTTGGATCGCGTGTCGAAGAAGGGCATCGTCCCGCCCCTCTCCCAACCCTCTCCCGGTGGGGAGAGGGCTTTTCGGCATCAAGCCGCCATGGTGAACGGCTCGAGCCCGGCCAGCCGCGTGCGCACTTCCGGCGTCGGAATGGCGCGCGGGGTGAGCCCCTGCACCGCCTTGGCGATCGCGGCGATATGCGCCGGGGTCGAGCCGCAGCAGCCGCCCAGGATGTTCACCTGGCCCGCATCGGCCCATTCCTTGACGAGGCCGGCAGTGGTCGCCGGCATCTCGTCATAGGCGCCCAGTTCGTTGGGAAGTCCGGCGTTCGGATAGACCATGATCAGCGTGTCGCAGAGCGCCGACAGCGTCTTCACATGCGGGCGCAGCTGTTCGGCGCCGAACGAGCAGTTGAGCCCGATCGTCACCGGCTTGGCGTGGCGCACCGCGTGCCAGAACGCCTCGACCGTGTGGCCGGAGAGGTTGCGGCCCGAAAGATCGGTCAGCGTCATCGACAGCATGATCGGCAGGTCGCGGCCCAGCGCCTCGCCCGCCTCGATCGCCGCCATGATGCCGGCCTTGGCGTTGAGCGTGTCGAACACCGTCTCGATCAGCACGAAATCGATGCCGCCTTCGACCAGCGCGTCGATCTGCTCGCGGTAGACGTCCTTGAGATAGTCGAAGTCGATCTCGCGATAGCCGGGATCGTTGACGTCCGGGCTCAGCGACAGCGTCTTGTTGGTCGGGCCCAGCGCGCCAGCGACGAAGCGCGGGCGGCCGTCCTTCGCCTCGAACTCGTCGGCAATGCTGCGGGCGAGCTTGGCACTTTCGATATTGATTTCGCGCACCAGATGCTCAGCGCCGTAATCGGCCTGGCTGATCCGGTTGGCGGAGAAGGTGTTGGTCTCGGCGATGTCCGCACCGGCCTCGAAATAGGCGCGGTGGATCGAGCCCGGCACCTCGGGCTTGGTCAGCGCGAGGATGTCGTTATTGCCCTTCTGGTCGTGGCTCAGGCCCAGATTGCCGGCATAGGCGGCCTCGTCGAGCTTCCAGTTCTGGATCTCGGTGCCGAACGCGCCGTCGGTGATCAGCAGGCGCTTGGCGGCTTCGGCCAGCAGTTTCTCACGTGGGGTCATGATCTTGTCCTCTTGAAGCCCCTCCCCTTCGGGGGAGGGGTTGGGGTGGGGGACTCCGCTGCAAGTCCAAGGACTCGCTTCTCGGTCATGGGCGCCCCCCCCCCCCCCCCCCCCACAGCCGGGGGCGGTGGTGTTTTTTTTGGGGGAGACA
>Ga0307412_10001746_pt1 | contig 12019 bp, 11 predicted proteins | sample DK1Cmetagenome_3_FD_203823 | JGI IMG/M metagenome (GOLD analysis project Ga0307412, IMG submission 203823) | Maize rhizosphere microbial communities from greenhouse at UC Davis, California, United States - DK15-C-1 | ecosystem: Host-associated > Plants > Roots > Rhizosphere > Soil | place: USA...
TTTTCCTTACGCGAAAAACAGAGCAGATATTGATTTATTGAGAGTGATCAGAATGCTGTCAATTCACGATTTGGTTGAAATTGAGGCAGGAGATACTTTTTTATTTGATGAAGCTGCAATGATCGGGAAATTTAAAAGAGAGAAAATTTCAGCTCAAAATATCTTCGGAATTTTAGACGAACCATTACGTTCAGAATTTTTCAATCTTTGGCTTGAATTTGAAGAAGAACAAACTCCTGATGCGATTTTTGCATGTGCGATCGACAGAATTATGCCTTTTATCCTGAATTCTCACACGTCCGGAAAAAGCTGGACGGAAGCCGGGGTTACAGAAAAACAAATCAGGAATATGCTTGAAAATGCAATCAGTCGCGCTTCTGATGAATTGGGAGAGGCTTTTCAGTTTTTAATGCTTAAAAATTTGGAAACGGATAAGGTTGTGAAATAATTTTTTCTAATTTAAACACAAAGATAAACAAATGTTTTTAAATAAGCATTTTGCTTTAAGTTAAACTAAGGCGTTTCACTTATTTTAAGAAATACAGTTTCTACTTTAATTATCTATTAAAATTAAATGAAGTTCCTAGTATTACCTTGTTAAGCGAAGCGGCTTTGTTTATCGCAATATAAATACAAAGCCATTAAAAAACTTTGTTTATCCTTGCGATAAATAAAAAGTAAAATTAGGTTTCGGCGGGCGAAGCCCGCCGAAACCCTTCACTGTTTATAGTATTCGGATTGGTTTCTTATATTCATCAATCGCTACAAAAGTAAAATCACCGACAATTGCTCTTTCTCTTTCATAAGAATACATTTGTTCGGTATAGATTTCTACGTTTACTTTCATACTTGTTGTTCCGACGTGGGCAACTTTCCCGATCAGTTCAACGATTGTTCCTGCGGGAATAGGCTTTTTAAAATCGATTTTATCGCTGCTTACGGTTACCACCCTTTTTCTGGCAAAACGGGTTGCGGTAATGAATGCCACTTCATCCATCAATTGCATCGCTGTACCTCCGAAAAGTGTGTCGTAATGATTGGTTGTGTTAGGGAAAACTGCTTTAAAGATTCTGGTTTCCGATGCTTCAATTCTTTCTTCTGTAGTCATATTTCATTATTAAATTAGAGCGAAAAGAGATACTATTGAAACAGAACAGAAGATTTCAAGAACATAAAAATTCCTGAAACAAGCCATCAGATCAATAAACTTCAGATCGCGAAAGTTTTTGTCTTAAAGAAATAGGCAGGTCTCCTGACTTGTAACATCTTTATTTCCTTCCCATGACTTACACAGTGGAGTGTTAATAAAGACTTTAGTTACTTACAGTTGCGCGACAGTTCATGATTTTCACACGATTCCCTTTTAATCTGCAGCTAAGCAGAACCGGTTTCTAAAAAGCCAGATGCCATAAGCTAGAAGCCAAAAGCAAAATAACTTTTCGGTACAAAAATAAGGATTATAGAAAAGATAAACGAATTATTCCGGGTTTTTATAGATAATCTGGCTAAGGACCCTTCCTTCTTTGATCGTCCAAAGCGTAACATATCTGTTTTCACCCGAACCGTTGATCATGTAAAGAAAAATATGATCGGGATCAAGAGAGGTCACTCCAATATTTTCAAAATCCATCGTGGGCTGGAACATATTTTTGATCGCTTCCCTCACAAAAACAGATCCTCTTCCGGGTTGTTGAACGCGGATAGACTTGATTTCCGTCATTCCTTGAGGGATCTCATTGCTGATTCCCCAGGGTTTTACTTTATCAAGAGTGATGATATTTCCGTTGGCATCTTTTTCCTGTTTACGATAGCTTGCGTTCGAAGGATAAACATCGATAATAACTTTACTTCTCTGCGCTGTCGGAATTTTCGGATTGGAATTATCTGTAAAAATCAGAGATTTTCCGTTTTTAGATTTTGATGGAGTGAATTGTGGCAGCTGATCGATAAAAGCAATTCGCTCTTTGTTGACCATTCCTTCTTTGTCAAGTGTTTCATATCTCACGAAAGGCTTTTCTTCCTGACTTTTTTCAGGATATTTGATCCAGATCCATTCCGTTTCGCCGGGAGCGGGCTTTACATAAACAAAAACGTCACCTCTTCGCATACGGATCTTATCTACAATTTTTCTGTAATCATCCTTATGAACACGTACATTGGCATACCCTTCTTCAGCTTTTACAACACCAAAAGGTACTTTATTCTGCCCCTTCATTAAACCTAAATAAAATACACTGAAAACCGATAAATAAAAAGCTTTGTTTGCGAAAACCATCATGAAAATTTTTGACACTTCAAATATATAAATTAATTATTTTGAGATTTCTTATTTTAAAAATTATATTTGATTGTTTAATGAATTTTTATGAAATAGCTTTCAATACATAAAAAAAGAGCGCCAAATTTGACACTCTCTTTTATTTTGATTAATCCTTTCTGAGTTTTGCTTTTACATTATTACTTTTAATAATATTTCTCAGTTCAAGAATTTGATTTTGTGTAAAATTCTTTTTCGGAACCATATTCATTGTTTGTAAACTATGATAAATAAGGAACCAATCTTTTAATTCTTTTACTCTGGAAACTGTATTCCAATGAAAATCATTCTCAAATGTTTCTCCTTCGGTTATGATTTTGTCACCTACAAAAGTATAAGAAATATTTTCCTGAATTTTTTTATCGGAATAGAAAATCTTTTTGATATTAAAATAGCCTCTAATAGTCATAAAAGCCCATAAAATAATTAACCAGATAGAAGCATTTTCAAAAATGTCTCGCTCATATGTTTCCATAAAATTCTTTAGAATAAAAAATATAAGAGCTACAATTGGCAAGCCGAAAAATCTTATTAAAGAACTTTTTAAATAAAAGCTCCAAAAATCCTTAAAAGTAATCTGTGTTTTTATAATCATGATTAAAATTAAATCCTTTCCAATTCATCCGCATCAATTGTCGTCTTGAAAGTTCCGTAATTCACGATCACCTTATTTCTGGAAATCTTTTCAATCGTTCCAACACTGGTACTTCCCGTGATACGAACGCGTTGCCCGATTTTCATCCAAACGGCGCGGTCTGTTTTACGTTTTTCTTCGATTTTTTCATTGGTTTCTGTGATTTTTTCAATGACATCCTCTTTTTTCAGCTGTTGAGTTATTTTTCTCTTTACAACCTGAAGTCTTTTGGTTTCATCTTTATCAGCTCCGAGTTTTCTGAACTTTTCCTGTTCTAAAATCTTCACAAAATCTTTCACCACATCTTTTCGGGATCTGCCTTTTATATAACCGTCGATAAAGGCTTCAATCTTGTTTCCAAACTGGAGTTTACGATGTTCTTCTTCATACAATTTCTGGAAATTGAAGAGTTTTTGCTGAAGCTGTTCGTTCAGTTTTTGCAGATTATCACGTTTGTCTTCAACAGATTCTTTTCTTTCGGCAAGATCGGTTTTCAGTTTTTCAACTTCGTATTTTTCCTGTTGAAGTTTTACGATTGTTTTATCAAGATTCACAATATCATGTTCCACTTTTTTCTTCGCAGAATGAATGATAAACCTCGGAATTTTATTCTTTTCAGCAACTTCAAACGTAAATGAACTTCCCGCTTGTCCGACTTCCAGCTTGTACATCGGTTCCAATGTTTCTTCATTAAACAGCATTGCTGCATTTTCTGCGTTGGGAAGCTGTTCTACAACCAATTTGATATTCGTGTAGTGCGTTGTAATGATCGCAAAACTTTTTTTATCATAGAAGAACTCAAGGAAACTTTCTGCCAAAGCACCACCCAATTCAGGATCGGAACCTGTACCGAATTCATCGATCAGTAAAAGCGTTTCTGCATCGGCTTCACGAATGATTCCACTCATTTTCTTTAGTCGTGACGAATAGGTTGAAAGGTGATTTTCAATCGATTGATTATCACCAATATCTGTCATGATTTTGTCAAAGAAAAACATCTCGGATTTCGGATGTGTCGGAACCAAAATTCCGCTTTGAATCATTAATTGAAGCAAACCAACCGTTTTCAAAGTAATTGATTTCCCACCAGCATTCGGTCCGGAAATACAGATAATTCTGTTGTGTTCCGTCAGCGCTAGAGTCTGAGAGTAAATCGTTTTATTTTCCGCTTTATTTCTCAGCCATAACAAAGGATGGAAGGCATCTTTTAATCTTAACGTTTTGTGGCGGTTGATTTTCGGTAAAATTCCATTGATCAACTCTGCAAATTTGGCTTTCGCCCTCGTTAAATCAAGGTCAAAAATATACATTTGATATCTCCAAAGCTGAGGTTGGAATTCTGCCAATTCTGCGGTTAATTTTCTTAGAATTTTGTCAATTTCTTTCTTTTCTTCCTCTTCATTTTCCTTAAGCTTAAAGTAATGTTTTACGACACTATCCGGTTGAATATAGGTGATAGAACCTGTTTTTGAAAGTCCCAACACTCTTCCCGGAACCCTTTTTTTGTAAGCAGATTTTACCGCTAAAACTCTTATGTCCTCAATATTACTCTCCCGGATATCATCCAGAAAATCACTTTGTCCGTAATTAAACAATACACGGTTGAAATTTTCCTGAATCGCTTTTTTCGCCTGCTGAATTTCTGTTCTCAACGTTTTTAAAATCGGAGAAGCTTCACTTTTTACTTCACCAAAACGGTTAAAAACCTTATCAACTTTATCAATAATCTCTTTCTTGAATTCCAAAACGGAAGCGTCTCCCATTAAATTTGGAAATGTTTCGGGCATGGTCGGGAAGAACTTCTGAAGTTTTCCTATCTGTTCCGTGATCGTTTTGATTTTGATGAAAGCGTTGTTTTCCAGACGATAATTCTCGATCAGCATTACTTTTAATTCACTTTCAATATCTTCATATTCATCAAACGGAATTGCATTTGAACTTTCAAAACTCGATAAATATTCGGACGTTTTTTTCAATGAAAGTTCTGCCTCGTCAATTTCCATCGGACGAAGTTGAAGAATTTTTTTTCTCGTTTTCGGAGAATACGCAAAAGGAGAAATTTCCGCGAGCAATTGCGGAAACTCTAATTCGTTTAAATCTTCTTTATTTATATACACACTGCAAATTTAGTGAAAAATGTGCATTTTATTTTGGAAATAAGTTAATTCGAGAATTGAAAATCTTTGATTTTCTTGCGCCTTGAAATATGATTTATAAATTTTAAAAAATTGCGCCTTTGCGAGTGTCAACAGAATTTAAGTTTTATTAAATTTGAGATATGAAATTGGAAACCGAAAGATTATTATTAAAAGAAATTAACGAAAGCTACGTCGAAGATATTTTACGGATTCGAAGCAATGAAGTGATCAACCAGTTTGTGAGAAGAAATTCACCGAAAAACAATTACGACGCGCTTCAATTTATATTGACAATTAAGGAAAGAACCAAAAATAATCAAACGTTTTACTGGGGAATTTCTTTAAAAGACCAACTTAATCTTATCGGAACAATCTGCCTTTGGAATTTCTCGGAAGACAGAAAAATTGCAGAGGTTGGCTACGAGTTATTGCCCGATTATCACAGAAAAGGAATCATGTCGGAAGCGTTGACTGCTGTTTTAGATTTTGGTTTTAATGATTTACATTTGAAGGAAATTTTGGCGATCACCAATAAGTTTAATGAAAATTCTAAAGGACTTCTTTTAAAGCATGATTTTATTTTGGAAGAAGGGAAAGAAGATGAAGGTTTTCCGGAGAATTTGGTTTTTAGTTTAAAGAAAAACGTATAATTTTGTTACTCCTAAAGAGAATTTATTAAATCTACTATTATAAAAATGGCAAAAATAATTATCAATCGCTCATCAGAATATTCAAACAAATTGAGATCAATAGGAATTTATTTGGATGAGAAAAAAATAGGAGATATTGCAGATGGTGAATCCAAAGAATTTGAAATTGAAGAAGGAAAGCACAGATTAAGAGCTAAAATTGATTGGTGTCGTTCAAATCCCATTGATTTAAATATAAATTCTGATGAAACTTTAAGGTTTAATTTAAGTGGAAGAAATCCCTTTTTGGCATTATTTTATATCACATTTGGAAAAGATCAATATTTAGAATTGCTACCTATAAATTAAACAATTTTTTCAAATTATCAAATCAAAACCCCATGACCTGGACACAAATTTTAGCCCCAATAAAAAACACACCCTACTTTACCAACCTTTGGGAAAAAGTAAAGCAAGAATACGCAATGACAAAAGTTTTTCCGCCAAAAAGCCAGATTTTCAGGGCCTTGGAAATTACACCTTTTGAAGATATTGAAGTGGTAATTATTGGACAGGATCCTTACCATAATGATTTTCAGGCCAATGGATTGTGTTTTTCTGTTTCCGAACAGGTTGCTGCGCCGCCTTCGCTTAAAAATATTTTTATCGAACTTAAAAACGATATTGGTGTTGAGAGAACTTCAAAAGAATTAGACGATTGGGGAAAACAGGGCGTTTTATTATTGAATGCAACGTTGACCGTTCGTGCTCATTCTCCCAATTCACATAAAGATTTGGGCTGGGAAAAGTTCACGGATTTTGTTATTAAAGAAATTTCGGATAAAAAAGAAAATGTAGTTTTCGTTTTGTGGGGCGCTTTTGCACAAAAAAAAGCCGAACTCATCGATCCGGCTAAACATTTTATTTTAAAGTCTGCGCACCCGTCACCATTTTCTGTTCACAGAGGGTTTTTCGGGAGCAAACCTTTTTCAAAAATTAATGAATATCTTGTTTCAAAAGGTAAAAAGCCTATTTCGTGGTAGAATTTTGGGTTTCTTCTTTTTTAATGATAATTCCGACTTTATATTTTCCGGTTAAAGCTTTGGCTCCGTCCTGAGATTCAGGGTAGGGGGTAACTTCCGCTAATGAAATGCTGTATCCGTTAAAATTGCCGGTCTTACGGTAATTTCTCCCTTCATTATCTGTTGTTGCGAGGTTCATAATCATAGGTCTGGTTGCCAATCCCATTACTTCTACTTGTGCCACAGCAACTCCCGCCCAGATGCAGTTTACTCCTTTCGGGCAACGGCTGTCCTCGGAAATACCTTTGAAAGTGATGTTCATTTCGTATTCTTTCAAAAATCTGTTTTCACCTTCATTAAGATAAATAATGTCGCCTTCTTTGCTCATTGGTGTTGTGGTTTCTATCGTAGTATTGGCTGCAACATTGGTTTTTGTTGAGGTTTTCGTTTCTTTCTGAGCGTTGCAATTCATTAAACTTAATAATCCCAGACTGAATATAATGGTTTTGTGTAGCATGATTTCTTTTTTAAATAATGGTAAGCATATCTAATACTACTACCAAAAACATTGCCACACCTACCACAAGACTAAAACCTGTACCATAAATGAAACCAATAAAAGCTCCTTTTGTTGATTTTAAAGCCTTGTTCATGTCTTTGCTGTCGTGTAATAATTCGCCGACAAAAACTCCGGCAAACATTCCGATTAAAAAGCCTAATGGAATCGGCAAAAACATTCCGATGATCATTCCAACGATGGATCCGATGCTTCCCCAGCGTGTTCCGCCATATTTCTGATTGGTCTTTGCGGGAATGACATAACTTAAAACTGCTGAAATTAAAGTCAAAATTCCAAAAGCCCAAATATAGATCATCGGCAAATCCGCATCTGTCCCGAATTTGTAGATCAGTAATCCACAAAGACTTAATAGTAATCCGGGTAAAACAGGAAGAAAAGTTCCCAGAATTCCCAGGAATAATAAAATAAGACAGAGAATATTAATTAATGCTGTATCCATTCTTTATAATTTATAAGTGCAAGATAAAAAAAAGAGGCTTAAAAAAGCCCCTCTAACTTAGATTTAATATTTAAGATTAAAGATTGAGAATTACATATTGTAGAATTACACCGGCATTTCCAATGTTTCCTGAGGCATGATTATGGAAGGTCGTGTAATAAATATATCCACTGGTTGAAGATCCTGAGCAAGGTCCTACTGTTGCTCCTAATGCAACCAGATAAGGAACCAATACCTGAGGAACTGAAATACTGACCTGAATATTTCCTGGAAGGGTAATGCAAACCGTTACAAATGTTGAATTTGGAGCATTTCCTATCGGAGTATTCGGAACACCAGTTGCTGTAAAATGATTAGATCTGATCATCAAAGCATCATTTGATGAGGTTTCTTTAACTAAAACTTCCCAATATGCTGGATCATAATTAATTATTTTTTGCCATGAGCCTAAATCGTAATCAATACCAAGTGTATTGAACCCCAACGCTGTTGTAAGTCCAGTATTAGTTACCGTGGCGCCCACTGTACCTATGTTTCCGATATTTTTAGAACATAATTTTGTATCAGGAACAAATCCTCCTGCAAGCGAACAGTTATTGGTGTTGCTTGTTCCGCCCACTAAGTAGGCAACGTCCCAGTCTGAAGCATAGATGCTTCCTCCATTTGCCACGAAAGTTGCTAAATTAGTATCAATTGTAGCGTAAAGCGCCGGATTTGAAGAGTAATTATTTCTTGAGCCACAGTTAAGAAATATAATATCATACTGTGCGATAGTAGTGAGGTTGGCAAGATCGTTATTAGTGATTTCAATGGCAGTATAGCCTAAAGTCTGAATAATATCTTCGATTTTATCATACGTCCCTTTTACGTAAGCAATTTTTGCAACCTGATTTAGTTTGGTTTGACCGGCATCGAGACTTACCGTTTCATTATCTTTTACAGTCGCGGAAATTTCCGTACGGAAGTTACTGCCATTACCTGTCTGAATATGAATGGTGTGATTTCCAACCGGAGCTTCCAAAGTGAAGTTACCATCTGCGTCTGAAGTGGTGTAATAGATTTTATACTTGTCATCAAAAGTAAAAACTGAAGCACCTCCAATAGGTTTGGTTCCGTTTTGTGACATTACTTTTCCAGTAAGCTTTCCGGTTTTTGCAACTGTAGGACCAACGTTTTCGGAAACTATCGGAGATTCGTCTCCTCCTGCACAATTGGTTAAAAGTGTGAATACACACAACAGAATAAATAAGTAGTGTTTTCTCATATCTAATTGATTTTGATTTGTTTAGTTTAAATCAAATTTAATAAATAAATACATATAAAATCATAAAATTGGATAAATTTTTAATATAATTTATTTTTAATGGTAGTTTTTGATGAATTTTTTATTTATTAATCGAAGTTTCGGAGGATTTGATAATTTTAAAAATAATGATTAGTATTTTTACTAAATTCTAAAAAAGAAATCATTTTGGGATGAAAATTGATAGAGAAGTTTTTAATTAAAATCAACCTTAAATTTCTTAAATTTGCTGTAAATGAAAGACGAAATACAAGATACTAAGAATTTTATTCAAGAATTGAGTGAAGTACTTTATAACTATATATCGGGAATAGTGCCATCCGGAATGGAATTTATTCTTCATATTGTTGTAAAGATTGGTTTGCTTATCGGAATATTTTTAATCATTGATTTCATTTTGAAGTTTATTATTAATAGCGGTTCGCGATTTTTTCATAATCAGGAAAAATATCCTATCCTGAATTCTATTAAAGCATCTAAAGTCACCAATTCACTTGCTCACTTTATTGCTTTGACGATTGTGGGAGGAATACAGAATTTCATCTTTACCGGTCATTTACCAAACACCACATTTTTTATTGTAAGAATGGTAAATCTTGGTTTGGTTTTGATCGTTGCAGGAATGCTTTACCGGTCATTAACAGCCTTCCGAAACTACTTCGTTATCAAGCAAGACTTTTACAATATCATGGCTTTGAATGCCATTTCCGAAACGGTGAAAATTCTTGGGATTTTCATTTTTTCAATTGTTGGTATCTGTGTTATATTCGGAATAAAAGGAAGCACGATTGTAGGAAGTTTAGGAGCAATTACGGCGGTTTTGGTATTGGTTTTCCGTGATACGATCTTAGGGTTTGTAACCGGAATTCACGTGGCAACCTCAAAAAGCCTGAAAGTAGGGGATTGGGTCAGTATTCCGAAGTACAGCATTGAGGGGAATATTGCCGACATCAGCCTTTTAACAACGAAAATCAACAATTTCGATAAAACGATTTCTACGATTCCGACCTATGATTTATTGACGACTGAGATTAAAAATCTTCAGGTAATGTCTGAATCAAACACGAGAAGGATTAAAAAATCAATTTATTTTAATATCAATTCTTTTAAATTTTTAAGTGAAGAAGATATTGAAAGATTAAAAGATATTAATTTAATTTCGGATTATCTTGAAGGAAAAAGTATTGAATTAAGAAAGGAAAAAGAAAATATTGATCATAAAGAGAATATCATTAATGGAAGACAGTTGACCAACATTGGGGTTTTCAGATATTATGCTCAAAGATATATTGAAAACGACCCGGATATTGATCAGGAAGGCGCGATGATGGTTCGTCAGCTGGATATTACGCCGCAAGGTCTGCCGTTGGAAATTTACTGTTTTGCGAATGATTCAAAATGGGAACATTTCGAGCAGATCCAGGCTGATATTTTTGATCATTTATTGGTTGCTTCAAAAGAATTTGATCTGCAGGTAATGCAGGTAAATGTAAAAGTATAGGTGATTAGAGATTTGAAAGATTAATATTTAGTTTTTAGAATAATAATAGGGTCTGTTGAAAAATTCAGCAGGCCCTATTATGTAAAAAAAGTCGTCTTCAGAATGCCGGGGAGCTTATTTATTTCTTATCCCACCATATACGTCCTTGAATGTCATTTTCGCTTGTACCAAAATCAGGGTCTTGCTTCATCTGATTTAAAGCAGCTTGTTGATTATTGAAGTTCAGATTATTTGCTGATGGAGTTGGGAGAACAATTCTTCTAGGCATTGTTAATGGAATTCCTCCGCTGGTCATCACTGCTTCTAATTTTAAGGCGGTAGAGGTATTAGGAATACCTGTTCTCTTGATCAATGCCCAAACTTCGTTAGGTTGCTTAAAGTAATTCAAATATTCCTGTATAATGATCTGCTCAAGAGCTTTTGATGGATTAAACAATACATCAGGTGCATTTTGATATGTTGTTATTTGAACATCTGTAGGGGAAAGATATACTTCAGGAGCAGACTCTATAGCTGCTTCCTTTGCCATGTAATCATAAGCCTGAATGGATGCTTTAATTCCTGATTCATAAAGCTCTTTAGTGCTTATACCGGTTGTTATGAGCCCTCTTGTCTGTAATTCAGCTTTCAATAATGTATAATCTGCAAAGGTTAACATATTGAATATAGCATTTCCTGTTCCAGCATTATACTCTGGTTGCCAAATCCTGTATTGAAGCTTGGATATGGTATCGTAAATTACCCCATTCAGTGTTCTTTTTGCAGAGGTGTAATATCTGCTATGGCTAATGCTTACCATGTATGGGCTAGTAGGGCCTCCTACATACCTCCACTTTGTATTAGTCGTTGCAGTGTCTGAAGAAGGAATTGTTATTGCGTTCATTTGACCTGCTGCTACAAGCTTATTAATGGCAGTTCTATTATACGAATTCTTTTGAAAAAATATGCGTAGTCTGGGATCATTATTTGAACCCATAAAATCTACCATAGGTTTTGAAGCCGAAAAACCGATGGGATTAAAGTTGCCATGCTCGGTAAATCTTCTTGCTCGTAGAGAAAAACTTTCGGTATTACTGGATATTTGATCTCTGGATAATACCTGGGTGGCGATCGTTGAAAGCTTAGCGGGATTTCTTTTCATCAATCTTGATGCAATTTTTAACCTTAATGAATTAGACACTTTTTTCCATTTTAAAATATCTCCATTAAAGAATAAATCTCCACTTCCAGGGCTTATCTGTATAGACTGGTTGGCACCTTCTATGGCAGTATAAACGTTATTCAATTGATTGTCAAAGATGTCATACAATTGCTCCTGTGTTTCAAACTTTGGGGTGGATGTACCACCATATCTTGCCTGGAAGGCTTCTGTATAGGCCATACTTCCGTTGACATCAGTCACATACCACGCGTAATAAACCTTTAGAATTATGGCAATACTTTTAATATTAACGTA
>Ga0307412_10001747_pt1 | contig 12011 bp, 6 predicted proteins | sample DK1Cmetagenome_3_FD_203823 | JGI IMG/M metagenome (GOLD analysis project Ga0307412, IMG submission 203823) | Maize rhizosphere microbial communities from greenhouse at UC Davis, California, United States - DK15-C-1 | ecosystem: Host-associated > Plants > Roots > Rhizosphere > Soil | place: USA...
AACTGCGGCTGGCCGGCGGCGACATCGCCGCAGCGCCGGGCCTCGAAAAGCCGCTGCGCCCGATCGTCACCGCGATGACGGTCAGTCTCGATGCGCCCGATCGCATGGCGATTGCGGCCGCCGCCCTCGCCGAAGCGCCGCTGCTGAAGGTGAAGGTCGATCGAAACGATCCGGCCGCGCAGCTCAAAGCCGTCCGCGCCGCGGCGCCGAAGCCGAAGATGATCGTCGATCCCAACGAAAGCTGGACCATCGCCGAGGTGCGCGATTTGCAGGGCCTGATGACCGATTTGCGCATCGACCTCCTCGAACAGCCGCTCCCCGCCGATGCCGATGGCGACCTTGGCGGTTTCCGCTCGGCGATCCCGATCGCCGCCGATGAATCGGTGCATGTCGCCGCCGACCTGGCCACCCTGCCCGACGGCTATCGCGTCGTGAATATCAAGCTCGACAAGACAGGCGGACTGACCGCCGCGCTCGAACTTGCGCAGGCGGCGCGCGAATGCGGGCTGGGCGTCATGACCGGCTGCATGATCTGTTCGTCGCTGTCGATCGCCCCCGCATGGGCCATCGCGGTGCAGAGCAGCTTCGTCGACCTTGACGGCCCGCTCTGGCTTGCAGAGGATCGTGACGGCGGGGTGAGTGCGGCAAACGGCATCATGTCGCCGCCACGCCCCGGTTTCTGGGGCAGCTTTTGATACGATAAGGAAAAAGGGGGCGGATGACAGACTTGCTTCGTCGCTGGTTCGTGGTGCCGTTGTGGCAAAGGGTGCTCGGCGCCATGGCGATCGGTGTGGTGCTGGGGCTCGCCTGGCCCGCGGCGACCTCGGCGATCGCCGTTATCGGCGAATTGTTCGTCCGCCTGATCCGGATGCTGGTCGTTCCCATCGTTTTCATCAGCATCGCGTCGGGCGTCACCGCGCTGGCGGACCCGCGCAAGCTGGGATCGGTCGGCGCGCGCACGATCGGGCTGTTCGCGGCGACCACCGCCTGCGCCGTGTCGATCGGCATCGCCGTCGGCCTGCTGCTCGAGCCGGGAGCAGGGGCGGCGCTGGGCACCGCCGTTCCCCATGCGCTGGGGGAGGCGAAGTCGCTGCACGACCAGCTGGTCGGCATCATCCCGGTCAATATCGTCCAGTCGCTCGTCGATGGCGACATGCTGGCGATCATCTTCTTTTCGATGCTGTTCGGCTTCGGCGTCATCCTGGCCGGCGAGCAGGGGCGCCCGATGGCGACGTTGCTGCAATCGGCGGGGCAGGCGCTGTTCCACCTGGTCCGGATCGTCATGGAAATGACTCCTTTCGGGGTACTCGCGCTGATCGCCAAGGCGGTGGCGGACAACGGCGTCGCGGTGTTCACCCATATCGGCTGGCTCGCGGTCGCCGTCGCGGCGGGCGTGATCCTGCAGATTTTGCTCGTCCATCTGCCGCTGATCGCCTTTGTCGCGCGGCAACCCGTTCGCCGCTTCTATCGCAAGATCGTCGATGCGCTGGCGGTCGCCTTTTCGACCGCATCGTCGGCCGCCACCCTGCCCGTCGCGCTGCGGATCGCGCTCGAGGATCTGCGGATCGCCCCCGGCGTCGCATCGACCGTGCTGCCGATCGGCGCGAGCATCGGCAAGGATGGCACCGCGATGTATGTCGGCCTGCTCAGCATCTTCGCGCTTCAGGCGGTGGGCATCGATCCCGACCTTCCCATGCTCGCGATCATCCTGCTGACCGGCGCGCTCGCCGCCTTCGGGACGGCGCCGATCCCGTCGGCTTCGCTGTTCATGCTCGCGGCGGTGCTGTCCTCGGTCGGCGTTTCGTCCGAGCAGACGGCGCTGGTGGTCGGGTTCATCCTGCCCTTCGACCGCTTGCTCGACATGACGCGCACCGTGGCGAGTGCCAGCGCCAATCTGACCGTCACGGCCGTGGTCGCTCGCTGGGAAAAGGGGATCGAACCCGAAGCGGACGCCTCGCCAGCTCCGCAACCGAAGCAAGCGCCGTGACGGCCGCGCTTTCGGCCGACGCGCGCACGCGCGGGCACGAAATGTCGGCAATATCCACGCCACGGCGACTGCTGGGCCTTTATCTGCTGCTCGGCTTTTCGGCGGGCTTGCCCTTTTATATGTTCAACGCCGTGCTGACATTGCGCCTGGCGCGGCACGGCGTCGACATCGTGATCATCGGCTTCTTTGCGTGGATCGCACTGCTGCCGACCTTCAAATTCGCGTGGGCGCCGCTCCTCGATCGTTACGATGTGCCGGGCTTTTCGCGTTTCTGGGGGGGGCGGCGCGGATGGATCATGCTCTCGCAACTGGGCATCTTTCTGTCGATGGTCGCGATGGCCTTCACATCGAGCGACGAGAGCCTGCCGCTGACCGCGCTGTTCGCGATCCTGCTCGCCTTCTGGACGACGACGCTGGAGGTGGCGGCGGACGGCTGGCGCATCGAGCTGTCGCCGACCCAAGCCGGGCAAGCGCCGATCGTCGCCGCCAACCTGTGGGGCTATCGCAGTGCCATGGTCGCGGCGGGGAGCGGTGCGGTGCTGGTCGCCGCCTGGGCCGATTGGACATGGGCCTATCTTGTCATCGCGGTCGCAGCCTTCGCGCCCTTTCCCATCCTTGCCGCGATGCGACCCGAACAGGAAGGCATGACGGGACGCTCCCGCGCGCTGATCGCCGGAACGCTCGCCAGCCTGGTCGCGATATTCGCGGCCGCACTCGTCACCGCCGCCTTCGGCTGGGCGCTACTCTCCGCCATGCAAGGCGTGGGGTTTTCGGCGAAGACGAATGTGACACCGATCGTCCTTGCCATCGCGCTATTGCCTTTTGTGGCGCTGGCCGTCGCGCTGCCCCGCATCCGCCGCCTGCCCGTCGACGCACTGGCGGCCATGTCCGCCTTCGCCGTGCCCTATGTCGAGCTGTTCTGGCGGTACGGCTATGCCGTGCTCGCAGTTCTCGCCTTCGTCTCGCTCTATCGCATGGGCGATGTGCTCACCTTGACCCTCTCGCATCCGTTGTGGAACGAGGCGGGTTATAGCCTGCGTCAAATCGGCGTCGCCGACGGCGTGGTCGCGCTTTCGGCCAGCATGGCGGGCGTCGCGCTCGGCGGCTGGCTGGCGACCCGATTGCCGCTCGTCTGGACGCTCGCGATCGGGGCAGTGACCGCGGCGGCAGGCAATTGGGTCTATGTCTGGCTCTGGCACAGCGAAGCTGCCGCCGTCGTCCTGTACACATCGGTGGCGATCGACCAGTTCGGCAACGGTTTTGCGGGCGCAGTCTTCGTGGTCTATCTCTCGATGCTGGTGAGCCCGACCTATCCGGGGGCGCAATATGCCCTGCTCTCGGGCTTTGCCTTCCTGCTGCCGCGCCTGCTCGCCGGGGCATCGGGCACGATGCAGACCGAGATCGGCTATGACGGGTTCTTCCTGCTTTCGGGCGCGCTGAGCTTTGCCGCGATCTTCCTGCTACCCGTGATCGCGCGCGTGAAAGGACGCACACCGCCATGACGATCGAGACCATTTGCGAACAGGGCTTTGCGCCCGCACTCGAAGCGGTCGAGAGCGGCCGCATCCCCGGCGCGGCGCTCGGCGTGGTGCGGACCGACGGGCAGAGCGCCGTGCGGTTCGCGGGGATGGCCGCGCTCGTCCCCGAGCGCGAGGCGCTGACGCGCGATCACTGGTTCGATCTGGCGTCGGTCACCAAGGTGATCGCGACCACCACGATGACCCTGAAACTCGCCGAACAGGGACGCCTCGACCTCGACCGGCCGCTGACCGACGCGATACCCGACCTCCGCCAATATGACGTCGCGGGCGCCGCCGAGCGCCGGCTGACGTTTCGCGACTGCCTGGCCCACCGCAGCTTCCTGCCGGCGGTCGAGCCGATCTACACCTATGGCGACGATCCGGCGCGATTGCGCGCCTTTGTCCTGCAACGCGAATGGCAGCACGGACCGCCGGTCTATTCGGACATTAATTTCATCCTGCTCGGCATCGCGATCGAGCGCGTCACCGGTGCGCCGCTCTCGGCGTGGCCGCTCGGCGACGGGCTGGGCTTTGGCCCGCCGCCCGGCCCGGCGGTCGCGACCGAAAATTGCAGCTGGCGCGGGCGCGTGATGAAGGGCGAGGTCCATGACGAAAATGCCTTCGCACTGGGCGGCGCGCCGGGTCATGCCGGGCTGTTCGGCACCATCGACGGCGTGCTGGGGTTTGCGCGCGCGATGCTCGATGGCTCGATGCTGTCGCCTGCGATGCTCGCCGAGACCCGCACCGCATACGAAGGGCATCGAACCTGCGGCTGGGAACGCGCCTTTCCCGGATGGCACGGCGGCGACGCCTGTTCGGCCGATAGCATCGGCCATACCGGTTTTACCGGCACCGGCCTGTGGATCGACTTCGAGCGCGGCCTTGCCTGGGCGCTGCTGACCAACCGGGTCCATCCGACCCGCCACACCGACAGCGGCATCGCCGCCCTGCGCCCCGCAGTGGGCGATCAGCTTATCGCCGCCTGGGACGAACGGAAATAATATGACGACATCGATTGGACGCTTCGCCCTCGCCTCGGCCTTTGCGCTGTCGCTTTCGCTGACCGCGGCCCATGGCCAGACCGCCGCGAACCCGGCGCCCGCGTCCCTGCTAGCAACGGTCCAGCAGAAACTCGCCGAGGGTCCGGCCGGGTCACGCTTCGGCATGCTCGTCACGACGCTCGACGGCGACGTGCTCGTCTCGATCGCCCCCGACCAGCGCTTTATCCCGGCATCGAACACCAAGATGTTCACCACGGCGATCGCCTATGCCGAGCTGCCGCTGCTCCAGCAGACCGCGCGCGGCACGGGCGTGCGGCTCGAAACGGGCGCCGATGGCGCCGTCGATGTCGTGTTGCACGGTCGCGGCGATGCGTCGCTGTCGAGCGCCGACGACTGCAAGGTCGATTGCCTGCAGGCGCTCGCCGATGCGGTCGCGGCGAAGACGCGTCATGTCCGCCATATCACCGGCGACGACAGCTGGTTTCCCGACGAGCGCTGGAGCCCGGGGATGAGTTGGAACAACATCCAGTCGCGCTATGGCACCGGCACCTCGGCGCTGACGCTCGACGACAATGAACTGGCGGTCAAGGTCACGCCCGGAGCAATCGGCACGCCCGCGAGCATTGCCGCGGCGGACTATTACGCCATCGACAATCAGGTCATAACCATCGCGGGCAAGGAAGAGGCGATCGTTGCCGATCGCATGCCGAACAGCAACAGCCTTCGCCTGACCGGTACGATCGGCGCCGACGTCGCGCCGATGACGCTGCGCTATGGCATCGACGATCCGGCGCATTATGCCGCGTGGCGTTTCCGCGCCCTGCTGTTGGCGCGCGGGGTCCGCGTCGACGGCGATTTGGCGGCGCGCCACCGACCGCTTGCCGCGACCGACGATCCGGCGAACCGCGCCGGCGCGCCCGCGATCGTGCCGGCCGAACCCGCGATGCTCGCCGAACTGACCGCGCCGCCGCTCGCCGAAGACATGGTGCGGATCAACAAGGAGAGCCAGAATCTGCATGCCGAACTGATGCTGCGGCGCGTCGCGCGTCGATCGGGCAGCGGTTCGCTGGCCGATGGCCAGGCGGTGATGCGTCGGGTCATGGCGCAAGCGGGGTTGCCCGAAACCGGTTATCACTTTGCCGACGGGTCGGGGATGTCGAGCTATAACCGCATCAGCCCACGCGCCGCGGTCGGCCTGCTCGGCTGGGTCGCGCGCCAGCCGTGGGGCAAGGCGTGGCGCGACACGCTGCCGATCGCCGGCAAAGACGGTACGTTGCAGAACCGCTTCAAGGGGACGCTGCTCGAAGGCAGGCTGTTCGCCAAGACCGGATCGCTCAACGCGGCGCGCGCGCTGTCGGGCTATCTTGTAACCCGCGGCGGGCGGACGCTGATCTTTTCGGCGCTGGCCAACGACATGCCCGACGGCACCGACGGTCAGGCGAGCGCGGCGGTCGATCGCGCGCTGGTCGCGATCGCCGAAGCGCTATAGCTTGGGCGCGAGGATCGTCCGCCCGATCGCGTGCCGGTCGACCGCCGCCTTGCTGAACCACAAAGGCTGCATCGCGCCCGCCAGCCATTTGGGATAGAAATCGCGATAGCGCGGCGACCGCGGATCGGCGGACTGGCCGGGCAGCAGCAGGAAACGGCTGTTGTCCCAGGCGCCGACGTCGGCAACGAACAAATAGCTTGCACCATGCGACACCTGGAAACCGCGTTTGGCGTTGAACCCGCGCGCCATCGGCGTCGTCCCGTCGCCGCCCGACCGGCCGCCCTCGATCTTCGGAAAAGCCGCGGCGATCGCTGCGTTCGCCTCCGACAAGGGATGCGCGATCGTCACGCGGTGCAGGTCGCCCCACCGCCAGCCCGCCGGGTCGGAGCCGCCGAGTTCGACCGCTTTTTTCCATCCCGCCGCCAGCGCGCGATCGACCAGCGCGTCGCGCGCAGCGGCGGGATCGTCGCCCAGCCGCTTGTCGGGCGAGCCAAGGATGCGCAGCATTTCGGACAGGTTGACCGACGGAACCAGATCGCGCGCCGCGACCGGAACGATGCGGTCATAGAAGTCGGTCGATAGCGCCGGCATCACCATTTCATACAGCAAAGCGGCAGCACTATCCGCTTCGATCCCGCAATCCCACCGCCGGAGCAGCGCGGCAGCGGGCGCGGCTTCGGCGGAGGGACTGGCGGGAAGGAGCTTCAGCAACGCGCGCGCGGGAAGCGACTGGACGTCGTGCTGCAGCGCCATGCTGTCCTCGATCCGGTGCTTCGGCTGGCTGCGCAACACCTCGGCGACGCGGTCATAGCGAAAGGGATCGCTCCAGTTGAAGCTGATGATCCGCTCGCGATAGGGATAGTTCGCCGGCAGGTTCATCTGGTTGGCCGACGCGAACCAGCCCTCGCGCGGGTTATAGACGTGCGGCATATCCTCGACGGCAAGAATCCCCGTCCAGTCGAAATCGCCATCGCCGGGCGCGGGAAACAGGCCGTCATGCTTGGGCCGGCGCGGCGCGAACCCGATCGTCTGCCAGCCGGTGTTGCCGTCGATGTCGGCGTAATGGAGATTGGTCGGCGACACGTGCAGCTTGAACGCCTGCCGCAGCGACGCCCAGTCCTTCGACAGATTGATCGCGATGATCGCGAACCGCATGTTGGCGCCGGGCAGCATGCTGACCGTGGCAAAGGCGACCGCGCGGTTTCGCGCCGGATCCTCCGACACGACCGGCCGGCCCGCGGCATAGCGCAGCGTCACGCGTTCGGGCGCGGCGCCCTTGACCGCAATCTCATCCTCGAACGTCTCGAACGCCTTCCACTCGCCCTTGTGCCAATATCGATTGGAATCATCCTTGTCGGTGCGCAGGACGAACAGGTCGGTCTGGTCGATATGGAAATTGGTGCGGCCGAAGGCAAAGCGATCGGTGTGCCCCTGCATGATGCCGGGCAATCCCGGCGCGCCTGCGCCGATGACCTCCAGCCCCGGTGCCGACAGATGGACCATGTGTCGCGGACTGAACCGGCCGATGCCCAGATGCGGATCGTTGGCGAGGATCGGCCGTCCGGTCGCACTGCGCGACGGCGCGATCGTCCAGGCATTGCTGCCCAGCGCGAAGCGGTCGCTCCAGCGCTGCTCGGGGTCGAACCGCGCTTCCTGGACGGGTTCGAACGAAGCCGGCCGCGCCGCCGGATCCAATATGCCAAGGTCGGCCTCGGTCACCGCCGCCGTGTCGAGCCCTTCGGGAACGGTGAAAGACCAGGCGGGGCGTAGCGGCGCCATCAACTGATCGACATCGACCAGCCCGCGCGCCTGAAGCTGCGCGCGGCGGATCTCGTCGTCGGCGTCACCCATGCCGATGCCGCGCCCCCGCACCAGATCGCGCACATCCCAGCGCAACGGGCTGATCCCCAATATGCCATATTCCAGCGGCAACCCAGCCGGATCGCTCGCCAGCTCGTCGATCCGGGCGTTCACCCCGGCAACATAGCCGCGCGCGCATTCGAGTACGTCGGGCGGAAGCGCCGCGAGTTCGGCCTCGACATCGCCGCGATAGAGGAAGAGCCGCGCCGCCCGATCGGCGGCCACAAAGCGCGGCCCGAAGGCTTCGGCCATTCGCCCCATATCGCGGCGATGGTCCATGTCGATCTGGAACAGGCGATCGCGCGCGACCAGATAGCCCTGCCCGAAAAAGGCATCGTGGAGCGACGCCGCGCGGACGTGCGGCACACCCAATTCGTCTTCGATCACCTCGACCGGGGCCCGCGCGCCCGAAAGACGGACGGTTTGCGCGGCGCCGCCGCCTTTGACCCTGGGGTTCGCGAAAAGGCTTCCCGGCATCGCGGCAAGCGCAACCGAAGCCAGCAGGAACGCACGGCGCTGGATCAACAGGCCCTCCCTTAAAGCAATGAAGACAACCAGCCCCGACCCTATCGCAGCCCGGCGGCGCAAAGCCATAGCAAGCGGGCTACGCCCTATAACTGCAAGCTATCCGCCAACTCCCGCGCATTTCGCCGACACCATTCCTTCGGGCTATATGTCCATATAGCAAGGTTAGTAGCGAAGCTGTTGACCGGCCGCGACCACCCTGTAACCTCCTTGTCATGGACCCGACCGTCCGCGCGCCTTGACCGGGGCGAGGGCTGGAGCGGATACAATGACGATCACTAAAAATATAAGAAGGCGGGGTTTTATACTCGCCAGGCGGTCAGGTGGGACAAATGGACAAGCCAACCCGGCGCACCGACGCCGGGGCGCGCCTTCGGGCGGCGTGCGGCTTATCCTTTGGACAAACAGGGGAGTGTTACGATGCATGATCTAGGACGAATCCGTCGCCGGCCGGTGGGTCACAAAAGCCTTTTCGGCGCGGCAATGACCGCATTGGCGCTGGTTCACGGTGCCCCGGCGTCGGCGCAGGAAGCGACCACCGCGGCGGATAGCGACGAAGCGCCGCCCTCCCAGCACATCATCGTCACCGGCTCGCGCGTGGCGCGCGATGGGTTCCAGGCCCCGACGCCGCTGGTCGTGCTGACGCAGCAGGACATCCAGAACACATCGCCGTCGAACAACATCGCCGACTTCGTCAACCAGCTTCCGCAGCTCGCCGGCTCGACCAAACCGGGCAACTCGCGCCTGAACATCTCCAACGGTTCGGCGGGTATCAACGCGCTCAACCTGCGTAATTTGGGCGAAGGCCGTGTGCTGGTCCTTGTCGACGGTCGCCGTTCGGTCGGTTCGACGATCTACGGTTGGGTCGACATCAACACGATCCCACAGGCGTTGGTCGACCGTGTCGAGGTGGTCACCGGGGGCGCATCGTCGGCCTATGGCTCGGACGCGGTCACCGGCGTCGTGAACTTCGTCCTCAACAAGAAGATGGAGGGGCTCCGCATCACCGGCGACATCGGCCTTACCGACAAGGGCGACGGTTTCAACTATTCGGGCAGCATCGCCGGCGGCACGACGTTCGCCGACGGCCGCGGCCATGCGATCTTCAACGTCGAGATCGCGCATCAGGACGGCATTTACGAAGTCGATCCGAACGACCGGCCGTGGAATCACCGGGGCTATCTGGCGTTCCAGAACCCCGACTATGTCGCTGGGAACGGCCTTCCGCAATTCATCACGGTGCGCAGCCAGGCCGGCCAGACGAACCAGGCGCCGGGCGGCTTCATCACCGGTTCGGCCGGCACCACCCCGAACGCGCTGCGCGGCCTGTATTTCGGCCAGAACGGTCAGGTTATTCCATTCCAATATGGTTCGATAAACTCGCCGGCGCTGGGCGGCAGCGCTGCGGTCACCCGCACGGTCGGCGGTGATTGGCGGGTGAATGATTCGGGCCGCCGCATCGGTCTTGCGCCGAAGGACGATCGCTGGGGTGCCTATGGTCGCTTGAGCTACGAAATCGCCGACGGCATAGAGATCTTCGCGGAGGGTTCATACAATCGGCAGGAAGTGTTCTTCAACGCCGGACCGAACCTCGGCTCGGCGACGCTCGGTACGATCGGCTGCACGACCACTCCCGTCCCCATCACCTGCAACGCCTTCGCGCTGCAAACGCTGGGCGCGGAGCGGCTCGCCGGGGTCGACAGCGTCAGCATCACGACCACGGCGGCGGACTTGCCGTTCCGCGGCATCAACAACAAGCGCAAGGTGCAGCGCTACGTCATCGGCGCCCAGGGCGAGTTCGACGCGTTCGGCAAGGCCGCGCGCTGGGACATCTATGGCCAATATGGCCGGTCCGACCTGCGCGAGCAGCTTCGCAACATCATGCATGTCTCGCGCATGAAAAATGCGACCGACACGGCCTTTGCCCCCGCCGGCAACGCGGGCGGCTATGCGGCCGGTTCGATCCAGTGCCTTATCAACGTCGATGCCGACACCACCAACAACGATCCCAGCTGCGTGCCGCTCAATCGCCTGGGTCTCGGCGTCGCCGATCCGGCGGCGATCGATTATGTGCTCGGCGATCCATATCGCAAACAGGTGCTGGAACAGTTCGTCACCGGCGCCAATCTGTCGATGACCCCCTTCGCGACCTGGGCGGGGGACGTCAGCGTCGCGATCGGCGGCGAATATCGCAAGGAGAAGATTCGCGGCAGTGTGCCGGAGGAATTCCAGCCCGTCATCAACCCCAATGGCACGACGTCCAACCTGTGGTCGGTCGGCAACTATCTGCCGTTCAAAGGCAGCTATGACGTGAAGGAAGCCTATCTCGAGACCGTGATCCCGCTGGGTCTTGGCATCGAGTTCAACGGCGCGGTGCGTGCGACCGACTATTCGACCTCGGGCTATGTCACCACCTGGAAGCTGGGAGCGACCTGGGCGCCGATCGAGGATATCCGGTTCCGCGTGACGCGGTCGCGCGACATTCGCGCGCCGAACCTGAACGAGCTGTTTCAGGCGGGCACCGCGAACAGCGATTCGGTACGCAACCCCGCGTTCACGCCGGATCTGGCAAATGGTCCGCAGTTCTTCCCCTATTCGGGCCTGACGACGGGCAACCCGAATCTGAAGCCCGAAAAGGCCGATTCGTGGAACATCGGCGCGGTGGTCACGCCGCGCTTCCTGCCCGGCTTTACCGCGTCGGCCGATTATTTCCGCATCGATCTGGAAGACGCGATCGATTCGCTCATTGCGCAGGAGACGATCAATCGCTGTTACGAAGGGCGGCAGGAATATTGCGACGCGATCACCGATGATCCGGTTCGGTCGACACCGACCGTGCCGTACAAGCTGATCCGGACCCAGCCATTCAACTTCGTCAGCAAATTGGTGCGCGGCATCGACTTCGACGCCGCTTACCGCTTACCGGTCGGCGGCGAAAGCACGATCACGCTGAAGGGCACCGCAACGCGCTATATCGACAATATCTCGGACTCGGGCATCGTCGGAACCGTTCCGGTCAACACCGTCGGTGCGAACGGCGGCCAGGCCAGCACCCCGAAATGGATCTTCCGCACCAGCATCAATTACGAGACGCCGACCTTCTCGGGCACGGTCGTCGGCCGCGGCGTCAGCGCGGGCAAATATCTTGCCAACGCCATCGAATGCACGAGCGGGTGCCCGACCTCGACCAGCCAGTTTCCGACCTATGACAACAACCATGTGAAGGGGCTGTTCTACGTCGACCTCAACCTGACCCAGAAGGTCAGCGTCAAAAGCGGCGCGGAGGCCGAGCTCTTCTTCAACGTGACCAATTTGTTCGATGCCAGCCCGCTGCTGCTCCCCGAAACCGGCCTCGCGGCGAACAGCACCTATTCGGACCTGCTGGGCCGCACATTCCGTATCGGTGTCCGGTTCAAGCTCGACTGACGCAAGGTGAAGCAGGAAAAGGCGGGGCTCGCGCCCCCCTTTTTCTTGCGCGGCTCTCCTTTTCCCAAGCCGGTCTCGCCGAAGAGATTGTTGCCCATAGGCAAGATTGCCAAACGCCTTGTAGAGGCGGCCGGCCCTCGCCGGGGCGAAGCACGGTCCCGGCGCCTCACGATCGACAGACACGGCACCTGGACCCCGAAATG
>Ga0307412_10001748_pt1 | contig 12005 bp, 11 predicted proteins | sample DK1Cmetagenome_3_FD_203823 | JGI IMG/M metagenome (GOLD analysis project Ga0307412, IMG submission 203823) | Maize rhizosphere microbial communities from greenhouse at UC Davis, California, United States - DK15-C-1 | ecosystem: Host-associated > Plants > Roots > Rhizosphere > Soil | place: USA...
ATCTGCCGCCGGGTCCGCTGTGTAGAGACCGTCGATGTCCGACAGCAGGATCAGGACTTCGCAGCGGGCCATCTGCGCCACGCGGGCGGATAGCCGGTCATTGTCTCCATAGCGAAGTTCCTCCGTCGCGACCGTGTCATTCTCATTGATGACCGGCAGCGCGCCATGGCGAAGCAGCACTTCGATTGTCGCCCGGGCGTTGAGCCAGCGGCGCCGGGATTCCGTATCGTCGAGGGTCAGGAGGAGTTGAGCGGTGGACAGGCCGGATGCGACCATGGCTTCCTGCCAGGCCTGCATCAGCATCGGCTGGCCGATAGCCGCCGCGGCCTGCTTGGCATCGAGCCGCGTCGAACGGCCCAGCCTGCCGCGCCCCAGCGCAACGGCACCGGATGAGACCAGCAGCAATTCCTTCGAAGCGCGGCGCAACTCGCCAAGGTCGTCCCCAAGCGACTGAATCCACCGCTCTCGAAGCCCGTCACCATCGACAAGCAGCGACGAGCCAACCTTGACGGCAATTCGCCGCGCCGAGCGGATCAGTCCCGCCGCGCCGGATGCTGGAGGTTCAACCATTCCCGAGCCCCTATGCAGGCGGCCCGGGACTGGCAATGCGTTATCTCGGATTAGGCCGGCGTGATGTCCGCCGCGCCGGTCGAATCGCCTTCGCCGGCTTCCGGGCGGCGGTCGAAGACTTCGTCGATCAGGCCGTAAGCCTTGGCTTCGTCGGCTTCGAGGAACTTGTCGCGGTCCATCGCCTTTTCGATCTCCTCGATCGGCTGGCCGGTATATTTGGCGTAGAGCGTGTTGAGCCGCGTGCGCATGCGCAGGATCTCGCGCGCCTGGATTTCAATGTCCGACGCCATGCCCTGCGCGCCGCCCGACGGCTGGTGGATCATGATCCGGCTGTTGGTCAGCGCGACGCGCATTCCCGGTTCGCCCGCCGCCAGCAGGAAGCTGCCCATCGACGCGGCCTGGCCGATGCAGACGGTGCCGACCTTGGGCCGGATATATTGCATTGTGTCGTGGATCGCGAGGCCGGCCGTCACCACGCCGCCCGGCGAATTGATGTACATGAAGATGTCCTTCTTCGGGTTCTCGGACTCGAGGAAGAGCAGCTGGGCGGTGATCACCGCGGCCATATGGTCCTCGATCGCGCCGGTGATGAACACGATGCGCTCGCGAAGCAGGCGGGAATAAATGTCGAAGCTTCGCTCGCCCCTGTTCGACTGTTCGATGACGATGGGAACGAGCCCGGCGACGATGTCCTGATGATCCATGGGAAGCTTTGAATCCTTGCGTTTGTGTGGCGCCTACATCGGGCGGAAGTCGCGAAGGTTCAAGCCTCGTCGGGCGCGGCCGGCGCATGATGCCCAAGATAGGCGAGCCGCCGCATCTCGCGGCGACCGCGCGTGACCGTGTCGAGGATCAGGCCGGCGAAGAAGCTGAGCACCGCGATGATCACCATGCCGGTGGCCAGGATCGCCGTCGGGAAGCGCGGCACCAGGCCGGTGTCGAGATAAGTGATTACCAGCGGCACGGCGAGGATGACGGCGGCGACGATCAGCAAGGCGCCGAGCCCGCCGTAGAAGAGCACCGGCCGCTCGACGCGGTAAAGGGTGCCAATGGTTTTCAGGATGCGCCAGCCGTCGCGATAGGTCGAGAGCTTGGACGCCGAGCCCTCGGGCCGGGCGCCATAAGCCGTCTCGACCTCGCCGACCGGCATGCGGAGCTCGAGCGCGTGGACGCTCATCTCCGTCTCGATCTCGAAGCCCTCGCTGAGCACCGGGAAGCTCTTCACGAACCGCCGTGAGAAAATGCGGTAGCCGGAGAAAATGTCGGTGAAGCTCCGGCCGAACAGGCCCGCCAAGAGCCGCGTGAACAGCCGGTTCCCGATGACGTGCCCGCCGCGATAGGCCTCGGCCACTTCGTGCAGGCGCGTGCCGACGACCATGTCTAGCTGATCGTCGACGAGCATCCGCACCATTTCCGGCGCTGCCTTTGGGTCATAGGTCAGGTCGCCATCGGCCATCACGTAAATGTCGGCGTCGACATCGGCGAACATGCGCCGGACGACATTGCCCTTGCCCTGCTGACGTTCCGTTCTGACCGTCGCGCCTGCCGCGCGCGCCAGCTCCACCGTGCGATCGCGGCTGTTGTTGTCATATACGTAGATCGTCGCGGTCGGCAGCGCCGAGCGAAAGCCGGCGATCGTCTCCGAAATCGCCGCTTCCTCATTGTAGCAGGGCAGCAGGACGGCAATTCGAAGCTTATCGACCGGCACGTAACCCCCCACCCCGTTCAGGCTGAGCGAAGGCGAAGCCCTGCCCTTCCTTACCCGGATAGTAGAGAGAAGGGCAGTCCTTCGACAAGCTCAGGACGGACGCTTTATTTTTTCTTGGCCGGAGCCTTTTTGGCCGGAGCCTTTTCGGCCTTGGCTGGAGCGGCGGCCTTCTTGGCAGCCGGCTTAGCCTCAACTTTGGCCTTGGCCGGCTTCTCTTCCTTCACCGGCTCGGCCTTCTTGGCGGCCGGCCTATTCGCAGCGGCCTTCTTCGGCTTGGCCTCGACATGGTCGTGGCCGCAGCCCGGACCGTGGACGTGGCCCTCCTCGCTCTCCAGGTCAGCCTCGAGTTCCTCGCGAGTCACGCCGCGGTCGCTGACCTCGGCCTTGTCGAACAGGAAGTCGACGACCTTGTCCTCATAGAGCGGAGCGCGGAGCTGCGCGGCCGCCATCGGGTTCTGCTGGATGTAACGGACGAAGGCCTCGCGGTCCTTCGGCTGGTACTGGGCAGCCGCCTGGCCGATGAGCCGGTTCATTTCCTGCTGCGTCACGTCGATATTGTTGGCCGCGCCAATCTCCGAGAGGAGCAGGCCAAGCCGAACGCGGCGAACCGCGATCTTGCGATATTCCTCCGCGTCGCCCTCGATTTCCTTGAGGGCCGCGGCCGAATCCGCCTCATGGCTCGCCTCGTGCCGGAGCTGGGCCATGATGTTCTCATACTCGGCCTCGACCATCGATGGCGGGACGTCGAAATCATGGTCGGCCGCGAGCTGATCGAGCAGGCGGCGCTTCATATGCGTGCGCGTCAGGCCGTTCAATTCCTGCTGCTGCTGGTCGCGAAGCAGGCCCTTCAGTTGGTCAAGATCATTGAGCCCAAGCTGCTTGGCGAAATCGTCGTCGATCTTCGTGTCGCCCGGCACCTTCACCGCGCTGACCTTGATGTCGAAGGTCGCCGGCTTCCCCTTGAGGTTCTCGGCGCCATAGTCGGCCGGGAAAGTTACGTTGACCTGCTTCTCGTCGCCAGCCCTGAGGCCGATCATCTGGTCCTCGAAGCCGGGAATGAGCTGGCCGGAGCCGAGCACGACCGCCATGCCCTCGCCGGTGCCGCCCTCGAAGGCGACGCCGTCGACCTTGCCGGCGAAGTCGATCACGACCTGGTCGCCCTTGGCGGCCTTGTGGCCCTTCTTCGCATCCTCGTAGCGCGTCTGCGAAGCGGCGAGCTGCTTCAGCTGCTCGTCGACCGCCTTCTCGTCAGCCTCGACCGTCAGCCGCTCGAGCTTCAGGCCGTCGATCTTCGGCGTCGGAACGTCGGGAAGAGTCTCAAGCCGGACCTTGATTTCGGCGTCCTTGCCGGTCTCGTAGCCCTCGTCGAGTTCGACCTCCGGCTGCATGGCCGGGCGGATCTTCTTGTCGGTCAGGAGCTTCTGCACGCTGTCCTGCACCGCCGTGTTGAGCGCGTCGCGCATCAGCGCTTCGCCATGCATCTTGCGGATGAGGTTCGGCGGCACCTTGCCGGGACGGAAGCCGGGCATGCGCACCGTCGGCGCAATGCGCTTGATCTCGCCGTCGACGCGCGCGTCGATGTCCTTGGCGGGAATGGTCAGCGTGTAGGCCCGTTTCAGGCCTTCGTTTTCCGTCTCGACGGTCTTCATGGTCACGGGCTTCAATCCTAGTTCTGAATTCTGCTACGGGGCCGCTGCCTGACGAAATGGTGCGCGCGGAGGGACTCGAACCCCCACATCTTTCGACAACAGGACCTAAACCTGCCGCGTCTACCAATTCCGCCACGCGCGCGCGGACGCCTTCAAAAGGTGCGGCGGCCTATAGCAAGGATCGGCGTGGGGGCAAGAGCGACAGGACGAGCAACTTCGACGGCGCGACAAGGTTATCCCGTTAAAAGGAGTAGCTTTCCATGCAAGACGTTCCCCGCCCTGAAACGCCGCCGCCCGAAACGCCCGCCGAGCCGAGCCAACCCGCGCAGCCGACCGCGCCGCCCGCGGAGGCCCCTGCCCCGCCGCCGGACGTCGACATTCCTTCGCCCGGCGCCCCAAGCCCAGGAGGCTGATCATGGCCAGCAAACCGCCACGACCCGGCTCGACGCCGCCCCCCATCCAGGAGCCCGGCCAGGTCCCGCCACTGCCCGGCGAGCCCGAGCAGCCGCCTCCACCGGATCCCGTGCTAGGCTAGCCGACGGGCCGAGCGGACCAGGGCCTCGAAATCCGGTAGCGATGCGTCGAAATAATGCGATTTCGTCGCGTCGAGCAGGATGAGGTACAGCCGGCCGTCGATGATGGCTCCCACGGCCCGGCCCTTCCGCCGCACTTCATCGCTGTCGAGATGCTCGAAATCATATTGGAAGCCGCTGGTGCCCAGGAAGGGCCGCGGCACGAGGCCGGTCGTCCTGAAATCGACCGTTCCGCCGCGCACCCGGAAGAAACTTTCCAGCATCGCCGCGACTTCCGGTGCGGTCATGTTGGAGCGGAACTTGGGCACCTGGCGATCGTCCCGGCTGCGCTGCCGGACGATGGCCCTGCCATCCTTCATCCCGGTCACGAAGCTGATCGTGTCGAGATAGGGCCCATTCTGGGTCCAGTCCTCGACCGTCGAAATGTCGGCGAAGAGGGTGGTCGATTGCTTGTTCCACGGCCGCGGCGGAGTCACGGCGACCGATCCATTGCCGACCTTAACCTCCTTCGCGCGGACCAGCGAATAGCCGCCGTAACCGAACCCGCCGCCGTCGATCGACGTGCATGCCGGAAGGGAAAGGGCTGAAGCACAAAGAAGGATGGTCACTCCAATACGCATTACGATCCTCCTCAACTTGCCATCATCTGGCGGACGAAAGGCGCGTCCGGCGCGTTGGGCGCCATTTTCAGATAATGCGCGAAGGCCGCGCGGGCCTCGGCGCTCCGCCCCTGCTTCATCAGCATGATGCCGTGCCATCGCCAGGCATCCGCCGGCGCATCGGGATAAAGGATCGCGGCGGCATAGCCTTGCGCGGCCCGGACATCGTCGCCCTTGCGATTGCGCAGCCGCCAGATCTCGCCTTCGTGGAATCGGAGCAGCCCGTTCCAGCCATCCTTGGCGAGCGTGTTGATCACATATTGGCTGGCGCCCGGGTCGTTGAGCTTGACCTGATCGTCGAGCAGCGTCGGACGGATCGAAGCGAGCGCGACAAGATAGCGATCGCGGTAGGAATCGTAGGCCCGGCCCGGCACCTTGGCTTCCGCCGCCGAGATCCTGAGGTCCTTCATCCGGGATTCGGGCGCCGGGTGGGTCGAGAAGAGCGAGAAATCCCGTTCCCGCTTCTTTCGGCGATATTTGGCCGACAGGTCGAGCTCGGCGATCAGCTGCTGCCAGGTTTCGCTCATCCCCGTCGGGTCGTATCCGGCCTCGGCGAGCAGGCGGACGCCCATCGCATCCGCCTCCGCTTCCAGCGTGCGGTTATATTTGAGCAGCGACAGGATCGTCCCCAGCTGAGCAAGCTGGACGAGGTCGCCGGCATAAATGCCGGCGGCCCCGCCCGCCACGCCAGCCCCCATGGCGAGGATGGAGAAAATATCGCTCTTGCGCCGCATATCGCGCCACTGGCGGAGCTGGTGCTTGCGCAGGAAATGCGCGCTCTCGTGGGCGACCACGCCGGCCAGCTGCGCCTCGTTGCGCATCCTGAGCAACAACCCGGAGAAGATGACGGCGAAACCGGTCGGGAACATCACCGCGTTGAACTCGGGAATGCGCGCCAGGTAGATGCGCATGTCCTTCGCGGCCGGCCCGCCGACGCGGCCGATCAAATCGCCGAGATAGCCGGTCAGTCGCGCGTCCTTGATCAGGAGGTTGGAACCGGCCACCTCCTCCTCGACCCGCTCCATTTGCTGCCACAGGCCCTTTTCGTCCTGGTCGACCGCGCGGTAGCCGGGGCCGATCAGCGGGAACATGTCCTTGGGCAGGATCCGGGCCTCGGCCACTCCCGTCGCGAGCGAAAGTGCCAGCGCGCCGCTCCCGCCCAGCATGGCCCGTCGAGTCAGGGCGCTCATCGGGCGGCTTTCTGCCGGCGCCGCACCTCGCGGCCTGGTTTCATCCGGTCGAGCAGCCGATCGACCATCTGAGCCGCACCTGCATCGGTGCGGATATCGCCCATCTTGATCCCCGCGACCTGGCTTCCCGCCTGCAGGACGTTGAACCAGACCACCTCGCCGGTTCGAAGATCCACCAGGCTGGCATAGGCGAACTGACCCGCGCCGCCGATATTGGGAGCGCAAAAGCCGACCAGGCAGCCCGCAACGCCAAGCACTTGCAACGCGACGCGGCCGGTTGACGCGAAGCTGTCCTCGGCGTGAAGAAAGAGAGCATAGTCGTATCCGGTCCGCCGCCCCAGCGCGACGGCATCCTCACCCAGCGTCCAGTCGAGCCCCTTGTTGCGCTTGGTCGGCAGATAGGCGCCCGAATATCGGTGCAGCGCGATCGAGCTTCCGACGGCATAGTGCAGTCGTTCCAGCTCCGCGATCGTGTCGGCATCGACTCCGGGAAGCGAATCGCGGCGGTTGAGGATCAGCACATTGCCGCCGCGCGATGCCTGCTGGGCACGAAGCGCCGCGAGCAGCTTGGTCCGCGCGGTCTCGGTCCAGTCGGCGCGCGGCTCGACCAGCCCGCCGGTGGTCACCGACCCGACCGTCACGTCGGGCCGCATGACGAGCAATTTATAGTCGCCCTGTGGCGGCGTGAATTCAACGTCGGCATATTGGCGCGTCTGGACGCAGCCCGCAAGCGCGACCGACGCGATGAGCGCGATACCCAACCGGCGCATAAGGCCTCTCCCCGATCAAAACCTCGGGACGGAGGCTGACTCGCCTTTACGAAAAAGGCAAGCCTTTCAATTGGCTAGCGAGCCGGGCAGCTGACGGCCTGGACATTCGCAAGGCACTCGCCGTCGATCTTGCTGGCATCGACCGCCAGGCCGATCGATGCGGCGAGCGTCGGCATGATGTCGGCGGTTTCGACCGGGTCGGAGCGGTCAGAGGCCGTCATTCCACGCCGCCAGAAGAGGATCGGCACGCGCCGGTCATAGTCCCACGGACTGCCATGGGTCGAAACATAGCTTTTCGTGTCGGCGATCGGCGTGATGTCGCGCTTCAGCAGGACGACGAAATCGCCCGAGCGCTCGTCATCGAACGATGCCCGGGCGCGCTCGATCAGGCTCCATTTGTCCGGCGTGCCGGTCGGCAGCGGGGCGGCGCGCAGCTGCTCGTGCGTGAACACCGCTTCGACCATCGGGTGCGCGCGATAGGCGGCGACAGCGGCCGCCAGCGCGCGGGCGCGATCAGCCTTGGCCAGCGCGGAATCGACATAAATGTCACCGAACGCGTCGCCGTAAAGCACCGGCCCCTTGAGCCCTAGCTGGGCGGCAATCGCCTTGCCCATTTCGGCCGCGTATAGCGAAGCCGGCACGCGGGCCGCTTCGGCGACACCCGCCAGCCGCTTGCGCTCCGGAATATCCTGCCCGCCATGGTCGGCGGTCAGCATGACCAGATAATCTATACCCTTGCTGTCGAGCAGCCGGAAGAAATCGCCAAGGTCGCGATCCAGCGAAAAGAGCTGCAGGCACATTTCCGCGCCTTCGGTGCCATAGCTATGGCCGACGAAATCCGTGGCGGAGAGGCCCACGGAGATAATGTCGGTCGAAGGGCCACGGCCAAGTTGCATTTCCTCGATCAGCGCGGCGGCAAGCGCGAGCGTGGCCCCGTCGAATTCCGGACTGGCTCGGAAGGCGCGCGCATCGCCGGCTTTCCGCGCGAAGTTCCCGCCGCCGACGGGCGCACCGCCACCCTCGATCGGCACGACGGTCGATTTCGATTGGCACAGCGGCGGCATCTGCAGGGCCGGGCGCTCGGCGGCAATCGCCTGCGCCACCGCGGTCCGCGTGGCGGTCACCGCCCTTGGCATTCCCCTGCCCTGCAAGTCGGTCACATAGGTTTTGCCGTCCCAATACCAGCGCTGGTCGAGCGCGCGGCCGCCCATCATGATCGCCGCGCGGTCCTTCCCCGCCACCGCGACATTGCGCGAGCCCGGCTGTGCCTGCTTGAGCAGGTCGCCGAGCGTCGGCACCCGCAAATGATAGGGGCTCACGGTGTAGCTGGTGGAGCTGCTTCCCGCGACCCGCTCGTCCTCGGAGCAATAGACACCCTTGTCAGACCGGGCCTGCGAAAGGTCATACCAGTAATTGGCGATGATCCCGGTCCGCGACGGCCGCGATCCGGTCATGATCGTCGAATGGCCCGGACAGGTCTCGGTCGCATTATGCCCCTGGTAACCATTGCGGAACGCGGTCCCCTTCGCGAGCCGCCCGATCCCGCCCATCAGCACCGGCCGATACTCGTCGAACAGGTCGGCGGAGAACTGATCAACCGAGATGGCGACGATCAGTTTCGGCGCAGTAGGGGCAAGCGGCGGCGCGGGTTGCGTCTGCGCGGCGCTGCAGGCCGTGGCCGCCGCGAGGCCGGCAAGGAACAGGAACCGACGCATTCTACCCTCCCAACAGCTGGCTAACCCAGCTTCGACCGCAACCGCTCGTTGACGACCTGCGGATTGGCCTTGCCCTGCATCGCCTTCATCGTCTGGCCGACGAAGAAGCCGAACAAGGCCTCCTTGCCCGCCTTATACTGCTCGACCTTGTCGGCGTTGGCGGCGAGGATTTCATCGATCTTCGCATCGATCGCGCCGGTATCCGAGGTCTGTTTCAGTCCTTCGCGCTCAACGATGTCGGCAGCGGGATCGCCGCTGTCCAGCATCTTCTCGAACACCGTCTTGGCGATCGTTCCGCTGATCGTTCCGTCCGCGACCAGCTTCAGCAGCCCAGCGGCGTGCGCGGGCGAAACCGGGCTTTCGGCGATGGATACACCGAGCCGGTTCAGCGCCCCGAACAGCTCCGCCACAACCCAGTTCGAAGCCTGCTTGGGTTCGACTTCATGGCTGAGGAGCGTATCGAACCAGCTGGCCGTTTCGACTTCCGCGGTCAGCACGGACGCATTGTAAGGCGAGATGCCGAGCGCCTCGAACCGCTTGCGCTTGGCGTCGGGCAGCTCGGGCAATGACGCCCGGCATTCCTCGAGGAACGCATCGTCCAATTCGAGCGGCAGCAAGTCGGGATCGGGAAAGTAGCGATAATCGTGCGCGTCTTCCTTCGATCGCAGCGGCCGCGTCACGCCCTTGTCCGGGTCGAACAGCCGCGTTTCCTGGACGACCGTGCCGCCGCCCTCGATCAACTCGACCTGGCGGCGCGCCTCATATTCGATCACCGCCATGGCGAAGCGGACGGAGTTGACGTTCTTCGTCTCGGTCCGAGTGCCGAACTCCTCGCCGGGCTTGCGCACGCTGACATTGACGTCGGCGCGCATCGAGCCTTCCTCCATATTGCCGTCGCACGAGCCGACGTAGCGGAGGATTGCCCTTAACTTCCGCAGGTAAGCCCCTGCTTCGGCGGGAGAACGCATGTCTGGCTTCGACACAATCTCCAGCAGCGCCACGCCGGAGCGATTGAGGTCGACATAAGACATCGTCGGGTGCTGGTCGTGCATCAGCTTGCCCGCGTCCTGCTCGACATGGATGCGCTCGACGCCGATCGATTTGGCGCTGCCCTCATCCTTCTCGTCGGTCAGGACGGTGATTTCCCCCTCGCCGACCAGCGGATGGTAGAGCTGCGAAATCTGGTAGCCCTGTGGCAGGTCGGCGTAGAAATAATTCTTCCGGTCGAAGCGCGACCATTTGTTGATCTTCGCCTCGATCGCCATGCCAGTTCGGACCGCCTGGCGGATGCATTCGCGGTTCGGCACCGGAAGCATCCCCGGCATCGCCGCGTCGACCAGGCTGACCTGCGTGTTGGGTTCCGCCCCGAACGCCGTCGCTGCCCCGGAGAAGAGCTTGGCATTGGAGACGACCTGGGCATGGACTTCGAGGCCGATCACAACCTCCCAATCGCCGGTTTCGCCTTTGACGCGATAGTCGCTCACCACCACTTCTCCGCACGATGGGTGAATCCGGCGCGCTCCTCAATGGCCAGCCCAGCGTTGAGCACGCCCTGCTCGTCCAGCTCCTTGCCGATCAGGTGCAGGCCAAGCGGCAGGCCCTGACTGTCGAGCCCGCCGGGGACCGACATCGCCGGAAGCCCCGCCAGACTCGCCGGGACCGCGAACACGTCGTTGAGATACATCGCCAATGGATCGCTCATCTTCTCGCTGAGCCCGAACGCCGCGGACGGCGCCGTCGGCGTCAGGATCAGGTCGCAGTCGCGGAACGCCTCGGCGAAGTCGCGCTTGATCAGCGTCCGCACCTTCTGCGCCTTGGTGAAATAGGCGTCGTAATAGCCCGCCGACAGCACATAGGTGCCGATCATGATCCGCCGCTTCACTTCCGCGCCGAAACCGGCCGCGCGGGTCGCCGCGTACATGTCGTCGAGCGTCTTCACGCCCGTTTCGCGCAAACCGTAGCGGACGCCGTCATAGCGGGCGAGGTTGGACGAGGCTTCGGCTGGCGCGATAATATAATAGGTCGGAAGCGCATATTTGGTGTGCGGCAGGCTGATCGGGACGACCTCAGCCCCCGCATCCCTCAGCCATTCGATACCGCGATCCCACAGCGCATTGATCTCCTCGGGGACACCATCGATCCGATATTCCTTGGGAATACCGACGCGCTTGCCCTTGAGATCGCTCGATAGTCCCGCCTCCCAATTGGGCACGGGCAGGTCGAGCGAGGTCGCGTCCTTGGGATCGAACCCGCACATGTTCTCGAGCAGGATCGCGCAATCGCGGACCGTCCGCGCCATCGGCCCTGCCTGGTCGAGCGAAGAAGCGAACGCCACGATTCCCCAGCGCGAGCAGCGCCCATAGGTCGGCTTGATGCCCGTAATCCCGGTGAAGGCCGCGGGCTGGCGGATCGAGCCGCCGGTATCGGTCCCGGTCACGCCCGGCGCCATCCCCGCCGCGACCGCCGCCGCCGACCCGCCCGAGCTTCCGCCCGGGGTCAGCGCGGCATTGCCGCCGTCGTTGCGCTTCCATGGGGATATGACCGGTCCATAGGCGCTAGTCTCGTTCGACGAGCCCATGGCGAACTCATCCATGTTGAGCTTGCCCAGCATCCCCGCGCCGGCTGCCTTGAGCTTGCCCGACACGGTGCTTTCGTAAGGCGGCTTGAATCCCTTGAGGATGTTCGAGCCGGAGGTCGAATCCACACCCTCGGTCGCGAACAGATCCTTGATGCCCAGCGGAATGCCCGACAGCGGCCGCAAGTCTCTCGCCTGCCGGGCTTCATCGGCCGCATTCGCCGCCGCCAGCGCCGCATCCGGCGTCTCGACCGTGTAGGCATTGAGCGCCCTGCCGGCCTCGACCGCAGCATTGAATGCCTCGGCGATTTCGCGCGCGCTAAAATCGCCGGTGCGGAAGCCGTCGCGAAGCTGGGCGATCGTCTTCTGATTGAGCTCGCCCACTATTCGATCACCTTCGGCACGGCGAAGAAGCCATGCTGTGCGTCGGGCGCATTCTTGAGGACCGCGTCCCGGATATGACCATCGTTCACGACATCGTCGCGAAGGCGCAAATGGTTGTCGATCACGGCGGTCAGCGGCTCGACGCCGTCGGTGTCGACCTCGCCCAGCTGCTCGACCCAGCCGAGGATATTGTTGAATTCGGGCACCATCGCCTCGACCTCGGCATCGCTCATGGCGATGCGGGCGAGCTTG
>Ga0307412_10001749_pt1 | contig 12005 bp, 10 predicted proteins | sample DK1Cmetagenome_3_FD_203823 | JGI IMG/M metagenome (GOLD analysis project Ga0307412, IMG submission 203823) | Maize rhizosphere microbial communities from greenhouse at UC Davis, California, United States - DK15-C-1 | ecosystem: Host-associated > Plants > Roots > Rhizosphere > Soil | place: USA...
CTGCTTCTTGAACGCCTTTTCGAGGTGCGCGGAGACGTCCTTGTCTTCCACCGGCACGACCCGGTCGAGCATCTCGACGATCGTCACCTTGGCGCCCATGTCGTTGTAGAAGCTGGCGAACTCCACGCCGATCGCGCCCGATCCGATGACCAGCAGCTTGGTCGGCATCTCGGTCGGCGTCATCGCGGTGCGATAGGTCCAGATGCGCTTGCCGTCGGCCTTGGCGAAGGGCAGGTCGCGGGCGCGGGCACCCGTGGCGACGATGATGTTCTTCGCTTCGAGATCGGTCTTCTTGCCGTCGGCCGCGGTGACGGTCAGCTTGCCCTTCGCGGTCAGCACGCCGGTGCCCATGTGGACGGCGATCTTGTTCTTCTTCATCAGGTGCGTGACGCCCTGATTCAGCTGCTTGGCGACGCCGCGCGAGCGCTTCACCACCGCGTCCAGATCGGCGCTGATCTGGTTGGCGATCAGGCCGTAATCCTTGGCGTGCTGCATATAGTGGAAGATTTCCGCCGAGCGCAGCAGCGCCTTGGTGGGGATGCAGCCCCAGTTGAGGCAGATGCCGCCGAGCAGCTCGCGCTCGACGATGGCGGTCTTCAGGCCCAGCTGGGCCGCCCGGATCGCCGCGACATAGCCGCCGGGGCCCGAGCCGAGAACGATGAGGTCGTAGGATTCAGCCAAGGTGTGCTTCCTTCTGATCCCTTCCCGCTGGCGGGGGAGGGCTGGAGAGAAAATAGTGCGGAGCCGGCGAATTGCATGGGGCGCCCTGGCTCCGCGCGTGCATCAAGTGATCTGTTCCACCGGCCGCGGGCGCTTGTGCTCGTCGACAGCGACGAACACGAACTGCGCCTGCGTCACCAGGCAGCTTTCCTCGACGTGCCGGCCGCGCCGCCACGCCTGGATCTCGATCGTCATCGAGGTGCGGCCGACCTTGATCATCTCGGCATAGACCGAAACTTCGTCGCCCACCGCGACCGGCGAGTGGAACTTCATGCCTTCCACCGCGATCGTCACGGCGCGGCCGCGCGCATAGCGCGAGGCGACCAGGCCGGCGGCCATGTCCATGTGGCTCATCAGCCAGCCGCCGAAGATATCGCCGTACGGATTGGTGTCGGCCGGCATGGCCGTGACGCGGATAGCCGGCTGGCGATCGGGCGGGCCGCCTTGTTGGTCAATCATCGCGTCGAGCCTCCTTGTTGCCGCGCAGTGCTGCGCGGTCCTTGGCATAGGCGGCGCGCAGCGGGCCGATGCCCATCACCACCACCGCCACCATGGCGACATAGGCGACCAGCCAGATGTCGCCCGTGGCGCGGCGATACGACCAGGCGGCGAGCGATGCGACGATCCACGCCGCGATCAATCCCGCGACGATATGAAGGACCTCGATCAATACGCGCACCGCCCGGCTCCGATCAGGCAATCATGCCCATCGGGGCTTCGACGAGTTCCTTGAAGATCTTCATCATCTCGGCCCCGTCGGCACCGTCGATGGCGCGATGGTCGAAGCTGCCCGTGGCGCTCATCACCGTCGCCACGCCCAGCGCGTCGTCGATGATGTACGGGCGCTTCTCGCCCGCGCCGATCGCCATGATCATGCCCTGCGGCGGGTTGATCACCGCTTCGAACTGCTTGATGCCGTACATGCCCATGTTGGACAGGCTGGCGGTGCCACCCTGATATTCATGCGGCTGCAGCTTGCCCTCGCGGGCGCGGCCGGCAAGGTCCTTCATCTCGGCCGAGATGGCGGAGACGGCCTTGTTCGCGGCGTCCTTGATGATCGGGGTGATCAGGCCGGTCGGCGTCGACACCGCGACCGACACGTCGGCGCGGCTGTACTTGATCAGCTTGTCGCCGGTGAAGGTGACGTTGCACTTCGGCGCACGCGCCAGCGCGACACCCAGCGCCTTGATCAGCAGATCGTTGACTGACAGCTTTACGCCGCGCGCGTCGAGCGCCTTGTTCAGCTCACCGCGCAGCTTGAGCAGCGCGTCGAGGCGAATGTCGACCGTGAGGTAGATGTGCGGGACGGTCTGCTTCGACTCGGTGAGGCGACGCGCGATCGTCTTGCGGATGTTCGAGAGCTTCTCTTCCTCGTGCGGAATCGAATCGTCGAACCAGACAGCCTTGGTTTCGGCAGCGGCTGGCGCGGCAGAAGGCGCGGCGGTCGGAGTCGAGGGTGCAGCAGCGGCCGGCTGGGCGGCAGGCGCCGCGCCGGGCTTGGCGCCTTCGACATCGGCCTTGACGATGCGGCCGTTCGGGCCGGTGCCGCTCACGCCGGCGAGGTCGACGCCCTTGTCGGCGGCGATGCGGCGGGCGAGCGGGCTAGCCTTGACGCGCGAACCGGAGGCTGCGGCGGGCTGGGCTGCCGGAGCAGGGGCCGGGGTTGGCGCAGGCGCGCTCGCGGCGGGGGCCGGAGCAGGCGCGGGCGCAGGGGTCGGCGCGGAGGCGGCGCTGGCGGTCGAGGCATCTTCGCCTTCGCCGGCCATTACCGCGATCACGGTGCCGACCTTCACATTGTCGGTGCCTTCGGCGATCATGATCTTCCCGATCACGCCTTCGTCGACCGCTTCGAATTCCATCGTCGCCTTGTCGGTCTCGATCTCGGCAAGCAGGTCGCCGGACTTAACCGTGTCGCCTTCCTTGACGAGCCACTTGGCAAGCGTGCCTTCCTCCATGGTGGGAGAAAGTGCCGGCATCTTGATTTCGATTCCCATGAAGGTTCCCGTCGTTGGTCCTGGGGGTGGCTGGCCCCTCCTTTGCCGCCGCGAACCCTAGGGTCAAGCCCCGCTCTTGCGCTGCGGCCCGTGCCGGTCCACGTAACGCATGACTGCAAGGAAGGCCCCCATGCGCACCTATCTGGTGGTGATCGATGATTCGCCCGAGGCCGAAATCGCGCTGCGCTTCGCCGCGCGACGGGCAGCGAAGACCGGCGGCAATGTCGAAATCCTGGCGCTGATCCCCCCGGCCGAGTTCGTCCAATGGGGCGGGGTGATGGCGACGATCGAGGAGGAAGCGCGCGAGCGGGCCGAGGCGCTGGTGGCGCGCGCGGCCGGCACGATCTTCACCGAATCCGGGCTGACGCCTTCGATCACCGTGCGCGAAGGCGACGGTCCGAAAGTGGTGCGGGAGATGCTGGCGGCCAATCCGGACGTCGCTGCGCTGGTGCTGGGTGCCGCGCCCAGCGGCGCGCCGGGCAAGCTGGTCGCGCACTTTACCGGCGCCGATGCGGGCAAGATGACGGTGCCGGTGATGATCATTCCCGGCTCGCTCGACATGGATGCGATCGATCGGCTGAGCTGATCCGATTGACCCGCAGCCCTGGGCGCGTCAGCATAAGCCCATGCGCATCCTCGCTCTTTTGCCGCTCGCCCTGCTCGCCACGCCTGCCATCGCGCAGGAACGGCCCGATCCCGCCCGGCTCAAGGCTACCGTCGAGAAGCTCGTGAGCTTCGGCACGCGGCACACGCTCTCCGATCCCGACAATCCGACGCGTGGCATCGGCGCGGCGCGGCGCTGGTTCGGCGGCGAACTGGCGAAGATCGGCACCGCGTGCGGCGGGTGCATCGAGACCAGCGAGATTGCCCGCGACTTCAAGGGGACGCGCGCGCCAAACGGGGTGCGGATCGTCGACGTGCTCGGCATCCAGCGGGGCAGCGAACCGGGTCGCGTGGTGATCGTGATGGGCCATATCGACAGCCGCGTCACCGATGTGATGAACGCCACCGCCGACGCGCCGGGTGCGAACGACGACGCCTCGGGCGTGGCGCTGGTGCTTGAGGCGGCGCGGATCCTCTCCAAGCACAAGTTCAAGGCGACGATCGTCTATGCCGCTCTCTCGGGTGAGGAGCAGGGGCTTTATGGCGGGCAGCTGCTCGCTGAAACGGCCAAGGAGCGGGGCTGGACCGTTTCCGCCGTTCTCAACAACGACATCGTCGGCAACACGATCGGGCAGGACGGGCGCCGGATAGCCGATCGGGTCCGCGTCTTCTCCGAAGGTGCCCGCGACTCGGAGAACGTGCCGGAGACCAAGGCCCGCCGCGCCGATGGCGGCGAGGATGACGGCCCCAGCCGCGCGCTCGCCAAGGCGATCCGCGGCGTTGCCACGGCCGACCCGAAAGGGTTGAAGGTGCTGATGGTGCGTCGTCCGGATCGCTTCGGGCGCGGCGGCGATCATTCGCCGTTCCTCACGCTCGGCTATCCGGCGGTGCGCTTTTCGGTCGGGGTCGAGAATTACGACGCGCAGCATCAGGATCTGCGGACGCAAGCGGGCAAGGTGTACGGCGATACCGTCGACCGGATGGATTTCCCGTATCTCGCCAAGGTCACCGCGCTCAACGTGGCGACGTTGCGCCGCCTCGCCAGCGCGCCCGCGGCGCCGGAACCGGTGATCCTCAGCGGTGCGCTCGCCACCGACACGACGGTGAAATGGCCGGCGGTCGGCGGTGTCGCCAAATACCGCGTCTATTGGCGTTCTGCCGACAGCGACGGCTGGACCAGCCATGTCGACGTGGCCGGGGACAAGACCGAGACCGTCCTCAAGGGCATCATCGTCGACGACAATTTCGTCGGCGTCTCGGCGCTCGCGGCCGACGGCGCGGAGAGCCTCGTCAGCTTCGGCGCGCGGCCGGTGCGCGAACGTTGAACCTGTCGGCGGAGCGGTTCATAGGGGCCGCCAGCGGGGGCGAGACATTACACGAGTCGAGTTTGATCATGGCAACCCATCCCGCTTCCGACGAACCCGCCACGCTGCTGGTAGTCGATGACGATCGCGACATCCGGCTGCTGCTCGCGAACAGCCTGGGCGCGCGCGGCTACCGGGTCGAGACCGCGTCGAGCGCGCGCGACATGGACGTGATCCTCGAGAAGATGCCGGTCGATCTAGTGATCCTCGACGTTATGATGCCAGGCGAGGACGGCCTGTCCGCCTGCCGCCGCATCGCCACCGCGGACGGCCCCGACGTGATCCTGCTGAGCGCGCTCGGCGAGGAGCAGGACCGCATTCTCGGGCTGGAGGTCGGCGCCGGCCATTATCTGCCCAAGCCGTGCAGCCCGCGCGAGATCCTGGCGACGGTGCGCGCGGCGCTGCGCAAGCGCGGCAGCCCCGCCGCGCTGCCCGCCGGGGATGTCTACACCTTCGAAGGCTGGCGCATCGATCTGGGCAGCCACGAGCTGTTCGATCCCGAAGGCGTGCTGGTGGGCCTGACCGACGGCGAGTTCGCGGTGCTGCGCGTGTTCATCGAACGGCCGCGCCGGGTGCTGACCCGCGAGGCGTTGCTCGCGGCGGCGCGCGGTCCGGATTCGGACGCCTATGACCGCGCGATCGACGTGCAGGTCAGCCGCCTGCGCCGCAAGCTGCGCTCGGGTGCCGACGAGATCATCCGCACCGTGCGCAACGAAGGCTATCTATTCGTACCGCGCGTTACCCGCGCATGAAGGCGGGGACGGCGGCGCCCCGATCGCCGCTGTTCCTGCGCATCTTCGTGCGGATGCTGGCCTGCGTCGCGGTGGTCCAGCTGCTGAATTTCGCGCTGCTGTTCGCGGTGCAGACCCCGAACCCAAAGCTCCATACGGTGGGCCAGATCGCTCAGGCGATGCGCCATCCCGCCGCTGCGCCGGAAGGATTCACGGTGCAGCGTACCGACTCCGTCGAGCATCAGCCCTGGAATCCGCGGGCGGAGCGCACCGAAGTGGCGCTGGCTACGGCGCTGGGGGTGCCGCGCGACCATGTCATCCTGCGCTTCCCGGTGGGCTTTCTGCAGCGGCCGCAGGTCTACAACCGCGCGGGTGTGCCGCCCGCACCGGCCCCGGCAAACGCGGTTGCCGCCCAAGACGTGATCGTCAACGGCAGCTTCGAGGCCTCGCTCAAGCTGCCCGACGGCAGCTGGCGGACCGTTTCCCCCGGCGAAGGTCTGGAGCCCTGGCGGCTGTTCGTGCTCGTGTGGCTACTGCTCTCCGCGCTCGCCGTCGCGCCGTTCGCCTGGACGATGGCGCAGCGCTTCGCCCGGCCGATCGGCGCCTTCGCCCGCGCCGCCGAGCGGCTGGGCCGCGACCCGCGCGCGCCGCCGATCGAGCTGGACGGGCCGGCCGAGATCGCCGAGGCGGCGCGCGCGTTCAACGACATGCAGGCGCGGCTCAACCGCTATGTCGACGATCGCGCGACGATGATCGCCGCGGTGGCGCACGATCTGCGGACCCCGCTGATGCGGTTGGGCCTGCGGATCGAGGACGCCGATCCGGCGATCCGCACCGCCTGCGAATGCGATATCCGCGAGATGCAGGCGATGATCTCGGCGGTGATGGCCTATGTTCGCGAAAGCAGCCGCATCGGCGTGCGCCGGCCGCTGGACCTGCGATCGCTGGCGGAGACGGTGGTCGACGAGGCCTCCGACCGCGGCGCTGCGGTCAGCCTGGAGACGGGCGACCCGGTCGTGATCGAGGCGGATCCGGTGGCGCTGAAGGCGATGCTCGCCAATCTTGTCGGCAACGCGATCAAATATGCCGGCGGCGCCCAGCTGGTGCTGGAACGGCGCGAGCATGAAGCGGTGATCGCGGTGCGCGATCGCGGCCCCGGCATCCCGGACGAGGACATGGAGCGCGTGTTCGACCCGTTCTTCCGCGGCGAGCGCTCGCGCAACCGCGATACCGGCGGCATGGGGCTGGGCCTCGCCAGCGCGCGGGCAGCGGCACGGGCGCATGGCGGCGACATCACCCTCCGTCGCCGCGACGGCGGCGGGATGTGCGCGATGGTAACGCTTCCGCTTTGATTTCAGGCGCTTCGATCTACGACCTTCTGCCGCTGGCCCGCCCTCGTCTTTGTTGATACCGCTACCGCAGCTGCGGCCGGCGAGCGCCGGCGGACGAGGAGACGGATGATGGGAACGCGACGCGATGTGCTCGGCGGAATCGGCGTGGGACTGGCTGCGGGCGCGCTGGGCGGCGCGGCCTGGGCGCAGGGCAAGCGCAAGCTCGGCTACGCGGTGGTCGGCCTGGGCAGTTATGCCGTCAACCAGATCATGCCCCGCCTCAAGGACTGCGAGTTCGCCGAACTGAAAGCGCTGGTGAGCGGTACGCCCGCCAAGCTGGAAAAATACGGCGCGGAGTACGGCATCCCCAAGACGCACTGGTACAATTACCAGACCTATGACCGGATCCGCGACAATCCGGATATCGACATCGTCTACGTCATCCTGCCGAACAGCCTGCACGCCGAATATGCGATCCGCGCCAGCCAGGCGGGCAAGCACGTGCTGTGCGAGAAGCCGATGGCGACGTCGGTCGCCGAAGGCCAGGCGATGATCGCGGCGGCGAAGAAGGCCGGCAAGAAGCTGATGATCGGCTATCGCAGCCGGTTCGAGCCGTACAATCTGAAGGCGATCGAGACGGTGAAGTCCGGCGCGCTCGGCAAGCCGACGCTGATCTTCGCCGAGCATGGCTTCCCGATCTCGCCCAACCAGTGGCGGCTCGACAGGCCGCTCTCGGGCGGCGGCTCGCTGATGGACATCGGCATCTACAGCCTCAACGCCGCGCGCTATCTTGCCGGCACCGAGCCGCTGGAGGTCAGCGCGATGGAGGCCACCGACCGCAAGGATCCGCGCTTCAAGACGGTGGAGGACCGGATCGATTTCCAGCTCCGCTTCCCGAACCAGCTGATCGCGAATTGCGTGTCGAGCTACAGCTCGGCGCACAACGCCTATCGCGTCACTGGCAGCAAGGGCTGGGTGGGGCTGGACCCTGCTACGCCCTATGCGGGGCAGCAGATGTGGACCCGCATCGGCGGCAAGGTCGAGCAGGTCGAGCTGCCCAAGCCGGCCAAGAACCAGTTCGTCGAGATGCTGGATCATTTGCCCGAGTGCATCGCGAGCGGCCGCGAGCCGATCGTGGCCGGCGAGGAAGGCCTGCGCGACATGCGGCTGATCGAGGCGATCTACCGCTCGGCGCGCGAACATCGCGCGATCACGCTGGCTTGAAGGTCGAACGCATGAAGCGACGTGACGTGTTGGCGGCGGGCGCTGTGCTCGCCGCTTCCGCCTGGACGCCGCTCGCCCGGGCCGGGCGGGTGCTGACCGCCGATCATCGCGCCCGCATCCAGGCGCTGATCGGGCAGATGACGCTCGCCGAAAAGGTCGGGCAGATGAACCAGATCGCCGGCGGGCGGCAGAAATCGCTCAACTCGAAGCTCGACGCGGCGATGCTCGATCGGGTGCGCAAGGGCGAGATGGGCTCGTTCCTCCACGTCGCCGGGGCCGAGCCGCTGCGCGACCTGCAGCGGGTGGCGGTGGAGGAATCGCGACTCAAGATCCCGCTGCTGTTCGCGATGGACGTGATCCATGGCTATCGCACGATCCTGCCGGTGCCATTGGCGCTGGCGGCGAGCTGGGACCCTAGGGTCGCCGAGCAGGCCGCGCGGATTGCCGCGGAAGAGGCCTGGGCAGCGGGGCTGCACTGGACGTTCACGCCGATGGTCGACGTTGCGCGCGATCCACGCTGGGGCCGGGTGGTCGAAGGCGCGGGCGAGGATGCGTATCTGGGCAGCCGCATCGCCGAGGCGCAGGTCGCTGGCTTCCAGGGTGCGGATTTGGCCAAGGGCATGCGCATGATGGCGTGCGCCAAGCATTTCGTCGGATACGGCGCCGCGGCCGGTGGTCGTGACTACGACAGCGCTGACGTCAGCGAGCGTACGCTCAACGAAGTCTATCTGCCGCCCTTCCATGCCGCCGCGCGGGCAGGGGCGGGCAGCTTCATGACCGCGTTCAACGATCTGGGCGGCGTGCCGATGACCTCGAACGCCGATCTGGTGCGCGGCTTCCTGCGCGCGCGCTGGAACTATCAGGGGCTGGTGGTGAGCGACTGGAACGCGATCCGCGAGCTGGTCAACCACGGCATCGCCGCCGATGCGCGCGAAGCCGCGGTGCTGGCGCTGAAGGCCGGCGTCGACATGGACATGGCGAGCGGCAGCTATGCCACCTACCTCGCCGAAGCAGCGACCGCCGATGCCAGCCTGATGCCGCTGATCGACGAGGCGGTGGGCCGCATTCTGGCCGCCAAGGCGCGGCTGGGACTGTTCGACGATCCGTACGGCTTTGGCGACCCGGCGCGTGACAAGGCGCCGCTGCGGCGGACGGAAGCGCGCGATCTGGCGCGGCGATCGGTGGTGCTGCTGCGTAACGACGGCGCGCTGCTGCCGCTCAAGGCCGGTGCCAAGCTCGCGCTGATCGGCGCGCTGGCGGACGATGCGTCTTCGGCGATCGGGTCGTGGCGTGCGCGCGGCCAGGCGGCCGATGCGGTGACGCTCAAGGCGGCGCTGACGGGCGCGGAATATCTTCCCGGTACCGATGTCGCGGCCGCCGTCGAGGCGGCGAAGCGCGCGGACGTGGTGCTAGTTGCGATCGGCGAGGATTATGACCGCACCGGCGAGGCGCGCAGCTATGCCGAGATCGGGTTGCCCGGCGCGCAAGCTGCGCTGCTCGAAGCACTCAAGGCGACCGGCAAGCCCATCGTCGCAATCCTGATGGGCGGACGTCCGCTCGCACTCGAGCGGGAACTGACCGGCGTGCCCGCGGTGCTGCAGACCTGGCTGCTCGGCATCGAGAGCGGTCCGGCCATCGCCGAGATCCTCACCGGCAAGGCCGCCCCCGGGGGGCGCCTGCCGATCGGGATGCCGCGCAAGACCGGTCAGTCGCCGCAGAGCTATGCGCATCTGCCCACCGGCCGTCCGGCCAACCCGGACCTTACCGTGGACAGCGTCCGCTATCACGATACCGATATCGGCCCGCTCTTCGCCTTCGGGCATGGCCTCACCTATGGCGAGATCGCCTATGGACCGCTGACGCTCAGTGCCGAGACGCTGGCGCCCGGGGGGCGGATCACGGCATCGGTGCAAGTCACCAATCGCGGGACGATGGCGGTGGAGGAGGTGGTGCAGCTCTACGCCAATGATCCCGTCGCATCGGTCTCGCGGCCGGTGGCGGAGCTGCGCGGATTCGCGCGCGTGCCGCTCAAGCCGGGGCAAAACCGCACGGTGCGCTTCACGCTTGCGCCCGAGCAGTTCGCCTTCTGGCGCGACGGCAAGTGGATCGTCGAGCCGGGCGAGATCCGGCTGATGGCCGGCGCCTCTGCGGCGGACCTGCGCAGCGAAGCGAAGTTCCGCATCACCGTGGGAGGGCAGGGCGATGTGCCCGCCGCCTCGCTCGCAACCAAGGTGGAGATAGCGTGATGGGGGAGCCCTGGCATACGCTGGCGATCGTCGCCGGTAGCATCGCCGCCGTCATTCTGCTGGTATTGCGCCTCAAACTCCAGCCGTTCGTTGCGCTGCTGCTGGTGGCGCTGGCGACCGGCCTGGTCTTCGGCAACGATCCGCTGGCGGTGATCGCCGCGATCCGCAAAGGCACGGGTGAAGCGCTCGGCTTCGTCGCGGTGGTGATCGGGCTCGGCGCCGTGCTGGGCGGGATGCTCGAAGCTTCGGGCGGCGTGCAGGCAATCGCACGGCGGCTGCTCGACCTGTTCGGCGAGAAGCGGGTGCCCTGGGCGCTCACCGCGATCGGCATCGTCGTCGGCGTGCCATTGTTCTTCGACGTCGCCTTCATCATCCTGGCGCCGTTGCTCACCACGCTGGCGGTGCGGGCGGAGCGGCGCGTCACCTATTTCGCGCTGCCGTTGCTCGCCGGGCTGATGACGATGCACGCGCTGTTGCCGCCGCATCCGGGTCCCGTCGCGGTCGCCGAGCTGCTCCATACCGATTACGGGCGGATGGCGCTGTACGGCCTGATCTGTGGCATCCCCTCGGCGATCCTCGCGGGTCCCGTGTTCGCCAAGCTGGCGCATGGCGCGCCCGGCTATGGCGCGATCGGCGCACCGCCGATGCTCGACGAAGGCGCACCGCAGACCAATGCGGTCGGCTTCGGCCCCGCGCTCGCCGCGATGCTGCTGCCGCTGGCGCTGATCCTGATCGGCACGGTGGCGAGCGAGGCGATGGCGCCGGGGCTGGCGCGCTCGACGCTCGTATTTCTTGGCCATCCCTTCACCGCGCTGGTGATCGCGGTGATCGGCGCAATGCTGTGGCTGCGGCTGGTGGCGGGTGCAGAGTTCGCGACGCTGTCCAAGATCAGCACCCGCGCGCTGGAGCCCGCCGGCCTGATGGTGCTGATCATCGGCGCGGGCGCGGCGTACAAGGAAGTGCTGATCGAATCGGGTGCCGGGGTGCAGATCACCCAGGCGGTGGCGGCGGCGCAGGTCTCGATCCCCGTCTTCGCCTTCCTGCTCTCCGCGTTCGTCCGGGTGGCGCAGGGATCGGCGACCGTCGCGATGGTCACCGCCGCCGGCCTTGCGGCGCCGTTGATCGGATCGGCAGGCCTGGGTCCGGACCGGATCGCGCTGGTGACGGTGGCGATCGGTGCCGGAGCGACCGTGGTCAGCCATGTCAACGACACCGGCTTCTGGCTGGTGAAGCAATATCTCGGCCTCACCGAAGCGCAGACCTTTCGCAGCTGGACGGTCGGTGCCACCATTGCGGGACTGACCAGTTTCGCCATGGCGCTGCTGCTATGGCCGTTCGTCTGAGGGGGAATTCGATGCTCGCCACTACCCGCCGCACCCTGTTGGGCGGCCTCGCCGCGTTGCCGCTGCTGCCCGGCATCGCCCGTGCGGCGGGGGCGGGGACGATCACCCGGCTTGATCCCGAGCTCGATACGCTGCTCGATATCGAATCGCCGCTCGAGGTGATTTCCAGCGGCATCCAATGGGCCGAAGGGCCGGTGTGGATCCGCGACGGCGCGGTGACCGGCGGCGCGGCCGGCGGCGCAAGCGCGTTCGATCGCAGCTATCTGCTCTTCTCCGATCCACCGGCCAACATCGCCTATCGCTGGGACGGCAAGGAGACCAAGCCCTTCCTCGTCCCCTCGGGCCTTGCGGGGCCGATCCCGGCAGGCGTGCGCGAGGCGGGATCGAACGGCATGATCCAGGGCCGGAAGGGCGAGCTGCTGATGGCCGATAGCGGCACCCGCGCCATC
>Ga0307412_10001751_pt1 | contig 11998 bp, 9 predicted proteins | sample DK1Cmetagenome_3_FD_203823 | JGI IMG/M metagenome (GOLD analysis project Ga0307412, IMG submission 203823) | Maize rhizosphere microbial communities from greenhouse at UC Davis, California, United States - DK15-C-1 | ecosystem: Host-associated > Plants > Roots > Rhizosphere > Soil | place: USA...
TTGGCTGCGGCCTGGTCTTTCGTCACTTTCATGAAATTGCTCCTGTGGCCAGGTTGGCATCGCCTGGACATAACGATGTTGCTGGGCTGGCTTTCATGATATTCGTCATATAAAGTTGCTGCAATGGTTGTATAGGCATCTGCAGAAGTCTCGCGGATCCCATGGCTTTAGCTCAAGTCAAATAATTCCCCGGTGGACCGGCCCCATGAAACGTAACGATCTGCGCAGTATCGATCTGAATCTGCTGGTGGTGTTCGAAGCGCTTATTCAGGAGCGCAACCTTACCCGCGCCGCTGAAAAATTATCCCTTGGTCAGCCAGCGGTTAGCGCAGCGCTGGTGCGTTTGCGCAGGCTGTTCAACGATCCTCTGTTCGAGCGCATCGGTCATCGAATGGTGCCCACCGCACGTGCATTGCGTGCTGCACAGACGCTCGGGCCGGCGTTGGATTGCGTGTGTAGTGCGATCACCGACACCAGGGTTTAACCGGGCTGATCCCTTTTTTTGCCATTAAACATGATAGCTATCATTATTGATGATAGCCAACTTCACTCCCTTCGATTCGTCGAGACCTCGCGCGAGGCCGAGAATCCGGAAAAATTCATAAATCGTCTGGCGGACACACCCCATGGAACAGTCACTCAAACCTTTGCGTTATCCCCTGGCCGCGTTGGCGCTGGTGGCGCTTGCCGCGTGTGAACGCACGCCCAGTGCCGCGCAGGCTCCGGGGGCGCCGCACGTCATCGTCGCCAAGGTGCTTGAGCAGCCCATTACCGAATGGGATGAAGTCACCGCTCGCCTGGAAGCACCGGAAACCGTAGAGGTTCGTCCACGGGTTTCGGGCCAGATTGAACGCGTTGCCTTTACCGACGGCGCGCTGGTGAAGAAGGGCGATTTGCTGTTCCAGATTGATCCACGTCCGTTCGAACATGAAGTGCATCGCATCGAGGCGCAGCTGCAACAGGCACGCGCCACGCTGGTTCGTACCGGCAACGAAGCGCAGCGCGGCCAACGGTTGTTGAGCAGTAACGCGATCTCCGCCGAACTGGCCGACACCCGCACCACCACCGCGCAAGAAGCCAAGGCGGGCGTCGATGCCATTCAGGCGCAGCTGGATCTGGCGCGTTTGAACCTCAGCTTCACCCGTGTCACCGCACCGATAAGCGGCCGTGTCAGCCGGGCGGAAATCACCGCCGGCAACATCGTGACCGCCTACACCACAGCGCTGACCAGTGTGGTCTCCACCGACAAGGTCTACGCCTATTTCGATGCGGACGAACGAATGTTCCTCAAGTACAGCCTGCTTTCCCGTCAGGGCCAGCGCGGTCAGGCCACCCCGGTGTACATGGGCTTGTCGAACGAGGAGGGCAACAGCCACCTCGGGCAGATGAACTTTGTCGACAACCAGGTCAATCCGAAAACCGGCACGATCCGAGGTCGCGCGGTGTTTGATAACGCGGACGGTCAGTACACCCCCGGCCTGTATGCCCGGTTGAAACTGGTGGGCAGCGCCGCCTATCCCGGCCTGCTGATCAAAGATGAAGCGGTGGGCACCGACCTCGGCAAGAAATTCGTGCTGGTGGTCGATCAGGACAACAAAGCCGTCTATCGCAGCGTCGATCTGGGGCCGAAGCTTGAAGGCTTGCGCATCGTGCGCAGTGGCTTGCAGAAAGAAGATCGTATCGTCATCAACGGCCTGCAGCGCGTGCGGCCCGGCGCAGTGATCGATCCTCAGGATGCCCCGATGGCCAGCCCGGAAACGGTCGCCACACTGGCCCGCCAGCGTCAGGCAGTCGATGCCTCCAATCAACCGGCTTCAGCTAAATCGCCTGCGCTGGTGAAAGCTGAATCTGCCGCTGCACCTCGCGGATAAGGAGCACTGACATGAAGTTCTCCCAGTTCTTTATCACGCGGCCGATTTTTGCCGCCGTGCTGTCGCTGCTGATCCTGATCGCCGGCGCCATCTCGCTGTTCCAGTTGTCGATCAGCGAATATCCGGAAGTGGTGCCACCCACCGTGGTGGTCCACGCCAACTACCCGGGTGCCAACCCCAAGGTCATTGGCGAAACGGTTGCCGCGCCACTTGAGCAAGCCATCACCGGCGTCGAGAACATGCTGTATATGTCCTCGCAATCCACGGCTGATGGCCGGCTCACCCTCACCGTGACATTCGCCTTGGGCACCGACCTGGACAACGCCCAGGTGCAGGTGCAGAACCGTGTGACCCGCACCGAACCGAAGCTGCCCGAGGAAGTGACACGCATCGGTATCACCGTAGACAAAGCCTCACCCGAGCTGACATTACTCGTGCATCTGGTGTCGCCGGACAAGCGTTACGACATGCTCTACCTGTCGAACTACGCGATCCTCAACGTCAAGGATGAGCTGGCGCGCCTGGACGGCATCGGCGATGTGAAGATGTTCGGTATCGGCGATTACTCGCTGCGTATCTGGCTCGATCCGGATAAAACCGCGTCACGCAATCTGACCGCCACCGATGTGGTCAATGCGGTGCGCGAACAGAACCGTCAGGTCGCTGCCGGGCAACTGGGTTCGCCTCCTGCGCCGAATGCCACGAGCTTTCAGATGTCGATCAACTCGCAGGGGCGGTTGGTCAGCGAAGAAGAGTTTGAAAACGTGATCATCCGCAGCGGCCCGAATGGCGAAATCACGCGCTTGAAGGACATTGCCCGGATCGAACTGGGTTCCAATCAATACGCCTTGCGCGCTTTGCTCAATAACCAGGAAGCGGTGGCGATGCCGATCTTCCAGCGTCCGGGTTCCAACGCCATCGACATCTCCGACCAGGTGCGAGCGAAGATGGCCGAGCTGAAGAAAAACTTCCCGGAAGGCATGGATTTCGAGATCGTCTACGACCCGACCATCTTCGTCCGCAGTTCGATTGAAGCGGTGGTGCACACGCTGTTCGAAGCACTGATCCTCGTGGTGCTGGTGGTGATTCTGTTCCTGCAAACCTGGCGCGCCTCGATCATTCCGCTGGTGGCCGTGCCGGTGTCGCTGATCGGTACGTTTGCCGTGATGCACTTGCTCGGCTTCTCGCTCAATGCGCTGTCGTTGTTCGGTTTGGTGCTGGCCATCGGCATCGTGGTCGACGATGCGATTGTGGTGGTGGAGAACGTCGAACGAAACATCGAGTCCGGGCTGGAACCGGTCGAGGCGACCAAGAAAGCCATGGGCGAAGTGACCGGGCCGATCATCGCCACGGCGCTGGTGCTGTGCGCGGTGTTCGTGCCAGCGGCTTTCATCTCGGGCCTGACGGGGCAGTTCTATAAACAGTTCGCGTTGACCATTGCCATTTCCACGGTGATCTCGGCGTTCAACTCGCTGACCTTGTCACCGGCGTTGGCCGCGGTATTGCTCAAGGCCCATGGCGCGCCGAAAGACCGTTTCTCCAAAGTGCTGGACCGCTTGCTCGGTGGTTGGCTGTTCAAACCGTTCAACCGTTTCTTCGAAAAGGCCAGCCATGGCTATGTGGTTGCGGTGGCCAAAATCGTTCGCGGCAGCAGTGTGGCGTTGCTGATCTACGCCGGTCTGATCGCCATGACCTACATGGGGTTCAGCACCACGCCGACCGGCTTCGTGCCCACCCAGGATAAAAAGTACCTAGTGACCTTCGCGCAACTGCCGGACGCCGCGAGTCTCGACCGCACGGAATCGGTGATCCGGCGCATGAGCACCATCGCCATGAACGAGCTGGGCTTCGATAGCGCCGTGGCTTTTCCGGGCCTGTCGATCAACGGTTTCACCAACAGCCCAAACGCCGGCATCGCCTTTATCGGCTTGCGCCCATTCGATGAGCGCAAGGATCCCGGCTTGTCCGCCGGGGCGATTTCCGCCTCGCTCAACGTCAAGTTCGGTGGCATCCAGGACGCCTACATCGCCGTATTCCCGCCACCGCCGGTGCAAGGCCTGGGCACCATCGGGGGCTTCCGGCTGCAGATCGAAGACCGCGGCAGCCTGGGCTATGACGAGCTGTACAAAGAGACCATGAACATCATCGCCAAGAGCCGTAGCGCTCCGGAACTGGCCAACCTGTTCACTAGTTACACCGTCAACGTGCCGCAGGTCGAAGCCGCCATTGACCGGGAAAAAGCCAAGACTCACGGCGTGAAGATCAACGATATCTTCGACACCTTGCAGGTATACCTGGGCTCGCTGTATGCCAACGACTTCAACCGTTTTGGCCGGACCTATCAGGTCAATGTGCAGGCCGAGCAACAGTTCCGCCAGGAGCCTGAACAGATCGGCCAGTTGAAGGTGCGCAATGATCGCGGCGAGATGATCCCGCTGGCCACGTTCGTCAAGGTCAACCCGACATCAGGCCCTGACCGGGTCTCGCACTACAACGGTTTCCTCACCGCAGAAATCAACGGCAGTGCAGCCCCCGGCTACAGCTCCGGCCAGGCACAGGCCGCCATTGAAAAACTGCTGAAGGCAGAATTGCCCAACGGCATGACGTACGAGTGGACTGACCTGACCTACCAGCAGATCTTGTCGGGCAACACGGCCCTGCTGGTGTTCCCGCTTTGCGTGCTGTTGGCGTTCCTGGTTTTGGCTGCGCTGTATGAAAGCTGGAGCCTGCCATTGGCAGTGATTCTGATCGTGCCGATGACCCTGCTGTCGGCGATTGCCGGAGTGATCATTTCCAAGGGCGACAACAACATCTTCACCCAGATCGGCTTGATCGTGCTGGTCGGCCTGGCCTGCAAGAACGCGATTCTGATCGTCGAGTTCGCCAAGGACAAACAGGACCAGGGCATGTCGCCGTTGGAGGCGGTGCTGGAAGCCTGCCGCATGCGTCTGCGGCCGATTCTGATGACGTCCTTCGCCTTCATCATGGGTGTGATTCCATTGGTGACATCCACTGGTGCCGGCTCGGAGATGCGTCGCGCGATGGGTGTCGCGGTGTTCTCCGGAATGCTCGGTGTGACCTTCTTCGGGTTGCTGCTGACGCCAGTGTTCTTCGTTCTGATCCGTCGCTACATCGAGCGCAAAAACGCGCGCAACGTCACCAAGCCTCATCAGGCAAACGCACTCAATCAGGAGGCACATTCATGAACACCGTGAAGCTTTTTTTACCCAGCCTTCTGGTCGTCGCGCTCGCCGCCTGCACGGTGGGCCCCGACTACAAAACGCCCGACACCGCGCCTGCCAACATAGTGTCGGCGCAAGCCGGCCACTACGATCAATCGCGTTTTGAAACGGTGTGGTGGCAGCAGTTTGATGACCCCACGCTGAACCAGTTGGTGAGCAAATCCCTGGAAGGCAACCGCGACTTGCGCGTCGCGTTTGCCCGCTGGAAAGCGGCCCGTGCGATTCGTGACGACATCAGCAACGACAATTTGCCGGTCGTCACTAGCCGCGTCAGCAGTCAGCAGGGCAAGTCGCAAGTACCGGGCCAGACCGACAGCCGAGTCAATATCGAGCGTTACGATCTGGGCCTGGACATGGCGTGGGAAGTCGATCTCTTCGGCCGGATCCAGCGTCAACTGGAATCCAGCAACGCTCAGGAAGATGCTGCGGCGGCAGACCTGTATCAGCTTCACGTGACGATGATTGCCGAGCTAGTGGATGCCTACGGCCAATTACGCGGCGCGCAGCTGCGGGAAAAAATTGCCTTGGCGAACTTGAAGAATCAGCAGGACTCGCGCACCGTGACGGTCAGCCTGCGCGACGCGGGCGTGGGCAACGAACTCGACGTGGTGCGTGCAGACGCACGTTTGGCGGCTGTCGAAGCGACTGTTCCGCAACTGCAAGCGGAGCAGGTACGGCAGAAAAACCGCATCGCAACACTCTTGGGTGAGCGCCCGGATACATTGAACGTGTCGTTGAACCCCGCCGAGTTGCCCGCTATCGCCAAAGCACTGCCGATCGGTGATCCCTCCGAGTTGTTGCGCCGGCGTCCCGATGTGCTCGCCGCCGAGCGCAGGCTGGCTTCCGCTACGGCAGATATTGGCGTGGCCACCGCAGACCTGTTCCCAAGGGTGAGCTTGAGCGGATTCCTCGGTTTCACCGCCGGCCGTGGTACGCAGATTGGCTCCAGCGTGGCCAGAGCCTGGGGCTTGGGACCGAGCATTACCTGGGCGGCCTTTGACCTGGGCAGCGTACGGGCGCGCATTCGGGGTGCCGACGCCAATGCCGAAGGCGCCTTGGCCACCTATGAACAACAAGTACTGCTGGCGCTGGAAGAGTCGGAAAACGCCTTCAGCGATTACGGCAAACGTCAGCAGCGGTTGCTGTCGTTGATCAAGCAGAGTGAGTCGAGCCGTGCGGCGGCAGACCTGGCGGCTATCCAGTACAAGGAAGGCACGGTGGATTATCTGGTGCTGCTGGATGCACAGCGTGAACGGCTGAACGCCGAGGACGCTCAAGCACTGGGTGAAATTGATGAGTACCGGGGAATAGTCGCGATTTACAAAGCGTTGGGGGGAGGTTGGGACAGCGGTGATGGCAGGGTCGCGAGCATTTATTGATAGACCGATCGAACCCTCTTGGCGGAATCTCTGGCGCTAGATCAGAAGCGATTCAGAGAGCGTGTAGCGTTTGCCTCATCTGATCGTTCGTCATTGCGGTTCCAGCAGCGATTGCTCGCACTTCGCTGCTGGTCTGGACTCCACAGTCAAGGTGTGTCGAGAACTGCGGCACCTTAAGGTAATAGGCCTGCCGAGCGATACGTCTCGATTGTCTTGTCATAAACGCTGATGTCATCACGCCCCCGAGCGATCAGCTGAGCGCCCTCCACAGCCGCATAGATCGCCAGCGCCTGCTGCTGTCGTTCCTCGAGGCTCAACTGTGGCCGGCAAACAGACAACACTTCCGTCAACCAGCGCACATTCAGTTCGGTGAAGCCGTCAACCTCTATCCTCACCTCTGGCGGTAAGTCATCGTATTCGGCGGACATGATCCCGCACAGGCACATGCGATTGTCGTTGACCAGTGCCAGGCGAAATACGTCGGTGTAACCCTTCATCCACACATTCAGGTCTTCGGAATGGGCGCGTAAACCATCAAGGTACTCAAGACCATCCTCGGTGTAACGTTTGGCCAAAGCCGCACCCAAGTCACCCTTGGTAGGGAAGTGGTAGTGAATGCTCGCACTCTTGATGCCGACCTCTTTGGCCAGTTCACGAAAGCTCAAGCCGTTGTAGCCTCGGGTCTGCACCATTTTTCGGGCAACCGCCATGATCGTTTCTCGCGTATCCGTCGTCACAACTTTACCTTTCTATCGATAGATAGACGTTGACAGTGAAAATGTTCTTGTCGTAGCTTATACCTACCGATAGGTAGATAGATAGGTATGGAGCTCGTATGAAGATTTTTGATATTCCCGGTTTTCCTAACCCGCTGCGCATTCGTATTGTTCTGGCCGAAAAAGGCCTGGACTCGCAAATAGAGTTCATCAAGATCGACCTGCCCGCAGCGGAACACAAGCAACCCGCATTCCTGGCGATCAACCCGCTGGGTACCGTCCCAGTGCTGCAACTGGATGATGGCACCAACATTTCCGAATGTACCGCAATCACCGAGTATCTGGACAATCTGGACGGCAACCCGATTCTCACCGGCAAGACGCCGAAGGAAAAGGCCATCATCCACATGATGCAAAAGCGCGCGGAGTCCGAACTGGCGGATCCGGTCGGGTTTTACTTCCACCACGCCACGCCGGGGCTCGGTGCCGCTCTGCAGCCATACAAGAGTCCTGAATGGGAAGGTCGTATCGATTGGGGCAACCGTCAACGCGACAAAGCGGTTGCCGGAATGCACTACTTCGATCAGGTCCTGCGTAGCCAGCCATATATCGCTGGCGAGCATTTTTCCATGGCCGACATCACGGTACTTGCCGGGCTGATTTTCGCCGGTTTCGCCAGTATTGCCATCCCCGATCAGTGCAGCGCGCTCTTGGCATGGCAGACAAACGTGCAGCAACGCCCAAGTGTAAAAAAACCAGCCTGATCTTGCGCCGCCCCGACTGGCAATCAGTCAGGGCGGCCCTTAAACCAACTCGTCTTTTTCAGGTGCCTCTATATGACCGTTTTCAACACCCGATGGGCGTTGCGCCATACCCTGGCCATCGTCGCGCTGACGGCTGCGTGCTCGACACTGACTGTTCAGGCCAGCACCACCCCAGCAGAAAAAAAAGCTGCTCAAAGCTACACCCATCAAACCGCTCCGACCCAGTTCATCGAAGTCGAGGGCGCGCGCCTGGCATACCGTCGCTTTGGCAAACCCAGTGGCGTGCCACTGGTATTTCTCCAGCATTTCGTTGGCAACCTAGACAGCTGGGATCCCAAAGTCATCGACGGTTTTGCCCGTGATCGCGAAATTATCCTCTTCGACAACGCCGGCGTCGCCAGCTCCAGCGGTGAAGTGCCGAACAACATCGAAGGCATGGCCAAATATGCCTCCGGCCTGCTCCAGGCACTGAATGTGAAAAAGGCGGACTTGCTCGGCTTTTCCATGGGCAGTCTGATCGCACAGCAAGTGACGCTCGATCATCCGAACCTCGTGCGTCGCCTGATTCTGGTCGGCTCATCACCTCGCGGTGGAGTTGGTATGGACTCGCTGACGCCGGAATTCCAGGGCTACCTGGCGAAAAAACGTGCCGTACCGGATGAACTGCTGCTGGACGTTTTCTTTACCCAGACCCTAGAAAGCCAGGCCGCCGGACATGAGTTCCTTACCCGTCTGCGCTCACGTAAGGTCAATCGCGATGTCGATGTCGATAGCAAGACTGCACCCGCACAAGCCGCCGCCATCGCTGGCTGGGGAGCGCCGGCCGACAACGCCAACGACTACCTGAAAGGCATCAAGCAACCGACGATGGTAGTCGCCGGCAGCCATGACATTGTCTTCTACACGGTTAATGACGTGACCTTGCAGCAGACTTTGCCGAACGCCCAGTTGGTGATCTACCCGGATTCAAACCATGGCGCGATCTATCAATACCCGGATCTGTTTTTGAAACACGCCACGCTGTTTCTCAATGGGGTGAAGTAATCGAAACATTGCACTGACGATTTGCTCGGCAGCACATGCCGCAACACCGATTAGGCTCCAAGTCAGGCCTGCGTCTACAGATCTGACGAGCGAAGAATCCAGGATCTCAGATTATGAAAGCGATTCAGTTCCGTAGCTTCGGCGGCCCCGAAGTACTCGAGTACGTCGACTTGCCAACGCCCGTACCGGGACCCGGAGAGGTATTGATAGACACCTCTGCGATCGGGGTGAATTTTCCAGATATTCGTGAACGGTTGGGCATGTATAACCGGCCCGAAACACGCGTTGGTGGTGTCACGCTGCCGCATGTCGCCGGACTTCAGGTGGTCGGACGCGTTTCGGAAACAGGGGCGGGCGTTGACCCTGCCGTTGTCGGGCGCAAGGTCATGGCCTTGATGCCCAAAGGCGCATACGCACAACAGGCTATTGCCCGTGCTGACATGCTGGTAATGCTGGGTGAGTCGGCAAACGACGTCGCCATGGCGGGTTTACCTTGTCAGGGAGTGACTGCGTTCCTCGCTCTACGCACATGCGCGCATTTACAGTCAGGTGAAAGCGTTTTGATTCAAGGTGCCGCCGGGGGGGTTGGCAGTCTGGCTGTGCAGATCGCTAAAGCCATGGGCGCACAGACAGTTTTCGGTACGGCCAGCACTGAAAGTCGTCGCGCATTCGTGCGCAGCCTCGGGGCCGACTATGCCATTAGCTACGACACTCCCCAGTGGCCGGAACGGGTGCTTGAACTGACCGAGGGGCGTGGAGTTGATGTGATCCTCGAAACCATCGGCGGCGAGGTGTTCGATCAGAACTTTGAGTGTCTCGCCATGCTGGGGCGTTGTGTGGTGGTGGGCTCCACGCGGGGTCCAGGCGAGGCATTGGCGCCTCGTCGGTTGATGGCCAAAGCGCAAACCTTGGCCGGCGTGTACCTGCCGACGTTCTTCCAGCACCCAACGTTGATTCGCGAGGCTTTGCAATTCCTCGCTGATGGCGTTTCAGGCGGAGTGATCAGACCAGTCATCGGCGCGACGTTACCCCTGAGCGAAACGGGGCTGGCGCACGCCTTATTGGAGCGAAGGGAAGTGCAAGGCGTCATTGTGCTGGATCCAAACCTCTAAGAGTGGATCACCGATTCCCCTGAATTTTCTTGCGAACTAGGACGCAGGAGCGTCTGTGGCGTTGATCAGGCGGCCACACACTCATCAGTAAATACGTCCGTCACGAGAGGAGCGCGCTATGCGCCGTCACTGCTTCACTGCAAGTGCAAGATGTTTGACGCTCGGACTGATGCTCGCGTGGGGCGGCCATGCGACGGCAGCCGATATTCACTACCGGTTCATCACGGTCGCTGGCAACAATCTGTTTTATCGGGAGGCCGGCGATCCTCATAAACCAACCATTCTGCTGCTTCATGGTTTTCCTTCGTCTTCGCACATGTTTCGCGACCTGATCCCTGAGCTAGCACCGTATTTTCATGTGCTGGCCCCTGATTACCTCGGTATGGGAAACAGTGCCGTCCCCACCGCAGCACCCTTGGCGCCGCTTACTTTCGACGCGTTAGGTCAATCGATGGAAGAGTTGGTTCGGGAGTTAGGAATTAAAAGCGCGGTGATCTTCATGCAGGACTTTGGCGGCCCTGTCGGAATGCGCCTGGCGACACGTAATCCACAGTGGGTACGCGGACTGGTCATCCAGAACACGCCGATTACGCTGGATGGATGGGAGCCCGCGAGGCTGAAAGCGATTCAGGCAAACGATGGTCCGCAAACGCCTGAGAAACGTTCAGCCGCCCAGACGCGGGTTGTTCTGGCGACTGACCTGTTTCTTTATCAGCACGGCGCCCGCAATCCCGATGGCCTTAATCCTGACGCGTGGGCAAACGATGCCTTTGCGCTCAGCGATCCTGAGAAACGGCGAGCCATGACGGATCTGCAGCTCGACATCGGGTCAAACCTCGCGTTGTACCCGCAATGGCAAGCTTACTTGCGAAAGGCTCAACCCACCACGTTGGTGGTCTGGGGAGATGGCGACCCGATATTTACGCCGCGAGGCGCAGATTCCATCAAGGAGTTCGTACCCGGGGCTCAGATCCACCATTACAACACCGGGCATTTTGCGCTGGAGGAAGAGCATCGCGACATCGCCCAACGCATTATTCAGGTCTTTGCCGGGCAATGAGGCATTAGGAGATTGGCATGTCGGATAGAGGTAATACCCCAACAGGAGAGACAGCTCGCCGGGCAGATGCCTTCGCCTTCCCCTTATTGGCCATGGTGCTGTTCGCGTTCTTCTTTGCTGCGAGCACACCGTCGCCTCTGTTCGTGGTGTTTCAGCGTCATTGGGGATTTTCCTCCGGGATGCTGACCGTCGCGTTCTCGGTGTACGCCATTGCGCTGTTGGTCGCTCTACTCAGCGCCGGGTCGTTGTCGGACCATATCGGTCGACGTTCGGTGGTTATCGGCGCGCTTGGTTTGCAGACCCTGGCGATGATTCTTTTCGTGTATGCCGGCGATATAAATCAACTTATTGTGGCGCGTTGTTTCCAAGGGCTGGCGACGGGAATTGCCAGTGGTGCATTGTCGGCGGCTATGGTCGAGGCAGCACCTGTCGGCCACAAGAAGGCAGGGGTACTGATCAGCAGCATCGCTCCGTTAGCGGGACTGGCCACAGGATCGTTAATCACAGGATTGTCGATGTACTGGATCGGGCGACCGGAGGTGATGGTATTCGCGGTGCTGGCGTTCATTTTCTCGATTGCCGCGGTGGGGGTGGCGACGGTCCCGGAAACGGCGACTCGGCGTGCCGGTGCTTTGGGATCGTTGAAGCCTCGTATTTCGGTGAGTGCCAGGGCCCAGACTGCTTACGTTCGAAGCATACCGCTGTTGCTCGCCATCTGGGCGCTGTGCGGCCTGTACATGTCACTGGCGCCCTCGATTCTTTATGGAGTATTCAACGTGAACAGCGCCGGACTCAACGGTCTGACAGTTG
>Ga0307412_10001752_pt1 | contig 11997 bp, 9 predicted proteins | sample DK1Cmetagenome_3_FD_203823 | JGI IMG/M metagenome (GOLD analysis project Ga0307412, IMG submission 203823) | Maize rhizosphere microbial communities from greenhouse at UC Davis, California, United States - DK15-C-1 | ecosystem: Host-associated > Plants > Roots > Rhizosphere > Soil | place: USA...
CCTGGACCAGTACCAGCAGCACCAGGGCGACGCCCAGCCCGGGCCAGGCCAGGCGCTTCAGCCAGACCACGTTGATACGCGACAGGACGAACATGGTGAAGATTCCGATGGCGGCAAACATGCCCTGTTTGAGGGCGTCCCCATAGGGGGATTTCCCGGCAGCGATGGATTCCACGCTTGAGGCCGAGAGCACCATCATGATGCCGATGGCCGTCAGGGCGAGGGTGGAGCCCAGGATGAGGTAGTACGTGGAGCCGTTCCGCGACTTTCCGGTGCCTTCCAGTGCTGACCAGAAGCGGCGGTACCCGTTGCGGATCCGGGCAGGCAGGGAGGGCCTGGCCGGAGCTGCGGTGTTTCCCGGCCGCGGCTTTACTGCCGGCGGCCGGATGGGCGTGCTGACCATTGTTACTCCTCGCCGGTCTGGGCCTGCCCTTCCACCAGCTCGCGGACAGCTTCGATAAAGGCGTCGCCACGGTGAGCGTAGGAAGAGAACTGATCCATGGATGCAGCAGCCGGAGCCATCAAAACGGTGTCGCCCGGCGCGGCAAGCTGTGCCGCTGACGCAACAGCGCGGGACATAACGGCCCCGCCGGAGTCCGGCGAGCTGCCTGCAACGGCCCCGCCCTCTGCGGCAGTCTGCATGTTTTCAGTGTCGCCCGCGGTCGCCGCAATCACCGGGACATCCGGTGCGTGTCGTCCGAGGGCCAGGGCCAGGGCCTCGGTATCGGTGCCGATCAGGACGACGGCCTTGAGCCGCGACGCGTGGTCACGGACGAGGTCGTCATAGCTGACGCCCTTCGAGAGGCCGCCCGCGATCCACACCACGTTTTCGAACGTGGCCAGTGACGCCGAGGCAGCGTGCGGGTTGGTGGCCTTGGAATCGTTGATCCAGAGCACGCCGTTCTGCCGTGCCACCGGTTGGATCCGGTGGTTGCCTGGAACGTAGTTCCGGATGCCTTGGCGGACCGCCTTGGCATCAACACCATAGGCGCGTACCAAAGCTGCGGCTGCCAGGGCATTGGCCACCATGTGGCGGGGGGCGAATTCGCCGAGGTCTGCCATGGAGGCGAGCTCGGCCGCACTGTCCTTGCGCTCGGCGATGAAGGCGCGGTCCACGAGGAGGCCCTCCACCACTCCGAGCATGCTGATGGCCGGGGTGAGCGTGGTGAAGCCCACGGCACGGCAGCCTTCCACGACGTCCGCGTTTTCCACCATACGCTCGGTCTCGATCTGCTCCGCGTTGAAAATACAGGCCTTCTGGGTCCGTTCGAAAACCTTGGCCTTGTCCGCCAGGTAGGACGTGTAGGAACCGTGCCAGTCGACGTGGTCCTCCGCCACGTTCAGGCACACGCTTGCCACGGGCGAGAGCGATTCCGCCCAGTGCAGCTGGAAGCTGGAAAGCTCAACGGCGAAGACGTCGTACTCCACGGGGTCGCGGAGGGCGTCAAGGATGGGCGTTCCCACATTTCCGACGGCGATGGCCTTCAGTCCCGCCGCCTGCAGCATCGCTTCCGTCAGGCCGACAGTCGTGGTTTTGCCGTTGGTTCCGGTGATGGTCAGCCAGTCAGCCGTTTTATGGCCTTCCCTGACACGCAGCCGCCAGGCGAGTTCGACATCGCCCCAGACCGGGATGTGTGCACGTGCGGCCGCTGCCAGGAGGGCCTGGTCGGGGCGCCAGCCCGGTGAGGTCACGATGAGCTCCGGCAGGGCCCCGTCTATTTTCGGGATCCTGCTGACAGCTTCGTCTCCCAGGAGGACGTCGGCGGCGCCGACGATCTTGAGGGTGTCGGCCTGGGCCCGGGCCGTTTCGGACGTGGCTGCGTCAACCACCACTACGCGGGCACCCAGTTCGATGAGGGTGTCAGCCGCGGAGAAGCCGGACACTCCGATGCCGGTGACGACCACCCGCAGGCCGGCCCAGTCCGAGTCCCAGCTGACGAGGTTGTTGAGGCGGGGGGAAACGGTCACAGGAGCACAACCCATTCAGCGTAGAAGATGCCCAGGCCAACGGCTACGAAGAGCCCGCCCAGGATCCAGAACCGGACCACCACGGTAACCTCAGCCCACCCCTTGAGCTCGAAGTGGTGCTGCAGCGGCGCCATCTTGAAGAAGCGTTTACCGCCGGTGGCTTTGAAGTAGCCGACCTGGATGATGACGGACAGGGTGATGAGGACAAACAGGCCGCCGATGATGCCCAGGAGCAGTTCAGTCCGCGACAGGATGGCGAAGCCTGCGATCGCCCCGCCGATGGCCAGGGACCCAGTGTCGCCCATAAAGAGCTTGGCAGGGGAAGTATTCCACCAGAGGAATCCAACGAGGGCTGCGCTCATGATGGCCGCCAGGAGGGCAAGATCCAGCGGGTCCCGGACAGAGTAGCAGCCGCTGCCTGCTTCCCTCGGGGAGCCGCAGGCCTGGTTGCTCTGCCAGATGCCCATCAGGGTATAGGCGCCGAAGACCATCACGGAAGCACCGGCGGCCAGGCCGTCCAGGCCGTCGGTGAGGTTCACTCCGTTGGTCGCGGCGGTGACAATCAGGTTGGACCACAGCACAAACAGGATGGCGCCCAGGACGGTGCCGCCGAAGGCAAGGTCCAGCCACGGCAGGTCACGGACCAGGGAGATCTTGGTGGACGCGGGTGTCACGCCGTCTGCGTCCGGGAAGTTCAGTGCCAGGACGGCGAACGCGATTCCCACGGCTCCCTGTCCGATGAGCTTGGCCTTGGCGTTCAGCCCCAGGCTTCGCTGCCGCGAGATCTTGATGAAGTCGTCCAGGAAGCCCACCAGGCCCATGCCCACCATGAGGAACAGCAGGATGAGGGCCGACGCCGAAGGGCCTGCGGACGCCGGATTCATCAGCCACATGATGAGGTGCGTCAGTCCATAGCTCAGCAGGACGGCGGCCACCACCACGGTGCCGCCCATGGTGGGGGTACCGCGCTTGGTGTGGTGGGACGTCGGTCCGTCGTCCCTGATGAACTGGCCGTAGCTCTTGCGGACCAGGAGGCGGATAAAGAGGGGCGTTCCCACCAGGGCGCACAACAGAGCCAGGCCAGCGCCAATCAGTAGTGCAATCACAGCTGCTCGCTCCCTTCACTGGCAGGTACGGGGGCTTGTGGGGGTAATGCTATCCGATCGCCCAAATGCCGAAGTCCCACGCTGTTGGAGGACTTGAACAGGACGAGGTCGCCAGGTTCCAGTTCCGCGTTCAGCAGTTCGTAGGCGTCATCGACCGTTTCGGCGAAGCTGCATTCATCACCCCATGACCCTTCCTGCACGGCAGAGACGTAAAGCGGCCGGGCCTCCCGGCCCACAACAACCAGGCGCGAGATGTTGAGCCGGACAACCTGGGTGCCCACAGCGGTGTGTTCACGGATGGATTCGGGTCCGAGTTCCAGCATGGCGCCCAGGACAGCCCAGGTGCGGCGGCCCCTGCCCAGGTCAGCCAGGGTCCGCAGGGCCGCCCGCATGGATTCAGGGTTGGCATTGTAGGCGTCGTTGATGATGGTGACGCCGTCGGCCCGGTCGGTGCGCTCCATGCGCCAGCGGCTGGCCGCCGCCTGGGTGCTGAGCGAGGCTGCGATGTCCGGCCCGGGAACCCCGGCTGCGGATGCGGCCGCGGCCGCAGCGAGCAGGTTGCCCATGTGGTGCGCACCGATCAGTTTGCTGCTGACATGCAGGTCCGTCTCCCCCGACGGCAGGACGAGGTCAAATTCGGGGTTGCCCGCAGGGTTGGTGTCCGGGTTGACCGCCTGGACGGCGGCGCCGGGGCGGCCGTCGGCGGAGAATCCCAGCACCTTGGCCTGCGTGCGCTCCCGCATCGCGGCCACGCGGTCGTCGTCCAGGTTGATGATGGCCGTACCGGTTTCGGCAAGTCCTTCGAGCAGTTCGCCTTTGGCCCGGGCGATGTTCTCCACCCCTCCGAACTCCCCGGCGTGGGCCGTGCCCACGGCCAGCACTACGCCGATGTCCGGCTTCACCATGTCCGCGAGGTAGCGGATGTGGCCAACACCGGTCGCTCCCATTTCAATGACCAGGTACCGGGTGCTGCTGTCGGCGCTGAAGACTGTGAGCGGCACGCCGATCTCACCGTTGTAGGACCCCTGCGGCGCGACGGTGTTGCCCTGGGCTGCCAGGACACCGGCGAGCAGGTCCTTGGTGGTGGTCTTGCCCGCGGAGCCGGTGATGCCCACGACGGTGAACTGCGCACCGGCTGCCTGGCGGGCTGCACGGATGCGGCGTACAGCTTCAGCGGCCAGGGCACCCATGGCCAGCACCGCGTCGGCGACCACTATGGCGGGGTAGTTCACACCGTCGGGACCGGCGACGGGCCGTTCGACGAGCGCGAGTGTTGAACCGTTCCCGAACGCTGCGGCAATGAAGTCGTGGCCGTCCGCGTGTTCTCCCGCTTTGGCGACGTACAGCGACCCGGATGTGGCCTCGCGGGAGTCCGTGACCACCGACAGAGGCGTGATCTGCGGATCGGCGTCCAGGCGGCCGTTTGTGATTTCGGCGATTTCCGCCGCAGTAAATTCAATCATCTCGGTCTAGGACTCTATCCGGTCGTCTTGGAGAACGGTGAATCCCCTGGCTGTCAAGGCGTTGCGGAGCTCCACCCTGTCGTCCAGGGCGACGTTGACGCCTTTCACCTCCTGCCAGACCTCGTGCCCGCGGCCGGCCACGAGGATCGTGTCCTGGGCTTCGGCGAGTTCCACGGCCTGCCGGATGGCGGCGTCACGCGGAAAGACTTCCATGATGCGGCACCCAAGCGAAGCTTGCCGCTGGGCTTCCAGGGCACCCGCCAGGACATCGGCGCGGATCGCGGCGGGGTCCTCGTCATGGGGATCATCGTCGGTGATGATGACGGTGTCGGCGAGTTCCGCGGCGATGGCCCCCATCGCGGGGCGTTTCCCCTGGTCCCGCTGCCCGGTGGCGCCAAACACCACGATCAGCCTTGACCCGGGCTCCGGGGACCGCACGGCTTCCAGGGCCCGGGCCAACGCGTCGGTGTTATGGGCGAAATCAACCACCGCGGCAGGGGCCTCCGAGACCAGCTGCATGCGGCCGGGGACGGCGACGGTGAAGGGGTCGTGCTTATCGAGGGCCGCCTGGACCGCTGCCACGTCCACGCCGCTGGCCAGGACCATCACCACGGCCAGGGCGGCGTTGGCCACATTGAAGGCGCCTGGCAGCCCGGTGTGCACGTTCAACGTGGCACCGCCTGGTCCGGTGAGGATGAAGTCCGTGCCCAGCCCGCGTGCCACGGTCGACGTCACCGTCCAATCCGCGGGAGTCGCCGCCGTGGCCGCCAGGGTGGTCACGGGGACCTGGGTGGTGGCGGCGAGCCGGCGGCCCCAGTCGTCGTCGACAGCCACGACGGCACGGCGGGCGCGCTGGGGCGTGAAGAGTTCCGCCTTGGTCTGGAAGTAGCCGTCCATGGTTCCGTGCAGGTCCAGGTGGTCCTGCGTGAGGTTCGTGAAACCGGCGACGTCGAAGACCACGCCGTCCACACGCTGGAACGACACAGCATGTGAGGAGACCTCCATCGAGGCCGCGTCCAGCCCCCGCTCCCGCATCAGGGCCAGCAGGCCGTGGAGGTCCGTTGACTCGGGAGTGGTCAGCAGGCTGGGAATGGGATCGCCGCCCGCATTGATCTCGATGGTTCCGATGAGGCCCGTCGCCAGGCCGAGGGAACGCAGGAGGGCGTTGATGAAGTAGGTGGTGGTGGTCTTGCCGTTGGTCCCCGTTACGCCGAACAGTGTGGGCGTTCCGCCGCCGGTTGGCTGGCTGCCGTAGATCATGGCGGACAGGGGCCCCACCACGTTCCGTGGGTTCCCGACGACCAGTACCGGCACCGAAGTGTCGGCGGACAGCGCAAGGAGGCGTGCGCCGGCGTCGTCCGTCAGCACGGCCGCCGCCCCGGCGTCGATGGCCTGCGCCGCAAAGTCCGCACCATGCCGGGTTGCTCCCGGAAGCGCGACGTAGAGGTCTCCGGGCTCGACAGCCCGCGAGTTCAACGAGATCCCGGTGACGTTCACCGACGCCGACGGCCCCGGAACAGACACACCGATGGATTCGCCGATGCGTTCCAGGCTCACTGCGGAAACGGAAGTGGGCCGGAACCGTGCAGTGGCGGATCCCCCGGCCGGAACAGGATGGCTGCCGGGGGCATTGTGGTCTGACAAGAGGATCTCCGAAGTGCTAGTGGATCGTGCCCGCGTCGAAGTGCTCGGTCAGCGGGCGCTGCTGGGGTGTGCGGCCGTACTACTTGGCGTATTGCGGCAGCCGCGCCGGTTCACCGGTGGACGGCTGGACGTTGTAGGTGCGCAGCGCCTGGCTCATGACCGACCTGAAGACCGGCCCCTGTGTAATGCCATAGATGCTGCCTTTGGGCCGCTGCAGTACAACCTCAACAATAAACCGCGGATCGTCCATCGGCGCCATGCCGACGATGGAGGCGGTGTACCCGCAGAATCCTGACTTGCCGTCGTCGCACGGTGATTCCGAGGTTCCCGTCTTGGCGCCGACCCGGTAGCCATCGATGGCCGCGTCCTTGATTTGCCCCTCGGTGACCGCGCTTTCCAGGATGTCCTGGACCTGCTGCGCGGTGCCGTCGGAGACCACCTGGCGGGCGGGCTGCGGAGCGACTTTCTCCTCGGTTCCGTCCGATGAGATGTAGGAATCGATCAGGCGCGGCTGCAGCATCACGCCGTTGTTGGCGATCGCCTGGAAGGCCCGGACAGTCTGGAGCGTGGACTGCGAAACGCCCTGGCCGAACAGCACGGTGTATTCCTGCCGCGCATCCCACTGGTCCGCGGGCGTGAGGATGCCCGAGGCGGTGGCGGGCAGGCCGATGTCCGGCGCCTCCCCGATGCCGAACTTCTGCAGCCAGTCGTATCTCTGCTCCTTGCTGAGCCGCTGGCCTGCCATAACGGTTCCGGTATTCATGGACCAGCCAAGGATGCCCGCGAGCGTCCGTTCCTCGGTCCCGTGGGCGAAGGAGTCGCTGAAGGTCTGGCCGTCCACCGTGTACGACGGCGGGAGCGTAAAGGTGTCCAGCGGGCTGGACTTTCCTTCCTCGATCAACGCAGCAGCCGTGATCATCTTCTCCACGGAGCCAGGTTCATAGGCAGCCGTCACGGAGCGTACCCCGCGGTCCTTGGCGTCCACCCGGCCCGGGTCGTTTGGGTCGGGGGAATTGGTATCAGCCATTGCGATGAGGTTGCCCGTCTTGGCGTCCATCACGATGATGATCCCCCACTCGGCGCCGAGCTTGTCGGACTGGCTCTGGATGGCCTGCTGGGCAAAATACTGGAGGTCGGAGTTGAGGGTGAGCCTGACGTCTTTGCCGTCTTGCGGTGGTGTCAGCTCATCCAGCCCAACCGGGATCCTCAAACCGTCAGCACCGATTTCGAAGAGCCGTTTGCCGTCGGTTCCCTTCAGCAACCCATCCTGCGTCTGTTCAATACCCGCCTGGCCTGTGCTGCCGTCCTGGAGGAAGCCGATGATACCGCCCGCTACCGATCCATTGGGGTACACGCGCTTGCTGACACCCTCGGTGACGATTCCGGGGATCTGCAGCTTGGAGATATGGTCCTCAACGTCCGGTTTCAGGTCCTTGGCCACGATGTAGTAGCGGGATTCACCGGTAACGGCTTTCCGGACGTCGTCCTTGCCCATCCCGAGGGCCGCTGCCAGCTCGGAAATTCCCTGGTCACGGGAGACGTCAACCAGTTTTTCCTTCCCGTCCACGGTCTCCAGGCGCTTGAAGGTCTCCGTCTTGGTGTTGACAGTCTGGTCCACCACAACGTTGTAGCGGATGACGCTGTTTGCCAGGACCGTGCCATCGGCGTCGAGGATGCTTCCGCGCTCGGCCGGCAGGACCGTCTGAGTCATCCGCTTGTTCAGCGCCGCTTCGGCCATGCCGCCGACGTCCAGGCCCTGGACCAGGAAGAGCTTGCCGCCCACCACCAGGAGCAGCGAGAGCATGAGGCCAAGGCCGAGGCGCAGCCGTCTTGTGGCGTTGGGCGCCTTGCCGCTGTTCGACTTGCCGGTCCTCTGCGCCACCGTGAATTCCTTGCTGTTCGCTGCGTTGCCTGTCAGTCCTGGCAGTTACTGCCCTGGCCTCTTCTGTTCCGGAGCCGGCACGGAGCCTCCGTGCAGTTCAATGGCCGGTGCCGGTGCTGGTGCCGCAGCGGCCGCCGCTGCTGCGGGCGGAGTGTCAGCCGGCGGGTTTGCGCCCGTGGATTCTTCAGCCGCAGGCTTCCGGTTCGCCAGGGGCTCCGCCTTGCTTGCCGGCGGGACCACGGTCAGGACCCCGGCAACGGCCGGGGCAGGGATAACGGCCCCGGCGGCACCGCCCTTAACTGCCGGAGTGGCTTTGCCGGTGACCGCCAGTGTTGAAAGGTCGATCTGGCCTTTCACCGTGGATGCCACCATTCCCAGGTCCGCTGCCTTGGCCGCCAGGTTCTGTGGAGCCTCGAAGTTTTGCACCTGCTGTGTCAGGTCCTGGTTCTGCTTGGTGAGTGTGCTCTGCTTGCCCCGGAGTTCCACGAGCTGGTACTGGGCAGTGGAAACAGAGATGTTCAGCACCAGGACGGCGACGAGCGCAACGGCGAGAAGAGCAAAGCACAGCACAACGAACGGCGCGCGGCGTTTCCTGGGTGCGGTGCGCACCACGGAGAGCGGTGTGCGGGCCTTGCGGCCAGGCGAACCGGCGGGGATGCTGCCAACGGCGGGCGCGGCACTGCCGGACACGACAGGAAAGTTCTTGACGGCGGCGGTGCTCATTCGGCCCTCCTGGCTCTGATACGTTCCACGGCCCGCAGCCTTGCTGAGGCAGCGCGCGGATTCTCTGCAATTTCGACGGCGGTGGGCACCTCCGTGCCCTTCGTCAGGGTCTTGAGTTCGGCCTTGTGTTCCTCAAGTTCCACCGGGAAGCCAAGGGGGGCCGAAGACTTCGAGCCTGCCTGGAAAACGCCCTTGACGATTTTGTCCTCCAGCGAGTGGTAGGACATGACCACAATCCGTCCACCGAGCGCCGTGGCTTTCACGGCGGCGGGGACGGCCCGTTCCAGGACCTCAAGCTCTTCGTTGACCTCAATCCGGAGGGCCTGGAAAGTCCGCTTGGCAGGGTGCCCGCCGGACTTGGCGGCGGAGGCCGGGACGACCGCCCGAATCTGTTCAACGAGTTCCCCGGTGGTGGCGAACGGCTTCTCAGATCGGGCCGCGACGATCCTGTTGGCAATGCGTCCGGCGAACTTCTCCTCGCCCCACTTGCGGATGATCCGCACGAGGTCCTCTTCGGAGTAGTTGTTGACGACATCCGCAGCCGTTTGTCCGCGGCTGGTGTCCATCCGCATGTCCAGCGGAGCGTCGAAGGAGTACGCGAACCCGCGTTCGCGTTCGTCCAGCTGCAGTGAGGAAACGCCCAGGTCCATGAGGATGCCATGGACCTCGCTGACGCCCAGGTCTTCAAGGACGTCGGCGATTTCGTCGTAGACGGCATGGACGAGGTCCGTCCTCGCCGCGAAGGGCGCCAGCCGTTCGCCGGCAAGGGCCAATGCTTCCTCGTCACGGTCGATCCCGATCAGGTGCAGGTCCGGAAACCGCTGGAGCATGGATTCGGAGTGGCCACCCATGCCCAGCGTGGCGTCGATGGCTATGGGGGTTTCGCCCCTGAGCCTCGCTGCTTCAAAGCCGGGTGCCAACAAATTGATGCACCGGTCCCGCAGCACCGGCACATGGCGTTCGGACGTCGGCTTCGGGTGATCGTTCATGCCTTCGTCCTTTCCTGCCATGGTTGCTTTGGTGTTGCTTCTTGAGCCAGATCCCCATCCGCGCCTGTCGTCCTGCCTGCCTGGCTCCGGGGAAGTGAGCCAGGTTGGCCGGCCGATGGGCGGCTGGAGATCTCGTTCAAGAAGCGGTCGGCTGGTCCATGCCGGCGATCACAGAATCCCCGGAATGGCGTCGTCGGTTTCAGAGAAGGCTGTTTCCTTCTCTGCCAGGTACTCGTTCCAGGCTTGGGCGTCCCAGATCTCGGCGCGGGTTCCTGCGCCGATGACGGCCAGTTCCCGGCCAAGGCCTGCGTACTCCCGGAGCGCCGCCGGAATGGTCACGCGCCCCTGCTTGTCAGGTACCTCGTCCGAGGCTCCAGAGAGAAAGACGCGGATGTAGTCCCGGGCCTGCTTGGAGGAGATGGGCGCCTCCCGCATCTGCTCGTGGACACGTGCAAATTCCTGCTCACTGAAGACGTAGATGCAACGCTCCTGGCCGCGTGTGAGCACCAGTCCGCTGGCTAGTTCCTCGCGGAACTTCGCGGGGAGGATAATTCGTCCCTTTTCATCCAAACGCGGCGAGTGGGTGCCAAGAAACACCGGCCCACCGCCTGTCTGCTGTCAGGAACTGCACATCCCCTGTGTTGCAACTACCCTCTTATGTCCTCCACATTACTCCACTTTCCCCCACAGTCAACGCAAGATTGGCTCAGGATGCCCCCTATTGAGGGAACGTGCCCCGGGATTCCGGGGATCCACTGGGTGGTGGAAAGTGGAGGGCTTTTGCGCATGCAGGGCGGGGCCGGGCGGCAGGTCCAGGGCCGCAGCTAACGCGCCCATAAAAAGAAAAAGACCCGCCGTGGCGGGTCTTTTGCTGGAACTGCGGGGTTGCGGCCTGCCAGGGGGGCCAAGCGGCATGGGCGCAGTGGAAGTGAAGTGGTGCGCAGTGGAGGATGTCGGAGGCTGGAGGCCTGGCCAGGTCAGGAGTCGCCGCGGCGCCGCTCGTCCCAGCGTTCCTCAAGACTGCTCATGAAGGAACTTCTTGACTTGCCCGGCTTACCCGGACGGCCACCGCTGCCCGACTTGCCAGGGGCCGAGCTGCGCATCGTAGCGAAGTAGACGCCGGCTCCCATCACCACAAATCCCAAAACGCCGACGAAGATCATATTGAGGGTGACGCCAACAAGCAGGAGGAATATCCCAGCGAGGGCGCACAGCACCCCAATCACCACATGCCGGGTGGACCATGACCGCCCTGGATCCGAGCCCATGGAATTCGCGAATTTTGGATCGTCCTCGTGCAGCTGCTTTTCCAACTGTTCAAGCAGCTTCTGTTCGTGCTCCGAGAGCGGCATCACGACCTCCTTAGGTAGGCCAACGTCCGGGCTGCGCCCAGTCAGTACTTCTGCTCCGATAACGACCGGCGTCCCGTTCAAGTTCCCGCGCTGCCGTCGATGGCGGGCGGGGAACGGTATGTCCAGTCGTCCCAAAACTATGTATATATAAGGATAGTTTGTCGGGGGCCGTTCTGAAAGACAGCAATGACTTTCAGCAGCCCTCTCCGCCGCGCCCAAGGCAGGGTCCGGGGCTGCGTCCGGGGGCATGATCAGCCGGAACTTTTTCCCGGGTCCAGAAGACGTGCTGGAACGACTGAGTTATTGCCGAATTTGCGGCTCACTTCGTCCAGCGCAAGCTCCGCTGCCCGCCAGTTGTCATCCCTGCGGTCCAGGCTGAGCTGCAGGGAGGTTTGGGCCGTTTCTTCGAGCTGTTCTGCACGGACTCCCACGAGGCGGACAGCCATGCTGCGTTCCCCAAGTGACTCCAGCAGTTGGAGGACGACGGCGTAGATCAGCTGGGTGCTGTCCACCGGCGTGTGCACGGTCCGGCTTCTGGTGATGGTGGAGAAGTCCGCGTAGCGCAGTTTCAACGCCACCGTCCTGGCCACCATCCCGGTACGTCGCAGCCGCTCCGCCGTGCGGTGGGAGAGGCGCAGCAGTTCGCGGTGGAGGAGGGCGTCATCTGCTGTGTCCACGGCGAAGGTTTCTTCCGCTCCGATGCTCTTCTCCAGCCGCACGGGCGTCACAGGGCGCGGATCGATCCCCCACGACAGCCGGTAGACGTGCTCCCCTGTCACACCAAGGGAGCGTTTCAGGGTGTGAAGCGGGGTGGCGGCGAGGTCGGCGACCGTCCGGATCCCCATCCGGGCCAGGACCTCGGCGGTTTTG
>Ga0307412_10001754_pt1 | contig 11986 bp, 11 predicted proteins | sample DK1Cmetagenome_3_FD_203823 | JGI IMG/M metagenome (GOLD analysis project Ga0307412, IMG submission 203823) | Maize rhizosphere microbial communities from greenhouse at UC Davis, California, United States - DK15-C-1 | ecosystem: Host-associated > Plants > Roots > Rhizosphere > Soil | place: USA...
TTTAGCAATTGCAGTCAGTAATATCATTGGATATTATTTTGCCGGAATCAATAAACTGAGAATTTTAAATGTAAAAGCCATTATCGGGCTTATTTTTACTGTGATCTCTTCGTTTTTTATTATTCCCAAATGGGGAATCAGAGGAGCTTGTGTAATTACTTCGATTTCATATTGCATGTCGTCTGCTTTGTTGTTTTGGAGGTTTTATCAGATAACAGATTTTCATATTAAAGATTTTATTCTTTCGAAAAATGAAATTAACTTATTGTTGAAAAGAGTTGCGAGAAAATAATTTTGAATACATTCGCCTCGGATTATTTATGTTTAAATAACAAAATTATCATTCAAAAATTTAAATAAGTTTTTATCTTTGTGGAAATGAGGAATATTGTTTTTGGATTTCTGGTGGTTTTTTGTGCGTTTCTAAGCTGTAGAAATGATGATGAAGATTTGCAGCACATTGACCAAACCTTAAATATTTACATGAAGAATAGTGGAGGGCGAGATTTATTTCATAAAAAAAAGGATACTACTTATTTCACGTACAGTTTGAATGATGTGAACGGTGATAAAGACATTGCTCCAGTAAGCAGTTCCTTGAAAACAACGGCAGATTCTACACTTTTTATAGAATATATTGCGGGAGCGAAGAGAGTGGGGCTCGATACGCTTGATCCAAATAATAAAACATATCGCTCGGTAATTACGGTATCACTGATAAAAAGACTGAATAACACAATTCTTGATACTATTAGTGAAGAGCTGGAAATCCAGTATCGTATGACGCCGACTGTTTTTGAAGTCTCGAAAGTGTATTATAATGATACCTTGCGATTTACAAAAACACCTGGTTCCTCAAACGTAGTTACTATCGTAAAATAATTTTTTAAATTTGCAAAACTGTTGACATTCCTAATGATCAACTTTCTAATAATTAACATCTAGATAAAATGTTACAAGTCAATTTTTTGCGCGACAATAAAGAGCGCGTTTTAGAAGGTCTTAAAAAAAGACAATTCAAGAATCTTGAGTTGGTAGATGAGGCTATTGCTACTGACGAAGAAAGAAAAAAAATTCAGTTTGAATTGGATTCTCAGCTTTCCGAAATCAATAAAATTTCCAAGGAAATCGGGATTTTAATGAAAGAAGGAAAAAGAGAAGAAGCTGAATCTGCAAAATCTAAAACAGCACAATACAAAGAGTCGAGCTCAGAATTGAAATCTCAGTTAGAAATCAAGGAAAAAGCTTTATTGGATATTTTATATCAACTTCCCAATATTCCAAATGAATTGGTGAAAAGTGGAGCTTCTGCGGATGATAACGAAATCATTTATCAATCTCATGATGTGGAAGGTCTTGGAGAAGGAGCAATTCCTCACTGGGAGCTGGCAAAAAAATACAATCTTATCGATTTTGAATTAGGGGTGAAAATTGCCGGTGCGGGTTTCCCTGTTTATTTGGGGAAAGGTGCGAGATTGCAGAGAGCTTTGGTTCAGTATTTTTTAGATAAAAATGTTGAGAAAGGATATATGGAAGTGAATCCGCCTCACGTTGTGAATGAAGCATCTGGTTACGGAACGGGGCAACTTCCTGATAAAGAGGGACAAATGTATTTTATTAATGAAGATAATTTATACTTAATTCCCACTGCGGAAGTTCCTGTGACGAATTTGTATCGTGATGTTTTGTTCGATGAAAAAGATTTACCGATTAAAAATACGGCTTTTTCTCAATGCTACAGAAGGGAAGCGGGAAGCTACGGAGCTCACGTAAGAGGTTTGAACCGTCTTCATCAGTTTGAAAAAGTGGAAATTGTAAGAATTGAAAAACCAGAAAATTCTTACGCCGTTTTGGAAGAAATGGTGGAGCATATCAAGGAAATCCTGACTGATCTTGAGCTTCCATACAGAGTATTGAGGCTTTGTGGTGGAGATACAGGTTTTGCTTCTGCAATGACGTATGATTTTGAAGTTTGGAGTGCGGCTCAGGAAATGTGGCTGGAAGTAAGCTCTGTTTCTAATTTTGAAACTTTCCAGGCTAACAGGTTGAAGTGCCGTTATAAAGCAGACGGGAAATCTCAGTTGGTTCATACGCTGAATGGTTCTGCAATGGCTTTACCAAGAATTATGGCAGCTTTACTTGAAAATAATCAGACTGCGGAAGGTATTAAACTTCCAAAGAAGATTGCTGAATACGCGAGATTTGATTTGATTAATTAAATTTAAATTATACTTAAATAAAAACAAAACCCTCTGAAATTTTCAGAGGGTTGTTTATTATAGTTAAAAATATGTTTAATGACAATTTACCTTGCTGTGATCATGCGAACCGTGATCTCCCGGTAAATGACATTGTCCGTTATTATCTTTTGAGATCGTCATTGCTTCGGCTCTTGGCGAAATGTAAGGGATTCCCAACTCCATACCTCTTACAATAAATAATCCTCCCAGAATAATCATCACAACAGGAACCATCTTTAAAACTTTTAATCTAAATGCCTGATTCATCAGATTTCCGGCCAAAACGACTGCAAACATGAACGGAAGCGTTCCCAATCCAAATAAAGTCATATACAAAGCTCCTTGCCAGATTCCTCCGCTTGCAAGGCTTGCTGTTAAAGCCATATAAACCATTCCACAAGGTAAAAATCCGTTTAATAATCCTGTGGTGAATCTTGAGCGGTAATCTGCTTTTTGAAGGAGCTTTCCTAAATTTAATTTAACTTTAAATAAAAATTTAGAGAAAAAAGGAATTTTTGAAGCAAAATCTTTTCCTCCAAAAGAAAAAACAGCCATTACAATTAATAAAATCCCAACAGCAATTGTAAGATATTTCTGGAAACCGGCCATCTCGAAACCTTCTCCAATGATCCCTAAAATCGCTCCCAAAAGAGAATAAGTGAATATTCTCCCGAATTGATAGGTAAGATTCTGAAGGTAATAATTGGTAGCCTGTTTTTTTGTTAATCCCATCGACAGGGCAATAGGCCCGCACATTCCGATACAGTGAAAACCGGAAGCAAAGCCTAATCCAATCGCAGATACAATAAGTGCTATTTCCATATCACATCATAATCCATTCGGTAGTCTGTCTTATCTTTTGTCCAGTTTAGCCTTAATGTATAATTCCCCAAAGTAAGTACCTGAGCGGGAATTAAAAATGATTTGTTGGCATCAAGCTGTACAGATTTATGTATATCCAGATTCTGGTCGTCGGTTCTGTTTAAAACAAATTTTACCGTCGTATTAGAATTATCATAGTCTTTCGGAAAAGTAATGGTAATTCCGTTCTTATCTTGGCTGTATGCAGGTTTTTCCTGCAGCTGGTCGGCTCTTTTCTTGGCATCAATTACATCCTGGTATTTTAATTCTTCTTCATAATAATTATCCGTTACCATCTCCGAGTTTTTCTGCCCGTTCGGGAAAAGAAACAACATCGATAAAATAAAAATTATGAAAGCAAATAATGCGATTATAACACCGTGTCCCCAACTAAAGTTCTTCATTTCTAAAAATTAAAATTGTAATTTAAATGGTCCCTCAAAATAAGTTTGGTAAGAATCCACCAGATTTCCTTTCATATCATAAACACCAATGGTAATATTCTGTTTGGAAAGATTCATGTCTTTTTCCGGGAAGCTTATATTAATGGTTCCCTTCGTGATTTTGTCTCTTTCTACAGAAATTTTACTTGAAGCACTGTAAATAACTTCCCCGTGTTTAGGCTCGATTACTTTAATAGTTACCAGCTTCTTCTCATTGGTTTTATTTAAGAAAGTATAATTGTAAGTATTGGTAATCTTTCCGTCTCTCAGGAAGAAAGTACTTCCTGCAGGCTTGATGAATTTTGCTTCCATCTCGCCTCTGTTATAAAGAAGATAACCTAAGAATCCTACTAAGAGAACAAGTATTAAGGCAAAACCTTTCATTCTTCCCGTAAATTTGAATTCCGTTTCTTTCTCAATTTCATTTTCTGATGCATATCTGATCAGGCCTTTTGGAAGACCCACCTTCTCCATAACTTCATCACAGGCATCAATACATGCTGTACAGTTTACGCATTCCAGCTGCTGTCCGTCTCTGATGTCAATTCCGGTAGGACAAACCACCACACATTGATGGCAATCGATACAGTCGCCTTTTCCGGCTGCTTTTCTATCTTCACCCTTTCTCCATTTGGCTCTGTTTTCACCTCTTTTAAAATCGTAGAAAACATTGATGGTGTCTTTATCAATTAAAACCCCCTGCAACCTTCCGTATGGACAAACAAGTGTACAAACCTGCTCTCTGAACCACGCAAATACAAAGTAAAATGCTGCTGTAAACAGTATCATTACGATGAAATTGGTAGGATGGGCAAACGGCCCTTCTGAGATAATTCTGAAGATTTCTTTATAACCTACAATATACATAAGCATAAAATGGGTTATAATTAAAGAAATGATAACGTAAATGGTCCATTTAAGACCTCTTTTCCAGATTTTTTCACTGTTCCATTCCTGTCTGTCGAGCTTCATCTGTCGGTTTCTGTCTCCCTCAATAGCATATTCTATTTTACGGAAAATCATTTCTAGGAAAATTGTCTGAGGGCAGATCCACCCGCAGAAAATTCTACCGAAAGCAATCGTAAATACAATAATGAATATTAAAGAAGCAATCGCTCCAAGAGTAAGGATGAAAAAATCCTGAGGAAAGAAGGGTTGTCCAAAGATGAAAAACTCTCTATCAATTACGTTGAATAGTATCAGCGGATTTCCATTAATTTTAATAAATGGAACCGCAAAATAAATGAGTAATAAAATATAGCTTACAAGATATCTATAGTTGGTATACTTTCCTTTAGGTTTTTTGGGATATACCCATTTCCTTTTTCCGGATTGATCCATTGTCCCTATAGAATCTCTGTAAGTTTCAGGGTCCAGAACTTGTCCCTGTCCGCCGCGTACTTCTATTTCTTCTATGTCTGACATTTTACTATATATTTAAAAAAAGAAAAAACATAATTCGTTACTATTTTTTTTCTAATAACAAATTATGTTTTTTCATATGCTTTAATTTTTAATTTAAAATTATTCTTTTTCCCAATGTGCTTCAGTTCCCTGAGGAGCAGCTCCACCCTGAGCCGGTGATACTGGAGGTAATTCCTGGTTGATGTGGTAAACGTATGCTGATATTTTCTCAATTTCAGCTCCAGAAACTTCTCCGTTTTTCCCGAATGGTCTCATCGCAGGGTTGGTAGGAGAACCGTTCCAGTCCATATGGAAAACTGTTTTAAATAATGTTTTCTCCGGCTGGTTGATCCAGTAGTTATCAGTCAGGTTTGGTCCGATACCACCACTACCATCTTCCTTGTGACAAGATGCACAGTTTGTTTTGAATAGCTCCTTACCTTCTGCAATATTATCAGCTGAATACTTTGCTGTTTCAATAGTTACAGGAGGTTGGGTTTTCTGATATTCTTCAATACTTGCCAATTGTTCTTTATATTCTTGCTCGTATTCGCTCAACGGGTGAGCAAAGTTTGTGAAAGAATATGCTGTGATATACACAATACAAAAAGCGGTCCCAAAATAGAATAAACCTAGCCACCATTTTGGCAATTGGTTATCCAATTCCATAATTCCATCAAAGCCGTGGTCGATAAGGATATCCTTTTCTTCAGCTGCAGATTGCTTTTTGAATGCCGCATCGTATAATCTCTTGAAATATGGAACTTTTTTCTCAGCTAAATAAGCTGCTTTCTCTTCCGGAGATAGTTTTTTGAATTTATTATTTTCGATTAAATCCCCGATGGCACTGTGGATGTATGCTAAAATACCGGCAATTACTACAGTTCCCCAGAAATAAGGTGATCCTAAGAAAGCATAGCTTTGTACAAACAGATAATAAAAAACTATTAAAAGTCCGATTATTATTAAGATGTTTATAACAACAGGTGTTCTTTGTTTCATAATAGTAGCTTAATTTTTTAAATTAAAATCATCATCTTCATCATCCTGCAGAGGTGCTTCTTCTTCTTCTTTGTAATATTTTTTAGGCCTGCTAAAAACATAGATTATCAAAGCTACGAAGAACAGCATAAAGAAAATCAGAGCCAATGTCTGGTAAAAGCCAGCATTTTCTGTATTGGATAATATGTCTTTAAAATTCTGAGGTATCATGATGTGATCCTTTTAATGTTTTTTAGTTATTACTCGCTGTTTTTATTTCAGTTGTCTTGATATCTGTTCCTAATCTTTGTAGGTAAGAAATAAGAGCTACAATTTCTTTTTTCTCCAGCTCACCTTTAGGTCTCTTTGCATAAGCGTCTTTTAAATCTGACGCTTCGGAGAAGATATCTCTTACAATTTTTGAAGCCTGGTTATCCGCCCAAGAATTTGCAGAATCAATTTCAGCTTTTGTGTAAGGAACGTCAAATGCATTCTTCATCAGCTTCATTTTGTCTACCATCTTAGATCTGTCCAGATTGTTGGCAATTAACCAAGGGTAACGAGGCATGATAGAACCTGCAGACGTAGATCTTGGGTTGTACATGTGCTTGTAATGCCAAGAACTTGGATTTTTACCACCTTCTCTATGCAAATCCGGTCCTGTTCTCTTAGATCCCCAAAGGAATGGTCTGTCATAAACGAATTCCCCTGCTTTAGAATATTGTCCGTTTTTACCGTTGAATCTTGTAATCTCATCTCTGAATGGTCTTACCATCTGTGAGTGACAAGCGTTACATCCTTCTCTGATATATAGATCTCTTCCTTCCAATTCTAATGGAGAATATGGTTTTACCGCTGAGATTGTAGGTACACTTTTCTTAAGAGATAGCGTAGGGATAATTTCCACTGAACTACCGATTGAGATCGTTAATAAAGATAAAATCCCTAATAACATTGGGGTTCTCTCCAACCAAAGGTGAGTTCCTTCTCCTTCCTTACGTTTTCCTCCGATGTTTGCTAAAGCTGGTGCTTCTGCAGGTACATTTTTCTGGAATGATCCTTTTCTTACCGTTGCTACAAGGTTTACAACCATCAAGATAGCTCCTGAAAGATAAAATAATCCTCCTAAGAATCTCATTTTAAAGTAAGGAATAATCGCTGTTACAGTATCTAGCCAGTTTTTCCAAACTAGGGTTCCGTCCGGGTTGAATTGTTTCCACATCAATCCCTGAGTAAATCCTGAGATGTACATTGGAACTGCGTAGAAAATAATTCCTAACGTTCCTAGCCAGAAATGCCAGTTAGCTAATTTTGTAGAATATAATTTAGTTCTCCACAAGATTGGGATAAGGTAATAGATAACACCGAATGCCATGAAACCATTCCATCCAAGAGCACCTAAGTGTACGTGACCAATTACCCAGTCTGTAAAGTGACCGATTTTATTAATGTTTTTTGTTGCCAATAAAGGTCCTTCAAATGTTGCCATACCATAACAAGTAACTGCAACTACGAAGAATTTCAAGATAGGATTTTCTCTTACCTTATCCCAAGCTCCTCTTAATGTAAGAAGCCCGTTCAGCATTCCTCCCCAAGATGGTGCGATAAGCATGATAGAGAAACCTGTTCCCACCGCCTGTGCCCAAGCCGGTAAAGCTGTATACTGAAGGTGGTGAGGACCAGCCCAGATATAAACGAAAATTAATGACCAGAAGTGAATAATAGACAGTTTATAAGAGAAAACCGGTCTGTCTGCGGCTTTTGGTAAGAAATAATACATCAAACCTAAAACCGGAGTCGTTAAGATAAATGCAACCGCATTGTGACCATACCACCACTGAACGATAGCATCTTTTACACCCGCATAAGCAGAATAAGATTTCCATCCTGTGAATGATAACGGAACTTCAAGGTTATTGAAAATATGAAGCATTGCAACCGCAATCCATGTACCGATGTAGAACCAGATTGCAACATACAAGTGTCTTACTCTTCTTTTGGCAATTGTTAAGAACATATTTGCCCCAAAAATGATCCATGAAAATGCGATCAAAATATCTATTGGCCATTCGTGTTCTGCGTATTCTTTAGAGGTATTGATTCCCATAAAGAAAGTAATGTAAGCCACCAAAATCATAATCTGCCAAGTCCAGAAGTGGATCCAAGACAGGGTGTCGCTATACATTCTTGATTTTAATAATCTCTGTAAAGAGTAATAAACTCCCACAAATACGCTATTACATACGAAGGCAAAAATTACAGTCGTAGTATGCAACATTCTTATTCTTCCGAAACCAAACGCTCCCTGAGAGTTGATAAGCCCCTGAATATTTCCGCTTCTCAAACTCTGGATGGTAGTATCATCCGTTCCAAAGAAAAACTCTGGAAGCTCCGGATAGAAAAGCATTAATGCTGCTGTAAGCCCAAACAAAAACCCTATGATCCCGAAAACTACGGTCGCATAAAGAAATGCCCGGACAATATTGTTGTCATAACTAAACTTTTGTGTTTCCATATCAACTATTCACTTTTTTCTTCAATTTTATTATTTTCTCCTTTCTCCTTATTGTCTTCTTTGCTGCCATCACCTTCCTTTTCCTTGATTTCTTCGGAATCGAAAAGTATTCGTACAGCCGGAGATTCATCATCTTCAAACTGTCCTTTTCTGGCATAGACTATAAAGACGACCAGGAAAACTGCAGCCAAAGAAACGCTGCAAAGGATCATTAAATATAGAATATCCATCAGACAACAAAATTAACCTATTTTCGGGGTTCAAATTTAATGAAAAATAATGACATTCATCACGAAATAAGGATTTCAGCTAATTTAAAATCAGTCTAAATAAGGGCTTTTAAGCCTGTTTTTTGAAATATTTCCTTCCCAAAATCCATGTTGAAAATGTAGTGAACGAAACCACCGTGATAGAACTTGCCGGCATAATCAATGCAGCGAAAAGAGGATGCATATGTCCTGTAACTGCGTAACTTAAACCAACGATATTGTAAAGGAAACTGATTATAAATGTCATTTTCACAATCGTAATCGAACCTTTGCAAACATTTAGGTAATTGTTGAGAGATACCACTTTTTCTCCGTTCATAATGACGTCAGAAGAAGGCGTAAAACTGTTGGAATCATCAGAAATTGCGATTCCCACGTTACTTTGCTTCAAAGCACCGGCGTCATTCAGTCCATCTCCAAGCATAGCGACTTTCATGTTCTGATTCTGAAGGTTTTGGATATAATTGAGTTTGTCTTCCGGGCTCTGATTAAACGCCATTCCCTGATAATTCGGGATTAATTCTTTCAGTTGATTTTCCTCCGAAGAATTATCTCCGCTCAGGATGAAAACTTTATAATTTGTCAGTTTTTTAAACAAATCTTTAAGATTCTGGCGGTATTCGTTTTTAAAGATAAACTTACCGATAAACTCATTATTTTTACTGACATAAACAGCGGTTTCCAGATTTTTGGATTCCTGGTTATTGTATTTCGCGGAACCGATTTTGTAAAGATTTCCCCTTACATTCGCTTCGTATCCTTTCCCGGAAAGCTCCTGGAAATTCTCAACAGGGAAATACTCGTCTTTTATATCGATAAATTCATATAAAGATTTGGAAAGAGGATGGTTTGAGTTCTTTAATAATGTTTTAATATTCTGTAAATCAAAGTCTTTTATTTCCGAACCTTCATATTTTATATTTGATTTTTTTCTGTGGGTAATTGTTCCTGTTTTGTCAAAAACAATGGCGTTCAGCTTTGCAATTTTTTCGATCGTTAAAGTATCTTTTACATAAAACTTATTTCGACCTAAAATCCTCATAATGTGTCCAAAAGTGAACGGTGCAGACAACGCAAGCGCGCAAGGACAGGCAATAATTAAAATCGCGGAAATTACCTGGAACATCTTTTCAAGATCTACTGTCGCCCAATAAATCCCTGCTAATAAAGCAATGCCTAAAATAATGAATGTGAAGTATTTACTGATGTTGTTTGTCAATGTGTCAAGTCCTGTTTCGTGCTTTTTGAAGGCTTCCTTATTCCAAAGCTGAGTTAAATAGCTTTGATCCACATTTTTAATAACCTCCAGTTCCAGAGAAGAGCCAATTTGCTTTCCTCCCGCAAAAATTTTATCGCCCGGCTGTTTGCTGATGCTTTCGCTTTCGCCGGTAATGAAACTGTTGTCGATATTTCCTTCGCCGCTAATCAAAACAGCATCAACAGGGATAATTTCCTGATTTCTAACAAGAATTCTGTCTCCTACCTTTATTTCAGAAAGTAAAATATTGTCCTGTTTTCCTTCAAAATCTACTTTGGTGACAGCAATTGGATAAAAAGATTTATAATCCCTGTCATAGGAAAGTGCATTGTACGTTCTTTTTTGGAAAATTTTACCTAAAAGCATAAAGAATAAAAGCCCGCAAAGTGTATCGAAATATCCTGGCCCATAATCTGTTACAACCTCATAAATGCTTCTTCCGTAAAGAACCAGAATTCCTAAAACGATCGGAACGTCAATATTGACGATTTTGTTTTTTAAACCGTACCAGGCGGATTTATAATAATCTGATGCCGAGTAAAATACAACAGGAGTAGCCAGTAAAAACATTAATGTTCTGAAAAGGCCTTTATAATGATCCATCCAATAATCTTCACCGCCAATGTATTCAGGAAAGGCAAGAAACATCCCGTTACCAAAAGCGAAAGCAGCAATAGCAAATTTTACAAGCAAGGATTTATCAAGATGTTCTACATTTTTATCCGCTGTTTCAAGGCTGATAACAGGTTTATATCCTAAATTAGTTAAAAAATTAGCTAATTGGTTTAATTTTAATTCATTATGAGCGAATGAGATTTGTAAGGTCTTTCTTGTAAAATTAACCTGAGAATATTTAATATCTTTATTTAAAGTATGGAGACTTTCCAATAGCCAAATACATGATGAGCAATGTATTACGGGGATTTTAAATGTAACAAGACTTGTGTTTCCTTCCGAAAAATCCGTTACTTTTTCAAAGATTTCCGGAGTGTCCAAATAATCAAACTGTGAAGAATTTTCATCTCCCGGACGAATTCCTGCTCTTTTATTTAATTCGTAAAAATTAGTTAAGTTGTTGGTATTCAGAATTTCATAAACCGATTTGCAACCGTTGCAACAGAAAGTCTTTTCATCAAAAGAAATTCTTTCCTTTTCGATACCCTGACCACAATGAAAACAGTTCTCGCTCACCTCCATAAATTATTGAACTACAAAATTATAACAAATTTTTTTGTTTATCGAGTTAAAAAGTTCTATTTTTGTGATAAATGTCATATAAAATGTCGCAGGAACAACAGATTGCCATTGAAGAGAGGTTCGCCAGAGTTTTTAATGATAAATCATTTAAGGAAAGACTTTCAAGTGCAGATTTTGAGAAATATATCAACGCCAAAAAGAAACTGAGTTTTCAAAAACACGATACTATTTTTGAGGATGGAGAAATCCCAAGAGGAGTATATGTTTTAGAAAAAGGTGCGGCTAAGCTGTCAAAGTCCGGAGCTTTCGGGAAAGATCAGATCTTAAGATTTATCAAAGAAGGGGACATCATCGGATATCGTTCTTTGCTTTGCGGGGAGAATTTCCAGGCAAAAGCTGAGGCTATGACAGATATTGAAGCTACTTTTCTGCCATCAGAAGTGTTTATGCATCTTCTGGAAGTAGATCCACAGCTTTCTTTTGCGATGCTTCAGAAGATTTCTTACGAATTAGGGGAATCATCCAATACGATTACTTTCTTAGCTCAGAAAACGGTAAGAGAAAGATTAGCAGAGATTTTATTGCTTTTGGAGCAAAAATTAGGCGTTGATCCTGAAGGCTTTATCAAAATTTCTTTAACAAGAGAAGAAATCGCCAATATTATCGGAACGGCTACAGAAAGCGCGATCCGCCTGATTTCCGAATTTAAAGGAGATAATCTCATCGAAGTAGACGGTAGAAACATCAAAATTCTCAACCACGACAAATTAATGAAACTAGGTCACGTAGTTTTATAAATCATACAAAATTTTAGTCGG
>Ga0307412_10001755_pt1 | contig 11983 bp, 8 predicted proteins | sample DK1Cmetagenome_3_FD_203823 | JGI IMG/M metagenome (GOLD analysis project Ga0307412, IMG submission 203823) | Maize rhizosphere microbial communities from greenhouse at UC Davis, California, United States - DK15-C-1 | ecosystem: Host-associated > Plants > Roots > Rhizosphere > Soil | place: USA...
GGCGGCGAACCTCCACGGCATGCCCGACGACGACTGGCAGGCGTATGCGCGAAGCTGGTATGGCGACAAATTCTCGCCGCTCACGCAGATCACCCCGGCCAATGTCGGCAACCTCAAGGTCGCGTGGCAGTTGCAGACCGGCGACCTCAAGCGTGACACCGATCCCGCCGAAACCACCTATGAAATGACGCCGATCAAGGTCGGTGACACCGTGTATCTGTGTACGCCGCACAATTGGGTGATCGCGGTCGATGCCGAGACGGGCAAGGAGCGCTGGCGCTTCGACCCCAAGATCGCGACGTCAAAGACGAATATGCAGCACCTCACCTGTCGCGGCGTATCCTATTGGGATGGCGCGAAGGCCGGCGCGAGCACGGCCGATTGCCCGCAACGCATCTTCCTCGCCACCAACGACAGCCGGTTGATCGCGCTCGATCCGCGCACCGGCGCGCTGTGCCACAGCTTCGGGCGGAACGGCACCGTCAGCCTGCGGCCCGGGCAGACCAACTACAATCAGGGCTGGTATCAGGTCACGTCCGCGCCGCTGGTCGCGCGCGGGATGGTCATCACCGGCGGCGCGGTGTTCGACAACATCTCAACCAAAGTGCCGTCGGGTGTGATCCGTGGTTATGACGCCGCGACCGGCCGGCTGGTGTGGAACTTCGATCCCGGCAATCCCGACGACACCGCCCCGCTCGGCGCCGGCAAACACTATACCCCATCGTCGCCGAATAGCTGGAGCACACCCGCCGCCGACGAGGCACTCGGCCTCGTCTATCTGCCGATGGGGATGGGCGCGGTCGATCAATGGGGCGGCAACCGCCCCGCCACCACCGAGAAGTTCGCGACCTCTGTACTGGCGCTCGATATCGCCACCGGCAAACCGCGCTGGATCTATCAGACCGTCCATCACGATCTCTGGGACATGGACGTGCCAGCACAACCGGCACTGGTAGACCTCGCCCTGCCGGGGCGCGGCACCGTGCCCGCGCTGGTGCAATCGACCAAGACCGGCAATCTCTTCGTACTCGACCGGCGCACCGGCGCACCGATCTTCTCGGCGCCCGAACGTCCCGTGCCAGCCGGCGCAGCACCCGGCGACCACACCTCGCCGACCCAACCCTTTTCGGCTGTCTCGCTGATGCCGCAGCGTGCGCGCGAAACGGACATGTGGGGCACGACGATGCTCGACCAGCTCTGGTGCCGCATCCGCTTCAAGTCGCTCGACTATCAAGGCCCGTTCACGCCGCCGTCGCTGAAAGGCTCGCTCGTTTTCCCGGGCAATTTCGGGGTGATGGACTGGGGCGGCATCTCGATCGATCCGGTGCGGCAGGTGATCTTCGCGCACCCCAATTACGTCGCGTTCGTCGATCGGCTGGTGGCGCGCAAGGACGATGCTGGCGGCCCGAACGAACGCGGCCCCGCCGGCGGATCGGATCGCAAGGGCTCGAACGAACAGGGCTATAACCCCAACACCGGGGCGCCGTTCGCGGTCGATATGAATCCGTTCCTGTCGTTCGCGGGACTGCCCTGTCAGGCGCCGCCGTGGGGCTATGTCGCCGGCATCGACCTGACCACCGGCAAGACGGTGTGGAAGCACAAGAACGGTACGATCCGCGACGAGACGATCCTGCCGCTGCCGTTCAAGCTCGGGGTGCCCTCGCTCGGAGGGCCGATCACCACGGCGGGCGGTGTCGCGTTCATGGCGGCGGCGATCGACAATTACGTCCGCGCTTATGACACGCGCACCGGCAAGGTGCTGTGGCGCGCGCGCCTACCAGCCGGCGGCCAGGCAACACCGATGTCGTATCGCTCGGCGGCAAGCGGGCGGCAGTTCGTTGTCGTCGTCGCGGGCGGGCACAATTCGCTCGGCACGAAGCTCGGCGACCATGTGATCGCTTACGCTTTGCCGAAATAGGTGGCACCGAGTCGCCATCCGGGCGTTCACTGCACACCGGCGCACTTACGCGCTTCCCATCAGGAGGACTTCATGGCCGACGAAACCGCGACCCCGACCAGCAACGCCAAGACCGGACTCACCGATGCGTTCCGCGAACATTTCTCGGGCGACGCGCCGTTTACCGAAAAGGCCAAGAACTTCGCCAAGGCGAAGCCGTGGGCGAGTGCAGCGCTGCTTGGCGTCGCCGCCATCGCGGTGCTGAACTCGGTGCGCGGCGTCCGGAGCTAACCGACCTTCTGACCAGCGCGGCGCGCGGCGGGACCACCGCTAACGCGCCGCGCCGCTCGCAGCGACTCCTTCCCGCGCCCCTCGCGAGCCCGCCCATGAACCTTCGTTCGATCCTGATCCTCGCCGGCCTGATCCTCGGCCTGAGCGTGGGCGCGTTGCTCGGCACGTCCGCGATGGGCGTGGCCGTGGCCGAAGCGGCGCAGCCGATCGGCACGTTGTGGCTCAACGCGCTGACGATGACGGTCGTGCCGCTGGTGTTCTCGCTGCTGGTGACCGGGGTTGTCGCGGCGGGTCAGGAAGCGGACGGCAGCCGGATCGGCGTGCGTGCTCTGGTCTGGTTCGCGATCCTGCTCCTGGCGGCATGCTTGCTTAGCGTCGTGGTGACGACCACGTTGCTCGATCTCTGGCCGGTTCCCGCCAGCGCGGCCGCACTGCGCACCGGCGCCGAGGCTGCGCCCGCGATCGGATCGACCAGCGACTGGCTGGTCGGCTTCATCCCGACCAACCCGATCAAGGCGGCGAGCGACACCGCGATGACGCCTCTGGTCGTGTTCGCGTTGCTGTTCGGCTTCGCGATCACGCGGATCGAGCCGGAGTTTCAGCGCCATCTCGATATGGTGTTCAAGGCGATCGTTCAGGCGATGCTTGTCATCGTGCAATGGATTCTGTGGCTTGCGCCGATCGGCGTCTGCGCGCTGGCGATCGGCGTGGGTGCGAAGATGGGCGCCGGCGCGGTTGGCGCGCTCGGCCATTACGTCGTCATCATCGCGGTCGCCTGCATCGCCACCGCGCTGGCCTGCTATGTGGCGGGTCCGCTGCTGGGGCGGGTGTCTCCGCTGACCTTCGCGCGAGCGGCACTGCCCGCGCAGGTGGTCGCACTCAGCACGCAGTCGTCGCTCGCCTCGCTGCCCGCGATGATCGACGCGGCGAACACGCTCGGCGTTCGCAAGGAAGAGGCTGGCGTCGTGCTACCGTTGGCGGTGTCGATCTTCCGCGCGGCGAGTGCCGCCGCGAATGTCGGCGTCGCGATCTATCTCGCGCACCTGCTCGACATTCCGCTCAGCCTGGGCGTGTTGCTGCTGGGTGCCTGCGTGGCGGCGGTGGTCAGCCTCGCCGCGGTCGGGCTACCCGCGCAAGTGTCTTTCTTCGCGTCGATCGGCCCGGTCTGTCTAGCGATGGGCGTGCCGATCGGCATCCTCCCGCTGCTGCTCGCGGTCGAGACCTTCCCCGATATCTTCCGCACCGTCGGCAACGTCACCGCCGATCTGACGGTCGCGCGGATCGTGGCGCGGCGGGACGTTCGTGAACGGGTGAAGCGATCTACACCGGGCGGGTGATGACGGCAGCGACCAGAGCGATTCGTTCGATGTCGGCATAGCCGGGCTGGTCGAGTTCCTCGCCGAACACGTCGGGGTCCAGTTCGCGGTAGGCGAGGCGGAAACCGCGCGCCGAGGCTTCGCCGGCTAGCGCCTGTTCAAGCGCATCGTCGCCCTCGACGATCGCGCTACCGGTATACAGGATCATCCGCCCGCCCGGCGCGAGCCGGTCGAGCGCCATCCGGGCCATGTCGAGCGAAATCTGCGCCCCGTGCATGCCGCCGCCGTCGCGATAGAGGCGGCTATCGGCATCGATGATATAGGGCGGATTCGCGGTGACGACGTCGAACACGCCGTCGAGCGGATCGAGCGTCGCGGCCTGATGTGCGTCGATCGTCACCCCGGCGGCGGCGGCGTTGATGCGCGCGAAGCGAAGCGCGCGCGGGTTGATGTCGGTGGCGCAAACCTCCGCAGCCGGCCGCGCAAGCGCAGCAACGACAGCCCCGACCCCCGAGCCGGTGCCGATGTCGAGCATCCGCAGGGATTTGCCGTCCGGCATATGTGCCAGCTCCGACTGGATCAGATCGGCAAAGCGGTAACTGTCGGGGCCGAAGAACACCGCATCGGTATCATTGGTCGGATAGGCCGAGTGCAGGAACAACGGGCTGTGAAGCGACGAGACACGAACGCGTGACCGCAGCATTGTGCCCTCCGCGTGCAGCACCCCCGCCCGATCGAGCAGCGCCTCGACTTCGGCGTCGATCTCGCCACGCCGGAACGGCAGCGACCAGCCCAGCACATCGCGCACCGACCGCGCGACTTTCCTGTCAGCACGCGCGACCACGCGGGCGTGCGTCAGCGGGGTCGGCGTGACGAAGGTATAGCCATACTCGTCCAGGCGTCGCAGCAGCGCCAGCAACGCCTCGTCTTCCGACCCGGTGGCGACGGGACCGGCCGCCCCGGCGGATGCGACTGTCACCCCTGCGCCCGACCCACGCCGTTCCACAGCGATACACGATACTGGTCGAAGCAGCGCTCGCCGCAGCGCAGCCGGATCAACGCGCCTTCCGCGATCGCGGTCGCGCGGCGCGGGTCTTCGGCCACCGCCGGGCGAAGCGCCTCACGGTTCCAGTCCTCGCTATGTTTGATGTCGAGCACTGCGTGGAGCTGGAAATAGCGGCGCTCGCGATCGGACAGCCCGATCCGGCGCAACCCTTGCGCGACGCAGGCGGCGCGCGCCGGCGCGGTCAGTTCGATCACGCCGAGCGCGCCGACCGAATGCCACGCGTAACGCCGGGTCGTCGCCATCGCCGTCATCGCATTGGCCAGCGACAGGCTCTGCCAGACGGTATTCTCGATGACGGGATTGACCTCCAGCGTCTCGACGAGCGCGTCGAGCATCGGGCCGTGCATGCCCTTGGCGTTGCCGCGCCCCATCTCGTCCCAATAATTGCGGGCGAGCTCCATCTTGGGTGCGGTCGGCAGCTTGACCTGCGTGTAGGCGACGAGATCGTCGAACCCCGCCTCGCCGGCGGCTTCCTGCTCGAAGAACCAGCGCAGTTCGTCGCGCGTCGCATGCTCGGCAAGCCACGGGAAAAGCGGGTCGCCCTGCCCCGGCCCGGTCGCCTTCAGCTCCTCGAACCAGGCGATAAAGCCCTCGACGTCGGTGGGCGCGGCGGCCGCCTCGTCGCGAATTTCGCCACGGAGTTCCTCCAGAAACGCCCCTTCCAACCGCAGCATGCGGCTATCGCGGTCGAACTGACCCTGCCAGTCGGCGCTCGGAAACCCGGGCTGGAGACGTTCACGGTTCCAGCGGGCGAGACCGCGCTGGAAACTGTCAGTCAGGAACTGCGACGTGCTGGTGGGCACGTCTTTATCTAGATTATGAAGCAAGGGATTGATCCTCTCAGTCTTGCCACCCCCAACGAACCGATTTCGCCGAAGTTGCTTTCTCGACCGGAATCCATCGCGACAATCGACCTGATATGCCTCAATCGCGCCGGTTCGCGACGTTGGAGCGCCAGCCGTTGTCGGCCGACCCTGCGGTGATCAAGCCACGGCGGAGCGGCGTCACCGCCGCTCCGCCGGACGGTCACATTCCGCTCATGCCACCCGCCGCGATCGCCTTGAGGTGCTGCAAATGCTTCTCGATGATCGGCACGGCCGAAGTCGCGACCTGCTGCAGCGCCGGATCGGTCCCGTCGGTGGCAAAGCCCTTGTGCAGCGCCCACGCCTTCTGATGCGCCGCCATCTGTTGCTGGAGGTACATCGCGTCGAACTGGTCCGCCGGCGCCTGCTTGAGCTGTGCGATCATCGCTTCATTGTCGGCGGACAGCGTCATTGCGGGCTTGGCGATGCGCGGGCTGGTCTTGGGCAGTGCCGCCATCAAGGTCTTGGTCGTCATCGTATGATCCGCGATCATCTCGCGCGCGTGGTTTTTCACCGCCGCGCTCTTGCCTTTGGTGAGCGCGAGCTTGCTCGACTGGATCTCGTACATATCTCCGTCCGCCGCCCAGGCGACATAGCTCTGCGGCGGCGTACCGGTCAGCGGGCTCGCACCAATATCGGCGGGGCTCATCATTCCCGGCGCGGCGGCGGGGCTCTGCGCCTGCACGATGCCCGGGATGGTGAGCGCAGACAAAACGAAGGCGGCGATTATTGGATGACGCATGTTATTCTCCTTGTAAGTGCCACCAACACACGCCCTTGACCTCGGTTCCGAAGATCTTCGTCGGAACTTCATTAGATGCATAACATAGATTTATTCCGGCGCTATTTACGATCACCTGCCCAAAGGCATGGCAAAGCAACATGCATCAACAATATAAATTAAAGAGCCCGGCACCGTAGATGCATCGGCAAATATATTGGTAGCGGCTGCGACACATCGAAAAACGTCTGTGCGAAATGCCCGCGCTGTGGCACGTCGGGACGCGTTGCAGGACAGGACACATATGAAAACTCTAGGGATGCTGATAGCCGGCGCGACGTTGGCGATTGCGACTACGGGCAGCGCCCAAACGCTGCCCAACGGCATCCCCACCAAGTTCAGGCCGGTCCACGCCACGTTCGATTACGATCGCCGCGAGGTCGAAGTGAAGATGCGCGATCGAGTCGCGCTGCACATGGTGCTGATTATTCCCATGGGCACGCGTGACGCACCGATCCTGCTCGAGCGCACCCCCTACGGCGCCGACAAGGCGACCAGCCGCGTCGAGAGCAGCCACGGCGTGATGCTCGTCGGCGCCGCGTTCGCCGAGTTTCTCAAGGCCGGCTACATCCTCGCGTTCGAGGATGTGCGCGGCAAGCACGGATCGAAGGGCGACTATGTCAACGAACGCCCGCTGATCGGCCCGCTCAACGGCACCAAGATCGATCATTCGACCGATGCCTATGACACGATCGAGTGGCTGACCAAGAACGTCAAGGAAACGAACGGCCGCGTCGGCATCATCGGCACCAGCTATGACGGGATGATGGCGGCGATGGCGCTGGTCCACCCGCACCCTGCGCTGAAAGCCGCCGCGCCGATGAACCCGGTCATCAACACCTGGAAGGGCGACGACGATTTCCACGGCGGCGCGTTCCGCCAAATCGGGTATGATTACTACTTCAGCCAGGATACCGCGCGCGGCGAAGGCGACGATCTGTGGCGTGATGCTTACGACGATTACGAAACCTTCCTGCGCGCCGGCTCCGCCACCGGCTTCGTCAAAAGCCGCGGGCTCGACCAGATTCAGGTCGTAAAGGATCTCCACGATCACCCTGCCTATGACGCGTTCTGGCAGGCGCAGGCGCTCGAGACGATCCTGCCCAAACAGCCGCAGACCGTGCCGACCCTGTGGATCGCGAGCCAATGGGATCAGGAGGATATGTACGGCGCGGTCGCCGCCTATGAGGCGGTCAGCAAGAATGACCCCAACCACGTCAACCATCTCGCTTTGGGTCCGTGGGCGCATGGCGGCTGGAGCGGCACCGGCGACAGCCTCGGCGCGATCCGCTTCGGGTCGGATACGGCCGCGTGGTTCCGCCAGCATGTGCTGATCCCGTTCCTGGACGGCAATCTCAAGACCGGCGGCACCCCGGCCGACATTGCCCCCGTCACCGCGTTTCAGACCGGCACCAACACGTGGCAACGCCTCCCCGGCTGGCCATCCGCCTGTGCGAGCGGTTGCGCGGCGCCGACGCGGAAGCTGTATCTTCAGGCCGGCGGCGCGCTCTCGTTCGCCGCGCCCACGGCTGACGGTGCGGACGATTATGTGTCTGACCCGGCCAAGCCGATCCCCTATCGGCTGCGTCCGATCCGCCCGACCTACGCAACCGGATCGACCTGGCGACAATGGCTGGTCGACGACCAGCGCCCGTTCGCCGACCGCACTGACGTGCTAACTTATGAAACCGCACCGCTCGATGCCCCGCTCGCCCTCGCCGGTGCGCCTGTTGCCGACCTGATCGCTGCCACCACCGGCAGCGACGGGGATTTCGTCGTCAAGCTGATCGACGTGTACCCGGACGAATATTTCGAGAAGCCTGAACTCGGCGGCTATCAACTGCCGGTGGCGATGGACATCCTGCGCGGCCGCTATCGCGAGAGCGTCTCCGATCCCAAGCCGATCACGCCGAATGCACCGCTCAGCTACCGGTTCGCATTGCCCAATGTGAACCACGTGTTCCTCCCCGGTCACCGCATCATGGTGCAAATCCAGTCGAGCTGGTTCCCGCTCTACGATCGCAACCCGCAGACCTTTGTGCCCAACATCTTCGATGCGAAACTACAGGATTACCGCAAGGCAACGATCCGCGTGATCCATTCGCCGGCACAAGCCAGCGCTATCGAGTTGCCGGTGGCGGACGTCGGCGCGCGGTAGAGTCAATATACGCTGTTCTTAACGCTTCATCATAATCCACAGATCATACAACGACCATGCGTCTCGCGACCATCACCAACTGGGCTTACGGCATCACCGTTCTGCTGACTCTCGCGTCGGGCAGCACGATGTTGCTGGCTTCCTCCGCGCAGGACCGTGAGCGCGTGGCGATGAGCCAGCGCGCGGATCTCGACCAAGCGACGTCGACCATCGACGAGGATGTCGCGCAATTGAGCAGCCTCGCCCGCCAATTCGCGATCAGCGGCAGTCAGGCCGATCTGATCGCGTACCGCCGCGAATCAGAATCGTTAAAAGCGGTCGAGACGCGCACCGCCGCGATCCGCGATGTCGGCGCGACCCCCACAGAATTGCGATCGCTCCACGAGACATTGCACTGGGCCGACGCGCTGCGCGACGAACAGGCGGCGGCGATCGCGGCGCGCGCGCGCGGCGATCAGCACGGCGCGGTCGCGATCCTGTTTTCGCCGGAATATGAGCGTGAGCTCGACCGCATCCAGTCGAGCGTCGAGCGCTTTCAGGAACGCATCGATCAGCGCACCGCCGCTGCCGTGGAGATCGCCGTCACGGCGTCGCAAACATGGCGGCGGGTGTCGGAGATCGTGCTGGGCCTCACCGGCTTCGTCTTCCTGTGCGTGTTGTTCTTCATATTCCGTCAGCGCGTGCTGCGTCCGGTGGTGCGGCTAAGCGATGTCGTCACCCGGCTCGCGGCGCAGGACTATGCCACCGAATGGCCGCAATACCCGCAGGTCGACGAGATCGGCGACATGGCGCAGGCGCTTCGGGGCTTTCGCGAAAACGGCATCGTCCGGCAAAGGCTGGAGAAGGAGCGCGATGCCGATCGCGCCGTGCGCGATCTGCTGTCGCGGATGACGCAGCGGATGCAGCGCTGCGACACGGTGCAGGATCTCACCGGCGTGATCGAACGCTTCGCGCCCGAAGTCGCGCCGCGGCTGGCCGGCAGTTTCTATCTGTTCGACGCGGAGCGCAACGTGATGGCCGTCGCGGCGCACTGGCTCGGCCCGGTCCACTCGCGAGACGAATTCGTACCGATGGCCTGCTGGGGGCTGCGTCGCGGCCGGCAGCACCGGCCGGCGGGCGACCATATCGACGTGCCGTGCGACCATGTCGCGCAGGATGGCGATATTTTGGTCGACAGCATCTGCCTGCCGTTGATCGGCCAGAACGGCATGCTCGGCCTGCTGTACTTCGAACGCCGCACCGATACGGCGGAGATCGGCCCGGACGAGAATTACCTCAAGATGCTCGCCGAGAACGTCGGTCTCGCACTCGACAATCTGCGGCTGCGCGATGCGCTCCGCGCGATGGCGATGGTCGATCCGCTCACCGGCCTGTCGAACCGCCGACAGCTCGACACGGCGCTCGAGGCGAGTCTGTCGCACGCCGCCCGAACCAACACGCCGGTCAGTTGCGCTATGATCGACGTCGATCATTTCAAGCGTTTCAACGACAACCACGGGCATGACGCCGGCGATGCGGTGCTGCGCGCGGTCGGCGAGGCGCTCAAGCGGTCGATCCGCAGCGAGGATCTGGCGTTCCGTTACGGCGGCGAGGAATTCCTGCTGCTCATGCCCGGGCTCGGCGTCGCCGATGCCCGCGCGCGGGCCGAGGACATCCGCCTGCGCATCGCGAGCCTGGCGGTCCGACACGATGACCGCGATCTCGGCCCCGTCACCGCCTCGATCGGCGTGGCCACTTGGCCCGAACAATGCGCCGCCGACCGCCTCGTGCGAGCCGCCGACGCTGCTCTGCTACGCGCGAAGCGCGGCGGCCGCGATCAAGTCGCGACGGTGCTAACGCGCGACACTTGATCTCGCGCGCTTTTCCGGGAAACGCGGGCGCGATGACCCAGAACCCCATTCCCTACGCCGACCGCCGCTTCGACGCGCTCCTGTTCGACATGGACGGCACCTTGCTGACCTCGATCGAATCGGCCGAACGCGTCTGGTCGCGCTGGCTGACGCACCACGGGTTCGACCCGGTCGAGATTCTGCCGCGTATCCACGGCGTCCAGACGCTCGAGACCATTCGACGGCTCGACATCCCCGGCATCGACCCGCAACAGGAAGCCGACTGGATCGCGCGCGAGGAACTCGCCGATCTCGACGGCGTCCGCGCGATCGAAGGCGCGGCCGAGTTCGTCGCCCGCTTGCCGCATGACGGCTGGGCGATCGTCACCTCCGCCACCCGCCCGCTCGCTGAGGCGCGGCTGGCGGCAGCCGGGCTGGTGCCGCCGCCTTTGTTCATCACCGCCGAGGACATTGCACGCGGCAAGCCAGCGCCCGATTGCTATATCGCGGCGGCGCGCCGGCTCGGCGTCGCGGTGACGCAATGTCTCGTCTTCGAGGATGCACCCGCCGGAATCGCCTCCGGCCGATCGGCGGGCGCCGAGGTCGTGGTCATCACCGCGACGCATACGCACCCGCTCACGACCGAATATCCACACATCCGCGACTATCGCGGCCTCACCGCCGCGCATACCGACGGCGGGCTGATGCTTCAGGTCCGCACGGCGATTTAGCCGGTTCCGCGTACCAACCGGCGCTTGTGCTGCCCCGCATGTTCGCGCTACCATCGCCGCACGTTCAACCGTGATCGCAGCAGGCCCGAGAGCTTGCGCAATGAGACAGCCGGGAACGTCCGGCGCTCCAGTGAGAGGATACGCCCGATGGATCTAGGACGCCGCGACTTCCTGCTTTCCGCCGCGATCGGCTCGATCGTTCCCGTCGCGCTGACACCGCACGCGCTTGCTCAAGGAATGCCAGCGCCCAAGCCGGGCGAGCGCAAGCTCGGCTATGCCATCGTCGGGCTTGGCACCTACGGTCTTGGCGTCATCATCCCGCAATTCGTCAACTGCACGCACAGCCGGCTCGTGGCCGTCGTCACCGGCGATGCCGCCAAGGGCCGCAAGGTCGCCGCCGAACATGGCCTCAGCGACAAGGCAGTCTATTCCTACGCCACTTTCGACAGCATCCGCGACAATCCCGATGTCGATATCGTCTATGTCTGCCTGCCCAATTCGATGCACGCCGAATATACGATCCGCGCGGCCAAGGCTGGCAAGCATGTGATGTGCGAAAAGCCGATGGCCATCTCCGTCGCCGAATGCGAATCAATGATCGCAGCGTGCAAGGCCGCGAAGCGCAAGCTGATGATCGGCTATCGCTGCCATTTCGAGGCGTTCAACCTCGAAGCGATGCGGCTGGCGCGCGCCGGGGCCGCCGGCAAGATCCGCTACGTTCGCAGCGAGCATGGGTTCGTGCAGCGCGACCCGTCGAAATGGCGGCTCAAGCGCGCGCTGGCGGGCGGCGGCTCGCTGATGGACATGGGCGTCTATTCGCTCCAGGCGGCGCGTTACATGACCGGCGAGGAACCCATCGCGGTGACCGCGCGCGAATCGACCGACCGGAGCGATCCGCGCTTCCACGAGGTCGAGGATATGATCGAGTGGACGCTCGAATTCCCATCGGGCGCGATCGCCGGTTGCCAGTCGATGTACAGCGCCAACCAGAACCACATCCTGCTGATGGGCGACACCGGCCGGATCGAGCTGGAGCCCGCAACCCGCTATG
>Ga0307412_10001758_pt1 | contig 11973 bp, 10 predicted proteins | sample DK1Cmetagenome_3_FD_203823 | JGI IMG/M metagenome (GOLD analysis project Ga0307412, IMG submission 203823) | Maize rhizosphere microbial communities from greenhouse at UC Davis, California, United States - DK15-C-1 | ecosystem: Host-associated > Plants > Roots > Rhizosphere > Soil | place: USA...
CCCTCCGAGCTCGGTGCGGATATCCCGCGGATGCGACCGATGCTGATCGAGACGTTGGGCCAGTTCGAACGAGAGATCAGTCGTGTCGGCGTCGTCCCCGTGCGCCGGCCTGCCGTGGGCGGGTTCGGCCGGAAGGCCTGACGTCGTTTCAGCCTGCGGCCCGGACCCAAGTCAAGGCCGCTCCCTTTCCCCATCAGCAGACGGTACGGATCAGCTTTCCCCGGCGGGGCTAGACTGGAGCTGGACATAGTTCTGGATACCCATACGCGCGATCATTTCGAACTGGGTCTCGAGCGTGTCGATATGCTCTTCCTCCGAATCGAGAATCGTCTGCAGCAGATCACGGGTCACATAGTCGCGAGTCTCCTCGCATAGCGCGATGCCGTTCTTGAGCGCCGGCAATGCCTCATATTCAAGCGCGAGATCGGCTTTCAAAAGCTCTTCGACATTTTCGCCGATGCGCAGTCGGCCGAGCATCTGGAAATTCGGCAGGCCATCGAGGAACAGAATCCGCTTCGACAGGCTGTCGGCATGCTTCATCTCGTCGATCGACTCGGAATATTCGTACTTTGCGAGCTTTTCGACGCCCCAATGGTCGAGCATTCGGTAGTGCAGGAAATACTGGTTGATCGCGGTCAGCTCATTCTTGAGCACCTCGTTCAGAATATCGATGATCCTGGGGTCGCCCTTCATATATGCCTCCGCAATTGCTGGGTGGCGTATAGGCCAATCAACAGATCGAGAAAAGCCCGGCTTCTTCGAAATACTGGATTTAAATATCTGAAATCACGCAGTTTATTTGCGATCGATAGTCATTCTTAGCTGGGCTGCGCGCGAGAATCAGTCGCACCAACGAAAAAAGGCCGCCCGGAGGCGGCCTGCTTGGACGTGTCGCTGATCAGCCGGTCAGGCGGCGACCGCTTCACTTTCAACGACTTCGCGAGCGAACGGGATGCACTGACCGCAGCGCGGGCGGTGGCCCAGGGTAGCATAAGCGCTGCGCGGGCAGGTTGCGCCCTTGCGGACCGCTTCCCGGACATCGGATTCACGAATTGCATTACAAACGCAAACGACCATCTGGACCTCCACTCCTGCGAATCATTATCTACTGTTGTTGCGACTGAATATCAATAGAATTATGCGCGCGGGCTTGCCTCTTTTTGGCGAGGCTGCTCTAGCCGCGCCGATGACCGACCGGCCGCACAAACCAGATGTTGTCCGCGCGTTCGACGGCGCGCGCCGCTATGACGAAGCGGCCGATGTGCAGCGTGCGGTGGCGACCGCGCTGGCGGGGCAGATCGCAGAGGCAGCCGTTCCGCCGTTTGAGTCGATCCTCGAGCTCGGATGCGGCACGGGCTTCCTGACGAAGGCAATGATGCGATCCCTGCCCGTCGCCCCGCGCCGGTGGATCATCAGCGATGTAGCGCCTGCGATGGTCGAGCGGGCGAGGGCGGGGGGGCCGCGCGACGCCGACTATCATGTACTTGACGGCGAGGCGATCGATTCGACGCTTGGGCGCTTCGACCTGATCTGCGCGAGCCTTGCCTTCCAGTGGTTTGCCGATCTGCCGCGCGCGGCGGCCGCGATGCAAGCACGGCTCAATCCCGGCGGGCTCCTCGCCTTTGCGATGATGGCGCAGGGCAGTTTCGACGAGTGGCGCGCCGCCCATGTCGCCGAAGGGCTCTCGCCCGGAACGCCGGATTATCCCGACGCGGCGGCGCTGCGCGCGCTTGCCGGGCGCCGGACGCAGGCGTCGGTCGAGATCGTCAATGTTCCCCAGCCGGAGGCCGACGCCCGCGCATTCCTGCATCGGCTCAAGGCGATCGGAGCGGGTACGCCGCGCTCCGGCCATGTTCCGCTCGATGCCGGCCGGCTGCGGCGCGTGATGGCGCACTTCGACGCTGGCGATCGGGTCGTCACCTATCGCATCGCTTTCTGCCTGTTTCGGGCACCGGGCGGGCGCTAGGTTTTCGCGAAAAAGGGAGAGCGAGGATGCGGTCGATCTGGCGCTGATTCGCATCGGCCCTGCTGGCGCTGGTATCGCCGGCGAGCGCGCGACAGATCGCGGCCGGCGCTCCCGCAGATATCGTCATATCGGCCGACGAGCCGTGGGTGGACGATCTCGTCACCATGGACCTCGTGAAGCCCGGCTCCCGGCGGCAGGCGCTTTGGCGTTGCGCCTCGACGCGGCGCGACGCATCCTCGCCCCGAAACGCCGGAGGGGAGCCGCATGATCGTCGATAGCCAGGACTTGCCGCCGGCCGCGCGCCCGCCCTTCTGGCGGTCGCTCTATGCCCAGGTGCTGCTCGCGATCCTGCTCGGGGTCCTGCTCGGCATATTCGCGCCCGATGTAGCTGCGGGCCTGAAGCCACTGGGCGACGCGTTCATCAAACTCGTCAAGATGATCATCGCGCCGGTGATCTTTCTGACGGTCGTGACCGGCATCGCCGGGTTGAGCCACCTAGGCGATCTCGGCCGGGTCGCGATCAAGACCTTCGGTTACTTCCTCGTGATGTCGACCTTCGCGCTGATCGTCGGGCTGATCGTTGCCAATATCGCCCAGCCGGGGGCGGGGATGCACATCGCCCCGGCCTCGATCGACAGCAGCCACATTGCCGAATATGCCGCCAAGGCACATGACCAGTCGCTGATAGCCTTCCTGATGGGGATGATCCCGACGACCTTGTTCTCGGCGCTGGCGGAAGGCGAGATCCTGCAGGTCCTCGTCGTCGCGATCCTGTTCGGCATCGCGCTGTCGATGACGGGAGAGAAGGCCGCGCCGCTCACCGATCTGCTCGAACGGCTGACGGCGGTGATCTTTCGTCTCGTCGCCATATTGATGAAGGCGGCGCCGATCGGCGCATTCGGCGCGATGGCCTTCACCATCGGCAAGTTCGGGATCGGCGCGCTTGCGCATCTCGGCGGGCTGGTCGCGTGCTTCTATCTCACCTCGCTGCTGTTCGTCCTCGTCGTCCTCGGCGCGGTCGCCCGGGCCGCGGGCTTTTCGATCTTCAAGCTGATCGCCTATCTCAAGGATGAGCTGCTGCTCGTGCTGGGCACCTCGTCGTCGGAAAGCGCGCTGCCAAACCTGATGACCAAGATGGAGGCAGCAGGCTGCGACAAGCCGGTGGTCGGGCTGGTCGTGCCGACCGGCTATTCCTTCAATCTGGACGGCACCAATATCTATATGACGCTCGCCGCGTTGTTCATCGCGCAGGCCTGCGACGTGCATCTGTCGACGGGCGAACAGATCAGCTTGCTGCTCATCGCGATGATCTCGTCAAAGGGGGCGGCGGGGGTGACCGGCGCCGGGTTCATAACCCTGGCGGCCACCCTCTCGATCGTGCCTTCGGTGCCGGTCGCGGGAATGGCGCTGATCCTCGGCATCGACCGCTTCATGTCCGAATGCCGCAGCCTCACCAACTTCATCGGCAATGCCGTCGCGACGATCGTCGTCGCCCGGTGGGAAGGCGCGTTGGACCGCGACAAGCTCAAGGCCGCTTTGGGCTGAGGCTTCATCCGGCCGCGGCTTTCCGTTAACAGGACGAACCATGCCGTTACTCAAGCTCCGCTCCCAGCCGTTCTTCGACGACAAGAATCGCGCCTTCTGGATTCTCCAATCGGCGGGCTGGACGGGTTATCTGATCCTGCGGTCGCTCGGCGGGCTGGCCAATAATATGGGGCTGCTGTTCATCATCCCAACCGCCCTGACCACAGCGACGGGCTATTCGCTGACCCTGCTGATGGCCTCGGCGTTTCGCCGGCTCATCCAGATGCGGCCGATCCTCACCTGGACGATATCGATCGCGATCCTGATGATCGCCGCAGGCGTCTTCTCATCGATCGAGACGTGGAGCCACGCGACATTCTACCGCCCGCGCGAGATGCCCGAGGGCATCCAGTTCTTCGGTGCGATCCTGCTCGATTTCGCGCTGCTCGCTGCCTGGTCCGCGCTTTATTACGGGATTAATTTCTACCTGCTGCTCGAAGAACAGAGCGACCGGGTCGAGCGGCTCGAGCATCAGGCATCGTCGGCGCAGCTGGAGATGCTGCGCTATCAGCTGAACCCGCATTTTCTGTTCAACACGCTCAATTCGATTTCCACGCTGGTGCTGCTGAAGGAAACCCAACGCGCGAATGCGATGTTATCGCGGTTGTCGAGCTTCCTGCGCTACACGCTCGCGACCGAGGCAGCGGGAACGGTGAGCCTCGCGCAGGAGATCGAGACGCTCAAACTCTATCTCGATATCGAGAAGATGCGTTTCGAGGATCGGTTGCGGCCGGTGTTCGACGTCGATCCGGCTGCCGTCGAAGCCCGGCTGCCCTCGCTGCTGCTTCAGCCGCTGGTCGAAAATGCCGTGAAATATGCCGTTACACCGTTGGAAGAAGGAGCCGATATCCGCATTGAAGCACGGATATCGGGGGGCGGCCACGATCGCAGGCTGGTGGTTACCGTCACCGATACAGGGCCGGGGTTGACCGACGGCTCCACCCGCCCCACCTATTCGACAGGCGTCGGTCTGGCGAATATTCGCGACAGACTGGCGCAGGCCTATGGCACGGACCAGCGATTTGAGGTCCAGACCGGTCGAGATGAGGGATTTGGTGTCATGATCGACATCCCCTTTCAGACCGAGCAACAGCACAAGGACGCTGCATGACCATTCGAACCATTCTCGTCGATGATGAGCCGCTGGCGATCCAGGGCCTCCAGCTCCGACTCGCCCCGCACGAGGATGTCGACATCATCGAGACCTGCCTGAATGGCCGTGAGGCGATCCGGGCGATCAAGACCCATAAGCCCGATCTCGTCTTCCTCGACATCCAGATGCCGGGGTTCGATGGCTTTTCGGTGATCCAGGGGCTGATGGAGGTCGAGCCGCCGCTGTTCGTTTTCGTAACCGCCTATCAGGATCACGCGATCCGCGCCTTTGAGGCGCAGGCGATGGACTATCTGATGAAGCCGGTCGATGAGCAGCGCCTTGCCGATACGCTCGATCGCGTGCGCCAGCGGCTGGCCGAGAAGCGCGGGCACGAGGAGGCCGGACGGCTCAAGGAAGTACTCGCCGAAGTTTCACCGGAGGCTGCCGACAATTTCTCCGATGCCGATGACGCGATTGCCGCGAACCGCTTCGAAAAGCTGATCAACATCAAGGACCGGGGGCAGATCTTCCGCGTCGATGTCGACACGATCGAGCGGATAGACGCCGCGGGCGACTATATGTGCATCTATACCGGCGACAATACGCTGATCCTGCGTGAGACGATGAAAGACCTCGAAAAGCGGCTGGATCCGCGCCGTTTCCAGCGGGTGCATCGCTCGACCATCGTCAACCTCGACCTGGTCAAGCAGGTCAAGCCGCACACCAATGGCGAATGCTTCCTGGTGCTCAATTCAGGCGCGCAGGTGAAGGTAAGCCGATCCTACCGGGAAGTCGTCGCCCGCTTCGTGCATTAGATACGGATAGCGGTCGCTTGTGCTGGACAATCCGCCTGTGTCGCGCTTGATCGCGGGCCGTCACGATAGAGGATAGTCCCGTATGCCCGTCAATCGCCCGCGCCGCAGCGCGCTTTACATGCCCGCATCGAATCTGCGCGCGATCGAAAAGGCCCGGTCGTTGCCGTGCGATGTCGTGATCCTCGATCTTGAAGACGCCGTTGCACCGGACGCCAAGGCCGAGGCGCGCGCCAATGCGGTGGCCGCAGCTCGGGCGGGAGGGTTCGGCACTCGCGAGCTGATCCTGCGAGTGAACGCGCTCGACACCGAATGGGGCCTTGATGACCTCGCGGCCGGCGTGGCGGCACCGTTTGCCGGTCTTCTTGCGCCCAAGGTCGACGATGCCGCGACCGTGCGGCGCTATGATGACGCAATGGCTGATGCGCCCGGCATGGGGTTGTGGGCGATGATCGAGACGACCCGGGCGCTGTTCCGGCTCGACGAAATCGCCGCAGCACTGGCGCCGCGCCATGGCTGTTTCGTGATGGGCACCAACGATCTCGCGAAGGAGATGGGCGCGCGGCTTACGGTCGAGCGATCGCCGTTCCTGGGGTTCATGGCACTCGCCGTCGCGGCGGCGAAGGGCCACGGGCTCGGCGCGCTGGACGGCGTCTATAATGCTTTCGACGATGAGGATGGACTGGTGCGCCAGTGTTCCGAGGCGCGAAGCTTCGGCTTCGATGGCAAGACGCTGATCCATCCGCGGCAGATCGACCCAGCCAATTGCGCATTCAACCCTTCAGAAAAAGAGGTCGCCTGGGCCGAAGCGGTGGTGGGTGCCTTTGCGGACCCGGAAAATGCCGGCAAGGGGGCAATCCGGGTCGCCGGCCAAATGGTCGAAAGGTTGCACCTTGCCGAGGCCGAGAAGGCGTTGGCGATGATAGGGCGCGGAGCTTAAGCCACGCCGTTCCCGCCGTAAAGATCGTAAAAGTGCGACATTTGTCGTGTCCCCGACGTTGGTATTAAGGCGATGGGCAGAATAGAAGATCGTCAGGGGCGATTACGGATCAACCGGCAAAAACCGATTTTCATCGGGCGACCACGCGAATGAAGGTGAACCGTGATAGGCTCTATCCCGCGGCCTTTTGTGCTGTCGTCGGCGCGTGGGTGGTCATCGAAGCGGCGATGCTTCCGCCGCCGCCCTATGATAATTTCCATCTGATCGCGCTGGCCTGTCTCATCGTGGCCGGCGCCGGGGCCGGCGCGGGGATCGTCTGGTCGTTTCATTGGAGCGCGATCGCGCAGGGTCGGCTGGACCAACGCGAGCTCAACGAGGCGATCGAGCTTGCCGCGGTGATGATGGTCGATGAACATGGCATCATCCGCCACTGGTCGCGCGGCTGCGAGCAGATATATGGCTGGGCGGCCCACGAGGCGATCGGTCGCCGCCGCCGCGACCTGCTTGGCACCGGGCTGTCACCGCCGCCGCGTGACATCGACAAGCTGTTGCGCGAAAATGGACGCGCCGACTACGAGGCCATCGAACGGCACCGTGACGGGCGCGCGCTCGGCATCGACAATCACGCGAAGCTCTTCGACCATCGGGATGGCCGGCTGTCGACAGTGTTCGCTGTCACCGATGCCACCGCGCGCCGACAGGCCGAGATCAATCTGCGCCTCAGCGAAATGCGGCTGGCAACCGCCGTCGCGGTGCAAGGCATCTTCATCTACGAATATGACGTGGTTGCGGACAAGCCGATCTGGGCCAGCCCCGGCGAGGCATTTTTCGGTTTGCCCGAGGCCGGCGCCGAGCCGCTCGAGGACATGTGGGTTGCAGCGCGTGCGCAGACCGAGTCTGTCGGGCCAATTCTCGAACAGGCGATGGCGGAGACACGCGACCGGGTGCATTTCGATTTCGGCTTCCACCATCCAGACGGCACGCCGCGCCGCGCCGAAGGGTGGATCAAGATCATCTATGATAACCAGGGCCAGGCTTTACGCCTTCTGGGCACCTATCTCGACATCACCGAACGTCGCGAGCAGGAGGTGCTGCTGAGCGTCGGCGAAGCGGAAAAACAGGCGATCCTCGCAACGGTGCCCGATGCGATGCTGGTATGCAGCGATCGCGGTATCATCCGCTCGTGCAGTGCGACGGCGGAGACGCTGTTCGGACGCAGTTCCGTGGAGCTGATCGGCTGCAATCTGCTGGACCTCGTCGCCGATAACGACGGGCGTACATCGGCACGCCGCGATCTGATGCGGGCGTTCCGCGATGCACGCTCCAGCCCCTGGCCGATGCTCGCCAATGTGCACTGTGCCGATGGCAGCATCATCCCGGTCACCTTTGTCGTTGGCCAGGCGGTGGTCGACGGCACCCGGATGTTCGTGATCTTCGGCCGCGACATGCGTCCCACCATCACCGCCGAGGAGAAATTCCACCGCTTGCGCAACGATCTCGCCAAGGTGGCCCGATTGGGGATGATGGGCGAGATGGCGGGCGCGCTTGCGCACGAACTCAGCCAGCCTTTGGCGGCCATCGTCAATTTCCTCGGGGCCGCCGGTCTGCTTCTCGACGACTCCACCGAAGACGATGTCGAGCAGCTCCGCTTCGCGGTGCAATGCGCCGGCGAGCAAGCATCGCGCGCGGGCGAGATTATCAGGCGGCTGCGCGCCTTCATCCTGCGCGGGGAGGCCGATATGCGGGCCGAGCCGCTGGGCAGTCTGGTGCGCGAGGCCGCGGCGCTGGCGCTGTTCAACACGCCGTCGCTCGGCTTGCGGCTCTCCTATGGCTTCGAGGATGAGAGCCGCGTGGTGCTGTGTGACCGCGTCCAGATCCAGCAGGTGCTGGTCAACCTTATCCGTAATGCCGCCGATGCGATGACCGGCGGGGGCAGCGAACGCCGGGAGATGACGATTTCGAGCAAGATGAAGGACGGCGGCCTGATCGAGATAGCGGTGCAGGACAGCGGGCCGGGCATCGCGCTCGAAATGCTGGAACAATTGTTCAGCCCCTTCGCTACGACAAAGCGCGAAGGCCTCGGCTTCGGACTGGCTATCTCGCGTCGCATCGTCGAGGCGCACGGGGGGCAGCTGGCTGCTGATGCCGCGCCGGGGGGCGGGGCGATATTTTACTTCACGCTGCCGGTTATGGATGAGGGGACGGGTGCATGAGCGGATCACGCAGGATCTATATCGTCGATGATGACGACGCCCTGCGCCAGTCGGTCGAGATGCTTCTCTCCGCGGCGGGGGATTTCAGCACGACGCCCTTCGCCTCGGGCGACGCGTTCATCGCGGCGGTACCGGATCTGACGGCGGGCTGCGTGCTGCTCGATCTCAACATGCCGGGCATGGACGGGATCGAGGTGCTTCGCCGACTGAAGACGATGGACGGCCGATTCGAAACGATCCTGCTGACCGGGCAAGGGGACATCGGCATGGCGGTCGAGGCGATGAAGCTTGGCGCCGCCGATTTCCTCGAAAAGCCCTACGACAACAAGTTGCTGCTGAGTGTCCTTGAAACCGGGTTCGCGCATATCGAGGATCGGGTGAAGGAGGTCTGCGCCATACAGACGGCGCGGGACCTGCTCGAACGGCTCACCCCGCGTGAGCGCGACGTGCTGCTGGGGCTGATCGACGGCAAGGCGAACAAGGTGATCGCCTATGAGCTCGATATCAGCCCACGAACCGTCGAGATTTACCGCGCCAATCTGATGGACAAGCTCGAGGTTCGCAGCGTCGCCGAGGCGGTGCGCATTGCCTTTGCCGCCGGGCTCGTGCCGATATTGCCGCCGCGCACGGTTTGACCGGTGCGAACGGCGGCGATAGTGCCGGGCTGTTGAGGGGTCGAGGATCGCGTCATGGCTTCGAGCATTTTGGGTTCGGATCGGCAGTTCACCGTCCTCGTCACCGGAGGCGCGGGCTATATCGGCAGCCACGCCGTGCTTGCGCTGCTCGATGCGGGGTGGCGCGTCTCCGTGCTCGACAATCTGGTGACCGGCTTTCGATCGGCGGTTCCCGATGCCGCGCGTTTCCATGAGGGAGACGTTGGCGACGAGGCGCTGGTGGCGCGGGTCATCGCCGAAGATGGCGTCGGCGCGATCATGCATTTCGCGGGGTCGGTGGTCGTCCCCGAATCGGTCGAAAATCCGCTAAAATACTATCGCAACAACACCGCCAACAGCCGCAGCCTGATCGACGGGGCGGTGAAGGGCGGGGTGCGGCATTTCATCTTCTCGTCGACCGCAGCGACCTATGGCCTTCCCGAGACAAGCCCGGTGCGTGAGGACATGCCGACCGTGCCGATCAATCCCTATGGCATGTCCAAGCTGATGACCGAGGCGATGCTGCGCGATGTCGCGGCGGCACATGAGATCAACTATTGCGCGCTGCGCTATTTCAACGTGGCGGGCGCCGATCCGCAGGGGCGCGCCGGCCAGTCCACCGCCGGGGCAACGCACCTGATCAAGGTCGCCGTCGAGGCCGCACTTGGCAAACGCGCCGGCGTGTCGGTCTACGGCACCGACTATGCCACCCCCGACGGCACCGGGGTACGCGACTATATCCACGTCTCCGACCTCGCCGACGCGCATGTTCACGCGCTCGATACCCTGATCGCCGATCCGGACACGAACCACGTGATGAACTGCGGCTATGGTCGCGGCTTTTCGGTCCTCGAAGTGCTCGATTCGGTCGATAGGATCACCGATAACCCCGTCGTCCGTACCATGGCGCCACGCCGTGCGGGCGATCCGGATGCGCTTATCGCGGACAATGGTCGTATCCTCGCCACCATGTCGTGGCGTCCGAAATTCGACGATCTCGACACGATCGTCGCGCACGCCCTGGCGTGGGAGCGCAAACTGGCGTGACGAGTGGAGGCTCGACGCTCTAGAATTCGGCGTCGAGTTCCTGGACTTCTTCGGGTTCCGCGAGCGCGGCGCGGGTCCATTCGCGCAACAGCGGCCATTCTGACACGGTGTCGCAGTAGCGGCGTGACGCACTGTCCATAGCAATCGCATAGGTGGTGAAGCGGGTGACGACCGGTGCGAACATCGCGTCGGCGACCGTGGGCCCCGCGCCGAACAGCCAGGGGCCGGCATAGCGTTCAAGGCAGTCGCGCCAAATCGCCTGGACTCGCTCGATGTCGGGCTTTGCTCCGGCGAACAGGCGGAAGCTTTCATGGTGGGCCTTGAGGTTCATCGGTAGCGCCGAGCGCATGTTGTGGAAGCCGGAATGGATTTCGCCCGAAACCGAGCGGCAATGCGCGCGGACAAGCTTGTCGGCGGGGTAGAGGCCCGCATCGGGGAAACTTTCATGCAGATATTCGGCGATGGCGAGCGTATCCCACACGCTGGCACCGTCATGGTTCAGCCGGGGAACCAACACCGACGGCGACAGTAGCAGCAGTTCGGCGCGCTGGCCCGGCGCATCGATCGGCACCGTTTCTTCGCGCAGGTCGAGGCCTGCCAGCTGGCACAAAAGCCAGCCGCGGAGCGACCAGGATGAGTAATTCCGGCTGGAAATCGTCAGGACTGCTTGCGACATCGCGACCCTCCTGCCGACGATATGACAGCAATTTGCCGCAAGCGCAAAAAATTATGGCGCAGTGCAGCATTAATGCATTAGGTGTACGGAGGAGCCAGTTCCGGCGGGCGGGGGGCGTCTTGGATGTTGTACCAGCTGTATCAGGGGATGGAGGATTTAATCTCGCCGCTGCGCATGCTCGCAGAGGCGGGGCTCAAATCACGCCCGGCCTTCGGTCAGCTCGGCCAGACACCGATCGCCGACAGCTTGTTCGCCACGCTCGACATGGCCGCCAATACCAAAGTCCTGCACGATCGCCCGCCCTATCGGATCGACCGGGTCGTCTCGGGCAATATGGACGTCGAAATTCGCGAGGAGGTCATCGCGGCGACGCCGTTCTGCGATCTTCTCCATTTCGCCAAGGACGATCAGTCGATCGCACAGCCGAAGTTGCTCGTGGTGGCGCCAATGTCGGGCCACTTTGCCACGCTGTTGCGGAATACCGTCGCGACGCTGCTGCGTGATCATGACGTCTATATCACCGACTGGAAGAATGCGCGTGACGTGCCGCTCGCTGCCGGCTCCTTCGGCGTCGACGATTATGTCGACCATATCATCCATTTCCTCGAGGAGATGGGCGGCCCGGTCCATTTGCTGGCGGTGTGCCAGCCCTGTGTTCAGGCGCTGGCGGCGACCGCGCTGATGTCGAAGGACGGCAATCCGGCGACACCACTGAGCCTGACTCTGATGGGTGGGCCGGTTGACGTGCGCGTGAGCCCGACGGCCGTCAACGAACTCGCCAACACGCATGATTATGAATGGTTCGAGAGCAAGTTGATCAGCACCGTGCCGGCGCGTTATCCCGGTAGGGGCCGCCGCGTCTATCCCGGATTCCTCCAGCTTGCGGCGTTTATGGCGATGAATTCGGGGAGACATTACGACCAGCATCGCGCGCTTTACCAGCATCTTGCCGATGGCGAGACCGAGCAGGCGGCGGCGATTCGTGATTT
>Ga0307412_10001759_pt1 | contig 11972 bp, 11 predicted proteins | sample DK1Cmetagenome_3_FD_203823 | JGI IMG/M metagenome (GOLD analysis project Ga0307412, IMG submission 203823) | Maize rhizosphere microbial communities from greenhouse at UC Davis, California, United States - DK15-C-1 | ecosystem: Host-associated > Plants > Roots > Rhizosphere > Soil | place: USA...
CCTGATCCTGCCCGGGACGGTGCGGTATGAGCTCGACTTGGCCAAGCTAAAGCCCGACGACCTGCGCTGGGACCAGGCGACGAGCACTCTGGCAGTGCGGCTGCCGCCGATCGAGCTTGCCGGTCCCGAGGTCGACCTGCGGGCCGCCCGCGAATATGGCTCCGGCGGCATCCTCAGCGCGATCAGCGATTCCGAGGAGAGGCTCGACGACGCCAATCGCGCCCTCGCCATTGCCGACTTGAGGAAGCAGGCGGCGGCGCCGACGCCGATGCGCCTCGCCCGGGAAGCGGCGCGGCAGGCCGTCGAGCGAAGCTTCGCCATGCCGCTCAGCGCGGCGGGAATCGAAAGCGCGCAGGTCGTCGCCCATTTCGCTGACGAGGCGAGCGACGACCCTAGCTATCTCGACCGGTCGGCCACATATAATGAGGCGATGGAGGAGGCGCGCCGCCGCCGCGCCCAAGGAAATTAGGACCGCCTGGATTGACCGCACAGCCGCACAGCCTGAGGGGCGTGGACCTACTCGCCGAAATCGCGCGCCTGAAGAAGGAGCGCAATGCAGTCATCCTCGCCCATTACTACCAGAAGGCGGAAATCCAGGACCTGGCCGATTTCGTCGGCGACAGCCTCGATTTGTCGCGCAAGGCTGCGGCCACGGACGCCGAGGTCATCGCATTTTGCGGCGTCAGGTTCATGGCCGAGACCGCGAAGATCCTGTCGCCGGAAAAGACCGTCATTCTGCCCGATATGGACGCCGGCTGCTCACTGGAGGACAGCTGTCCGCCCGAGCAATTCAAGGCGTTCCGCGAGGCGCATCCCGACCATATCGCGCTGACCTACATCAATTGCTCGGCGGCGGTGAAAGCGTTGAGCGACATCATCGTCACTTCATCCTCGGCCCAGATCATCCTCGACCAGATTCCGAAGGACCAGAAGATCATCTTCGGCCCCGACCGGCATTTGGGCGGTTACCTCGCCCGCAAGACCGGTCGCGACATGCTGCTGTGGCCGGGCATTTGCATCGTCCACCAGGCCTTCAGCGAAACCGAATTGCTGAAGCTCAAGACCGAGCACCCAAGCGCGCCGGTGGCGGCGCATCCGGAATGCCCGCCGCACATCATCGACCATGCCGACCATGTCGGCTCGACCAGGTCGATCCTCGACTTCGCTATCCATTCGCCGAGCCAGACAATCCTCGTCGCCACCGAGCCGCACATCATCCATCAGATGGAGAAAGCCGCGCCGGGCAAGACCTTCATCGGTGTCCCGGGCGGCGACGGCAATTGCAACTGCAACATGTGTCCGTACATGGCGCTTAACACGCTCGAGAAACTGTACGTGGCGCTGCGCGACCTCCAGCCGCGGATCGAGCTCGATGCCGACACGATGGCCAAGGCACAGCTGCCGCTGGAGCGAATGCTGGAAATGGCGGGGCGGACGGTCGGGCAGGGCGATGTCGGCAAGCCCGTCATTCACCAGCCCGAGAAAATCCACCCGGGAATTTCGGGCGACTAGGGCACGCCGCTAAGCGCGGATCTGCGAATGGGATTGCCAAAAGCGGGCCGGACCGTGTGGATAAACGGCCCGGTACCGGTGCTGGGGACTCGGTACCGGGCCAGTCGCATAGGAGCAGCGAACGGGAGGGGTGTCCGCCTAACGGGAAAACGTTGTTCCCGGACGCTCCAAGCGTCTTTCCGCACCCGCTCGACAAGGGGCAAATCAAAGGGCGCGGACAGGGTTAGAATAGGCGGCTGGCAGGCAACGCCAATCCGGATGTATGCGTAGGGATTGCTACGGGTAACCGCGAGCCGTCATTGCTCAGGCAATCTTGCGATAGAAACGCACGATCACTTCTTCGACCACCACCATCGTCACCGCGACGGCGATAAGCCACAGAATGCCATGAAACAGTCCTTCGAAGCGTACGCGGTCACCGAAGACGAGCGTCAGGGCTTCGAGGATAACGAACTTGGATCCGAAAAGGATCAGCCAGGCCACGAAGAACTTGAGCGACGTCCACGCCGCGCCGACCTTGCCCGTGAACAGTGCCAGAACGCGGTGTTCGACGGCGATCGTCAACTTCAGCAAGGCCTGGAGGACCACGGCCGCGAGGAGCATGGTCGAAAAACTGTCAACGTGGACGTTGTCCGAATATTCGTTGAACAGCCCCAGGATGACGAGGTCGATCAGCGTCCCGGTGAAGAACAGCACGAACAGCCGCTGTCGATCCGTTGGCAATGTCGCTTCGGCCGGCAGGAAATCATGCGCAATCGATGCCATGTGTCGGACTTCCCAAAAGCCGTTGAGTGCGTTTCTAGCGCGAGCGAGCGCGCTTAGCCGCCGTTCGCTCTACTGCGGCGGGTTTGGGTTGGTGCTCGGATCCGGCACGCTGACGTAGACCACCGTGTCGCCTTCATACTGCGGCTGATAATAGGCGCCGCCGCACGAATAATAGCTGTACGTGTGATAGGCATAGGGCGAGCAGCCCGGCGGCAGCGCATAATAAGCTGACCCGTATGCTGCGGCCGCCCAGGCGGCCGTCGCGCCGATGACGATTCCTGCACCGAGCGGATAATCGCCCCAGCCGTTCCAGTCGCCCCAATCGCCGCCACCCCAATCGTTGTCGATGTTGATGTCGCCGGTATTAATGTTGCCGCTGTTGTTGATGCCGCCGCCCTGGCCTGGCCGGCCGCCGCCGACACCGCCAACGCCGCCGACACCGCCAACGCCGCCGACACCACCAACGCCGCCGACGCCACCGACACCGCCGACGCCACCAACGCCACCAACGCCGCCCACACCACCAACGCCGCCGGGCCTACCGGCTCCGCCGACGCCCCCAACGCCGCCCGGCCTGCCTGCCCCGCCGACGCCGCCGACGCCGCCGACGCCTCCGGGGCGGCCCGCCTGTCCGCGGGCAGGCGTCTGGCTTGGCCGATTGGCCCCGCCGACGCCGCCCGGGCGGCTTGCGCTTTGAATACCGCCGCCTGCTGGGCGCGTCGTCGGCCGGCTGTAGCCGCCGGAAGGCCTGCTGTAGCTTCCGCCACGGCTGAAGCCGGATCCGCCGCGGCTCATGCTGCCGCCGCCATACCCGCCGCCGCGACTCATGCTGCTTCCGCCATACCCCCCGCCGCGGCTGAATCCGCCGCCACCGCCCCGGCTCATGCTGCTCGAGCCGCCGCGGCTGAAGCCGCCGCCACCGCGTCCGCCGCCGCCGCCCCCGCGGCCCCCCCGGGCATCGACTTCCTGGACCATGAAAGCGGACAGGCCAACAAAGGCACTGAGCATCGCAATGCTGCGGATCTTCCCACGCATGTTACTCTCCCGCTCCCTTGTAGGTTGCCATCTGAATCTTCTTTGCGTTCGCGTCCGGCACGAAGGCGAAGTCGGAATCAGAGAAGGCGGGGTTCATCGTCCACTGCAGGCGGGCGATAAAGGTCGGCTTGGCCGGATCATGGCGATCGACGATCACCAGCTTGCGCGGGAATGGTTGGTCGCCCTGCTGGATCCAGACCTCCCAGTCGACGTCGTCCTCGCGGAAGGCGTAGTGGTCGGTGACCACGCCATCGATGGTGGAAACTCCGACGTTGTACGCGGCTTTCAGCGCCTGGATGCGATCCGCGTTCGACCCGTCGTTCCAACGGAAAAGGTCTTCAAGCGGCAAGGCGATGCCGAACTTATCGTAAATCGTCTTCAGCACCTCGCGGTTGGTAGCAGGCGCAGCTACGGTCGAGTAAAAGCCCAGTTTGGGCGAATAGACGGTGAAATTCTTGCCGTCGTACATGAAGCGGCGGCTTTTGATGTCGCTTTCATAGTCGATGACGAAGCCGGCCGGCTTGCGCACCTTGTAGGTGGTCTTTCCGTCGAGCTGGATGCGCTGACCGCTGTTCGTGACAACGTCCAGGCTGCCGTTCGACACGATCTGCATCGAGTTGGCCGTCATTAGGAAATTGCTCATTTCCCTCAGTGCATCGACGGCTTCGTCTTCGATGATGCCTTCGTTGGCGATAGGATCTTCACTCGCCCATTGCGGCATGTTCGTGCTGGACTGTGGGCTTGATGGCGCCTGGGCCAAGACTGGGGAGATCGCGCATGCCAGCGTCAGCCCTAGGCACAAGCTCGTGGGGCGAAAATATCCCATGCAACGATCTCCGACATAAGAAGCTGCTCGCAAGCTAACTTCGTCGCGAGATCGATCCAGTCGGGTGAATCTCTAGTTTGAGGTGGGTAACATCCCTGACTCCGTGGATCGGCGATCACCGATTGAAACGCCTCTGTGGAAAATTTCGGCGCCGCGACTGATCGCTAATTCAGGGTGGGTTTATCCTGATAGAATTTTCGCATCGCCCTCTTAGGAACTGACACCGGGGGCATGCCGATGCATAACCGGTGCGCTTCATAGTTTGCATTTTTTTGGAAACGCGCAGCCTATGTCGCCAAGAGAGATTGGTGAGCAATGACGAGCCCGGTTCGCCGCATCATCATCGTAGACGATCATGACGCTGTCCGTCGTGGCATTCGGCAGCTGCTCGAAACCAAACCCTATTATCGAGTGGTCGGCGAAGCGACAAACGGGCGCGAGGGGTTGGAGCTCGCACGCGAGGCCCAGCCGGACATCGCCATCGTGGATTATTCGATACCGGAACTGAACGGCCTGGATCTGTCGCACGCGCTGAAGCGCGAGTTACCACGGATCGAGATCCTGCTTTACACCATGCATGACCGCGAAGAAATCGTCATCGAAGTCCTGCGCGCGGGAGTGCGCGGTTTCGTGCTCAAATCCGATGCGGAAAAGCATCTCATTGCCGCCCTCGACGCGCTTTCACTGCGCCGCCCGTACTTTTCGGCCGCAATCTCCGATACTCTGCTCGAGCAGTTCCTCGACAGCAAGCCGCACCCGCTTGCAAGCAGTCTCACCCACCGGGAGCGCGAGGTCGTTCAGCAGGTCGCTGAAGGCCGGATCAACAAGGAAGTCGCAGCGCGGCTAGAAATCAGCATCAAAACGGTCGAGACACATCGTGCTAGCGCCATGCGCAAGCTGAAGTTGAGGACAACGGCCGACTTGGTCCGCTACGCCATCCGCAATCAACTGGTTCAGCCTTAGCCGCTTTAAATCGATCGGTATCATAAGCCGGCCGGCGTGCGCTCTTGCAGCGGCCGGCTCCAGCTTGATTTTCGCGATGAATGTCTCAGCGTTGTGCGCTGGCCCCGGTCAGATTTTCGAGGCGCTTGCGGGCCCCATCTGCAAACTCGCGTGCAACCGCCTTGACGGTCTCCGTCTGGGATATCGTTGCCGGTACATCCAGCGGGTCCGGCGTGCGGCGCCGCACGGCGGCCAGCAGCAGTTCGTTGGTCCGTGCGTCGTACAGCTCAACTGCATAGAGGATCGAGCCTGTAAAGCTGCCGCCCTTACCGAGCGCGCTTTTCAGCGCACTAAGACCGAAGCCGACCGGCGTGACGCGGGTAGCAGTGGCAATACCGCCCTTGGTCTTGGTCGCGCCTAGGACGGTGACGCGCAACCTCAGGGTATCGGCTTGCGGCCTTGCCGGCGCAGGGAAGGTCTTGGCGATTTCCTGTCGCAGCTCGTCGGTGATGACCGACGCATATTTGTAGCGGTCGGCGGGCTCGACCCCATCGAATTGCGCGTCAGGACCCTGATAGACGGTGGTCGGGTCGACGATCACTGTCCGGTATTTGGTGAATACCGATGTAGGCTGGGCATAGGTCCAGGATTCGGTGCCTGCCTTGTCCTGGGCCAGCACCCGGGCCGACGGCAGGGCGACTGGTGCGTGATCCTTGGTCTGGGCTAGTGCCGGGCCCGCAATGATCAGGAGCAGGGGAAGGCCTGCCAGGCGGCATAGTTTCAAGCCGTTTCCAGTCATGTTTCTCTCTGCTTCTTGCGGTCGGTTTTCAGTATTCAAGCCGTCGCACCGAACCTGAGTCGGCTCCATCGGGGAAAACCCCTACGGGGTCGTCGCGCGCAGCGGCGTATCGAAGCCCGGCGGATACTTCTGCCACTGGTATCCGCCCTTTGCCGCCTCGAACCCGACCGCGTACAAGGATTGCATGTAGGCCGTGTCGAACATTTCGCGATGCGGCGTGGTGAACGTCGGCGGAATGAAGGTCAGGTTGAAATCTAACCCGTCACGTTGAGCCGTCGCATAGATCCGGTACAGATCGCCGATGCCCTGCGTCGTCGTCAGTGCGTCGATGGCCCTCATGGCGATGGTCATCGTGCGGCGCTCGGTGCTGGCCCAGTCGGGGTCGAGCCGGGCATTTCGGAGGATGTAGAGCACCCGCTTGCGCTTCACCAGATTGACATTGGCTCCGAAGGAAGGCGGGTATATGAAAACTTGGGTCACCGTCCCCCCGTCGACATGCATCTCCTGGTAGTTGGCGCCGTCGATATTGATGTCGATCATCACCGGCGGGAAAGCGCCGGGAATGGAAGCAGACGCCAGGAGGATCTGTCGAAATAAGCCAATAGCGCGCGGGTGCTGACTGGCGGCGATCGCGGTCATATTCCAGATGACCGGTTCGAGTGAATCCAGGTTGGTCGTGCCGACGAGCAAAACCCGGCCCTTGGCATATTCCGCCGCGATCTCATGGAGAAAATCTGGCGTCACGTAAGATTCGATGACCTTGGCGAGCGGCCCGGTGTCGGCCATGGAATCGCCAAAGAGCGCAGCGGTGATTTTCCGCTTCTTGAAAATGTCCTTTTGCGCCGTCGACGTATACACCGTCTTGATCACATGGTCGTATTTCGGTCCGACGAATGCGAACGGAGCGATTAGAGCGCCGGTGCTGATTCCCGTGACGACCTTGAATTCGGGTCGCGTGCCGGCGGCCGTCCAGCCGTTGAGAAATCCTGCTCCATAAGCGCCATTGTCGCCGCCGCCGGAAATCGCGAGCAAATAAACGGGCGGAAGCTCGCCGGTTTGGCCCTGGCTCGCGAGCCAGGCCTGCTCCTTGGCAAGCGCGCTGCGAGCTTCCGCTGCAAAGCTATCCGACTCCCGTGAGACCAGAAACCGGACGGGACCGAATGCTTGGCTGGCCTGGTTGATTGCTGAAACTGGAACCGCGGGCAGCCGTTGCGGAGTGCTGCAGCCGGCAACCGCCAGCTGCAGGGCGGCCGCACTCAGCAATACTCGTTTCCACGTCGAAGCGTCCATCTATCCCTCCTCGGGTGAGGGTTTATTCGGACGTTGGCGCAAGCCCTGCCATAGGTGGAAACCCGCAGCGGGCATGGGTGCGTATCAGGACTAATCCCAATTCCCCTTCCTCAGTGAACGGGCGACGGTCGGTCACCAATTCCGACTGAAAGGGATTTTTCTCATGCGTAAATCTTTGGTGGCACTGGCGTTAGCTTCGACGGCGCTTGTTGCCAGCCCGGCCGCGGCGACGGCGGACAATGCGGGCTATTTCGGGATCGAAGCGGGGCTTTGGTTTCCGAGCGACACCGATATCGAAATCGATGCCGACGACGATTTCTTCGATTACGACCTCGAGGTCGAGCACAAGCTGGGCTTCGACGGGGACATCATCGGCGGCTATGACTTCGGTCAGTTCCGCGCCGAGCTCGAGCTCGCCTACAAGTCGGCCGGCCTTGATGACGTCGAGGCCGATTTCGGCGACGGCAGCATCGAGGTCGACGCCGACGGCGACGTCAGCGTCTGGTCGATCATGGGCAACGTGCTTTGGAACCCGACCTTCGGCGATCGCTGGGACGCTTATCTGGGCGGCGGCATCGGCTGGGCCTGGACCAAGTTCGAGGCGGATCTTGAAGACGATGGCGGCGACGACTTCAAGGACAATGCCTTCGCCTGGCAGCTGATCGCCGGTGTTGGCTACAACATCAGCGACACGATCGAGGTCGGCCTGAAGTACCGGTACTTCCAGACCGAGTTCAAGGATGACTTTGAGCAAGACGTATGCGGCCCAGAATTATGTGGCTTCGACGTCGACGGGAAAGTGAAATCGCACAGCTTGCTGGCGAGCCTCATCTTCAGCTTCGGTTCGGCGCCGCCGCCGCCTCCACCACCGCCGCCTCCGCCCCCGCCGCCTCCGCCGCCGCCACCGGCGACGCAGACCTGCCCGGACGGCTCGGTGATCCTGGCGACGGACATGTGCCCGCCGCCACCGCCACCGCCGCCGCCGCCGCCGGAACCCGAGCGCGGTTGATCGCTTCTGGGTATCCCCGGGGCCCTCAATCCGGTTGGATTGAGGGCCCTTCGCGGCTAAAACCTGATCGTATTGCCGCCCTTGCAGATGAGGACAGGCCCGGTGGCGTATGTGGTCCAGCCGGGAAATTTGTGGTCGACTCTTACTTTCTCGCCGCTAACCGAAACCTCCTTTTTGTCACCGCTCTTGATGGCCTGGCCAAGGACGATTTGCCCGCGATCGACATCATAAACCTGGACGAAACGCCATTCGTCTGGCGGGCCGGCATTCTCGATCTTGCAACTCTCTGCGACTGCAGAGCTTTCGGCCAGCAGTATCGCGACGATTGACAATCCCACGCGGTTGACCGTCATTTTGAGTCTCCTCACTGGATGATCCAACAAGCTACGATCGAACGAAAGGATGTGATGTGCGTAAAGGCCCTGAGACGCGACTTGGTCAGGGCCGGCGTTTACGCACACCAAGGCGGGGCCAGAGGAGCGCCATCATGCCGATTGCGAAAGTGCATGCGATGGCGAACTGCACAACCCGCGCTCCCCAGGTTCCCGAATTGGCCGGGCCTTTGAGGAGTGCCAAACCGAATATGACCATGGTCGCGTTGTAAGCGAGCAATGCATTACCGCCGCGTACGCCGCCTTTCGCAATCTGCCGGGCAAATCCCATGCCGATGACAAAAGTGATCAGGGCCAGGCTCGCCAGCGACGGCGCAACCTTCAGCAGGTAGAATGCGGCTACGGCGACGAAGCCACCCACGAAATTGCCGAGCAGCTTGGCCCAGCCGCTGGCCGAACCCCGCTCCTGTTCCATCTTGGCGACAATGAGGACTGTCGTCAGCAGTACCGGAATGGCATCAGTCAAGCCGAACAACAGATAAACCAGCACGATCGGCATCACGATGGCCGTTCCCGCCACAGCGGCGGCAACCGGATAGTCTGCGGGAGGCGCGGGCGGGTCCGGATCCTTCATCGGCGGCAAAGGCCAGATGGCAAAGCCGATCCAGGTAAAGATGACGGCCAGCGCCATGCCGCGAACCAGCATGGCCGGAAGTACACCGGCATATTGCGAAACGGTCAGGGTCACGACCGGCACGACCGCCATGCAAATCAACAGCAAGGTCAAAGGCAATTGGCCCTTGCCCTGCGCCAGGCCTGCAAAGGCCAGGAAAATGATGAGGCCGATGACCGCGAACAGGAGGTGCGGCGTCTGGCCGAGCCAAATTGTCAGGAAGAAGGCAAGCCAGGCGGAGAGCGCCATGAGGACGACCAGGACGATTCCGGTCTTCAATGGTGGCGACGCCGGCAGGTTGGCAAGCAGTACTCCGGTGAGCACCGGGGCCAGCGCGGAAGGCTGCCAGCCCATCCACTCGCAGAGGATGAAAGAAGCCGTTGTTCCAAACGCAAAGCGAAGGACGAACTGCAGGCGCGCGGCCTCAGCGCGGTCCGTTGTCATGAGGTTGGACGGCAGGACGGTAGCCACGGCTATTGCAGATAACTGAGCAGCGCGACGATCCTGATCCAAAGCCGGCCGATCGGATTCATGATCGAGCCGTCGTTGGCGAAGATAATGACATTGGCCTGGGCGCCGCTGCGGCCGACATCGACGCCCGCCTCCTTGGCTTCATCCGGCAAAATCAGGATCCGGACCGGGAAGCTCTGGGGATCGCGCAGCCAGCCCTGGTCTGCGGGCTGGGACGCGAGCTGGCCGGTCGGCGCCTCGTCGCCTTGGCTGACACCCCAGCCAATGCTGTGCACCTTGCCGCGAAACAGCTTTCCAGGCTTGATATCCAGTGCGATCCTAACGTCCTGGCCTGGCTCCACATTGCCCAGCTGGTTCTCGCGCATGTCAGCCGAAATCCATCTGGGGCCGCTCTCCAGGAAGCTCAACAGCGGCTGGCCGGGCGCTACATATTGCCCGGGCGCAAGGCGGAGGTTGGTGACCACCCCGTTTGCCGGGGCAAGGACTTCCGTCATGCGCAGGTTAAGCCGGGCCTGCTCGAGCGCCGCGACTGCCTGCCTCACCTTCGGATTGCCAAAACCAGGTGCGCCGAGACTGGCCTGGGCCTTCCTGAGATCCGCCTGGGCCCGCGACAGGTCGGCCGCGGTCTTGCCGATTTCGGCATCCGAGCGGATGGCATTGGTTTCCGCCAGCGCCTTCTTGTCGACCAGGTCGGTGACGATTTTGCCGAGCTTGCGGTTGGCGGCGAGGTCGACGCTCTGCTTGCGAAGCTGGGCGCGCGCCGCGGCGACATCAGCGACCGAAACATCGGCGCCTTGGAGCGCCACGGCCAGATTGGCTTCGGCCGATCGGACGGCAATCGCGTATGGCTCCGGATCGATCCGGAACAGCAGTTGGCCCTTTCTGACCGCGCCATTGTCCCTGACGCCTACCGTCTGGACATCGCCGGCAACTTCCGGCGCGACCTGGGTCAGGAATGTCTCGACGCGAGCCTGCGACGTGTATGGCGTATAGCGATCGGCCAGCACGTGATAGACGAACAGGACCAGCAGCAGCCCAAGTGCGATCAGGATGATCTTGCGCATCGGGTTGGCGGGCGGAGCTCCGGTGCCGACGTCGATCTCGGTCGGGACGGGCGGCGAAGCTTGCGCCTGTGCGGCATCGGTCATCGATTACTTCCCCCCGGTTCAGTGGGCACTGCGGCGACAGGCGACATGCCTGTCCAGTCGCCGCCTAAAGCGCGGTAGAGGTTGACGAGTGCCCTTTGGTAGTCACCGCGTGCCGATGCCAGTTGTAGTTCGGCCGCGAACCAGCTGCGCTCCGTGTCCAGCACTTCGAGATAATCCGAATAGCCATTGTCATAGCGCTCGTTTGCGAGCTCGACCCCGCGCCTAAGCGCGGCCACCCGGCGTCGAAGAGTTTCGCGCAGCTCGGCACTGTTGCGAAGGTCGGCAAGCGCATCCTCGACATCGCGAAATGCGTTCTGGATGACGAGCTCGTAATTGGCGAATGACTGGTCGCGCCGTGCCGTCGCCTGGTCGACCGCCGCAGTCAGTCCGCCACCGGTATAGATCGGCCCCGCGACATCGCCTGTAAACGACCAGGTTCGTGCCGAGCCATTGAATAGGCTGCCAAGCGATCCACTGGCAAGGCCGAACAGGCTTGTCAGGCTGATCCTCGGGAAAAACAGGGCGCGCGCCGCGCCGATCAGCGCGTTGGATGCGATCAACTGCTGTTCGGCCTGCAGGATGTCGGGACGGCGCAATAGCAGTTCGGACGGAAGGCCGGCGGGAACGGAGGGAGAATGGAGCTGGTCCGGCTCGCCTGAACGGGCGATCGGGCCTGGGTTGCGTCCCACGAGCACGGAGAGCGCATGTTCCTGCGTGGCAATGACCTGCCGAATGCCGGGGATTTGTTGCAGCGCCGCTTCATATTCTCCGCGCACCTGCGACATTTCGAATTCGGATACCCAGCCGCCAGCCAGCCTGGTCTCAAACACTTCGACCGATTTCCTGCGACCCTCGGCCGTCGCCAGCGCAACCCGCAATTGCGCGTCGAAGTCGAGCAATGTCACGTAGCTCGAGATCACGGACGAAATGAGCGTCAGCGTAACGCCGCGGCGCGCCTCCTCGGTGGCCAGCAAATTTGCCCGCGCCGCCTCGGTTTCACGGCGGATGCGGCCCCACAGGTCAATTTCCCAACTGGCCGTGAGCACCGAGCCCCAGCTAGTGCTCATCGGATCCACGAAGTCGGGAATAACCTGCTCGCTCGCTCGCGATCGGCTGCCGCTCAGGCCGTAGCCGACTTGCGGGAATCCTTGCGACCTGGTGCCGGCAAGG
>Ga0307412_10001760_pt1 | contig 11971 bp, 10 predicted proteins | sample DK1Cmetagenome_3_FD_203823 | JGI IMG/M metagenome (GOLD analysis project Ga0307412, IMG submission 203823) | Maize rhizosphere microbial communities from greenhouse at UC Davis, California, United States - DK15-C-1 | ecosystem: Host-associated > Plants > Roots > Rhizosphere > Soil | place: USA...
GTTTGATCCGCCGGTTTGATCCTCCGGTCGCGCGGTTGATGCGACACGCCGAAGATTTCTTCACGAAATCTTCGGCGATTTTGTTTATGCATTGCAGTGGGGGGCTGACGCAACAAGGTGATCGCGCTTGGGCGTGGCGGCGCATTAAAGCCACCGGGAACGAGAGAACTCCCCGCTTGCCCGTGATAGGCGTTGCAACAATCCGCAATACTGGGAATATCGCGCCGCAACGGGGTATTGACCCCGTCCAGGCTAGGCCGTAATGTACTTTTCGGTCCGACTAGGGCTGTTCATCCTAAAGGACGCCTTGTTAGCGTGAACCAGCCGTAGGACAGTGGGGGGATACCACGATGACAGAGAATCAGGACGAAAGGTCGATCCTGCATACGCATTTCGGTACGCATAGTCCCTATTGGCGTTTGTCGGCCGATAGCGACGCCTTTGAGCTTGCCGCCGTCAAGGGCGCGGCCAATATCGCGATGGCGCTGCGCCCGGATCAGGCCGACGCCATCCGTTCCCTGACGGGCATCACCTCCAGCCTGCGCATCGACCTCACGCTCTACGGGGACGCGCTGCGGCTGCATCTGGTGGGCCGCAAGATCAACCCCAATGAATGGGCCGGCACGGCGTCGGCGCATTCCGACACCGAGGCCGTTGCAAAGGATCTGGTCGAAGGCCTGTCCTTTGCCGAGACCGTGGTGTCCGAAGCCAACTCCGTGATTGTCATCGTCGACCAGAACGGCCGGGTGCAGCGCTTCAACAAGCTCAGCGAGGAATACACCGGCAAGCGCGAGCAGGACATCGTCGGGCGCAGCGTGTTCGAGATGTTCATGACGCGAGAAGAGGCCATGGCCTCGCGCCGTAATATCGCAGAGTTCTACAAGCGTGGTCAGTCCTACGAGGCCGAACGGCTGATCAACACGGTCAAGGGGCCCCGGCTGTTCCTGTTCCGGAACAAGTTCGTCACCAGCGGCAGCGGCGAAAAACGCGTCTACCTGATCTGCTCGGGCACCGACATCACCGAAGAGCGCCAGGCGCAAGAACGCCTGCGCGTGCTGGCCAACACCGACACCCTGACCAACCTGCCCAACCGCCATTCGATCACCGCGCGGCTCAAGGGGGCGCTGGCGGCAGGCAAGGAAGGGCGGGGCGGCGTGCTGTTCCTGGACCTGGACAACTTCAAGCGCATCAACGACCACTACGGACACGGCTTCGGCGACCGCCTGCTCAAGGCGGTGTCGGTGGCGATCTCGACCTGCCTGTCCGACGGGCAGACGCTGGCGCGGCTGGGCGGCGACGAGTTCATCGTGCTGCAGGAAGAGGCGCAGGCGTGGCAACTGGAAGCCACCGCGGAACGCATCATCGAACGCCTGCGCGAGCCTTTCCGCCAGGGACTGATCGAGGTCTACACCAGTTGCTCGATCGGCATCGCGATGTACCCCGACCACGGCGCCGACCTGGACAGCGTCGTGCGCAGCGCCGACATCGCCATGTACGTGGCCAAGGAAGCGGGGCGCCATACCTACCGCGTCTTCCAGCCCGACATGGACCGGCGCAACGCGGACTATGTCTGGCTGGACACGAACCTGCGCAAGGCGTTGGCCGAAAACCACCTGATGCTGTATTACCAGCCCAAGCTTGTCGGCCGCACCGGCGAAGTCGACGGCGTCGAAGCGCTGTTGCGCTGGCGCTCGCCCGAGCGTGGCATGGTCTGCCCCAGCGTCTTCATTCCATACGCCGAGGAATCCGGCCTGATTTCGCCGCTGGGTGTCTGGGTCATGCGCGAGGCCGCCCGCCAGGCGGCCGCCTGGAAGCGCGATGGCCTGAACATCCGGATCGCGATCAACATGTCGGCGCGCCAACTGGACGACAAGGGCGTGGTCAGCGACTTCATGAGCGCCCTTGGCGACGCCGAGCTGGACCCGTGCCTGCTGGACATCGAGCTGACGGAAAGCTGCCTGATCGAAGACGAAGGCGCGGCGATCGACCTGATCAAGCAGTTCCGCCAATTAGGGGCACGCGTCCACCTGGACGACTTCGGCACCGGCTATTCGTCGTTGTCGCAATTGGCGCGCATTCCGTTGGACGCGATCAAGCTGGACGCCAGCTTCGTGCGCGGCGTGAACGAGAATCCGGTGTCGCAGGCGCTGGCGCGAGCCATCGTGGCCGTGGCGCGCACGCTGGAACTGAAGGTGATCGCGGAAGGGGTCGAGACGTTGGAAGAAACCTCGTTCCTGGACACGCTGGGCGTGGATGCCAAACAAGGCTATCTGTACGCCAAGCCCATGCCCGCGGCCGAATTCGTCACGTGGCTGGCCCAGCGCCGCCGGCTGCATCTGATCGCCTGATACAGCCGGCGCCCTCGTGCAGCGGATCAGTGCATGGTGGCTTCCTGCACCGAGTCGGGGCTGGCGGCGGTGCGGCGGTTCTGCGCCATCACCAGGCGTTCCATGTAGGCGCGGTCCTTCGGATCGATCGAGAAGGCGGCTTCGACCCAGTCCTCGGTGATGTCCATCAACTCAGAGCGTGACAGGTTCAGCACGCGCTGGCGCGCGCGCAGCATCGCGCGCATGCCGTTGAGCTTGGGACGCATCACGTCGATGAAGGTGCGCGTGGCGCGGTACGCTTCGCCCGGCTCGAACAGCGTGTCCACCAGCCCTTTGCCGTGGAACCATTCGGCGGTATGCGATTCCCCCGTGCTGATCAGTTCTTCGGCCAGCTTCATGCCCGACCGGCGCGCCACAAGCGAGTAGCCGCCCATGCCAGGGAACAGGTTGAACGCCATTTCCGGGAAGCCCATGCGGGCATTGTTCTGCGCCAGCACAAAGTGATGGGCCAGGGCGGCCTCGAAGCCGCCGCCCAGCGCCGTGCCCTCGATCATGGCCAGCGAGATCGCGCCGGTGTCGAACCCGCGCGAGGCGGCATGCACGCAGTCCACGCACGCTCTTGCGTAGGCTCGCAGGGCCTCGCGCTTGCCCGTCCGGATGGCCTCGGCGAAGAAGTTCAGATCGCCGCCCACGTTGTAGATCTGCGGGACCAGCGAGCCCGTGACCCAGAAGTCGATGGGCAGGCCCGAGTCCTTGGCGGCGCGCGCCAGCGTCATGATTTCATCGATGAGTTCGTGATTGAAGCAAGGCCGCGGCTGCGCACGGAGCATCATCCACATGACACGGCGTCCCTCCTCGTAAAACGCTGAAATCTGCTTCATGTTGCCTGCTGCGGTAAAGGGGTGGCAGTCTGGATGAATGAGTTGATTCATTTGCTTTCGTCCAATCGGTCAAGGTGAGTCGGTGTACTGCCGGGTCAGCCTAATACAGACCTTCCGGCTACCGTCTCATGCAAACCTCGTCCGCTTGGCCAGACTTGTCCGTAAGTCGAAAGCGCGAGTGAACAATGCAGGACTATTGCGAATTGAGGCGCGGGATCGGCCGCTCGGCCGAGGCGCGCATCGGTGCTACGGATGAGGACCCTCGCAAATTCGCGCGGATCCGGGCGGTGCGCAAAACGCCGTTGGGACGGCGGAACTCATGCGTTCGGATGACGGAGGCGCGCCAGGCAAGGCCGGCGCGCGCCCCGCTTTGCACCGATTTCAGGCAACCCCGCCGTTGGCGCGCAGGATCTGGCCGTTGACCCAGCCGCTGTCCGGCCCGGTCAGGAACGACACCACGCCCGCGATGTCGTCCGGCTGGCCCAGGCGTTCCAGCGGCGGCATCTTGGCGAAGTGTTCGATCAGTTCGGGGCTTTTCCCTTTCAGGAAGAGCTCGGTGGCGACCGGGCCAGGCGCCACCGCGTTCACGGTGATCCGGCGGCCCCGCAGTTCCTTGGAAAACACATGCGTGAAGCTCTCGACCGCGGCCTTGCTGGCGATGTAGATCGCATAACCGGGCAAGTTCAGCGCAATGGTGGTGCTGGACACGTTGACGATGCCGCCGCCGTCGGCCAGCCGCGTGGCCGCTTCGCGCAGCGTGTTGAAGGTGCCGCGCGTATTGATGTCGAAGGCCTGGGCATAGTCCTCGTCGGAGGTGTCGGCCAGCGGCTGCACCTTCAGGACGCCCGCGCTGTTGACCAGCGCGTTGATGCGCCCCAACTCGGATTCCACCTTGTCGAACAGGGCGCGCACTTCGGCGGCTTTGGACACGTCGGCTTGCACTGCCACGGCGCGGCCGCCCGCGTGGCGGATGTCGTTGGCCAGCGCATCCGCCTCATCCGCACGGGATGCGTAGTTGATGCCCACCGCGTAGCCGTCGCGGGCCAGGCGGCGCACGATGGCGGCGCCGATGCCGCGCGATCCGCCGGTGACCAGGGCAACGCGTTGCGGGGTCGATTGAGAGGCTTGGGATGTCATGTTGGGTCTCCGTGAGGGGAAGGGGTGAGACGCATCATGAACTATTCCAAACCGAAGATAATTACCCTATATTCGCGAACATAATTCCATTTGCGTTAATAATCGGCGGGTTGGCATGGATCGTTTCCAGGAAATGCAGGTGTTTGTGCGCATCGCCGAACGGCGCAGCTTTTCCCTGGCGGCGGAAGACCTGCAGATTCCCCGCGCGACCGTCACCAACCTGATCAAGCGCATGGAAAAGCGCCTGGGCGCCCGACTGTTGGAACGCACGACCCGCCAGGTGCGCCTGACTCAGGACGGCGAGGCCTATTACCAGCGCTGCGTGCGCCTGCTGGCGGATCTGGAAGAGGCCGACGGCGCGTTCCTGAACACGGCGCCCAAGGGGCTGCTGCGGGTCAACGCCCAGGGCACGCTGGCCAAATATTTCGTGATGCCGGGCCTGCCGGGCTTTCTGGAGCGCTATCCCGACATCGTCCTGCACTTGGGCGAAGACGACCGTCTGGTGGATATGGTGCGCGAGGGCGTCGATTGCGTGCTGCGCGCGGGCGCCTTGCAGGATTCCTCGCTGGTGGGCCGGCAGATCGCGCTGATGCCGCAAGTGACGGTGGCCAGCCCCGCCTATCTGGCGCGCTTCGGCACTCCCGCCAGCCTGGAAGCGCTGCAGGGGCACCGCGCGGTGGATTACCTGTCCAGCGCGACCGGGCGCAGCATGCCGCTGGACTTCATGGTGGACGGACGCCGCGTGCTGGTGCGTCCCGCGTCGGTGATCAGCGTGACGGGCGCCGAACTCTATACCGGCGCGGCGCTGGCCGGCCTGGGGCTGGCGCAGGTGCCGCGCTATCGGGTAGAGCGGGAGCTGGCGGCGGGGCATCTGCGCATCGTGCTGCCCCACACCCCGCCCGCGCCCATGCCGGTGTCGGTGCTGTATCCGCAGAACCGGCAGGTGTCGGCCCGGGTGCGCGTGTTCACGCAGTGGCTGGCCGACGTATTCGCCACCGCCTTCGATCAGACGATGCCGGTCAGGTAGTACACGGCGATCACCACGAACACCGACATCGTCGATATCAGCGTAATGGCGAAGATGTCGCCATACGATTGCCGATGGGTCAGGCCGGTGACCGCCAACAGCGTGATCACCGCGCCGTTGTGCGGCAGGGTGTCCATGCCGCCGCTGGCCATGGCGGCGACGCGATGCAGCACGTCCATGGGGATGCCCGCCGCGACCGCGCCGTCGATGAAGGTTTGCGCCATCGCGGCCAGCGCGATGCTCATGCCGCCCGAGGCCGATCCGGTGATGCCCGCCAACGAGGTCACGGCGATGGCTTCGCCCACCAGCGGGTCGGGAATGGTTTTCAGCGCCTCGGCCACCAGCAGGAAGCCCGGCAGCGCGGCGATGACGCCGCCAAAGCCGTATTCGGCCGCCGTGTTCATCGACGCCAGCAGCGCGCCCGATACGGCGCTTTTGCTGCCTTCGGCAAAGTGCGCCTTGATGCCGCGGAACGAGAACAGCAGGATGGTGAAGATGCCGGCGATCAGCGCGCCCATCACCGCCCATAGCGCGACCTGGTCGGCGGCGTTCACGGGCATGGGCTTGGGCAGGCCGGGCAGGTTCACTTCGGCGCCGGCCGGATACCAGCCGGGAATCCAGCGCGTCAGCAGGAAGTTGACCACGCCCACCACCACCAGCGGCAGCAGCGCGATCAGCGGATGATGGTCGCGTTCGGTGGGCGGCGTGGTGGGTTCGTTGCGCAGTTCGGTGCCATAGGTCTCGCCTGCGGCGGCCGCGCGCTTGCGCCGCCATTCCAGGTAGGTGACGCCCGTCGTCAACGTGAACGCCGCGCCAATCAGGCCCAGCCAGGGGGCGGCCCACGTGGTGGTCTCGAAAAAGGTGGTGGGGATGATGTTCTGGATCTGCGGCGTGCCGGGCAGCGCCGTCATCGTGAACGTGAACGCGCCCAGCGCGATGGCGCCCGGCATCAGCCGCTTCGGGATGCCACCCTGGCGGAACATTTCGGCTGCGAACGGATACACCGCGAACACCACGACGAAGAGCGACACGCCGCCGTAGGTAAGCACCGCGCACACCAGCACGATGGCGACAATGGCGCGTTCGGCGCCGATCATGCGCAGCACCGCCTGCACGATCGCGCGGGAAAAGCCCGACAGTTCGATCAGCTTGCCGAATACGGCGCCCAGCAGGAACACGGGAAAGTAGAGCTTGGCGAAACCCGCCATGCGTTCCATGAAGATGCCTGAGAACACGGGGGCCAGCGCGGAAGGATCCGTCAGCAGCACCGCGCCCATGGCTGCGATGGGCGCGCACAGGATCACGCTGTAGCCCCGATACGCCGCCAGCATCAGAAATGCCAGCGCCGCCACCACGATGAACAATCCGGTCATTCGGTACTCCAGGAATGAAGAGACAAGGGGTGCAGGGGCTACACCTTACCCCATCGAACCGGCGCCTTCGTGACGCGTGTCGGCTCAGGCGTCCAGCAATGCCTGGGCCTGGCGGGCGATGTTCAGGTCGATGGCGGCGTCGTCGCCGTCGCCCAGGTACCAGGCGGCGGACAGCCCGCACCACGCCACGATCCATTGCAGCAGACGGCGGCGTTCCAGGCCCGACTCGGCCACGATCAGCTCCAGCCGGCGCTCGAAGCAGCCGGGCACGATGGCCACGGGCGGCACGGGGTCGGCAAGGTCGGGGTTGCAGAAGATGTTGGCGTAGTCGAACGCGCGTTCGCCGTAAAGGCGCTTGGGGTCGATGACCAGCCAGCCGCGTTCGCCGAAGTCCAGCACGTTGTCGTGGTGGACATCGCCATGCAGCACCGCAACGTCGCGGGGGGCATCCAGCAGCGCGCGGGCGTGGCGGGCGCTGTGCGCCAGGATGCCGCCTTGCGATCGGGCCATGGGCCACAGTTCCACGAACCATTCTTCCAGGCTGCGCAACGCGGGCAGCGGTTTGGCGCGCGGGGCGTGCAGGGCCTTCAGCACGCCGCACAGAATGCGCGTGGCCTCGTCGTCGCGGCCGGTGCGGGCGTAAGCGGCCAGCGAGCGCGTGCCGGTGGCGCGTTCCAGCAGAATGGCGTGGTCGTCGTGCGCCAGCACGCGGGCCGCGCCCTGGCCGTCCCACCATGTCATCAGCACGCCGCCTTGCCGTTCGTCTTCTTCGATCGACACCTTCAGCATGGCCGGCGCGCCGTCCTGCGTGACCGGCAGCAAGCGCGCGGCGGGGGTCGCGATGGGCGCGCCGTCGGGCACGAGATTCCAACGGGTCAGGTAGGCGTCGAACATGGGAACAGGGGGGAGGTTGCCGGGCTGTATATAGTAGGGCCTGCCGCCGGGCCACTGGTTCGAGTCCGAAGCCGGGGCCATGTCCGGCGGCGACATCATGGAGGATCAAGAATGACCGAATCGCAACCGGACCAGGCGCATTGGACCGTCGTGGCCGATCAATGGATTGCTTGGGCAGGCACCCCCGGGCATGACGCCTTCTGGGCGTACCGCGAGGGCTTCGCGGCCTATCTGGGTGCGGGCCAGGGCCGCGCCCTGGAAATCGGCTGTGGCGAAGGCCGCATCAGCCGCGAGGTCCGGGCGCTGGGCTATCACGTCACCGCGAGCGATGCGGTGGCCGCGATGGTCGACGCGGCGCGCGCCGCGGATTCCGCCGACCATTACGATGTGGCGCCCGCGCACTCGCTGCCCTACGCGGACGGCGAGTTCGACCTGGTGATCGCCTACAACGTGCTGATGGACGTGGACGACGTGCCGGCCGCTTTGCGTGAAGCGCGCCGGGTGCTCAAGCCGGGCGGCACGCTGTTCATTTCCATCGTCCATCCCTTTCGCGACCGTGGCCGCTTCGCGGGGCCGGAGGCCGACGCGCCGTTCGTGGTGGACGGCACGTATTACGGGCGCGAACACTTCAACGGCAAGGAAACGCGCGACGGCCTGAGCATGCATTTCGCGGGCTGGTCGCTGCCATTGCAGGACTACATGGCGGCGCTGGAAGCGGCGGGCCTGGCCATCGTATCGCTGCGTGAACCGCAGCCGGACCAGGCGCCAACGGCGCAGTGGCGGCAATGGACCCGGCTGCCGATGTTCTTGTGGATCAAGGCCAGGCCTTTGCCGGTTGGCGGTTGAGGGTTCACGGGGGCGTGGGCCGCCGCGTCACATCGCGGCCATCAGCGCCGCCGCCTTGCGCGCCAGCCTGGCCACGCCGAAGCTCATGGCCAGCTCGTGCCCTTCCAGTTCCGCCAGCGGTACCCAGCGGGCGTCGCGCGCGTCGTCGCCCGCGACCGGTTCGCCGGACTGCCAGCGGCACAGGACCGCGATCAGGATGAAGTGGCGGCGCAAGGCGCCGGTTTCGTCGCGGTCGAAGACGTCCACCGCGTCGAACACATGCAGCGGTTCGGCGACCACGCCGGTTTCTTCCAACAGTTCGCGCACGGTCGCAGCTTCGATGGCTTCGCCGGCATCGATCTTGCCGCCGGGAAATGCCCAGCAGTTTTCGTCGGGCGGGTTGGCGCGGCGCACCAGCAGCACGTGGCCGTCGCGGACGACGGCGGCGATGGTGGCGGGAATGGGGCGGGCGATGGGTGGGGTAATGGGAGCGGTCATGCGGCGTTCCGGCGTGGGGATAGCTTGAAAGGGTACGCTTCCTGTCACTTAGCGCAAATCCCCGTGGTGCCTGGCGGCTTCCTTGGGCACACTGTAGCCGCGCTTGAGATGAGCGCGTCGGATCAGAATAAAGGGGCAGCGCCATGGACACGCCGGACCGGCAGTTACGTTATTTCGTGCGGATCGCGGAACTGAAATCCCTGTCGCGCGCCGCCGAAGACCTGGACCAGACGCAATCCGGCCTGAGCCGGCAACTGGCTGCGCTGGAAGCGCATGTTGGCAAGCCGCTGTTCACGCGGACGGGCCGCGGCGTGGAACTGACCGAGGCGGGCAGCCGCCTGCTGGACGGCATCCAGCCCGCCTACCAGAGCATCGACCGCGTCGTCGACACGGTGCGCCAGCGCGAAGGCGTGACCCACGGCACCGTGCGCCTTGCCACCGTGCACACGCTCAGCTACTACTTCATGGCCGAGGTCGTCGCCCGCTTCGTCAGCAGCCACGAACACGTGAACCTGTCCGTGATGGGCCGCAGCTCGCCGGATGTGGTGGCGCTGGTGGAAAGCGGCAAGGCCGATGTGGGCTTCGTCTATGACGCGGCGGTAGCGTCGGACACGGTGACGTCCACGCCGTTGTTCGACGACGAGATGTGCCTGATCGTGCGCCAGGACGTGCCGCTGGCCGACGCGGTCGATCTGGGCGGCATGCCGTTGCGGCTGGTGGGCTTTCCGCCCCATTACGCGCTGCGCAAGATGATCCACAGCGCGGGCCTGCAGCCCGAATTCATGGCCGAGGCCGAAACCATCGACGCCATGCTCAAGCTGGTGTCTTCGGGCGTGGGCGCCTGTATTCTGCCGTCGCGCATCCCCGATAAGCTGCTGACCGACTACGGCTTGCGCAAGGTGGGCATCCGCAGCCCGGTCCTGCGCCGGCGGGTGGTGGCGATCACCCCGGGCCAGCGCCAGCCGCTGCCGCTGGTCGCCGAGCTGCTGGCCTGCGCGCACCGCATCGCCGCGGCCTAGCGGCTGGCTTCGCCGCAGCTGGCCGAATAGCAGCTATGAGCCTGGCTGCATGGCTCTATGGCGCGGTGGTTTCCATACTGTCCTGACCTTGCGCGGCGTCCATCGACGCCGAAAGCAAAGGACATCAAGGGGAACCCATGACAACCGCATTGCGAGAAAAAACGTATTTCGACACCCGCGCCACGCAGGAAATGGCGCGCCATCTACAGGCCGTGCCCCGCAGCACGCAGGAAACCATGGCCTACGCCTGCCGCATCCTGGCGATGACCGAGCAGGAAGCGGGCCTGGCCGGGCAGATCAGCGTGCGCTCGGATCGGCCGGGCGCGTACTGGACCCTGCGCTTCGGCCTGGGATTCGATGAGGCGACGCCCGCCGACTTCATCGAAGTCGACCGCGACCTGCACACCCTGACGGGCGACGGCATGCCCAACCCGGCCACCCGTTTCCACCTGTGGGTCTACGAAGCGCGGCCCGACGTGCAATCCATCATCCACACGCATTCGCCCTGGGCGTCCGCGCTGGCCGCGGCGCGCCAGCCGCTGGTGATCTCGCAGATGGACATGACGCCGCTGCACGATGATTGCGCGTTCCTGGGTGAATGGCCCGGGGTGCCGATCGCGGATCAGGAAGGGGTGATCATCTCGGAGGCGCTGGGGCGCAAGCGCGCCATCATCCTGGCGCACCATGGTTATCTGACGGCGGCCGGTTCTTGCGAGGAAGCAACGTATCTGTCGGTGTACCTGGAGCGCGCGGCGCGCATGCAGATCCGCGCCCAGGCTTTCGGACCGTTGACGCCAGTGGATGACGCCCTGGCCCGCGAGGCGCACGACTACCTGCTCAAGCCGTCGATCGTGCGCGCCACGTTCAACTACTGGGCAAGGCAGACGCACGGCATCGCGCCGCTGCCGCAGCCCCAAGCCTGATTCCGCCAACGATCCGATCAAGACTTTTCAAGGGGAGTCACGATGATGACGACCAAGCCTGCGGCTGCGCGCTCGCGCCGCGATTATGTGACGGCTGGCCTTGCCAGCATGATGGGCACCACGATCGAGTGGTATGACTTCTTCCTGTACGGCACGGCTGCCGCATTGATTTTCAACAAGATCTTCTTTCCCGCTTTCGACCCGTTGACGGGCACGCTGGCGGCCTTTGCCACGTACTCGGTGGGCTTTTTCGCGCGGCCGCTGGGCGGCGTGATCTTTGGCCATTACGGCGACAAGATCGGCCGCAAGTCCATGCTGCTGATCACGTTGCTGCTGATGGGCGTGCCCACCATCCTGATCGGGCTGATCCCGTCGTATGAGCAGATCGGCTATTGGGCCGCCGTGCTGCTGGTGCTGATGCGTTTCCTGCAAGGCATCGCGGTGGGCGGCGAATGGGGCGGCGCGGTGCTGATGGCGGTGGAGCATGCGCCCGAGGGCAAGAAGGGATTTTTCGGCAGCCTGCCGCAAGCCGGCGTGGCGCCCGGCCTGATTTTGTCGTCGCTGGCGATGGGCGCGGTGGCCGCGCTGCCGGAAGAGGACATGCTGGCCTGGGGGTGGCGTCTGCCGTTCCTGGCCAGTGTGGTGCTGCTGCTGGTGGGATGGTTCATCCGCGTGAAAGTGGCCGAGTCGCCCGATTTCGAGCAGATGCGCGAAAAGGGCGCCAAGGTCGAGGTGCCGGTGGCCGAAGTGCTGAAGCACCATCGCCGCGCGCTGCTGGTGGTGGTGGGCGCGCGGTTGGCCGAGGTGACGTGGTTCTACACGGTCGTGACGTTTTCGCTGGCCTACGCCACCGGTACGTTGGGCATCCCGCGTTCGGTCATGCTGGACGCCACGATCTGGGGAGCGGCGCTTGCGTTGTTCACGATGCCGCTGTTCGGCGTGCTGGGCGACAAGATCGGCCACAAGTGGGTGTTCATGGCGGGCACGGTGGGCATCCTGATCTGCGCGCCGCTGTTTTTCAACTTGCTGGGATCGGGTGACAAAGGCGGGATCATCGTGGCGGTTTG